>ERZ838577.1034-NODE-1034-length-39600-cov-4.918473_pt1 | contig 39600 bp, 31 predicted proteins | sample MGYA00519682_ERZ838577 | MGnify/ENA primary metagenome ERZ838577 (study PRJEB31850, sample SAMEA3708838) | human gut metagenome | biome: human gut; feature: human-associated habitat; material: faeces | place: China | collected 2014 ...
CGCCTTTTGGGGAGATATCTCTATCGAGAGAATGTAGTGATTTATTCGCTGATGGTGCAGACGCTCACGCGGTTCCAGTTGTTCTCCTGGAAGAGGTCGCCGATGCCCATGCCTTCTGCCTTGACGCGGTCGGAGGCAATGCCATAGCGCTTAACGAGCTCTTTCTTGACAGCCTCGGCGCGACGCTCGGCGAGCTTCTTATTGAAGGCTGCGGAGCCATCCTTCGAAGCGTAACCCTTGACGGTAACGGTAGCCTTGCTGTTTTCCTTAAGCTGATCGGCCACCATAGCGATGTTGGGCTGCTGGTTGGGGGCGATGTAAGCGGAACCGCAGTTGAAGAATACGTAGCGGATGTTGTTGAGGTCTTTCACGACTTTCTCCACAACGGCGGGACGACGGTTGCAGGCGTCGAGCTGAGCCTGGAGGTCGGCGAGCTGAGCGAGCAGGGCGGCATTATTTGCGCCACATGCGTCGAGCTGGCTGCGGAGGTCGTTGATCTGGGCGTTGAGGGCGTCGACTTCAGCCTGGTCGTAGGGACGAACGATGGTGAAGTGGTGGGTGCCGTTGGAGTTGCCGAAGTGGTAGGTGATACCGGCCTCGAGTTCGAGATAACCGTAGTTGCTGTCGTAACCGGCGGCATAGCCGAGGATGTTCTGCTCGGGGTTGGCGTTCATGTTCCAGAGGTATGCGGGCTTGATGGAGAGGGTCCATGCCTTGGCCTCGCCGAGGTTGAAGTTGAAGTTCATGCCTACCTTGGTGGCCCAGGAGTTACCGTCGTTGATGCCGGAGGTGTGGGGGTAGTAAGCGTGGAGCCAGCCTGAACCGGCCACGAGCTCAAGCTCGAAGAGGCGGGGAGCGCCGGTGTAGCCTGCGAAGGCATTCATGAGGTTAACGGCGCCGAAAACGCCTACATACTGATGGTCGAACCAGTTGCCGGAGCGGACGCCGGCCCAGCTGGAGGTGTTGATGGTCCATTCACCCTCTACGCCGAGGCCGAATACGGGGGTAATCTGTTTGCGGAGTTCAGCACCGATGATGCCGCGGGCATCGTTCCAGAAACCATTGTCCTCAACGGTTTTCGACGAGAGAACTGCTCCACCCTTGAGGGTGAACGACCAGTTGTCGGTGAACTTGCTGCCGGCCACGGTGGTCTGTGCCGAAGCGGCAACAGTGCTTAATGCGATGGCTGTAAGAAGAATAACCTTTTTCATAATGAATCAATTGTTATGTTTGGGAGCAAAGTTAACTCTATTTTAACAATCTTCCAAATTGATTTTAACTTATTTTCTTGAAAAACATGTCTTTTTTACTGAAATCACGAAGAAAAACAGAAAATCGGACACCGGAGGGATGGGTGCGGGAATTCTTCGGGTTTCTGATTTGTTAACATTTCGCAACAGGAATTAGTTCATGCCAAAGGGAGTATACTCCGGATGGCAATATTTAAGAGAGAGAAGCGTTAGAATATATAGGCGTGCGGGGCGCGATGCAGCCATGGAGCAGGATCGCCTTTCACACGTACGGAACACGACTATGCGAAAAAACAGCGCAACAAGATTAAGGCGCCTGCTCCCTGCCGGGATATGGGCTGTGCTTTTCGTGGCCTTAGCGGCCGCGACGGCGCTTTCGTCGTGTTCTCCGAAGAAGAATACCGCGGCTACGCGTAAGTATCAGGAGTTTATAACACGCTACAACATTCACTACAATGGCGACACGCACTACAAGGAGACACTTGCAGAGATGGAGTCGACCTATGAGGACGACTACTCGCTTCCTCTTGTGATACATCCGGCAGCCGCACGAGCCAACGAGAAGGCCCCGCAACCCTCGGGCAATTTCGACCGCTCGATCGAGAAGGCCCAGAAGGCCATACAGCTGCGCTCCATCAAGAAAAAGCCGAAAAAACAGGCAGGGAAGAGCGGCGACGCCAAATACAAGGCATGGATGCGCCGCGAGGAGTATAATCCCTTTATCCACAATTCCTGGATGATGATGGGCCGCAGCCAGTATATGAACGGCGATTTCCTGGGGTCGGCGTCGACTTTCTTCTATATCTCCAAGCACTTCTCATGGCTTCCGGCCACGGTGGTGGAAGCCAAGCTATGGCAGGCACGCTGCTACTGCGCCCTTGACTGGCTTTTCGAGGCCGAAAACATCCTGACGCGCGTAAAGCCCGACCAGCTGACATCGAAAAAGATACGCTCGCTCTACTACTCCACGTATGCCGACCTGCTGGTAAAGCAGAAGGAGTATGAGAAAGCCATCCCGATGCTCACGGAGGCTGTAAAACTTGCCACGAAAACCCAGAAACCGCGCCTGAACTTTCTTCTTGGGCAGGTATACACCCTTGCGGGCGACAAGGAGCAGGCCTACAAGGCATTCAAGAAAGCCGCCGGAAGTTCGAGCACGAGCTACCGCGCCCAGTTCAACGCCCGCATCAAGCAAAGCGAGGTATTTACCGGCACAGACATCATGCCCGAGGTGAAGGCTCTCAAACGCATGGCCCGCTACGACCGCAACAAAGAATATCTCGACCAGGTATACTATGCCATCGGCAATCTCTACCTCTCGCGCGGCGACACCACCAACGCCATTGCAAACTACGAGCTGGCGGTGGAGAAGTCCACCCGCGGCGCTATCGACAAGGCCATCGCCCAGATAACCCTCGGCGCCCTGTATTACGACCGCCATCTCTACGCCAAGGCCCAGCCCTGCTATTCGGAGGCTGTGCCGCTACTGCCGGAGTCGTGGCCCGACCTGGCCACGCTGCGGCGCCGCAGCGATGTGCTCGACGAGCTCGCACTCTACTCGCAGAATGTGGAGCTGAACGACTCGCTGCTGCGCCTATCGGCCATGACGCCCGAACAGCAGCGCGCCGTGGTCGACAAGATAATCGAGGAACTCAAGAAAAAAGAGAAAGAGGAGGCCGACGCGGCTGCCCGCGAGGAATTCCTCGCCAACCGCGACGCCATGGGCCAGGGGCTGCAGAGCAATACCGCGCCTCAGACCTTCACGATGAACAACGGCGACGATTCGTGGTACTTCTATAACACTGCCACAAAAAACGCCGGACGCACCCAGTTCCAGCGCAAATGGGGCAACCGCAAGCTGGAAGACAACTGGCGCCGTCGCAACAAGGCATCGTTTGACTTCAACGACTTCGGCGGCGACAACGCCGACGCCGAAGGAGAAGACACCGAACAGAGCGAGGAGACCGAAACCGACGAGCAGGAAAAGGCCGACGCCGAAAAGGAAAACGACCCCCATTTCCCTGAATATTACCTCAAGCAGATTCCCAAGACCGACGCCGAACGCCAGACGGCCAACGACATAATCCAGGAAGGGCTCTACAACATGGGGGTAATCCTCAAGGACAAGATGGAGGACTTCCCGGCCGCCGAGTCGGAATTCAACCGCCTGCTCAGCCGCTATCCCGACAACATTTACCGACTCGACACCTACTACAACCTCTACCTGATGTATGTGCGTCAGGGCGACACGGCGCGCGCCGAGCATTTCCGCAACCTGATTCTGACCGACTTTCCCGAATCGAGCTACGGCATGGCCATGCGCGACCCCGACTACATCGGCAATCTGCGCCGCATGATGGACGAGGAGAACCGACTCTACGACGAGGCTTTCGAGGCATACGCGGCCAACGACAACAGCCGGCTGCACCGGATTTACCAGCGTGTGCGCACCGATTTCCCGCTTACGGCGCTCATGCCGAAATTCATGTTTCTCGAAGCCCTCGCCCAGGTGACCGACCGCAACACGGAGGGATTCAAGGCTACCCTTATGGAGCTGCTCGAGCGCTACCCCGACACCGACATCACCCCCTACGCATCCGCCTACCTCAAAGGGCTGGCCCAGGGGCGCGAACTGCAGACTCAGGCGGCCAACATGCGCGGCATGGTGTGGGACATCCGCCTGAGCAACGATTCCATTGCCGGCGATGCCGAGGGCGAACTCGAATTCGACCTCGACCCGCAGACGCAGCAGTACCTCATATTGCTCTATCCCACCGACGAAATTTCGGCCAACGGACTTCTGTATGAGGTGGCGCGTCACAACTTCGGCTCATTTGTCGTGAAGGATTTCGACCTGGAGCAGATGAACTTCGGGCGCCTCGGCCTCCTTATAATAAAAGGATTCGACAACGTGGAGGAGATAAACCATTACCGCAAGGTGATGGCCGCCAGCCCGACACTGAAACTGCCGCCGCAGGTAAGACCCGTAGTGATTTCCGCCGCCAACTTCGACACGCTCCTGCAGAACGGCCGTTCCTTCGACGACTATTTCCGCTACATGCGCGACAAGACCTACCGCGACACCGAGGAAGCCGTGCTGCCTCCCGAAGTGTTCGGCCCGTCGGAAGGTCTCGACCCGGAGGAAACCGCAGAAGAGACCGGTCCGCTCTACGAGACGGAGGAGACCACGACAGAAGGCACGGAAGAAGAGCCGAAAGAAAAGCCGGAGGAAGTCATCCCTGAGCCTCAGCCCGACACCGAGGAGCTCCCCGAGGCGAAGCCTGAAACACAACCGGAAAGCAAGCCTGCAACGAAGCCTGCGGCTAAACCCGAAGCCAAGCCGGAGCAGAAGCCCGCGGCCAAACCGGCGCCGAAACCCGTACCCAAGCCTGCTCCAAAGCCCAAGCTGCCCGACTACGAGCCCGGCTCGGAAGGCGACGACCCCCTGCTCGACTGAACGCATCATCAACCCGCTAACACATCAAAACCGCAATGGCAACCACGATACTCTGGGCCGACGACGAGATCGACCTGCTCAAACCCCACATAATGTTTCTCCGCTCGAAAGGCTACGAACCAGTAACGGTGAACAACGGCCACGACGCCCTCGAGCTCGTGGAGTCGCGCCATTTCGACATGGTAATTCTCGACGAGAACATGCCCGGTCTTACCGGACTTGAGACTTTGCAGCGTATCAAGCAGATAGCGCCTCAGACGCCCGTAATCATGATCACCAAGAGCGAGGAAGAGAACATCATGGACCAGGCTGTAGGCAACAACATTGCCGACTACCTGATCAAGCCCGTGAATCCCAACCAGATACTTATGTCGATCAAGAAGAACCTGCATAGCGACAAGCTCGTGAGCCAGACGGCTACCACAAACTATCAGCAGGAATTCGCATCAATCGGCATGCAGATCAACGACGCACGCACCATAGGCGACTACTATGCCCTATATGAGCGTCTGATCGGCTGGGAGATGCGTCTGGCATCGGCCGACAGCGCTATGGCCGACATGCTGCGCATGCAGAAGGCCGAGGCCGACAACGCCTTTTATAAATTCGTGAAGCGAAACTACGCCGATTGGATAGCAGCCCTCCCCTCCACTCTCTCGTCGGGCAAACCATATCCCGAAGGCGAGGAGCGGCCGATGCTCAGTCCGGAGATATTCCGCAACACGGTGTTTCCACTTGTAGAACAGGGCGAAAAGGTATTTTTCATCCTGATCGATAACTTCCGCCTCGACCTCTGGCTTACGATAAAGCCTCTGCTGGCCGAGTATTTCACCTTCTCGGAAAGCCTCTACAGTTCAATCCTTCCGACGGCCACGCAATATGCCCGCAACGCCATCTTCTCCGGCCTGATGCCTATCGATATCGCCCGCCTCTTCCCCCACCTCTGGGTCGACGAAGACGAGGACGAGGGGAAAAACCTCAACGAGAGCGAGCTGGTGCAGACCCACTTCGAACGGTTCCGCCGCCAATGCAAATTCAGCTACCACAAAATCAACGATTCGGCCGGAGGAGAGAAACTGCTGCGCGACTTCCGCAACCTCAGCGGCAACCAGCTGAACGTGATCGTGCTGAACTTCATCGACATGCTCAGCCATGCCCGCACCGAGAGCCGCATGATACGCGAGCTGGCAGGCACCGACGCCGCCTACCGCTCGCTGGCCGAATCGTGGTTCCGCCACTCGCCCGCGCTCGAGATTTTCAGGCGCATAGCCGAAAGCGGCGCGAAAGTGATTGTGACCACCGACCACGGCACCATCCGAGTGGACAACCCGCTGAAAGTGGTGGGCGACAAAAACACCAACACCAACCTCCGCTACAAAGTGGGGAAGAACCTGGCTTACAACAACCGGCAGGTGTATGAAATCAAGAAACCCCAGGAATTCGGCCTCCCCTCGCCCAACGTGAGCTCGACCTACATCTTCGCGGGCAACAACGATTTCTTCGCCTACCCCAACAACTACAACTACTACGTGCAGTATTACACTGATACCTTCCAGCACGGCGGCATCTCGCTCGAAGAGATGATAGTGCCGCTGGTAGTGCTCACGCCGAAAGAATAACCCCTACAGGACAACAAAAACCTAACCGAACATGAAGATAGAAATACCCAACCGCGAGGCCCTGCCTCAGGCAGCCAAAGAATTCGCCGCACAGATGGGCGACGAGACCGTCTACGCCTTCTACGGCGAAATGGGCGCCGGGAAAACAACTTTCATAGGCGAGTTATGCCGCGCCCTGGGCGTGGAGGACGACCTCGCCAACTCCCCATCGTTCTCGATAATCAACGAATACCGTTCGGACACCACCGCCGAATTGATCTACCACTTCGACCTCTACCGGCTGGAGAATATCGACGACGCCCTCGAAATCGGCGTGGAGGATTATTTCGACTCCGGAGCGCTTTGCCTGCTCGAATGGCCCGAACGCATCGAAGCCCTGCTGCCCGACGATACCGTGAAGGTGCACATCACCGTAAATCCCGACGAATCGCGCACGCTCACCATTGAGAAGCCCGAATAACTTTCCGGCGCAGAGCGAAACCACAAAAAGAAGCTGAAAGATGATAAAGGAACTCGAAAGCGTAGCATCTACCAACACGTGGGCCAAGGAAAACGCCGCCCAACTGCTCCACGGCGACGTAGTGGTGACCCACAACCAGACCTCGGGGCGCGGCCAGCGCGGCTGCCATTGGGAGGCCGAGCCGGGCAAGAACCTCACTTTCTCGCTATATCTCCAGCCTACGGAGGTTGCTCCCGACCATCAGTTCATGATTTCCGAGATAGTGGCTCTGGCAGTGGCCGGAACCGTGGAGCGTGCGCTTGCCGAGGCCGTAGACTCCGACCGCGTGGCGGTAAAATGGCCTAACGACATCTATGTGGACGACCGGAAAATAGCAGGCATCCTTATCGAGCACACCCTCCAGGGGAATACAATCAGCCAGACAATAGCCGGTGTGGGGCTAAATGTAAACCAGACGGAATTCGTAAGCGACGCTCCCAATCCGGTGTCGCTCGCCCAGCTCGCCCGCCATGAATATCCGCTCGCCGGACTGCTTATGGAGATCTGCAACGAAGTGACCACACGGCTTGCGGCTCCCGACCCCGCGGCAATTCACGCCGAATTCAAGCACAAACTCTGGCGCAACGACGGCATGCCCCACCCCTTCACTCTTCCCGACGGCACCCCCTTCGAGGCCACCATCGAGAATATTGAGCCCGACGGACGCCTGCTGCTCAGGCGCGTAGGCGCCGAACAGCCCGAAGCCTATTTCTTCAAGGAAGTGGCCTTCACATTGTAAAACAGAAAATAATTCAGCCCTATGGAACCGGACATCGATGCCGGAGCCACAGGGCTGAAAAAGTATTATGTAGTTATCCGATTATCAGGCGGGAACATCGCCGAAACGGTTGGGATACTGCTCGGAGGGCTGACAGCACCACACGATCCACAGAATCCAGCCTACAACGGGGATAAAGCAGATGAACCACCAGCCGCCACCCTTGCCTATGTCGTGCATGCGGCGCCAGCAAACGGCCAGCTGAGGAACAATGAATGCCAGACCAACCAGGCCGGAGATAATCTGACCGACCATACCGAACCGGTTGAGAATTCCCTGGAAACATCCTACAATAAACATAAAGAGGATAAACCACCAGTACTCCGCACGGCTTGCGCGGCCCTTGAAATCGGCATACTTGTTAAGACAGATCTGAATGGCCTCGCCGAATCCGATATACGGACGCTGAGGCATGGGGTTCTGCATCGGAGCCCCCTGCTGTTGGAAGTTTTGTTGCATGATTACAAAAATTTTGAGTATGTTTGCACGTTGAAAACGGATGAATGCTTCCCTCGCCTCGGCTACGGAAGATATTGAAGTTATTTAAACTTTTTCTTCAACCACGACGACAAAGGTAAGCCATTTATTCGGTTTCCACAACAAAAAGAAATACTACCCAGCCTAACGCCTCCGCCAAATGAGATTCATCGCATCGTTCGTAGCCTTACTTATCGCCGGGATGGCCGCAGCCTCACCGGTTGCCTCCGATACCACCGCCACAGTGCGTTCCGACCAGTCGGTGGGACTCGTATTGAGCGGAGGGGGAGCCAAGGGTATCGCCCACATCGGTGTAATCCAGGCGCTGGAAGACAACGACATACCCATCGACTTCGTGGCCGGCACGTCGATGGGCGCTATAGTGGGCGGCCTATACGCCTGCGGATATACGCCGGCAGAGATGATGGAGCTTCTGCAGTCGAAGGGATTCGGGATGTGGTCGACCGGCACTATCGATCCGAACCTCACATATTATTTCCTTCAGCAGAGGCAGACTCCGGCGTTCGCCCATCTTAACGTGAATATCGGCCGCCGCGACTCCACTGCCTCCGCCGGCATCATGCCGTCGAGCCTGATTTCGCCGCTTCCGATGAATTTCGCATTCATGGATCTTTTCGCCGCCTACACGGCGCAATGCGGGGGCGACTTCAACCGGCTGTTCGTGCCGTTCCGCTGCGTGGCATCGGATGTGACCCACAAGCACAAAGTGGTTTGCCGCAGCGGAATGCTCAGCGACGCAATAAGGGCATCGATGTCGTTTCCGGCAGTATTTCTTCCGATCAGCATCGATGGGGTGGAACTTTACGACGGAGGCATCTACGATAATTTTCCCGTCGACGTGATGCGCGAGGATTTCGCCCCGTCGATAATGATAGGAGTCGACGTGCATTCCGAAGACGCCGAACCGTCCAGTAGCATAGTCAGCCAGCTGGAAAACATGATAATCCAGAACAACGACTATTCCCTCCCGCCCGACGAAGGGATAAGAATCCATATCGACGTGAGCCGCTTCTCGCTGCTCGATTTCGGGAAAGCGCGTGAAATCTATGCCATAGGCTATGCACGCGGCCTTGAGATGATGGATTCGATACGCTCGCGCGTGTCGTCGCGGATTCCGCAGCCCACCCGACAGCTGCGACGCGACGTATTCAAATCAGCCTCACCCTACGTAAGATTCGACTCGGTGCATGTGGAAGGCGGCACACGGCAGCAGAACGAGTACATCAAACGCATCTTCGAGAGCTCTCGCCATAAAGCCGATACATTCGGCATAGAAGCAGCCCGTCTGGCCTACTACCGTGCCCTGACGCCCGGACGCCTGCGCAACCTCTTTCCGCAGGCCCACTACAATCCGTCGACGGGGCTATTCGCCCTCGACCTTACGGCCGACGTAAAAAACAATTTCTCGCTCGGTGCCGGCGGCTTCCTCACCTCAAGCGTCAACTCGATGATATTCGTCTCGGCCAACTATCGCAGCATGGCCGCCAATTCGTGGGCCACAAGCCTCATGGGATGGATCGGTCAGAGCTATATGGCGGCTCAGGCCGACGTGCAGATGCTCTTCAGCCACACCCGGCCTTCGGCACTCGAGCTGCAGGCTGTAGTGAGCCGACAGAAATACTACGAGAACGACCGCCTTTTCTACGAGGACAATTCCCCCGCATTCGTGAGCCATCTCGACATGTTCGGACGGCTGAGCTACGCCTATGCCGCCGGACGCCGCGGACGGCTGAGTATCGGTGTGGGAGGCGGACGCGCCCTCAACCGATTCTATGCTCCCGATCCTGCGGATCTTCCGCTCTCGGGGAGGGAAGAAACACGCATGAACCTTGCCCAGGCGCTGCTGCGCTTCGACTACAACACCCTCGACAATCAGAGCTATCCCCGTTCCGGCGCCAATATTCGCCTGACGGCCATGCAGACCGTCGGAAAATACCACCACACCCTGCGACGCTTCCGCGAACGTGTGGGCCAGGAGGAATTCTACTACTCAACCGGCCAGCACTGGGGTCAGGCTGAGCTTCAGGCCGATAAATACTTCGGACTTGGCAGCCGCTTCGCCTTAGGCACCTCTGTCGATGTGCTCGTCTCCAACCGGCGGCTGCTCAACACGTATTATGCTTCGGTGGTAAATGCCCCGGGCTACACACCATTCAGTTCAATGGAGGATCTGTTCAACAAGACGTTTCATGCCAACTCGTTTGCCGCCGTAGGACTGACACCGGTCTGGACGCCGCTCCAACGTGCTCAGGTGCGTCTGGGGGCGCACATGTTCATGCCGTTCCGGGCCATCGAGCCCGACGAGGAGGGTGGAGCCCGCCACGGCGACTGGTTCTCCGACCCGCAGTTTCTCGGCGAGCTCGACCTGGTCTACAACCTCCCCTTCGCCTCACTATGCGGCTATGTCAACTACCTCTCGGGGAGCAGCGCCCGCTGGAACGTCGGCCTCTCATTCGGCCTCTATTTCACCGCCGCCACCTTCCTCCGTTAAAAGTTGCCTCATATCATTGAATCTGATTTTGCGGGAAGCACAATTTAGGGAGGGATTGCGGCGTTATATATAGAAGCGCGAAACAAAATCATTTTGCGTGATATAAATCTAAATTGCGCGAAACAGGCAAGCGAACCGAAATTGCGCGAAACAAGCAAATATCCAGAGATGCGATACCTTCACGATATTAAATCCAGGCTGGCGGCAGGGATTCTCCTGCTGATGGCTGCGGCCATGCTCGGCGGATGCCGCGGCGCCAAGCTCTCGGTTGCCAACGAGCAGTTCGAACGTGGCGAATACTTCGAGGCCCAGAAAACCTACCGCAAGGTCTACAACAAGCTGACCAAGCGCGAACAGCGCCCCCAGCGCGGCGCCGTGGCCTATCAGATGGGACTCTGCTATTCCAAGCTTGGCATGTCGGCCCGCGCGGCCTCTGCCTACGGCAACTCGCTGCGCTACGGCTGCCCCGACTCCACTGCCCTTCTCTATATGGGTCAGGCCCTGCAGTCCGAAGGGAAATACGCTCCGGCTCAGAAGGCCTACGAAGAGTTCATCGCCAAGGTGAAATCCGAGCCCGAGACTCAGGAGAACGCCACAAAACGCCGTCAGCTTCTCGCCCAGGCCGACAACGGATTGGCAGGATGCCGCTTCGCGCTCGCGCAGAAAGGGCATCCCACCCGCTACGTGGTGAAGAACGCAAAACTATTCAACTCACGCCGCGCCGACTTCGCGCCGATGTTCATAGATCCACAGAGCGAGGACGTACTCTATTTCACCACCACCAACGAGAAGGTGACCGGTACCAAAAAGAGCGAAATCACCGGCATGAAAAAGGGCGACATCTGGATGACCCGCAAGAACGAAAAGGGCGAATGGCAGCGCCCCGAGACGGTGGAGGGGGAACTCAACACCGAAAACGACGAGGGCGTAATCAGCTTCACCCCCGACGGCCAGACCATGTATCTGAGCCGCGCACGCCGCGAGCCCAACGCCCATACAGGCGTGGAAATATACACCTCCCAGCGTTCCGACGCCAAATGGAGCGCCCCCGTGAAATATGAAATCACCGCCGACACCATCTCGAGCTACGGACATCCCGCCGTGTCGCCCGACGGCAAATGGCTCTATTTCACCAGCGACATGCCCGGGGGCTCGGGCGGCAAGGATATCTGGCGCGTCAACATCCAGGAGCGTGTCGGCTCGCTCGAAAACCTCGGGGAATTCATCAACACCCCCGGCGACGAGATGTTCCCCTACGTGCGCACCGATTCGCTGCTCTACTTCGCCTCCGACGGCCATCCCGGCTTCGGCGGTCTCGATATCTTCAAGGCCACTCTTACACCTTCGGGGGGATGGAAGGTGGAGAATATGGGCGCGCCGATGAATTCGGCCGCCGACGATTTCGGCATAACGTTCGGCAAGGGTGAAAGCGGATTCTTCAGCTCCAACCGCACCGACGGACGCGGCTACGACCACATTTATTCGTTCGTGCTCCCCGACCTCGAGATATGGATCTCGGGATGGGTACTCGACAAGGACGAGGAACCCGTGCCCAACGCCGTAATCCGCATCGTGGGCAACGACGGCTCCAACCAGAAGGCCGTGGCCAAGCCCGACGGCTCGTTCCGCTTCCCGCTTCAGCGCGGCATCAGCTACGTGATGCTCGCCGGAGCCAAAGGCTACCTCAACGCCAAGCAGGAATTCACCTCCGACACAGCCGAGGAGGATGCCGAATACGGCGTGGACTTCATCCTGGCCTCCATCCATAAGCCCGTCGTGGTCGACAACATATTCTACGATTTCGACAAGGCCACGCTGCGTCCCGAGTCGAAGACCGCACTCGACGAGCTTGCCCAGGTTCTCCGCGACAATCCCAACGTTACCATCGAAATGGCATCGCACACCGACCGCATGGGCACCGACGAATATAATATCGATCTCTCCGGGCGCCGCGCGAAGTCGGTTATCGATTACCTTATATCCGTTGGAATCAAGCCCGACCGCCTGCAGAGCCAGGGCTACGGCGAAAGCCGCCCGAAGACCATCACCAAGAAGCTCGCACGGCTCTATCCGCAGTTCAAGGAGGGCGACGTGCTCACCGAGGAGTATATCCTGGCTCTCCCCGAGGCCGACCAGGAGGTAGCCGACCAGATCAACCGCCGCACGGAGTTCCAGGTGCTCTCCATCAACTACCAGATGTATTGACCCACACGCAGGAATAGAAACTCTAACGGCATGAAATTCACCACCGAAGTCGAGATTGAGCCGTCGGCCTGGAAAATTGCCCATGGCGAGACTGTATGGACCATCGGCTCCTGTTTCGCCGACAATCTCGGTGCGAGGATGGCCGACCGTCTGCTCCGCGTGCGCGTCAATCCTTTCGGGGCGCTCTACAATCCCGCCTCGATAGCCACTGCGCTCCGCGCCGCCATCGACGGTCGCGTCTACACCCCGGAGGAAATGGTCGAGAGTCAGGGAATGTGGCACTGTATGGACTATGCCACCACGCTCTCGCGCCTTACGGCCAAAGAAACTGCCGAAGCTGTAAACGCCCTCGTTACATCCCTTCACGCCGAACTGCCCCGCCTCGAGGTGCTGATGGTTACGTTCGGTTCCACCCACGTATTCACCGACCTCTCCACTGGCGGCATTGCCGGAAACTGCCACAAACTACCGGCAAACCGCTTTGCCGAGCGCGACCTGAGCATCGACGAAATCGTGAAGGAATGGACCGCACTGATAGCCCGTCTGCGCTCCCTGCGCCCCGGGCTGAATATCCTCTTAACGGTCAGCCCCGTGCGCCACAAAGCCTATGGGCTCCACGCCGACCGGCTTAGCAAAAGCCGCCTGCTGATAGCCGTCGACGAGCTCTGCCGCCGTTGCGACGCCACCTACTTCCCTGCCTACGAGCTGCTTGACGACGAGCTGCGCGACTATCGTTTCTACGCCGCCGACATGGTGCATCCATCAGATGTAGCGGCCGATTATATCTTCGAGCGCTGGGCTCAGGTTTTCTGCTCGGAACAGACGCGCCGACTCTTCGCCGAGGGGCTACGCCTCACCTCCAGACTGAAACACCGCCCGATTGCCGGAATGCAAACAAACGATTTTCTACAATCTACAGCGGCCCTCGCCAACCGGATGATTACTGAACATCCCGAATTGGCAGAGGCCATTGCAGAAATACTCCCGAAAACGACCAACTAACCTTCCCACACAACGATGAAGGAAACTTTTAAAGACATTTGCCGCTCGCTCTCCACTATATCTACCTGCCCGGAATTCACCGTCGTTTGTCCCGAAGGGGCAGACCCTGAAATACGGCACCTGCTCATCGACAGCCGCGCCCTGGGCGACGCTCCCTCGACCATGTTTTTCGCCATCCGCACCGGCCGCAACGACGGCCACCGGTTTGTAGAACCGCTCTACAACCGCGGCGTGCGCGCCTTCGTGGTTGAACCGGGGTTTGATACCGCTCCCTACCCCGATGCGGCGTTTATCGTTACTGAAAGTCCCGAAACCATACTTCAGAGCCTCGGCTGCGCGGCACGCGATGCGATGAAAGGCACCGTTGTGGCCATCACAGGCTCGCGTGGCAAAACACTCGTAAAAGAGTGGCTTGCCGAGATGCTTGCCGGGAAACGCCGCGTGGCCCGTAGCCCGCGCAGCTTCAATTCCTCGCTCGGCGTGCCTCTCTCGCTCTGCATGGCCGCCGGCGATTCCGAAATTGTGCTCCTCGAGGCCGGAATCTCTCAGACCGGCGATATGGAGCCGCTCGAAGCGATGATACGGCCCGACGTGGTGGTCCTCACCGACATCTCCGACGCCCACGACGACGGTTTTCCATCGCGCGAGACCAAAATCGCAGAAAAACTCCGGCTTGCCCGTCGGGCGCACACTCTCATATACCCCTCGGCAGTTCCGGGTGTGACCCAAGCCATTAAGAAGGCTCTCGCCGACGGTCTCCTTCCCGCAGGAATCCGACTGATTGACTCCTCCGCCGAAATGTCGGGATCCACTGCCAACGAGCGCCTGCAGCGCGAATGGGAGGAAGCCAACGTGGCCACCTGCCGCGCCGCCCTGCGGCTGCTCGGCATCGACGACGCCGGGATTGCAGAAGCCATAGGACTGCTCAACCCAATAAATACACGTCTCAACGTGGTCGACGGCGTAAACCACTGCCAGATTGTGGTCGACGACTACCCATTCGACCTCATTTCGCTCGACCCGGCGCTCGATTTCGTTAATGCGCGGCGCACCAACGGCCAGAAGTTCACCCTCATTTCGCCAGAACTGCCGCGCCCCGATGCCGATTCCTATACCACCCTCATCGATATAGCCTGCCGCAAGGGTGTAGACCGCATAATCGGCATCGGTGCCGCATACGGCAAAGTAGCCGACCGGATGCCGGAGGGGAGCCGGTGGTATTCCACGGTCGACGAGGCAATTGCGTCGCTCACGCCTTCCAGCTTCTCCAATGAGATAATATTGGTAGAGGGATGCTACGGCTCGCGTCTTGCCGCCCTCGCACATACTCTCGAGGCACGCACCCACGAGACGGTACTTGAAGTGAATCTCGACGCCATGGTCCAGAATTTCAACTTCTACCGCTCCCGTCTGAAGCCCTCTACCGGAGTTGTCGCCATGGTAAAGGCCTCCGGCTATGGCGCCGGAAGCTATGAACTCGCCAAGACGCTCCAGAGCCGAGGCGCGGCATATCTGGCCGTGGCCGTCCTCGACGAGGGCATCGAACTCCGCGAAGCCGGAATCACGATGCCCATAATGGTGCTCAACCCCAAGGTGCTCAACTACCCCCTGCTGTTCCGCTACCGCCTCGAGCCGGAAATCTATGATTTCGATATCCTTGAGGAAATCATCTCCGAGGCATCGCGTCTGGGCATAAAGCGCTACCCCATCCATATCAAACTCGACACCGGCATGCACCGCCTCGGATTCCTCGAAGCCGACCTGCCTCGCCTTATCGAGCGTATCAAAAGGCAGAACTGCGTGGAAGTCAGCTCGGTATTCTCCCACCTCGCCACGGCCGACTGCCCCGACATGAACGACTACACCGAAATGCAGCTGCATACGTTTGCCCGCTGCTCACAGAAGATAATCGACGCGTTCGCCGACCATTATGTGAAACGCCACATCCTCAATACCGCCGGTATAATCCGCTATCCAGAGTACCAGTATGATATGGTGCGTCTGGGAATCGGCCTGTATGGCATCCCGGTGCTGAACGACGGTTCGGAAGATGGCCTGCGCCCCGTCTCCACCCTCCGCTCTCCCATAATCTCCATAAAGACCTGGGATGCCGGCACGACCATAGGCTACGGGCGCCGCGGACTGCTTACACGCCGCAGTGTGATAGCCACCGTACCCATCGGCTATGCCGACGGCATAGACCGCCATATGGGCCGGGGTGCCGTAAGCTTTTTGGTCAACGGCGTGAAATGCCCCACCGTAGGCAACATCTGTATGGACATCCTCATGCTCGACGTTACCGAGGCCAACGCCAAAGTCGGCGACAGCGTGGAGATTTTCGGCGAAGGGAATCCGGCCCAGACGCTCTCCGACGCCCTCGACACCATCCCCTACGAAATTCTCACCTCCGTGAGTCCGCGGGTGCGCCGCATCTACTATTCCGAATAAGAGCAAGATTCATAAATCTTATAAGTCTTATAACCTACAGGCGGTGATTCAAATTAATTTGAATCACCGCCTGTAAGTTTGAGCGAGAGTGGGTTAGGCGCACATTTCCATTGCGGCAGCCTGGTTTTCGTTGTAAGTGCGGTTTACGGCGTTCTGCAGAAGTAAGGCTAACCAGAAGCCGCGGTTGGTTGGTAACATAGCAAAAAAATTAAAGATGGATAGTGAAACTGGTTGGTTACGATGTTTGACTGGAATGTACAAGCCGGCCCGGAGCCGAATTAGCTCAATAACCGTAGAGCGACTCTCCGGTAGTGATTTTTGTTACGTCGGGGTCTACGGTGTAGCTCATACCGCCGGCATAATATGTGCTGATGTCCTGGTCGAATGTGGCTCCCGGCAGACGTTTCACCTCCGAAGCTTTCGACCCGACATGAATTCCTTTGGCAGTCTTCACAGCGGAATCGTAAACTTCTATGCCGCCCACGGTGCCGTTTGTCATGATAATCGCAGCAAAGATGGTTTTGCCGTTGTTTTTGAATTCCACCCATCCGGCGCGGTCGGCGGGAATATCCATTTCGTTGGGGTCCTTCTTTACATATTTCATTGAGCTGTAAAGACCGGACTGCGTGGCGGGAATCGCCGAGCGCTTCATGCCGATTTTCACGTTGCCGAGTCCGGCTTTGGTAAGTACTGGAGCGGCGTCGGCCGCAGCCTTTTGGACCGTTGTTGCCGTAGTTTTTGCACGGGCTGCGGTTTTACGCTGAGATGCGCCCGAAGCGTCAGTTGTGCCGCCAATTGCCAGTACAGCAACTGCCAGCATGGTTGCGATTGTCTTTTTCATTGTGTCAGAAACTATATTAGTATCAGTTATTTATATTCAGATTGTCGAACCGCACATGGAGGTCAGGTGTGCCATATGCGCCGAAAGTTGCCACCACCTTGGAAAAATCCTTCGTATTTGCAGGAACATCTCCTATGTAAGTGCGCATACGCACAGGCTGATTCGGTGTGAGCTTGAATGATCCGTTAAACGACGCTGTTTCTGATCCGACGATGTACTGGTTTCCAGCCTCGTCGTACGCATAGCTCGAGTCGCGGTTGAAGAAACCCGCTGAAATATCGTCATCGCCTGTCTGAGTAAGCGTATACTCCAGAGTAACAAGCTTTTTATCTCTATCGTAAGAGGCTCCAAGATAATTCACCTTAATTTCAGGATGTGTGCAATATACCCCTGCGCGGTTCGATTCAAGAAAGCCTTTAAGTGGAATGTTCCTAAACTTATACATGTATTCCCCGTAAAGATTCTTATCCCGCCTTATGTTGCTTCTTCCGCCTATCCGCAGTTCGGAGATGGAATTTGCATTTCTCGGCAACCGGTCGATATAAAGATAACCCTGCCGGCGCGAGTCTGCGCGAACCATTTTGTCGGAACGGTTGTATTCGTTCGTCACTTTCATGGTCTGACCACAGTCGAAATCGGCCTCTGAATCGGTGCCGGTACGCGAAGACCCATTGACATATATCCAGAACTGTGAATAGTCTATATCGTTGTTATTCTGAATTGTATAGGAAATCAAGATGCCATTGCCGTAGCGCTCGGCATAGTTGATTCGGATATCAACACCGGGTACCGTCATATCTTCGGCCGCACTACTGTCTTTGTCCTTTTTATGGTCGCAATTGTCAAGACCGGTGGCCTTGCCAATCTTACTTCCAACTTTTTCAACCTTTTTACCGAGTTTACCGAGTTCACCGAAAATATCGGCCTGGACAGAATGAACCGGCAACATTGCCAGGGCAATCAATGCAATTACTGCTTTTTTCATGTTGTCTATGAAATGCTTTAATATGGTTATGGGACTAACGGGCGTATACGATGATGTAGTTTAAGCTTGAGTCTGCATACATTTTCATACGGCATTAGCATACATCTTTGAATCCGGGTTTTTATACTGGATTATCACGATGGAAGAATGGATGCATAGCGCAAAATTATATACTTTTTAGCAATTACCCCCCCGATTTGGTTAAATATTGTTAATGGAATATTGTAAGAATTCCTCCATGTCTTTTTCCTATGTCCACAAAATAACCTGCATGTTGATTGCTCTCCTGAAAGATGACTATAAATAATCAATCAGGCGGTGATTCAAATTGTTTTGAATCACCGCCTGTAAGTTTATGCGAGAGTGGTTTAGGCGCACATTTCCATTGCGGCAGCCTGATTTTCGTTGTAGGTGCGGTTTACGGCGTTCTGCAGGTAGAGCATCTTGCAGAACACTACGAGATTAAGGATGCCGAGCGTAATCCAGCCCAGGAACACGGCAATCAGATAGGTCGATACCTGAAGGCCCTGCTGACGGCCGTTCACTGCCAGATAGGTGTTGCAGCGACTGATCCACATGCAGTACCATACGATGCTGTAGATGCCGAGGGTAAGGATAGAGAACACGATGAAGAGGAAAAGTCCGGTGGTGCTTCTTCCGTCGCCCTTACAGGCCGTGTTTGTCTCTTTTGCAAATGCGTAGATCAGATACCACTGGTAGAAGCCCAGAGTTACGATAGTCAGAAGAAAGGCTAACCAGAAGCCGCGGTTGGTTGGTAACATAGCAAAAAAAATTAGAAATGTAAAAAAAATAGTTGGTTTATGTGTTTTCAGTGAAAATCATCAGGAATATGCAAATGTATACATTTCTTTTATTATTTACCAAATAAACATATAAAAAGCTCACTCAAATTTATATGAAAGGATTTTCGTATCTTTGCAGAACCGGGGAAACGGGCATGGATTTTGTTATAGACACACAGACGTGAGAGATATAATATCAAGATATAATTATTTCCGGGCACTCCTTAATGCGTCGCTTTTATGGGCGTTTTGCCTCATGATTGTCGTCCCGGCGTACGGACAAAACGGAACGCCGGCGCCCGCACCTCTTTCCGAGCAGGTCGCTCCGCAGGCTAAGGTAAGCGTACTGACGTGTGCGCCGGGTGCGGAAATCTACCAACTCGAGGGGCATACCGCGCTTCGCCTGCAGATTCCCGCCGCCGACGGCTCGACAGCTCGCGACGTGGTTGTAAACTGGGGCGTATTCGACTTCGCCGCACCTAATTTCGTATATCGCTTCGTCAAGGGAGAAACCGACTACATGGCGCTCGCCTATCCCACTCAGCTTTTCCTTGAGGAGTATCGCCGCGAGGGGCGGCGCGTTGTCGAACAGACCATCAGCCTCACGCCCGCACAGACCGACAGCCTTCTGGAGGCCATATCGCTGAACCTGCTCCCCGAAAACCGCACCTACCGCTACAACTATGTGCTCGACAACTGCGCCACACGCCCCATGGAGCTACTGACTCGCCATGCGGGTGTGGCCGATACGGCGCCTTTCGGCTTTACAGAGGCAGGCGAACAGACCTTCCGAACCGAGATGCGGCGGTACCACTCGAACTATCCATGGTATCAGTTCGGTATCGACCTGGCCCTGGGGAGTGGTCTGGACCGCAAGATTTCTGATCGGGAACGCAATTTCGCTCCTGTAGAACTGCAAAAGTCGCTCGCCAAAGCACAAAAGGCCGACGGAAGCCCCTTGGTGGAATCCACCGATATACTCGTGGACGGCCCGGAAGAGGGAACTGCCGAAGGAAAAACTCCGGCACTTCTCACCCCCATGGCGGTCGCACTCTACATTCTGCTCGCGGCCATTATCCTCAGTATCTTCGACATACGGCGGCACAGGCACAGCCGATGGTTCGACAGTCTGCTGTTTGGCGTATATGGAGTGCTCGGGCTGCTGCTCACATTTCTCATCTTCGCATCCAGCCACTACGCCACGTCGCCCAACTGGCTATATCTCTGGCTGAATCCGCTCTGCCTCTTCGCGGCGGCAGGAGTGTGGATTAAATCGTGGCGACGTGCGGTTTATTGCTATCAAATTTGTAACTTTGCGGCCGTGGCCGCTCTGTGCGCGGTCGGCTGCATGGGAGTTCAGAGCCTCAACGCCGCTTTCCTCCCGCTTATGGCCGCCGACCTTCTTCGCTCGGCCACATTCATATATCTGAACAGAAAATAATGAAGCCCCTACACCGTCCGCTTACCACATCTGTCGTGGCACTTTTAGTGGCCACCGCGACACTCTCGGCCGTGGCGCAGGCTCGCCGTCAGCCCGACGGCACGCGCCCCCAGCGCCCGTCGCTCGTGGTGGGGATTGTGGTGGAAGGACTTTCGATGGACTATCTGGAGCTGCTGAAGCCCGAATTCACCGATGGCGGCCTGCGCCGCCTGATGGATGCCGGAATCACCATCAGCGACCTCGACTACGGCACCGGGCTCGACGGAGCCGCCGCCACAGCCGTGGTATTCACAGGCACTTCTCCATCGGTCAACGGCATCCCCTCCCGCACAGTCTACGATTCTGAGACGCGCAGAGTGGTATCCGCGGTCAATGACCCGGCCACCATCGGCAATTTCACCGACGAGACGCTCTCGCCCAAAGCGCTGACTGCCTCGACACTGGCCGACGAACTGCGCATCGACGCCGGAGGCCTCGGCTACGTTTACGCCATAGCGCCAAACGCTCCCGAAGCAATCATAATGGGCGGCCATGCCGGCAACAGCGCGTTCTGGATTAACGACGTGACAGGCAAATGGGCCACGACAACCTACTACAAGGACCTCCCTACGCCTCCGCAGACAATCAACCACCGCGAGCCCACCGACTCGCGGCTCGACACGCTGCAGTGGACACCGATTATTTCCGTCGACCGGCTTCCCGATCTCCCGGGCTACAAGAAACTGTACCCTTTCCGCCACACGTTCCCGCGTCAGAACGCCAACAGATATGTGGCCTATAAAAATTCGCCGGCCGTAAACACCGACATCACCCGACTGGCATCCGACTATATCGGCATCCTCAACCTGGGCAAGCGCGACAACATCGACATGCTCAACCTGGGCTACTCGGTGCAGCCTTTCATCCATGGCCGCGACGCCGACAACCGCCCCGAAACGATGGACGCCTATCTACGCCTCGACCGCAATCTGGCCAGTCTTTTCGACGCCATCGACGCCAAGGGCCCGGGGATGGACCATACGCTCGTATTCATCGCCGGCACACCGCTGACCAACCGCACCCGCCGCGACGACGAGAAGTGGGGTACACCCTTCGGCGAGTTCTCCTCGCGCAAGGCCGTCTCGCTGCTTAACATGTACCTGATGGCCCTCTACGGCAACGGTGAATGGGTCAGCGGCTACCATAACGGACAGATATACCTCAACCACAAACTCATAAAGGAGCGCGACAAGAACCTCTCGGAAATCCGCGGAGAGTCGGCGCGCTTCCTTACGCGCATGAGCGGCGTCACCAGCGCCTGGACCATCGACGACGTAATCGACCGACGCGCCACCGAGCGCCCCGACGCCATGCGGCGCAATACCCCGGTGCAGACGGCCGGCGACGTCATAGTAAGCATCGCCCCAGGATGGCAGGAGACCGACGACGACAGCGACATGGAACGCCCGCAGACCACTCTGCGCGCTGCCACCACGGTCGCTCCGGCCTTCATTCTGGCTCCGGGCGAGGCGCCGCGCACCATCGGCGGAGCCGTCGACGCCCGCGTGCTCGCCCCCACCGTAGCGGGGATGCTCCGCATACGCTCGCCCAACGGCGCCTCGTTGCCGCGCCTGCGCTGGTAGGCCGCGGCCTCATCTCTCTTTATCCATATCAACCCTTCAAAACAGATACAACACACCACCCACATATATATAGAAATGTCACTTCAATCGATACTTACGAAACTCTTTGGCAACAAGTCGACCCGCGACCTCAAAGAGATCAAACCCATTGTAGACAAAATCAACGCCATAGGCCCCACGCTCCACGACCTTACCAACGACGAGCTCCGCGGTAAGATCGACACCGTGCGCGCCGAAATAGCCGAGGCCATAAAAGCCGACCAGGATGCAGCCGCCGAAATCCGCTCGCGCGTGGAAGATCTCCCCTTCGACGAGCGCCAGCCGCTCTGGGAGGAAATCGACAAGCATGAAAAAAATGTGCTCGACATCCTTGAAGACCAGCTCAACGAGCACCTTCCCATAGTATTCGCCACAATGCGCGAGACCGCCCGCCGCTTCGCCGAAAACGAGACCGTGGAGGTTACAGCCACCGACCTCGACCGCGAGCTCGCCGCCCAGGGCCGCGACTTCGTCAGCATCGAAGGCGACAAAGCCTTCTGGAAGAACCACTGGCTCGCCGGCGGCAACGAAATCACCTGGGACATGGTGCATTACGACGTTCAGCTTATCGGTGGCATCGTGCTCCATCAGGGCAAAATCGCCGAGATGGCTACCGGTGAAGGCAAAACCCTCGTGGCAACCCTTCCGGTGTTCCTGCGCTCGCTCTCGAAAAAGGGCGTGCACGTGGTGACCGTCAACGACTACCTCTCCAAGCGTGACTCCGAGTGGATGGGCCCGCTCTACATGTTCCACGGCTCGACCGTAGACTGCATCGACAAGCACCAGCCCAACACACCCCAGCGCCGCCGCGCCTATGAATGCGACATCACTTTCGGCACCAACAACGAGTTCGGCTTCGACTACCTCCGCGACAATATGGCCATGTCGCCTCAGGACATGGTGCAGCGCAAGCACTACTACGCAATTGTCGACGAGGTCGACTCCGTGCTTATCGACGACGCCCGTACGCCGCTCATCATCTCTGGTCCCGTGCCCAAGGGCGACGACCAGATGTTCAACGAATACAAGCCCAACGTGGAGAATGTGGTCCAGGCCCAGCGCCGCCTTGTCACCCAGATTCTCGCCGAGGCCAAGCAGAAAATCGTAAGCGAGGACAAGGAAGTGCGCAAGGAAGGCGAACTGCTGCTTTTCCGCGCCTTCAAGGGTCTGCCGAAATACGGCCCGCTGATCAAATTCCTCAGCGAGGAAGGTATGAAAAATGCCCTCCTGAAAACCGAGGCATACTACCTGCAGGACAACTCGCGAGAGATGCCCGTGGTGACCGACCCGCTATATTTCGTAATCGACGAGAAAAACCGCTCGGTGGAACTTACCGACAAGGGCTACGAAGTACTCACCAACCGCAACCAGGACCCGCAGTTCTTCGTACTCCCCGACATCGCAGCCAAACTGTCGGAACTTGAGCACGTGGCCGACCTGGCCGAGCGTCAGCAGAAAAAAGACGAGGCAATGGCCGACTACGCCGTGAAAGCCGAGCGCGTGCACACCGTCACCCAGCTTCTCAAGGCCTACACCCTTTTCGAGAAGGACAATGAATACGTAATTGACGACAACAAAATCAAAATCGTCGACGAGCAGACCGGCCGAATCATGGAGGGACGCCGCTACAGCGACGGACTTCATCAGGCCATCGAGGCCAAGGAAGGCGTGAAGGTAGAGGCTGCCACGCAGACCTTCGCCACCATCACCCTCCAGAACTACTTCCGAATGTACCACAAGCTTGCGGGTATGACCGGTACGGCAGAGACCGAGGCCGGCGAGCTCTGGGACATCTACAAACTCGACGTGGTGACCATCCCGACCAACCGCCCCGTGGCGCGCATCGACATGGACGACCGCGTCTACAAGACCAAGAAAGAGAAATACGCAGCCGTAATCGACGAAATCGTGCGTCTGCGCGAGGCCGGACGCCCCGTGCTCGTGGGCACCACCTCGGTCGAGATTTCCGAACTTCTGAAACGTATGCTCGACATGCGCCACATCCAGTGTCAGGTGCTCAACGCCAAGCTCCACCAGCAGGAGGCGCAGGTAGTGGCCCTCGCTGGCCGCGCCGGCACCGTAACCATCGCCACCAACATGGCCGGCCGCGGTACCGACATCAAGCTCACCCCCGAGGTGAAGGAGGCCGGTGGCCTCGCTATCATCGGCACCGAGCGCCATGAGAGCCGCCGAGTCGACCGCCAGCTGCGCGGACGTTCGGGCCGTCAGGGCGACCCGGGTTCGTCGGTGTTCTACGTATCGTTCGAGGACCAGCTCATGCGACTCTTCGCCACCGACCGCGTGATGAAGATGCTCGACACCCTCGGCCTCAAGGAGGGCGAGATGATCGAGAGCAAGATGGTGACCCGCGCAATCGAAAACGCACAGAAGCGCGTGGAGGAGAACAACTTCGGCATCCGCAAGCGCCTGCTGGAATACGACGACGTGATGAACAAGCAGCGCACCTACATCTACAACCGCCGCCACCACGCGCTGCTCGGCGAACGCATCGGCATCGACATCGCCAACATGACCTACGACCTGATCGAGAACCTCGTGGTGAACTACGACCAGCCCACCGACTACGAGGAGCTCTCGCTCGAACTGATGCGCGTGCTCACCATCGAACCACCTTTCACCGAAAAGGAATTCGCCCAGCTCGGCCGCGAAGAGAAAATCGAACGCCTCTATGCCGCTGCCAACAGCAACCTGGAGCGGCGCTCGCAGCGCATAATCGAAATCGCCACACCGGTGGTGAAGGAATGGGTGGAGAACCGCGGCGCAACAAGCAAGATTATCGTGCCCATGACCGACGGCAAGCGTATCTTCCATCTCCGCGCCGACATCAACGAAGCCTACAATTCGGGGTGCCGCTCGATTGTTAAGGAATGGCACAAGGCCATCCTCCTCGTAACCATCGACGAACTCTGGAAAGAACACCTGCGCGAACTCGACGACCTGCGCCAGAGCGTGCAGAACGCCTCCTACGAGCAGAAGGACCCGCTGGTAATCTATAAAGTGGAATCCTTCCACATCTTCGAGGCCATGCTCGACAACCTCAACCAGAAGGCTCTCGCAGCGCTGATGCGCGGCCAGATCTACATTCCCGAGCCTCAGCCGCGACCAGTGGAAACTCCCTCCAACGTGAGCGTGAGCGGTCAGCAACCTGCAGCGCCGGCGGCTCCGAAGCCCCAGCCGCAGGTGCGCGAGGCAATGCCCGAGCGCCCCAACGACTACTCGCAGTACACCGCCTCGAAAGAGGGGCTGCCCGGCGAAAACGCCAACCGTCAGGCCATGGCAAACGCCGGGGGAGGCCCGCGCAAGGTGATGCCCGCCAAAGCCGCTCCCAAAGTGGGCCGCAACGACCCCTGCCCCTGCGGTTCGGGCAAAAAGTTCAAGAACTGCCACGGACGCGATCTATGAACTGCCTCCTACAGTCAATCTTTGTGAAATCCTTTGATACGCAATTATATGGATAACGAAACCAACAACTCGCTACCCGGAGGTGAGACCCTCAACGACCGCCTGCGCCGCGCCGCTGCAATGGCACGCCAGCGCACAGCCGTTCCCGGCGTCGACCCCGAGGCCGCTCCCGAAGAGGCTCCTGAAGCCCCGGCCCGCAGTGAAGCTTCTGGTCCCCAGGGCCATAACGCCGCCGATCTGCGCGCCCGCATCGAGCGCGACATCGAACGCGAGGAGCGCGATATGCAGCGCACCGAACGCGACATACTCCGCGAGGAAGCCGCTCCGCGCGGCGAACAGCCGCAGCCCCGCCATGCCCACCGTCGCCCCGACGAAGAATATGTGGAAACAACCACACTCCCCGCTAAATCCAAGAAACTGATTACCTGGATTTCGGCTCTCGGCGCCCTGCTGGCGCTCGCCGTAGTCGGCATAGTGCTTCTTTCGGTAAAACACACTCAGCAGGCCGCCGAACAGCAGCAACAGATCGAACAGCTTCAGCTCGCCAACGAGCAGATGCAGTTGGCCAACGAATACGACGCCCTCAACAACGAGTTCGCCCAGTATGAGAATCAGACCTCTCTTCTGGCCAACGACTCGATTGTGCAGAAGTATTCAGCCGCCCGCGCGCAGGTGGAGAAACTCCTTCAGGAACTCAAGAACGAGAAAAACAAATCGGCCGCGCAGATAAAGAAACTGCAGGACGAAATCGGCACCCTCAAAGGCATTCTCCGCCAGTATGTGGAGCAGATCAACCAGCTCAATCAGGAAAACCAGGAACTGCGCACCGAGAATCAGGAGGTCAAGGCCCAGAACCAGCAGCTCTCGCAGAACATCCAGACCGTGACTGCCAGCAATAAGGTTCTCAACGAGCGCATGACTCTGGCCGAGAAGCTCAACGTGACCGGGGTAAACCTTACCGCCCTCAATAAAAAAGGGCGTACGGAGAAGAACGTAACCAAAGCCCGTCAGCTCATGGTTACGTTCACCATCCCGCAGAACAACTCCACCCCCGTCGGAGAGAAGACCATCTGGGTACGCATCGTAAATCCCGAGGGCGACGTGCTCCCCGGCGGAGGAACCTTCCAGTTCGAAGGATCGAACATCGCGGCCACCGCACGCAAGAGCATCGAATACGCCGGCGAGGAAATCGGCGGAATCACCGTCTACTGGGACGTAAACACCACCCTTACCCCCGGCGACTATACCGTCGAGCTCTTCTGCGACAACTATCGCCTGGCCTCACGCCGCTTCACACTCAAGAAATAGCATTACATCGCCGGAGTGCGGCCACCCGGACTGATAATCCGTCCGAACTTTTTCACCCTGCCATCGTTGAAATTATAGAAAAAACGTTTCAACCATGGCAGGGATTATTTCATGCTTACTGCTCGCCGCGACGCCCCCCGAGGGCGCCGGCGCACGCGCTGTGGCCGAAGCCGTGCACACGTCGCTCGTGCCGAGCCACAGCCTCGCCCTATGGATAATGCGGATGATCCGCCGGATGCTCGACTTTTTCGGGCTTACCCACAACGACACCATAGAAGAAATCATCTATACGGCAATCGTGCTCGGGGTGGCGCTGCTAATCGGTATGATTGTCCGGACGGTCATTGTATTCGCCGCCCGCAAAATGGTGAAACTGCGGCATTCCCAGGCCTCGAAACTGCTGCTCTCCCAGCGTGTGCTGAAAAAATGCTCCCACATCATCCCTCCACTGGTGTTTCTCGCACTTATCCCGTTCGCCTTCTCGTCCGACGGCAAGACGCTCGGCTGGATTCTCAGGATTGTGGGGGTGTATACTCTCGTCACGTTCGCCATCGCCATATGCGCCGTGCTCGAATACGCATGGATTCGATTCGACGAACGCGAGAACACCGAAAACCATCCGCTCAAGGGGATTCTCAACGTATGTCGGGGACTTGTATGGATCATCATCGTGATTCTGTCGGTTTCGGTGCTCATCGACAAGAGCCCGCTGTCGCTGCTGGCTGGTCTGGGTGCGTTTGCAGCCGCCCTCATGCTGATTTTCAAGGATTCCATCCTCGGCTTTGTAGCCGGCATACAGCTATCGCAGAACGACATGCTCCGCGTGGGCGACTGGATTACGGTTCCCTCCACCAATGCCAACGGCATAGTGATGGACGTCACGCTCACGGTAGTGAAAGTACAGAACTTCGACAATACCATGGTGATGCTTCCACCCTATACGTTGGTCAGCACCTCGTTTCAGAACTGGCGCAATATGTTTGAGGTCGGATTCCGGATGATAGACCACAATATTTTCATCGACCGCTCGAGCGTGGTCCTCACCACTCAGGAGCAGATTGCTTCCCTGCGCGCGAAATTTCCTCTGCTCGACGAGTTTATCGCCCACCAGGAGGCAGCCCGCAAGGCGGCCGCCCCGGGTCAGGAAGTCTACACTCAGGAGTACAGCAACACTCATGGAATCAACGGAACCATCGACACGAATCTCGGACTTTTCCGCGCCTATGCCTGCAGCTATCTGATTCATCATCCGAAAGTCAACTCCCAGACGCAGGATATGCTCATATCCATGGATCCTCCCGAAAGCTACGGAATTGCCCTGAACGTAAACTGCTACTCCACGATGACCAACTGGGGCCAGTTCGAAGCTCTGAAGGCCGAGATAATCGAACATCTCACCGCCGTAGCCGGCGAATTCGGACTGCTGACCTTCAACAATCCCGACCGGAACACCTTCTCCCTGCGGAAGGCCGTTCCCGCGCCCGACTCCACGGCACCCAAAGCCGTAGCCACCTCACCGCAGCAATGAACCCTCCCGATGCGTCGCGGCGCCCGGATTGCCGGTTATTCTCATTTTTTTCTTAACTTTGGCTAAACAAACCAATGCTACTGAAAAATGAAAGAAAATAACCGCCAGGAGCCCGACCAGGACCGCTCCCAGACCTCCGAAACTTCCTCATCGCCACGCCTCCGCGTGGGAATCACCCATGGAGACTTCAACGGCGTAGGCTACGAAGTAATTCTCAAGATGCTCGACGACCCGCGTATCCTCGAGCTCTGCACCCCGGTTGTCTACGGCAGTGCGAAAATCGCCGCCTATTACCGGAAAGGTCTCGAACTCGCCTTCAATATCCCCTTTAACCAGATTCAGCAGGCCTCGCAGGCCAGGACGGATGCCGTCAACATCGTCAACGTAATCGGACAGGAGGCCCACATCGCTCCCGGCGAGTCGACTCCTGAGGCCGGAGAAGCCGCATTTATCGCTCTTGAGCGTGCCGTCGCCGACCTCAAGGAGGGCACAATCGACGTACTGCTCACCGCACCAATCAACAAGGCCAACATTCAGAGCGACACCTTCCGCTTTGCCGGCCATACGGAATATCTCGCATCGGCATGCGGCGACGGAGCCGAGCCACTTATGATTCTTTTCAACGACCGCATCCGCGTGGCCCTGGTCACCACTCACCTGCCGCTAGCAAAAATTGCAGAGGCTATCACCGAGGATGCCATCGTAGCTAAACTGCAGCTATTCAACCAGTCGCTCACCGCCGATTTCGCCATAGTGAAACCACGCATAGCCGTGCTTTCGCTCAACCCCCACGCCGGCGACGGCGGCCTGCTCGGCGCCGAGGAGAAGGAAATTATCGCCCCGGCAATCGAGCGTGCACGCAACCAGCTGAAAATCCATGCCTTCGGCCCCTATCCTGCCGATGGATTCTTCGGCAACGGCCTGTATACGAAATTCGACGGCGTCCTGGCCATGTATCACGACCAGGGCCTCGCCCCCTTCAAGACTCTCGCCATGGAATCAGGCGTGAACTTCACGGCCGGACTCCCCTACGTGCGTACCTCTCCCGACCACGGCACCGGCTACGACATTGCAGGCAAAGGTGTAGCCAGCGAAGCCTCGATGCGGGCTGCCCTCTATGCCGCCATCGACATTTTCCGCTCCAGGCGCACTCACGAGGAGATGACAGCCTCTCCCCTGCCTAAACTCTACCACGAGCGCGGCCGCGACAACGTAGTCCTCGACCTCACCAAAGACCGCTGACCCGGCTCAATCGGGCCTTATCAAGCTTTATCGGGCTCAATCGAGCCTAATCAAGATTTATCGGGATTATTCGAGATATATCGAGCTCATGCTGGCTTAATCTCGACTAATCCCGATTAATCCGGAATTTCCACCGCTTATATGTTTTATAACATATGAGCAGAATTTGCCATTTTCACCAAAAAAATTGTAATTTTGCCGCCGGATTGGCCTTAGTAGGTCGTCCCGACTATTTGTGAGTTCAAATGGAAGGCTGTTTTTCAGCCATCTCCATCAACTGAGATTATCTTTAACTTACTTTATTCATCTTTTACCACTTCCTTTACAATGAACAAGGTACAAAAGCTGTTCATGGGTGGCTTGATGGCTTGTGTGGCAGCCTCGTCGATGGCCCAGACATTTGTGGGCGAGCGCACGGACTTCCGCGACGAGACCATCTACTTTGCCATGACCACCCGTTTCTACGACGGTGACCCGACCAACAACGTATGCGGCTGGGACCACCAGGACGTACAGATTGAAAACAACGACCCCGACTGGCGCGGCGACTTCAAAGGCCTGATCGACAAACTCGACTACATCAAGGCCCTCGGCTTCACCGCCATCTGGATCACTCCCATCGTGCAGAACTGCTCCGGCACCGACTTCCACGGCTACCACGCCATGGATTTCTCGACTGTAGATCTCCGCTATGAAAGCCGCACCAAGTGGGGCGCATCTCAGGACGTTAAATTCCAGGACCTTATCGACGCCGCTCACGCCAAGGGCATGAAGGTGGTGCTCGACATCGTACTGAACCATACAGGCAACTTCGGCGAAAAACACTTCGCCCCGCTGTTCTCCCGCTCGCAGGACATCCGCAATCAGGCCAGTGTATCCGCCTCGATTACTCCTAACTACGACCTGCTTCCCTCCAACTACAACGATCTCCCCGGCAAAGACCAGTACAACGCCCGATTCCCCTATCTGAAAAATACAGACGGAACCAACAAGGACTCGCACAACTACTGGCACCACGTGGGCACCGGATGGAACTGGGATTACCCCACCCGCTGGTGGGGTCAGATTGCAGGCGACTGCGTGGACCTCAACACCGAAAACCCCGCAGTCAGCAAATATCTGGTGGAGCAGTACGGCAAATTCATCGCCATGGGCGTCGACGGCTTCCGCATCGATACCACGGGCCACATCTCGCGCCTTACCTTCAACACGGCCTTTATTCCGCAGTTTCTCGCTCTGGGCGAGCAGTATAAGTCGAAACGCCTCAACGGCGCTCCCTTCTTCATGTTCGGCGAATGCTGCGCCCGATACAGCGAAGTGACCTACCGCGGCCAGCCCAACCTCTCGAGCTATTTCTACACATGGAAATCTCCTCAGGATCTGGTCAGCCAATGGAACTGGGACGAGACCTTCTGGGACAACATCTTCATCCATGAAGGCGACGACTCCAGCCGCTACGGCAACATGGCCCTCTGCGACGCCGAGCCTTCCGAAAAGCGTGAATCCGACAACGTGTTCATGAAAGACGGTGCATGGCACGAGCCCGACTACTCCGACTACTCCGGTTTCAGCATCATCGACTTCCCGATGCACTACAACTTCAACAACGCGGGAGCAGCCGTCAATGTAGCCAATAATGGCGACCGCTACTATAACGACGCCTCCTACAACGTGGTCTATGTCGACTCCCACGACTACTGCCCCGGCCCCAACGACGGCACCCGCTTCAACGGAGGCACTGAGCAGTGGGCCGAGAACCTCTCGCTGATGTTCACTTTCCGCGGCATCCCCTGCATCTACTATGGCTCAGAAGTCGAATTCCAGAAAGGCCAGAAAGTCGACGCCGGAGGTACTGATATGCCCGTGAAAAATTCCGGCCGCGCATATTTCGGCCACTATCTTGAAGGCAACGTTGAGGCTGCCGACTTCGGCAAATACTCCGCCACGGGCAATGTGGCCGAGACACTCAACGGCGACCTCTCGCAGCATATCATCCGCCTCAACCAGATACGCGCCGCCGTACCAGCCCTCCGCAAAGGCCAGTACACCTTCGACGACTGCTCGGCCAACGGCGGCTGGGCCTTCAAGCGCGCCTATAAGGACGAGAGCTTCGCTCTTGTAGCCATCAACGGCGGCGCCTCATTCAGCAAACTTCCCGCCGGCAACTACACCGACCTCGTTACCGGCCAGACCTGGGACAACGTTCCTGCCGACGGCTCCATCACCGTCGAGGCTCCCCAGGGCAAAGGTCAGCTCCGCGTCATCGTAAAAGACTGGACCAAAGGTAAAGTGGGCGACGACGGCAAGTTCATCTACTCCACCTCTCCCGTAGCCCACGGAGGCAGCGTATCCTTCACCGACCCCGGCACAACCACCTACTACACCGCCGACGACGCCATCGGTATGGCAGCCGTAAAGCTGTCGCCCGAAGGATGCAGCTTTACTACAGAAACCCTTACCGTCACCGCTGCGCTCAACGACGTAGCCGTTTCGGGCTGGTATAAGGTCGGCGACTCACAGGCCGTTGACCTCAACGGTACGCTTTCCAAAGAATTCACCATCGGCGCCGATATGAACTACGGCGACCGCATCACCGTAAGCTGGGGCGCCACCGGCGACGACGGCCAGGAATACTCCGGTACCGCCACATACACCAAAGTCGACCCCAACGCATCAATCACCATCCACGTTTCGGCTGCCGAAGCCCCCAACCTTTACGTATGGGGCACCGACGCACAGGGCAAAAACAGCGAGCCTGCAGGCAAATGGCCCGGCAAACTCCTCACCGAAACCAAGGAAGTGAACGGCACAACCTACTACTACTTCACCGTCAATACCCTCAGCGAGGTCAACTGCATCCTCAGCCATGGCAACAACAAGACTCCCGAGATCAAGGGAATCACCTCCGACGTATTCTATAAATACGATGGCGGTACAAACGCCGAGAAGGTCAACGAGGTTGTCACCACCGAACCCCGCGTATCGCTCTCGCCCAACGGCGGCGAATTCTCCGACGACGCCATCGAGGTGACAATCCGCCCCGTGAACTGCGTATCGGCCTGGTACAGCATCGACGGCTGTGACCACATCAGCCTCAGCCACGACGCCACCGTAACCATCGGCGCCGACAAGGCCATCGGCGAAAGCGTAGTAATCAGCTGGAGCGCAACCGATGCCTCCGACGTCACCAAGACCGGTTCCGCAACATTCACCAAAGTGGAGCGTCCTGCCGGAAAGACCATCTATTTCGACAACTCCATCGTGAAATGGAACCCCGTTTATATCTACTTCTATCCCGAGAAAAACGGCTGGCCGGGCCAGGAAATGGAGAAAGTAGGCGAATACCTCTACAAATATGTCGTACCTGAGGAAACCACCGTCATCGTGTTCAACGGCGGCAGCAACAGCAATCAGACCGACGACATCAAGGGTGCCGACATCGTCCATAACGCCACCTACCAGGCCACCGGCGGCCGCAACGTAGTCCGTCTGAGCGGTATCGAAGGTGTTGAAGCCACCCAGAGCCAGGCACCCGTGGAATACTACAACCTCCAGGGCATCCGCGTCGACAATCCCGCCAACGGCATCTACATCCGCCGCTGCGGCAACGTAGTAACCAAAGTACGTCTCTGATTAGCTCTCCCCCATTTCCATTCATCACATCCGAAAAGGCGATGTGCCGCACCCGCGGCCCATCGCCTTTTCATTTCTCCGGAATCACGGCATCGAACATCCCCCTGCCAGATTGTAGGGATGCACCCTGGTGCATCCGCCATCTCCCATATCTACATATATCAAGTAGGGGGTGCAGAACCAACAATTTTCGCCCCTACATTCCGGAGACTCTGCACCCCCGTCTGTTCTTCAGGAATACAGGGATGATAGCGTGGAGGATTTTTAAAACATATTGTCTTTCCGACTCCTTTCCCTCATTATTATAAAATCTTGCAATCTTCCCCAGGCGATGATATCTTCTGCACAAGACCGTACTATGCAAGGCGCAAGGCGATTTAGTTCGGATGGTTATCAACAAATATATTTTGCCGGAAGACATTATTTAATTATCTTTGCCTGAAATGTATACCTTTACGCAATGTATAATTTTCACGACATCATAGAATATATTATAGCCCTGGTGAACGAATTTGCCGGAAAATTCGGGCTGACCGACCGTGCGGCTTTCAATTACATCCGTCTGCACAAAGGCATAACATTTATAGAACAGAATTACGGCATCATGCATACGCTCGACTTCAAGGAAGCTGTCGACAGCGTAGCACTGTACTGTCGCAAATCAGGAGGCAAGCTATGATACTCTACCATGGATCAAATATCGCCATCACTCAGATAGACCTCTCGAAATCCAAACCCAACAAAGATTTCGGGCAAGGTTTTTATTTGTCTGATTCTGAGCAGCAGGCAATAGAAATGGCTAATTATAAGACGTCGCTGTTTGGAGGGAATCCTATTGTAACCAGATTTGAATTCAACGAGGCGGTTTTTTCAAATAACAACTCTCTGCGAATTAAAATTTTTAAGGATTATTCCGAAGAATGGGCCGATTTTGTTTTTGCCAATCGTGAAGGGAATCCGACACAAAATTTTGATATAGTTTACGGGCCTATCGCCAACGATAAAGTCGGATTGCAAATACGAAAATTCAAGGATGGCACCATTGATAAAATAGAACTCCTAAATCGCCTGAGATATATGAAAGGGATAACTTTCCAGTATTACTTCGGTTCCGAAGAAGCCATCAGACATCTTACAATTTTATGACGAGTAACGATATAAAATATCTTACGGAGGGAATCTGCAAAGATATAACAGGATATTTAAAGGAAGAATATGGGCTTAGCATTACCGAAGCTCTTGATTTCCTTTATAATTCCGCCACATACGAAAAGCTTATTAACCCTACTACAGGCCTCTACTTTCAGAGCTCTAAATATGTCTACTCATTCCTAAAGAAAGAGATGGAAACCGGCAGAATAGCCTGATTCCATACATTTTCATTACTCCTCAAATAGCTATATTATTGAAATCCGACGTATCGCTGCGCTCTAAAGGCATGGTTATAACGAATAAGGCGATGGGCCACGACTGCGGCCCATCGCCTTATTCGTTATATACTTGGTGATTATTTAAGGAGCTTGGAGGCGAGGGTGGAGGCGAAGGTGGCTTCGTCCATGTAGCCTACGGTAGAGGGGAATTCGCCGTCGGGAGTCATGTAGACTACCATGGGGATAGATTCCACGCCGAATTTGCCCGCGAGCTCGGGATTCTGATCTACGTCGACGCTATAGAACAGTGCCTTGTCGGCGTTGCCTGCGGCCACAGCCTCGAATACGGGGCCGAACTGGCGGCAGGGGCCGCACCAGGTGGCGTTGAAGTCTACGACCACGAGTTTCCCCTCCACGGGGTAGATTTCCTCGCCGGCCTTAACTATATGCACAGCCTCGCCAATCTGCTCGGGATCTACTTCGCCGGTTGCACTTTCGGTTTCCTCGGCCTGGTTCTGCTCGGCACGCTTGCTGCATGAGGTGGTCACTGCGGCTGCCAGAAGTGTAAGAGCGGCGGCAGCCAGAATGTTGCGGATTTTCATACGTTATTTATTGGTTGTAAGAGTGATTAAGGATAATGTTTACACGCACAGCTATTGCGGATAAACGCAGCAAGGCAGCCGCTTATCTTCACATGATAAAACAACTGCCTTGCCTGTTTGTTGGATGCTGGGTTCTGATTTCCGGCTTACGGTAGGGGAATCAGAGAGCGGCCTTGAGGGCTTCGTTGGTTTTGTGAACTGCTTCGGCGCTCTTGGCGAAGAGGGCTTTTTCCTGGTCGTTGAGGTCGAATTCCACGATTTTCTCCACACCGTTGCGGCCGATGATGGCGGGAACGCCGATGCAGAGGTCGCTCTGGCCGTATTCGCCCTCGAGCAGGCAGGAGCAGGAGATGAGCTTCTTCTGGTCGCCGAGCACTGCGGCTACCATCTGGGCTGCGGCTGCACCGGGAGCATACCATGCGGAAGTGCCGAGGAGCTTGGTGAGCGTTGCGCCGCCCACCATGGTGTCGGCAGCAACCTTTTCGAGCTGCTCGGCCGGAATGAGCGTGGAAGCGGGTATGCCGCGGTATGCAGCATAGCGGGTAAGGGGAATCATGGTGGTGTCGCCGTGGCCACCGATTACGATACCTTCCACCTCGGTGGCGTTGGCACCCAGAGCGATGCTCAGGAAATATTTGAAGCGGGCGCTGTCGAGGGCACCGCCCATGCCGATAATGCGGTTTTTGGGAAGACCGGAAATCTTGTGGATCAGGTAGGTCATGGTGTCCATCGGGTTAGCCACGCAGATGATGATGGCGTTGGGCGAATGGGCAAGCACGCTGTCGGTAACCGATTTCACGATTTTGGCGTTTACACCGATGAGCTCCTCGCGGGTCATGCCGGGCTTACGGGGAACGCCCGAGGTGATTACTACGACGTCGGAATTGTTGGTCATGGCGTAGTCGTTGGTCACACCGGTAAGACGGCTCTGGAGATGCAGGCTATTGGCGGTCTGCATGATGTCCATTGCCTTACCTTCGGAAACGCCCTCTTTGATGTCAATGAGAACCACTTCGTCGGCAATCTGCGACGTTACGAGCACATTAGCTGTAGTGGCGCCTACGTTGCCGGCGCCTACGACTGTTACTTTCGACATAGTAAATAAATCAGAGTTTATAAAGTTGTTGGTTTATTGGCAATTAAGCAGACTATACGGCAGGCATTACGCGGCAGCGGCCGCATCTTCGGGCCATACGTCAGCTACAATGCAAAGATAGCAAATATTTGGCGAAAACCGCGCCCTTAAAGCTAATTAAAACTAAATTGGCCCCACATGGTAAAGGCGGCGCGCCGGCCGAGCCGATGCGCCGCCTTAGCGGTAACTTTAATTATCCCGGATCAGGAATCCGAAGCAGATTATTCGCCGGGGATGATAGCTTCGCTGGGGCAAACTTCAGCGCAAGTGCCGCACTCGATGCAGGTGTCGGGGTCGATTACATAGATTTCGCCTTCCGAGATTGCTTCAACGGGGCAGTTGGGCAGGCAGGTGCCGCAAGCGACACATTTGTCTGTAATTACGTAAGCCATAGTAGTGTCTTATTTGAAATATTACTCAAAGATGATTTTCAGGATGCAAAAATAATCATTTGCCCTCAAACAATCACCTGTAAAAGATTTTTTAACACTTTGAAACACCCCTGCCCGAAGAATGACAGCAATAGCTGACGGCCGCGCCGACGGCTTAAAATTTTATTGATGCAAGTATAGGGATAATACAGAAAAAATCTGTACTTTTGCATAATGAAACACAGTTCCCGTGAGGCTACTGTGAGAGAGCAATTTTCCCTTTTCATCCAAACGCTTTCAAACCCCATATTGAATATGAAACAGCTCGAACATCTCCTCGCAGAGAGATTGCTGAAAGTCAGCGCAATCAAACTTCAGCCCGACAATCCCTTCACATGGGCGTCGGGATGGCAGTCACCCATATATACCGACAACCGCCGCACACTTTCATACCCCGCAGTGCGCACTTTCATTAAGACCGAGCTTACCCGCATAATCCTTGAAAACTACGAGATGCCCGACGTGATCGCAGGTGTGGCCACCGGAGCGATCGCACAGGGAGCCATGGTGGCGGACCTTCTGGGCCTCCCCTACATCTACGTGCGTTCCACCCCGAAAGACCACGGTCTGGAAAACCTCATAGAAGGCTCGCTCTCGCACGGCCAGAAGGTGATGGTGATCGAGGATCTCATCTCCACAGGCCAAAGCAGCCTCAAGGCAGCCGAAGCCATCCGCATGGCAGGAGGCGAGGTGATAGGCATGGTGGCAATGTTCACCTACGGATTCCCCATCGCCGAAGAGCGTTTCAAGGAAGCCGGCATACGCCTCACCACACTCAGCAACTACGAGGCCCTGCTCGAAGTGGCTCTCGAAACCGGATTCATCGGTAAAAACGATGTGGCCACACTCCAGCAGTGGCGCAAGGATCCCTCAAACTGGGCTCCCCACCGCGACACGACAATAGAATAATTCACTCATACAGACATAACGGCGGGTGCCCCGGTGCTGTCATTACGCACCGCGCAACCGCCATTTTTTACCAGATACATATGGCTACATATAAAAGCACCCCCCAGACAATCAACCGCCCGCAGGAGGAACTCTTCGACCGTTTCAGCGATCTCAGCCACCTGCAGCAGGCACTCGACACACTCACACCCGAGCAACGCGCGCAAGTAGGCGATGTGGAATTCACCGCCGACACAATCAAGATCGTGACACCGCAGGTGGGAGCCATAGAATTCAACGTACAGAAACGCGAGCGTCCAAGCCGCATTGTTTTCGGCACTGCATCGTCGCCTGTACCCCTCACCATGACAATGGATATCAAAGCAGTGTCCGACACCGCTTCGGAGGTAGAAACCCTCATCAACGTAGATATCCCCGCCATGCTCCGCCCCCTCATCGGCCCGCAACTCCAGAAAGCGGCCGACAAATTCGGTGAACTCATTGCCGGACTCAGCCGTTAATCACTCAAAGGTGACATTATCTCCGGGAAATGAAGCTCCGTAAATACATACTGTTATTATCGGCCATCGCCGCCGGCACAGTGATGCCGACGGGGTGTCATCATGTCGACAACAAGCGCACGCCACCTGCCGCCGTGTGGGTATCGTTCGCCAACCAGGCCGTGTGGGACACATACGGCGTGCCCGGAGCATTGTCATACCGCTATTTCATCCAGTCGCTCAGACAGCCCGCCAACTTCCCGTACACCGCCACAATGAAAACCGGCTACGGAGGGGTGCTGCTCGTGTCAGACATAAACGGCATGCCGAGGGCATATGACTTGAGCTGTCCGGTAGAAAACAAGCCCGACATAAGGGTTGAGATAGACATGGAGACAACCGATGCCGTATGCCCGAAATGCGGCAGCCACTACGACGTGTTTGTCAACTACGGCTCACCCACATCCGGCCCCGCGGCGAAGTCGGGATTCGGCCTCACCCGGTATATGGTCGGCAGCGGTCCCAACGGAGAATATCGCGTGATCTCACGCTGAAAACCTCCCCATACACTTGTTTTGAATTAAAAAGATACTGACAGATGGATCCACGGATTATCACCGAGCGCCTGAAAGAACGCCACGGCATACAACAGCTCAACGAGATGCAGCTACTCATGGCATCGACCGACGCACGAAAACTGATACTGCTCGCTCCCACAGGCTCGGGAAAGACAGCGGCTTTCGCCATCAGGCTGCTCAGATACCTGGGACCGTCGAAAGGATCGGTACAGGCTGTGATTCTCGCCCCCTCGCGCGAGCTTGTGCTGCAGATCGCCGACGTGATCCGCCCGGTGGCGGCCGGCCTCAAGACTGTGGCGTTCTACGGCGGACATGCGATGGCAGAGGAGGTGAACTCCCTGTCGGTGACACCAGACATAATCGTAGCCACTCCCGGCAGGCTTCTGGACCATCTTACCCGCGGCAACCTTGACCTTTCCGGAGTGAAAGCACTGGTGCTTGACGAATACGACAAGTCGCTCGAACTCGGATTCCTCGACGAAATGAGGCGCATCGCCCGACGCATGCGCTCGCTCGAACTGATAATGCTCACATCGGCGACGGCACTGCAGGAACTTCCCGATTTCATCCCGGTGCGCGATGCCGAGATCTTCGATTTCACACGCGACGCCGCACGTCCGCGGCTGCACACCGTGCGGGTAAACTCTCCCGAGCGCGACAAGATAAACACCCTCACCGACCTTCTGCGCTCGTTGCCCGACGGGCGCGCCATCGTTTTCGTGAACCATCGCGAGAGCGCCGAGCGGGTGTACGGCCTACTCAAAAAAGCCGGATTCCCTGTCGGGCTGTACCACGGCGGTCTGGAGCAACGTGAACGTCAGCTTGCCATAGATCTGTTCAACAACGGCACCACCCCCATACTTGTATCGACGGATCTCGGATCACGCGGTCTCGACATCGACGATGTGAACTATGTGATACACTACCATCTGCCACTTACACCCGAAACCTTGACTTTGCACTGACCGATTACGTTACCGTAAA
>ERZ838577.1046-NODE-1046-length-39321-cov-8.283808_pt1 | contig 39321 bp, 29 predicted proteins | sample MGYA00519682_ERZ838577 | MGnify/ENA primary metagenome ERZ838577 (study PRJEB31850, sample SAMEA3708838) | human gut metagenome | biome: human gut; feature: human-associated habitat; material: faeces | place: China | collected 2014 ...
ACGCAGAAGCAGCTCGATGAACTGCACATCGTCTGCACCGCAAAGGAAGAGGAATAACGCAAAATTCTTCGGGCGTGACCTCGCGCGCGTGTGCGCGCCGCGCCGTTTGGCGCGTAAATCCCGGCGGAGCCGGGTTTGCGCAGGCGGGCTTTGCCCGCCGAGCATGATTGAATCACGGGGGACCCCGGACGGCTCCTGCCGTCTGGGGATCACGCAGAAGCAGCTCGATGAACTGCACATCGTCTGCACCGCAAAGGAAGAGGAATCATAGATGCTCTCAAGCCCCCGCCGGAAGGCGGGGGCTTTTTTATGCAACATGGTTCCTGATTTTGCGCGAGAAGCAGCAATTTGCTGTGCAGTGTGAATATTGCGTTAAAGTGTTAAGGCAAATGACGGAAAAAATATAGTGTCCTTCATGCGTGGACAGACGGACAAGAACTTGTGTACGCGAGGCAAAAACAGAATATTCCATCAAAAACCAGTCGAATCTGACCGCCTGTGGCGGACACATCTTTTCAAAACTCTCATTTTTCGGGCATTTTTCGGAATTCTGCACAAGAGTCGGTTGACAAAATGAAGAAAACTGGTAAAATAAATGCATGTCCTCAAACGAGGATGTGTATTTCAAAACTGGAGGTTTGTATGAAGAAAGTAGTATGCTTGCTGCTCGCTCTTGTGATGCTGCTGGGTCTTGTCGCTTGCACCAACAGCACCGCTCCTGCAACGGAGAAGACCGAGACCACCACGACAGAGGAAACCAAGACCGAAGAAACCAAGACCGAAGAAGCGGCTCCCGCTGAGGAAACCGAGGCTTCGACCGAGGAGACCGGCAATGTCCATATCGGCATCGTCACCGGCTCCGTCTCCCAGTCCGAGGACGACCGCCGCGGCGCGGAAGCCTTCCAGGCGATGTACGGCGAAGAGATGGTCAAGCTTGCCATCTATCCCGACAACTTCACCGAAGAGCTGGAGACCACCATTCAGACCATCGTCAACCTCTCTGACGACCCCGACATGAAGGCGATCATCGTCAACCAGGGCGTCCCCGGCACGACCGAGGCATTCCGTCAGATCAAGGAGCGCCGCCCCGACATCATCTGCATCGCTGGTGAGTCCCACGAGGACCTGCCCGAGATCGGCTCCGCTGCTGACCTCGTCTGCAACAACGACTTCGTCGCCCGCGGCTACCTCATCATCCGTACCGCGCACGAGCTGGGCTGCGACACCTTCGTTCACATCTCCTTCCCGCGCCACATGGCTTATGAGACCATGAGCCGCCGTGTCGCCATCATGAAGGCTGCCTGCGAAGAGTTCGGCATGGAATTCGTTCTGGAAACCGCTCCGGACCCCACCTCTGACGTTGGCGTTGCCGGCGCACAGGCTTACATCCTTGAGAAGGTTCCCGAGTGGGTGGAAAAGTACGGCGAAAAGGCTGCTTACTTCTGCACCAACGACGCACATACCGAGCCGCTGCTGAAGCAGCTTCTCGAATACGGCGGCTACTTCATCGAGGCTGACCTGCCCTCCCCGCTCATGGGCTATCCCGGCGCGCTGGGTCTGGACCTGACTGAGGAAGCCGGCGACTTCGACAAGATCCTCAAGAAGGTTGAATCCGCAATCGTTGAAAAGGGTGGCGCAGGCCGCTTCGGCACCTGGGCATACTCCTATGGCTACACCGTTTCCGCTGGTCTTGCCCAGCACGCTCTGAACGTCATCAACGGCGAGAGCGAGCTTGCCGATATCGACGATATCGCCAAGGCATACCAGGTCTTCTCCCCGAACGCGGAGTGGAACGGCTCGAACTACACCAACGCGGACACCGGCGTCAAGCTGGACAATGTCTTCCTGGTCTATCAGGATACCTACATCATGGGCGATCCCGGCTGGTTCATGGGCTCGACCGAGGTTGAGGTTCCGGAGAAGTACTTCACCACGAAGTAATCTGTCAGTCTGACTGACGAAACAGTAACACATCAGGCAGGGGGAGCCCCGGCTCCTCCTGCTGTTTTAAGCGAAACGGGAGAAGGAAATCGAATGGTAAATAACAACGCTCCGCTGTTGGAGATGCGAAATATCCAGAAGGACTTTTTCGGCAACCAGGTTCTGACGGACATCAACCTCACGCTTCGCGAGGGCGAGGTGCTGGGGCTTGTCGGTGAAAACGGCGCCGGTAAAAGTACCCTGATGAAAATCCTGTTCGGCATGGACGTCATCCGGGAAACCGGCGGCTACGGCGGCGACGTGCTGATTCATGGCGAGAAGGTTTCCTTCTCGACGCCTTTTGATGCGCTCAAAGCCGGTATCGGCATGGTGCATCAGGAGTTTTCTCTGATTCCCGGCTTCACGGCGACAGAAAACATTCTGCTCAACCGCGAGCCGAAGAAATCCAACGTGGTCTCCGAAATCTTCGGCGACCGCCTCAATACGCTTGACTACAAGCAGATGAACGAACGCTCGGCAGAAGCTATCAAGAAGATGGGCGTTCATATCGACCAGCATATGGTCATCAGCGACATGCCGGTCGGTCACAAGCAGTTTACGGAAATTGCGCGAGAGCTCAGCAAGGACAACCTCAAGCTTCTCATTCTCGACGAGCCGACCGCGGTTCTGACGGAAAAAGAAGCGGCGGCGCTGCTGAACTCCATCCGCTCGATGGCAGCGCGCGGCATCTCCGTGATTTTCATCACCCACCGTCTGCAGGAGATCCTGTCCGTGTGCGACAAGGTCGTCATCATGCGTGACGGCGTGGTGGTCAAGGATACCCCCGCAAGTGAAATTGATGTTCCCGAGATTACGCGCTGCATGGTCGGCAGATCGGTGGATCTGTCGTCTGAAAAGCGCGAAATCGTCGATCATTCGAACGCAAAAACCATCATGTCCATCCGTAATCTCTGGGTCGATATGCCGGGCGAGACCGTGCGCAACGTGACCCTGGATGTGAAGGAGGGCGAGATTCTCGGCATCGGCGGTCTTGCCGGTCAGGGAAAGCTCGGCATCCCCAACGGCGTAATGGGTCTTTATGAAGCAGGCGGCACCGTCGAGTTTGACGGCAAACCGATTCCGCTCAACAGCCCGAGAAAGTGCCTCGACGCATCGCTTGCCTTCGTCTCCGAGGACCGGCGCGGCGTAGGTCTGCTGCTCGATGAAACGCTGGAGTGGAATGTTGCGTTCCCCGCCATGCAGATTCAGAACAAATTCCTCAAAAAAATCGGACCGATCACCTGGCGTGATGAAAAGGCAATCCATGATATAACCCAGAAGTACATCAACGAGCTGATGATCAAGTGCACCAGTTCCCTGCAGAAGGCAAGAGAGCTTTCCGGCGGCAACCAGCAGAAGATCTGCCTGGCAAAGGCGTTCGCGCTGGAGCCCCGGTTCCTGTTCGTTTCTGAGCCGACCCGCGGCATCGATGTCGGCGCGAAGGCGCTGGTGCTCGACGCGCTGCGGCGCTTCAACCGCGAGTCCGGCGTCACCGTTGTGATGATCTCCTCGGAGCTGGAAGAACTCAGACAGACCTGCGACAGAATCGCCATCGTCTCCGGCGGTCGCATTGCCGGCATTTTGCCCGCGACCGAATCCTCCGAGGCGTTCGGCATGCTGATGGTCAGCCAGGTGAAATAAGGAGGGCGTCATGAAAAAAACACAACAAGACAATATCTGGGGCCCTGAGAAGTTCAACCGTGAGATGAAATCGCTCGGTGAGCTGACGTCTTCGTTCGGTCTGCCGCGCCTGATCATTACGGGCTTCCTGGTCCTTCTGTTCATCCTCGCGCCGGTCGCGGGCGTGGACTTCTTCACGCAGATCACGAATGTCGCCAACCGCTTCAGCTGGAACGCAGTCATGGTTCTGGCGATGGTCCCGATGATTCACTCCGGCTGCGGTCTGAACTTCGGTCTGCCGCTGGGTCTGGTGTCGGGCCTTCTGGGCGCGACGCTGTCGATCCAGTTCGGCTTCACGGGCGCCATGAGCTTCGTGATGGCAATTGTGATTGCAACGCCGTTTGCCTTCCTGTTCGGCGGCGGCTACGGGTGGCTGCTCAACAAGATCAAGGGCGGCGAGATGATGATTGCGACGTATGTCGGCTTCTCCGCCATCTCGTTCATGTGCATGATGTGGCTGCTGCTGCCGTATACCAGTCCCACGATGGTCTGGGGTATGGCAGGCAAGGGTCTTCGTACAACGATCTCCCTCGAAGGCTTCTACGATAAGGTTCTGGCAAAGTTCGCGCTGGATTTCAACAAAATCTGCGGCATCAACCTTGTCATTCCGGTCGGCACCATCGCGTTCTTCGCGCTGCTTGCCTTCGGTATGTGGGCGTTCCTGCACACCAAGACCGGTACGGCAATGACTGCCGTCGGCTCGAACCCGGTGTTCGCAAGAGCTTCCGGCATCGACGTCGACCGCATTCGCCTTTTGTCCGTCATCATGTCCACGTGGCTGGCAGCCGTCGGCATCCTGGTCTATGAGCAGGGCTTCGGCTTCATCCAGCTCTACACCGCGCCCAACAACATGACGCTCCCGGCGGTCGCGGCGATTCTGATCGGCGGCGCGTCGGTCAACAAGGCATCGATTCCCAACGTGATCATTGGCACCATCCTCTTCCAGGGTATCGTGACCATGACGCCGACGGTCCTCAACTCCCTGATCCACATGGATATGAGTGAGGTTATCCGTATGATCGTCTCCAACGGCATGATCCTGTACGCACTGACCAGAAAGACGGAGGGATCGAAATGAGCAAACAGGTAAAAGCAAAGAAAAAACGCCTGACCTTTGGTCAGTTCCTCGCCAACAACTCCGTGCCGATCATGTTCATCATCTTCTGCGCGATCTGCATCCCCATCTCGGGCTTCTCGCCGAGCTACCTGCTCAATGAGATCGTGACCCGTATGGGACGAAACACGTTCCTGATTCTGTGCCTGCTGATTCCGATCATGGCCGGCATGGGTCTGAACTTCGGTATGACGCTCGGCGCAATGGCGGGCGAAATCGCCCTGATTTTCGTTTCCGACTGGCAGATTTGGGGCATTCCCGGCGTCGTGCTGGCAATGATTCTCTCGATTCCCATCTCGATTCTGCTCGGCGCGTTCTGCGGCAGCATGCTCAACCGCGCGCGCGGTCGCGAAATGATTACGAGCTACATCATTTCCTTCTTCATCAACGGCGTGTACCAGCTGGTCGTGCTTTATATGATGGGCTCGATCATTCCGATTCAGCACAGCGAGATCAAGCTGCCCCGCGGCTACGGCATCCGAAACACCGTGAGCTTGCTCAACATGCGCCAGTGCATCGACAATTTGCTTGCCATCAACGTAAACGGCGTGAAGATCCCCGTTCTGACGTTCATCCTGATTGCGCTTCTGTGCCTGTTCATCATCTGGTTCCGCAAGACCAAGCTCGGACAGGACATGCGCGCGGTCGGTCAGGATATGGAGGTCGCGCGCGACGCCGGCATCAAGGTCGAACGCACGAGAATTATCTCCATCGTCATGTCCACGGTCTTCGCGGGCTTCGGCATGATTCTGTACCTGCAGAACATGGGCAACCTCTCCACCTACAGCTCCCACTCGCAGATCGGTATGTTCTGCATCGCGGCGCTGCTGGTCGGCGGCGCATCGGTCGACAGAGCCTCCATCGGCAACGTCTTCCTCGGCGTGACGCTGTTCCATCTGATGTTCATTGTCGCTCCGGCGGCTGGCGCGAAGATCACCGGCGACTCCATGATCGGCGAATACTTCCGCGTGTTCATCTCCTACGGCGTTATCACGGTGGCTCTGATCATGTACGAAACCAAGAAGCGCAGAAATAAGAGCATGGCAGGGCAGGAGCTTGCTGCCGCACAGAAGGAGGAGGAAGCAAAATGAAAAAACGCACGCTTTTCTTCCGCCTCGGCGCCATCGCCATTCTGCTTGCCATCGCAGCGGTCATGATGGTCATCGGTCGCGGTCACACCGTCTACTTCGACAACAAGAAGCTGGAAGTGAACGGCGAAACCTACGACACGCCCTACAAGGTCTGCGTCTACGTGGGTGACGAGCGCGTTGCCAAGCTCTACGACAAGGAGCGCGGCATGGCGACCTGGATCGGTCAGAACTTCGAAATGACGCTCGAGATCACCCAGGAAAAGGGCGGCGACGAGACGACCGAAACATATCAGATCAAGCTGCCTTACAACATGGACGGCATCGTCATCAACATCCCCGGCTTCCTCGCAGGGCTGGACCAGGATGCGTACATCTCGCAGTTTGTCCCCGTGGCAACCGAAGAGACGACCACAGAGGACGAGGAGCTGCCCGGCGACGAGTTCGGCATCGACATCGAAGGCGATATCTAAACACTGCACACTCTGACAAAAGAGCAAGCAGCCCCGGATTTCCGGGGCTGCTTTCTGTGTGCCGAAAAGCCTCGCAGAGTTTCGCCCCGCAGGGCGAAATAAAGTGGAAATCCATGTTATCCGGCGGCTTTGCCGACCGGAAACATACTGTTCGCTGAGCCAGTGTGAGCTTTTCGCGCTTTGCGCGAAAAGCTTGCGCGCAGTCGAGGCGCATTCCTTTTGTCGAAAAAGCGTTAGCTTTTTCGACAGTCTGGAAGCCCCGGATTTCCGGGGCTGCTTGCTGTGTGCCGAAAAGCCTCGCAGAGTTTCGCCCCGCAGGGCGAAATAAAGTGGAAATCCATGTTATCCGGCGGCTTTGCCGACCGGAAACATACTGCTCACTGAGCCAGTGTGAGCTTTTCGCGCTTTGCACGAAAAGCTTGCGCGCAGTCGAGGCGCATTCCTTTTGTCGAAAAAGCATTAGCTTTTTCGACAGTCTGGAAGCCCCGGATTTCCGGGGCTGCTTTTTTGCTGCTTTTGCGGGGAAACAGGAAACACCCACCAATCAAATCGGTATGTTTGTTACAGGCGTGAAAAGCAGGCGTGCGGCGGGAATCAAATTTTGTGAACACAGACAATCGACACTGCCGGGAGAATTTATTATAATAAAGAGCATCAAAAGCAAAGAGGTGGCAAAAAATGCTTTGCAGCAACATCGGCATCAACGAAAGCGGACACCTGACGTTTGCGGGCGAGGATACGGTCCGGCTCGCGGCGCACTACAAAACGCCGCTGTATCTTATGGACGAGGACCGCATCCGCGAAAACTGCCGCGTGTATAAAGCCGCGATGGCGCGTGCGTTCGGAGAAGGGAGTTTTCCGCTCTACGCCAGCAAAGCCGCCAGCTTCAAGCGCATCTACGCCATCATGCAGGACGAGGGCATGGCGATCGACGTCGTCTCCGCGGGCGAGATTGCGACGGCAAAGCGCGCGGGTTTCCAGATGGAGCGCGCCTTCTTCCATGGCAACAACAAAACCGACGCCGACATTTCCTACGCGATGGCAGCAAACGTCGGCTATTTTGTTGCCGACCATGCGCAGGAGCTGGAAGTCATCAGCCGCGAGGCAAAAAGCCGGGGCATCCGGCAGAAGGTGCTGCTGCGTCTGACGCCGGGCATCGACCCGCACACCTATGAAGCCGTCGCCACCGGCAAGGTTGACTCCAAATTCGGCGTCGCAATCGAAACCGGGCAGGCAGAGGATTTTGTCCGCCTCGCCCTGAGTCTTCCCAACATCCGCCTGATGGGCTACCACTGCCATGTCGGCTCTCAGGTCTTTGACGAAGACGGGAGCGTCTACCATGACGCGGCGCAGATCATGCTGCGCTTTGCTGCCGATATGAAGCGAAAGCTCGGCGCGGAATTGCAGCTGCTGGACCTCGGCGGCGGCTACGGCGTGCGCTATACGGACGCGGACCCCGCAGTCGACATTCCCGCAAACATTGCGTCGCTTGCCGAAGCCATCCGGAGTACGTGCTGCGAGCTGGAGCTGCCGGTTCCGGCAGTTCTGCTGGAGCCGGGCAGAAGCATCGTTGCCGACGCCGGCATGACGCTCTACACCGCAGGCAGTACGAAGTCCATCCCCGGCTACAAAAACTATGTCTCCGTCGACGGCGGCATGACCGACAATCCCCGTTATGCGCTCTACGGCTCAAAATACACGGTGTATCTTGCGAACCGGGCAGGGGAGAAGGCAGACTTCCGCTGCGATGTGGTCGGGCGCTGCTGCGAAAGCGGCGATATCATCCAGCCGGATGTGCTGCTGCCCGAGCCGAAGCGCGGCGACCTGATTGCCGTCTGCACCACGGGCGCATACAACTACTCCATGGCGTCCAACTATAACCGCATTCCGCGCCCGCCGGTCGTGATGCTCAAAGGCGGCAAGCCCACCCTTGCCGTCCGCCGCGAAACCGTCGACGATCTGACCGCGCTCGATATGTAAAACGATGTAGAAGATACAAAACGCCCCGAAGCTGCCGTGACAGACAGGTTCGGGGCGTTTTTCGTTTGTGTTACTTCTGCGTCAGCACGCGCACGATGCGAAGCGCGGAGCGCTCCAGCGTCACGCGGTCCGGCTCCTGCGCGTAGCGTTCGCCGTCCGAGAGGAACATGCCGCTGAATTTCCAGTCGATGATCAAAGACCGGATGAGGTCGCAGTCCTCACCGAGGGCTTCCCCGTTGACGATAGAGTCCGGCAGCAGCGCTGCCTTGCACGCGCGCGCGGCAATTTCAAACGGGAGCGCGTAGATATCGCGCAGCGAAGACAGGCGAATGTCCAGACTGCGCGGCAGGGTACCTGTGCGCAGAATTGCCGCGCCGTGCGTCTGCACGCCCTTGCAGAAAAACAGCGCGCACAGACCGGTCAGCACCGGGTCTTCCGACCACGACTCCTGCGACACCGCGTCAAACGGCGTGCGCTGCAAGGCGCAGCCGGGGGCAAGGCAGAACGCCACGCCGTATTCCTGCATCTCTCTGCCGATTGCCTTGCCGACCGAGAAAATAAGGTCGGGGTCAAACGAGCAGGCGAGCATGCCGGGCGCAGGGAAGCCGGTCGTGTACTGATGGCGAACCGTGCCATCGTCCTGCTCTAAATCCTTTTTGAGCGCCAGACCGCACACGCCGGAAGCAATCGTCATGGGCTGGAGCCCATAGCGCGGAAGCTCTGCCGAAGCGCCCAGAGCGCCTGGAACGTCGGACGGGCAGAAGCCGAAATCACACACGAGCTTTCGGAGGCTGGTATCGTCCATGCCGGCGACGAAGGTAAACGCGCTGCATGCACCGGATTTGACCTCATCGAGCGTGTGGCGCGCGTCGTCTCCGCGGCAGCCGGTGAACGGGCGACCCTTTTTGCGGCTGCGGCGGGGCAGATTCCGGTCCGACAGACGGATGGCGCGGCGGCGCGCAGTTTCCAGCTCTTCGGCTTCGCCGGGGTAGGTGTAGAGATGGACCGGCTCTTTTCTTGCCGGAAGCTCGGCGTCCTGGAACGCGCACGGCGTCACCGCCTGCACCACGGCAGAGCGCGTCAGCCGGATGGAACCGGCAAGGCACGTTGCGCGGGAGCTGCTGCCCACGCGGATATCATAGTAGCCCTCCTCCAGAACGTAGGCGGAGGCTTTTTCGCGGAAGATGGCAAGCTCCGTCACCGGGAAGCGCAGATGCAGCGTCTGCTGTTCGCCCGGGGCAAGGACCTGCGTTTTCTGGAACGTGTCGAGGAACCAGGCAGGACCTGTTTTTCCGCTGTCCGGGCGGGAGCAGTAGACCTGCACGACCTCCTGCACGGGGTACGTTTCGCCGGTATTTTCTACGGTCGCGCTCACGGTTACGTCGCAGCCGTCGAGCCCGACGCTGACCGAGCTGAACTCCGCCTTGCCGTAGCCCAAGCCATAGCCGAACGGGAAAAGAAGCTCGCCGCCGAAGGTGTCAAAATAGCGGTAGCCGAGGAAGCTGTCCAACTGCTGCGCGGCAAGCCCGAACGATTCCAGCTTCTCGGACCAGCTGAACGACAGCTTGCCGGACGGGCAGACCCTGCCCGTCAGAACATCCGCCAGCGCATAGCCCGCCTCCTGCCCGGCAAGACCGAGCAAAACGATGGCACCGCAGCTTCTTGCCTCCTGCGTCAGCTCCATGTAGCCCGGCGCGGCAAGGACCAGCACGACGCGGGAAAAAGCGCCCGTGACCTTTTTGAGCATGTCCTGCTCAAAATTGGTGAGCTTCGGGTCATAGTGCGCCGCCGGGCGCGCCAGAACGACGACGGCAGCGTCGTTGGAGGAAGCAAACTCCTCCATGCTGAGATTTCCCAGCGGCATCTCGCTGCCCTCCGGATGCTCGAGCGCCCAGGCGCGGTATTTGTGCGCCAGCAGCGTGTCCTGTGCGACGGCGCTGTCTGCGCTCAAGCCGTCCAGAATCCCGACTCTGCGCCACGGGTCCATGCCGGAAAGCCCGGTGGGGGTAAAAATCTGACCGATGCCGAAGACGGCAACACGCACGGGCGCATCAAGGGTTCCGGCAAACGGCAGCGTATTAGCGACGTTTTTGAGCAGAACGCAGCTTCCTGCCGCAGCCGCGCGGCTGACAAGCGCATGCTCGTTCATTCTGGCTGTATATTCCATGGCAATCTCCCATCGACAGTAATGTAAATTTCGTAAAGCTATCATATCACAAAATGCGCCGTTCGGAAACCGAAAAAAACGAAATTGGCGCAGAAATCCCGAAAGCCTGCCAGCTTTTACAAAAAGTTCACGCAAACACCTGGCAATGGGATATAATAAAGTCATATTTTCATGAAACGAAGAACGAAAGAGAACAAGGAGGACGACACCATGGCAAAGACCATTTTTGTGGTGGAGGACGATCAGAATATTTCAGAGCTTCTGCGCCTGTATCTGGAAAAGGAAGGCTACACCGTCAACATCGCCGACGACGGCGGAAAGGGCGTGGAGCTCTACAGAAGGCTTAAGCCCGATCTGGTGCTGCTGGACCTGATGCTGCCGGTTTTGGACGGCTGGGGCGTGCTGCGCGCCATCCGGCAGGACGGCAAGACGCCCGTCATCATGCTCACGGCAAAGGGCGAGACCATCGACAAGGTCGCGGGGCTCAAGCAGGGCGCGGACGACTATATCACCAAGCCCTTCGAGATGAAGGAGGTGCTCGCGCGCATTGAGGCGGTCCTGCGCCGCGCCGGAGAAGGAGAAAACGGCAAGGAAAAGCCGCGCCGTCTGGTCTTCGACAAGCTGGTCATTGACCTGGATTCGTTCGAGCTGGTGGTCGACGGCAAGCGCGTCGAGACGCCGCCCAAGGAGATGGAGCTTTTGTACCATCTGGCATCCTCTCCCAACCGGGTCTATACGAGAAATCAGCTGCTCGACGAGGTCTGGGGGTTTGACTATTTTGGCGACAGCCGCACCGTCGACGTGCATATCAAGCGGCTTCGCGAGAAGCTTGAGGGCGTGTCGGACCAGTGGAGCCTCAAGACGGTCTGGGGCGTCGGGTATAAGTTCGAGGTCGTGCAGCAATGAAAACAATCTTCTCCCGGCTCTTTTCCATGATCGCGGCGTTACTCATGCTGTGCCTGCTCATTACCGGCGTGGCGTTCCGGTTTCTGATGATGAGCTGGGTGGAATCCGAAAAACGCAAAAGTCTGAGCGCGGACGCCTCGGCGCTTGCCGATCTTGCCGAGGCATATGACTCGGCGGGCGAGCTGGAGAGCAACTGGAATTTCCAGATCGGTCTGTCGCTGTTCTCCGAGGTCGGAGAGGTCAGCGCGATGATCTGCGACGAAGACGGATACGTGGTGATCTGCTCATGCGACAACCTGACCTGCGACCATGTGGGAAAGCAGGTGCCGGAGAGTTACCGGCGCGAAATGCTGCGCGAGGGTGTGTATTATGAAAAAAACGTGCATCTTGCCGATATCTATGACGATGCGCGTTTTCTTGCCGGGCAGGCGGTTGTGAACGATCAGACCGGCAATCTGGTGGGCTTCGTCGTTGTGACCGCGCCGATGAACCAGACGACGGATTATATGCTGCGCAGCAGCACGTTCTTCATCTACACGGCAATCGGCGCGCTGGGTCTGGCGCTGGTGGCAGCGACATTTTTGTCGCGGTCTCTGGTGCGCCCCCTCGGTCAGATGGCAGATGTGGCGCGCCGCTTCGGCTACGGCGAGACCAAGCTCCGCGCCGAGCAGACAAAGAGCAACACGCGCGAGGTCAACGATCTGGCGCTGGCGTTCAACACGATGGCGGATTCTCTGGAGCAGTCCGAGCAGCGCCGGCAGGAGTTCATCGCGAACGTGTCGCATGAGCTGAAAACGCCCATGACGACCATCGGCGGCTATGTCGACGGCATCCTCGACGGCACGATTCCGAAGGAAACCGAGAAGCACTACCTGCAGATTGTTTCCAGCGAGGTCCGGCGTCTGTCGCGCCTGGTGCGCAGCATGCTGGATTTGAGCCGTATTCAGGCGCAGGGACTGGACGAGTCGCGCAAGTCGCGCTTCGATCTCGGCGAGGCAATGAGCGACGTGTTAATCACCTTTGAGCAGAAGATCAACGCCCGCGCGCTGCAGGTCAGCGTCGATCTGCCGGAAAAACCGGTCTGGACGAAGGCGGACCGCGACGCCATCACGCAGGTGATCTACAACCTGCTGGATAACGCCATCAAGTTCTGTCCCGTGGGCGGCAGCCTCGCTCTGGTGCTCGAGCAGGACGGGCAGAAGGCGCGCCTTCGCGTCCGCAATACCGGTCAGACCATACCGGCGGAGGAGCTTCCGCTGCTGTTCGACCGCTTCCACAAGGCGGACAAGGCACGTTCTGCCGACCGCGAGGGCTGGGGACTCGGACTTTACATCGCCAAAACAATTGTCGGCGCACACGGCGGCGAAATCTGGGCGACGAGCGAAAACGGCGTGACGGAGTTCTGCTTCACACTGCCCGTGGTGCGATGAAGCAGCCGCCAGAAAATGTTCAAAAAGTGTAAGATTTGTATTTACAAACTATTCAACATTCTTCCCGCGAAACCGGATATACTGAGACTATAGAAGCAGCAAAGAAGGTGCCCGCGTATGGGATACGAGCAAAATAACGGATATTATCAGAACGATGGTTCGCACGACCAGAGCTGGCGCGATCAGACGAACGTCTACCAGACCCAGCGTGAGCAGCCGACGCCGATGGGACGCCGCAGCCCCTGCCGGAAAAGCGGCTGGTTCAAGGGCTTGCTGGCGGTTTTGCTGGTGGTTGCCATCAGCTTCGGCGCGTTTTATCTGATTCGGAACGTCGGCGTGCGGCTGGAAAAGACCGAAGACGGTTTCACCCTCTCCATGACCGACCGGACGAGATCGCCCGAGCAGACGCTCAGCGCGCCGGAGGATACGCAGCAGCTGCTGCCGGAAGCTGCGGCGTCGAATTCCGACGCACCGCAGACCGGCGCGCCGGCGAGCAAACCGGAATCCGGCGCGTATGTCGGCTCCGGCGCGAAGCTCAACATCGTCTCCGCTCCGCAAAGCTCCGACACGACCTTCTCCGACGAAGAGGGCGCGCTGTGTTTGCAGGATATCTACAGCCGCGTCATTGACAGCGTCGTCTCGATTTCCTCCATGACCTCGAGCGGAACGTCCAGCGGCACGGGCATTATCATGTCCCCCGACGGTTATGTCATCACAAACCACCACGTCATCAGCGGCGCGCTGGTCATCTCCGTCCTCACGAACGACAACCGCGAGTTTGAAGCGGCGCTCGTCGGCAGCGACGAAATGAGCGACCTTGCCGTCCTCAAGATCGACGCGCGGGGGCTCCAGGCGGCAGAATTCGGAGATTCTTCGAAGCTGCGCGTGGGAGACAGCGTCGTCGCCATCGGCGACCCCCTGGGCGTGCAGCTGCGCGGCACCATGACAAACGGCATTATCTCCGCCATCAACCGCGACCTCACCGTGGGCGACCGGACCATGACGCTCATTCAGACGAACGCCGCACTCAACAACGGCAACTCCGGCGGACCGCTCATCAACTGCTACGGGCAGGTCATCGGCATCAATACGGTGAAAATGAGCTCGTACTACACCGCGTCGGCAACGGTCGAGGGGCTCGGCTTCGCCATTCCGATTTCCGTTGCAAAGCCGATCATTGACGAGCTGATTGAAAACGGCTATGTCGCCGGCAGACCTGCCATCGGCATTTCGGGAGACTCTCTTCCGACCTATTACCGTGCCTATTACCGTCTGCCGGACGGCGTGTATGTCACATCCGTGAACGACGGAAGCGACGCCAAGGCAAAGGGCATCCGCGAGGGCGATATCGTAACGGCAATCAACGGCGAGGTCATCTCCTCGATTGACGACCTGAACACCATCAAAAACCAGTATGCAGCGGGCGACGAGGTGACGCTTACCATCTACCGCAGCGGCGCATACTATGAAGTCACTGTAACCCTGGTCGATCAGGCAACCGGCAAATAAACCAAAGGACCATCCCTGTCACGGGGTGGTCCTTTTTGTGCAAGTGCTTTATTCGGTGAGATAGCGATCGAGCTGCTGAGCGACGATGGGGTTGGTTTTGAATTTCGGCTGGTCGAACAACCGACCGTTTGCCATCACCAGCTCGACATGGCGCAGCGCGCGCAGATCGTCCAGGGGATTGTCCTTCGTGACAATCAGGTCGGCGCAGAGCCCCGGCGCAACCGCGCCCGTCACATCACCGAGCCCGGCAAGCTGCGCGGCGTTCTTTGTCGCGGTGTAGAGCGCGAAGGCGTTGGAAACGCCGGTATATTTATGGAAATAGAACAGCTCCCGCCAGAAATCGTACTGTGTAATCCACGGGCAGCCGACGTCGTTTCCGAGGACGACCGGAATGCCGTTTGCCAGCGCCGCCTTCGCGCACTCGATGATGCCTTCAAAGACGACGTTGCCGTTGTACTGCTCGACCTCGGAGGCATTGGAGACGCTGCGGTCAAACAGCGCGTAGGGAAGCGCGGGTGAGAGCGTCGTGCAGAGAAACGCACCGCGGCGTTTGAACAGCTCGATCATTTCATCGTCCGGCTTTGCGCCGTGCTCAATGGAGTCGACGCCGTTTTGCAGCGCAACCTTCACGCCTTCGGGCGATTCGACGTGCGCGGCGACCGTGTAGCCGTCCGCATGCGCCTTATCGCAGACGGCTTTGACCATCTCTGGCGGCATTTTCAGCGCACCTGGCACGCCCTTTTCCTTTGCGTCCAGCACGCCGCCGGTGATCATCAGCTTCACCAGGTCCACGCCTTCCGACTCCGCCTGCGCCAGCACCTGCAGCGCCTCCTCATTCGAGTGCGCTGCCACGGCGACCGAGCCTGCCATGTGCCCGCCGGGGACGGAAATGCCCTGATTGGCAGCGAGAATCCGGGGACCGACCCGGCATCCTGCGGCAATTTCGTCGCGCAGCCGCGTGTCGAAGCTGCCGAGACCGCCCACGGTGCGGATGGTCGTCACGCCGCTGAGCAGCTCCAGCTTTGCAAAGCCAGCCACCATGCGGTAGGCGACGGCGCGCGTCAGCCCGCTTGCCATGATTTTTTTGACGAGCGCTTCATTGTCGCGCTGCTTTTTCTGCGGCTTGCCGTTGCCTGCCAGATGCACGTGCATGTTAATCAGACCCGGCATCAGATACCGGTTTTGAAGATCGATCACCGTATAGCCGTTCAGGTCCGCGTCATCCTGTACGATGGCAGTAATTATTTCGCCGTCTGTCAGAACCGTTTTCCCGCGCTGCGGCTGCATGTCCTTCGAGCCGTCGAGAATCACGCCGTTTGTGAGTGCATATTTCATCGCTGTCACCTGCTTTTCAAATCTATGAGACCATTCTATCACAGCTTCGCGCGTTTTCGGCAATTTTTTGCGATGCAAAAGCATAGCAAAATAAGAAATGTGCCATTTCCTCGCCCTTGCGGGCAACCGGAAATCCTGCGACAAAAAACGGTTGCAATTTTCCGCCGCAGATGGTATGATAACAAAGCAAACTATACAGGGTTCGTTCATCGGCAGAACGCCGTATCCTCCAAGCCGCGGAAGGCGGGTTCGATCACAAGCATTTTGCCATCGTAAGATGGCGCGATGCATGGCATCGCAGCTTTTGGCAGAGCCAAAAGAAAATGCGCAGGGACACGGAGGCGGCGCAGCCGCCGGAGTATTCCCGTACCCTGCTCCAACAACTTAATATGCAGGGTTAGTTCATCGGTAGAACGGTCGCTTCCCAAGCCACAGAGGCGGGTTCGATTCCCGTACCCTGCTCCATCTAGTAGAACCAAAAAAGATATCTACGCGAAAAACCCAGAAGTTTCAACGACTTCCGGGTTTTTTGCGCCCAATTTTTGAAGTCGGAAAAAAAGATATCAAAAAGGGTTTTGGCAAAATCAGTGGACTTGTACCTTTACCCAAGGCATTTTGAGCCGCTTTTCCGGAGTTTTTTCGGGAAAGCGGCTCGTTTTTGCTCTCGGCAAAATGTAGAATTTCGACCGGCGTTTTTGTTGGTCTTGCCGAACACTCACTCCAAGCACAGATACCAGCGCGTTAGCCAGCTGTGCGACGTTTCAGACGTTAAGACCGCAGGCAAGCCTCCACCCGCTTCAGGACGAAATCACAGCGTATTGGCGATGCTGGGACGCGAGAAAGCAAACCTCCCGTTGCGCTGGCAACGGGAGGTCGTTTATCTGCTGGCTCTCAGCAGGGCATCAGTTTTTAGTGTCAAGCCCATCATGTCCTTGTGGGCTTCGCGGGTGTCCCGGCAGAGCGGCGAGAGAAATGTCAGCGCGTTCTGAATGCGGCTCAGATCAGACGCAGAGAGTGCGTTCTCGTGCAAATGGCGCAGCACCCGGCGATAGTGCTCATGTGTGATAAGGAAGCACAATCTGTGTAAAATTTTTTCTTGTTCCAGTCAGGGCGTATTTTGCTCTGGCTGGAACATTTTCTTTTGTGCCCCTATGCTGGCAAATCGAGCTTGCCGATGAAAGAGTAGTAGTATATTCAAAAAAGTGCGGTCTTATACTTTAGAACGATTTACATTTTACAAAAATGCGGATATAATTATTATGAATTAGTATGAAGCGAAAAACTTATGATGAGGGGCGCGCCCCTCATCCCGTGGGTACCCACGGGATGATACCGCTCTGTAACCTGTGGACTTTGCCCGCTGTGGTCAGGCGGATATGAACAAAATTTTGACCATCATACGAGGAGGATACACCATGAAAAAACGCATCGGAAGTCTGCTTCTTATTCTGGCATTATGTTTTACGCTGCTGCCCACGGCGGCGCTGGCGTCGGACGGCGCATGGGACGGCAGCATCGACACTGCTTTTGCAGGCGGCACCGGCACGGAGAGCGATCCCTATCAGATCGCCGACGGCGCACAGCTTGCATATCTGGCAAGCGAGGTCAACAAGGGCCAGCCGTACGAAAATTCCTATTTTGTTCTGACCGCGGACATTGATTTGGCCAATCATGACTGGACGCCGATCGGAAATTCCTTTTCTGATGCACTATTTGGAGGCACAGACTATCATCTGTTTGCCGGAAATCTTGACGGCAAAGGACATACCATTTTCAACATTTCCATCGGAACAGAAAACGCTCCGCTGGAATCCGATGTATTTGGCCTGTTTGGTGCGACAGGTGGCAAGATCAGCAACTTGAATCTGGACGACATCACAATTTACGGTACAGCAAAGAACGTTTCCGGCTATATAATCGGATTGGCAGGCGCACTCGCTGGCTCTGCCAGCGGTCCGATTGAGAACTGTCATGTGGCAAATCTGAGCATGACGATGAATACGCCGGACAGTGGCACGGCGGCAGCCTACTGGATCGGTGGTCTTGTGGGTGCTCTGGACGGAAGTCAGCATATCGAGGAATGCAGCGCCTCCGGCACAATTAAGGAACGCTCCGGTAAAGGCTCCATCGGCGGTTTGATCGGTGAGTTGGGGAAGGCCGCTAAGATCACATACAGCCATGCTGATGTCGCACTGGATGTAAAACCTGATTATTACGGCGGTGCTAATGTCGGCGGCTTGATCGGCAAGGGAAACGGTGAGAACGACCCTGAGACTGTTATCAGCAACTGCTATGCCACGGGGAATGTCACAGGCGGTGCATATTCCGGCGGCTTTGCCGGCAGCCTTTGGGGACTGAATATCAAAAATTGCTACGCGACCGGCGATGTAACGGGCGCCTTTGCATCGATGGCGACCTTTGCCGGAACAGACGCTCCTGCTGCATATGCATACGGCTCGGTCACAAACTGCTATACGACTGGCAAGGTAGTCGGTACAGCTTCCAGTACATACGCCTTTATGCAGCAGGATGCGACTGCGAGAAGTCCGATCACGAACTGCTATTTTGCAGATGCGAACAGCGCGATTAAAAACTCGAATGAAACTGCGATCTCCAAAACCCCGGAGGAAATGCAGACCGAAGGATTCAAAGACGCACTCAATGCAAGCAGCCCAACAAACGGCTGGATTTTCCGCGAGGGCGAAACGCCCCTTTGCGGTGCGGAGCCAGCGGATTACTCCGTAGTTGATGCTGCGCTGGGCAAGATTCCCGCAGACCTGACGGCATACACCGACGAATCTATCGAGACGCTGAGCGCCGCGACAGAAGCTGTGATCCGCGGCAAGGTCATCGCAAAGCAGGCTGAAGTAGATACAATGGCAAAAGCCATTGAAGATGCCATCGCAGCGCTGGTCAAAAAGCCTTCTTCCAGTGGCGGTTTTTCTTCCGGCAGTTTCTTCCCGAGCTATCCTGTGAATACCCCCGACAAAACGGAGAACGGCACTGTGACCGTCAGCACGAAAAATGCTACCAGCGGCAGCACCGTGACGATTACCGTCAAGCCGGACGACGGCTTCAAACTGGATGAACTCACCGTGATTGACAAGAACGGAAATGAGCTGAAACTGACCGACAAGGGTAACGGCAAATATACCTTTACCATGCCCGCCAGCAAGGTTGAAGTCAATGCTGCCTTTGTCAAGGAAGTTGAGACAAGCCCGTTCGGTGATGTGTCCACCAGCGTCTACTACTACGAGGCCGTGAAGTGGGCGCAGGAAAAGGGCATTACCGGCGGTATCGGCAACGGTCTCTTTGGTCCGAACCAGCCTTGCACCCGTGCGCAGATCGTCACGTTCCTGTGGCGTGCCACAGGTTCTCCCGTGGTGAACTACGCCATGAACATGAGCGATGTCCCCGAAGGCAGCTACTACGCCGAGGCCGTCCGCTGGGCGCTCAGCGAGGGCATCACCACCGGCACAACGGAGAACACATTCTCTCCCGACAGCGAATGCACCCGCGCTCAAGCCGTCGCGTTTCTGTTCCGCTACGCTGCGTCCGAGGCGGTCACCTTGCAGGAGCTGGTGTCCGGCTTCTCTGACGCCGATTCCGTTCCTGGCTACGCGCTTCCCGCGATGAACTGGGCGCTTGCTGAGGAAATCGTACAGGGCAACGGCAGCAAGCTCATGCCGAACGATTCCTGCACGCGTGCGCAGATTGTCACCTTCCTCTTCCGCGCATATCAGGGCAAATAAGCAATCGCAAAAAAGCAGCGGGGCGGCATAGGTCGCCCCGCTCCGCTCGCCAGCCTGTGAAGCACAGGCTGACGAGCTTATTTTTGGCAGAAAACATCCTTGGCAAATCTCGTCTTCATGCACTGTGCCAGATGGATTTTGATGCGCGTTGTCAAATTCCCGTAATTCATGAACAGCAAACTGAGTTCTTGTTGATATTGCTCGATTTTGCATTATAATATTTGTTGATTATGCCAATGCAAAATGTAAAAATAACTTGCAACATCGGTTGCAGGTGGGTTTGCGGTGCTTTATACTGGTTGTAGAAAACAAAACAACGGCAGCCTACCGGTCTATGCGCATTGTGCCGAAATATTGAATCACAAACCAATACACAAAATGAAGCGGCGTTTCGCTCTCTTATGAAAAGAGGGTTGAAACGCCGCTTTTTTCTTTTCTTAAATTCTGAACCCCAGACGAAGGAGGTCACAAAAATGTCTGTATTCCGTGTTGAAAAGACCAAAGGTTACACGGTCATGTCCAACCACCATCTCCGCAACCATACGCTGTCTCTCAAGGCAAAGGGTCTGCTCTCGCAGATGCTGTCGCTGCCGGAGGATTGGGATTACACGCTGCAGGGGCTTGCACAAATCAACAAAGAGAGCATCGACGCCATCCGCGAAGCTGTGCGCGAGCTGGAACGTGCCGGTTACATCAAGCGCAGCCGCGAACGCGATGAGCGCGGCTGCCTGCGCGGAACCGTCTACACGATCTACGAGCAGCCGCATGCGGAGCCAACGCCGGAAGAACCAACGCAGGAAAAGCCTGCGTTGGATAACCCAACATTGGAAAAGCCTGCGTTGGATAACCCAACATTGGAAAAGCCTGCGTTGGATAACCCAACATTGGAAAAGCCTATGTTGGATAAACCTACGTTGGAAAATCCAACGCAATTAAATACTGAGAGTACTAAGAAAAGAAAAAGACAAAGTAAAGATCTATCAATTACCGATTCGATTCCTTTCCCTTCCGGTTTTCCGGACGTTACCGCGCAGAAGCGAACGGAAGCGAAGGAATCGTTTGAACGCTATCGGGACTTGATTCTGGAGAATATCGACTATGACGTTCTGGCAAGCGATCCTCACGTTGACCGGGAGCAGCTTGACGAGATCGTCGATCTGCTGCAGGAGACAGTTTGCAGCACCCGCAGCCGAATTCGCGTTGCAGGCAATGACTACCCGGCTGAGGTCGTGCGGTCGAAGCTGCTGAAGCTGAACAGCGAACATATCCGTTTCGTCATGGACTGCCTGAAGCAGAACACAACGCGGATTCGGAATATCCGGCAATATCTGCTGACCGCGCTGTTCAACGCACCAAGCACGATGAGCAGCTATTACGCAGCGTTGGTGGCGCACGATATGGCAGCATAGTGGCATCCGCGAGAATACTCACGGATTTAGCGTTTCAACGTAACGTTCAACCAGCTCTTGACACAATCCAGCCATATGTGGTCGTATTGATGCACCTCTCCGGCGTTGTGGATCGTTTGCCGGTCGCTTGTTGAAAGCCCGTGTTCTCCCTGCGGGAAAACATGGAGCTCAAACGGAACATGATTCGCTGCAAGTGCTTGCGAATATAGCAGGCTGTTCATCACCGGGACGCATTCATCTTCCGCGGTATGCCATAAAAAGGTTGGCGGCGTATCTGCACGAACGTGCTTCTCACAAGAAAATAGATAAAGGTCCTCTGATGAACAATGCGCTTTTCCTGTTAACGCAGTCATACTGATCTGGTGCGTCCATTTCGGATCTGCCGTGATCACCGGATAACCCAGGACTGTCGCTTGCACCGGCTTGCTGTTCGGAATTACTGTACGAATCGTGCTGGAATCATATGACGTTGCGTACTGCGCGGCAAGATGCCCACCTGCCGAAAAACCCATAAGCACAATTCGACCTGTGTCACAGTGCCATATATCCGCGTTTTGATTGATCAGTTCTATCAGGGCTGCCGCCTCGCACTGTTGTGCCGGATAGTGATGCGGTGCAACAGAGTACAACAGGACAAACACGTTGAATCCTTCCGGCAGGAAGTGAAATGCGATCGGCTCGGCCTCCCGCTGACTGCAAAACTCATAGGCCCCGCCGGGGCAAACGATCAGGCAAGGACGCCGCTCATCACCACGTCCCATTTCCGTTAAATTATCCGGAAGATATACCTTAACAAGCGGATCTCCGCTTTGCGTCCCAAGGTTCGGAAAAAATTGCTTTAAATGTAGAAGCTCATATTTCATGCGGCATTCCCTTTATTCACAAATCTGTTTTCCACCCATAAACACCCTGGCAAGGCTCAGCTCCTCGTCGCAAACAACGAAGTCAGCCAGCTTGCCGGATTCGATGGAGCCGATCTCCTTCTCGCGCCCGATCTCCCGCGCGGGAATCAGCGTTGCAGCCAAGATCGCCTGCTCCTTCGGGATGCCAAATTCGACTGCCTTGCGCATACAATCATAGAGATTTGTCGCGGAGCCGGCGAGTGTGCCGTCCGCGAGCTTCGCCACGCCGCCATACAGGAACACGTCCTGTCCGCCGAGGGTGTACTGCCCGTCCGGCATGCCGCAGCAGCGCAGCGCGTCGGAGATCAGGCAAATGCGCCCCGGAAACAGCCTAAACGCCATGCGCACTGCGCTCGGGTGAATGTGCTGTCCATCACAGATCAGCTCCGCGACCACGTTTTCACGTTCGCTGCCCGCGCCAATGGGACCGGGCTTGCGGTGGTGGATGCCGGGCATTGCGTTATACAGGTGCGTCAGGTGGGACGCGCCCGCATCGAGTACCGCCGACGCTTCCTCATAGGTGCAGTCGGTGTGCGCGATGGAGACGGTGCAGAGCTTGGACGCTTTTTCGGCAAATTCCACCGCACCGGGCAGCTCTGCTGCCACGTCCGCGATACGGATGAGCCCTTCGGAAGCGTCATAAAGCTGCTGGAACGCCGCAAAATCCGGATCTCTCAGATACGCGCCGTTCTGCGCGCCCTTTTTCTTCTCGGAGAAGAACGGTCCCTCCATCTGGATGCCCATGAGATGGGCACAGCCCTCCGGCTGCGCCTTTTTAAGCTGCACAGCCGTTTTGTACGCCGCCTCCAGCACGTCGTAGGGCAGCGTCATGGACGCGGGCGCGAAGCTCGTCACGCCGTTTTGTGCGAGATAGCGCGCCATTTTGATAAGTCCGTCATAGTCGCCGTCTGAAAAGTCCGCGCCGGAGTTGCCATGGTTGTGGACGTCCACAAGACCCGGAATGACATACTGATTTTCCAGATCGATGCCGTCCTCCGCAGGGACGGTGGTCAAAATTTCAGCGAATCTTCCGTTTTCTACGCGGAAGGAGCCATGTTGGAACTGACCGCCCACGAAAATATTGGCATTCTTAAAAAGCATATCATTCCTCCACAAACCTTGCCGCCGCTTCGTCGCAGATGACGGTCACGTCGGGATGGAACTGCAGAATGGAGCCGGGAACCTCGGGCTTGACCGATCCGAAGAAGACCTGCTGGAGGATCTCCGCCTTATCTGCACCGGTGACGATCATTAAGATCTTCCGTGCGGACATGACCGTGCCGATGCCCATCGTGATGGCGGAGGTCGGAACGTCTTCCAGTGAATCAAAGAAGCGTTTATTCGCCTCGCGCGTCATTTCGGTGAGCTTTACCTCATGCGTTATGACCGGGAAATGGTCGCAGGGTTCGTTAAAGCCGATGTGCCCATCATGCCCGAGTCCGAGCAGCTGAATGTCCACGCCGCCCCAGTCCTCGATCTGATGCTCATAAGCTTCGCACATGGCAGGGATGTCGGCGGCCAAACCGTCCGGGACGATGGTATTTTCGGGCTTGATGGAAATATGGTCGAACAGATTTTCCTGCATGAAGCGGCGGTAGCTCTGCGGCTGGTTGGGCGCTAACCCTTTGTACTCGTCCAGATTTGCCGAACGCACGCGCGAAAAGTCGATTTTTCCTCCCTGCTCGCGTGCAATCAGCTCGCGGTAGAGGGGCAGCGGCGTCGAGCCGGTAGCAAGCCCTAATACGCACGCTGGTTTTGCCCGGATGAGATCTTCAAACATATCTGCCGCAGCGCGGGCCATTTCCTCGGGTGATCTCACCCGGATCAGATTCAGATGTAACATAAATTGACTCCTTTCTGGTGTGCTCAGCGGATATCCGGCAAGCTGGCCGCCGCCATTGACTGACCGACACGGCGGAAGTTTTCATCCGGCAGCATGACGCGCAGCTTCCGCGAAAGCTCTGGATATTCTTCGTTCAGTACACGCTGGCATTCGGACACGATGCGCTCGCCGCCGATGCCGGAAGCCACGCGTCCGAGGACGAGCAGATTCCGGATGTCATAGAACATCTCATAGAGGCTGAGCGTATGTGCCAGATACACGCCGATGGAATCGAAGATCGCCAGCGCATAGGGATTGCCCCCTTCCGCCAGCTTCTGCACTTCCTTGAGCTTTTCAGCGGGTGTGAGATGCTCAGACAGCGCGATGCCTGCGGCGGGCGCGAGCTTTGCGACCGCGTCCTGCGAGAAATATTTGCAGCCGACGCCGAGATCGCCGGACCACTCATCGCGCATGGCGTGTTCGTTCAGATCGACCGGTGCAAAGGCCAGCTCATTGAACCAGCCGAGAATATTTCCCTCGGCGTCGACGTAACCGACAGCTTCGCTCGTGCCCATTGCAAGGCCCATGACGCAGCCCGTGCCAAGGCTCATATAGCCTGCCAGTGCAGTCACGTCGCCGTCGTTGGCAACGACGATGGGTACATCGCCGATCTCCTTCGCAGCGCGGTCATAGATCGTTTTGACCTCCTCGCGGCGTTCACGCGGGACCTTGATAAACAGGGAGGACACCATCGGTGCATTGCCGACGAAGGTGCCGGCGGAGGAAACGCCAATGCCGTCGACGCGCGGCATTTTGGAGGCTGCGGTCTGAAAAGCCGTGACGATGCCGTCAAACTGATACTGGGGGTCGGCGCTGGTTTTCGGGTGCCAGACGACCTCCTCTGAGTAGACGGTCTTGCCGTCGATGACGGCAGAGACCTTGCGGTCAGAGCCGCCCGCGTCAAAGCCGATGCGGCAGCCGTTTGTGTGACCGCCGACGTGGATGGGCTGCTCATTGGCGGTGGGAAAATCGTCCTCAGAGCAGATGATGACCTCCAGAGGGCGCTCAAACATATCAAACTCGAAGCCCGCGTCAAATTCCCGTGCGCCGCCGGGACGGTAAGCGTCCCGGATCTGCACGGCGATCGTATCGTCGCCCTGAAGATAAATACGGAAGCCGCCAGCCGACCAGAGAAGCATTTTGACGAGCCGCTCTGCAAATCTTATGTTCGCGGCAGCGAAAGCTTCGCCGCGCAGGCGCGTCTCATAGACGGTGATCTTGCCGTGGTCGCGTTCGACAGCGATCCGGAACGGGCGATCCGCTTCTTGCAGATACGCCTTCGCCCAGATGCCGAAGGGAATGAACCCCGGATCGAGCGCGGGCATATTCTTAACAGAGTAATCGATTCCAAGATAGTTCATACTGCCTCCCTCCGGTTCATGCGCGCGCCTCGAGCTCGGTCATCATCTGGTCGAGCTGCATGAGGCAGCGCGGCAGATGGAACGGTCCTTTGAACGTGCTGCCCTTGGTAGGGGGCATGGTAGGAAGCCCGTCGCGGCGCAGATAGCCGTACCATTCGCCGTAGGCCGGATCGGAGAAATGCTTTTGGCAGTAATCGAGTGTTTTGAAGAACCAGTCGAGATCCTGCTCGTTTCCAGTGCCGCGGTAGAGCATCATGGAGGAAATGAGGATTTCGTTATGCGGCCACCAGAGCTTCATATCGTGCTCATAAGATTCAGGCGGCAGACCCTTGGCGTCGACAAAGTACAGAAGTCCGCCGTATTCCTCGTCCCAACCGGCGTGGATGGCGTTGTCGAAGATGGTCTGCGCCTTTTCGATGAGTTCGGGTTTGCCGAACTGCTTTGCGTACTCCAGCAGGAACCACACGCCCTCGATGTCGTGACCGGGATTGACAATACGACCGTCGGTGAAGTCAAAGCGCGGCGTGCCGTCCGGAGCGACATTTTCCAGTGTACATCCGAGATCAAACTTGACAAAATACTTGAAAATTTCCTCGACGCACTGCGTCGCGCGCGCGGCGTAAACATCCTTGCGCTCCGGGTCGCAGCGCATGAGGATGAGCGCGACGTTGAGATAGATCATCGGAATGCCGAAGGCGCGGCCGCTGCGCGTTTCGGGAATGGTTTTGGGTTCCATGCCGACCGGGTCTTCCATGCCGTGGTTGAGATCCCAATAGAGGTCTGCCATCTGCCGCGCGCGGGCAAGACGGCTTTCGTCGCCCGTGACGGCATAATATTCCGCGTTCGCCATCGCGCAGAACGCCTCGGAGAAGCAATACCGGCGCTGCCGCAGCGGCTGACCGTCCTTTGTAACGGTAAAATACATACGGTCGCCTGCGGCGTGATTAAAGCAGTGACGCTCCATAAAATCAAGGCAGCTGCGGCTGGCGTCGAGCCATTCCGGCTTCGTGCCGTAGACTGTGCACAGATGGGCAAAGATCCAGCCGCACCGCCCCTGCATCCAGACGCTCTTGTCCGTGGAATAGATTTTACCGGTTCGGTCAAGGCAGGTATAGACGCCGCCGAATTCCGGATCCATGCCGTTTTTCAGCCAAAAATTTACGCAGCGATCCAATTCCGCGCGTACCCAAGTATGCGCCTCGGTAAATTGCTGTTTTCTCATTTCGTTCATGTACATGCACCTCTTGCTACAATTCAAAAACAGGTCTGTGATTTATGCCTTTACATATTTCTGGACAGCCTCTTCGATCATCTGCTGTGCGCAGGAAACAACGTCCATGTCGGATGCGACAAGATTCGGCAGCGGCGCGCGCACAGTACCGACGTCCATACCTTCACGGCGCAGAATCTCTTTCATGACGGCGTAGAGATTGCCATGGCAGCTGCACATCTTATAAATGATGCGGCAGCATTCGTTTTGAATTTCGCGTGCCAGCTCCATGCGCCCGGCGTGATAGCATTCGTAAATTTTGAGATAGAGCTCAGGCATGACGGCGTAGGTGCCGCCGATACCGCCGGTCGCGCCGATGGCAAGACCAGAGATCAGCTGCTCGTCCGGACCGTTGAACACGACGAGCTCACGCTCGGTCGCATCGCGCCACATCTGGATGTCCTGCGTCGGCATAGACGAGTTTTTGACGCCGATGACGCGCGGATTCTTAGCCATTTCCTGCAAAAGCTGCGTACTGAGCGCGACGCCCGCGAGCTGCGGGATATTATAAATGATAAAATCCGTATTTGGCGCAGCTGCAGAGATGGCGTTCCAATAGTCCGCGATGGCATACGGCGGCAGATGGAAATAGATCGGCGGGATGGCGGCGATGGCGTCAACGCCGAGGCTTTCGGCGTGCCGTGCCAGCTCGCAGCTGTCGGCGGTGTTGTTACAAGCGACGTGCGCGATGACAACGAGCTTGCCGCCAACAGCGTCCATGACAGCCTCAAGGATGGTCTTGCGCTCTTCCACACTTTGATAGATGCATTCACCAGAGGAACCACCAACATAAAGACCTGTTACGCCTTTGGCAAGCAGGTACTTAGCCAACGACTTTGTTCGAGAAGTTGATACTCTGCCTGTATCATCATAGCAAGCGTAAAACGCAGGGAAGATGCCCTGATATCTTTTTAACTTTTCATCCATTGTGTATTCTCCTTTTAGGCGGTAGCGGGCTCTCATAATGAGAGCCCGCTGAACATTTAAATCGTCAGTTCGCAGTGAGTTCACTCATGGTAAATTCTTCATAGTACATATACCGCAAACCATCTGCCCACGAAGTGGTCGGCGATGCTTCATAGATCATTCCAATTCGTCCATCGCCAAGTTCAACTAGACTACTATAAGCAAAGAGTGCACTGGCCTCAGTAACCTGATAGACGTATTCCCAGTCGATAGAGTACTTCGTGCTCCCGTTGTCGTATTGACCATTTTCTTTGATCAAGCCGACATAGATACGCCCATCTGTTCTGGAGGTGTTATACGCCATTGACAGCAAAACTGCAGGATATGCTTGTCCATCTTTTTTCGAGACAACCGTTCCACTATATGAAAGTGCTGACAACTGGCTGTTCGTACCGGCCAGATTATCGCCAAGTCCCGATGTAACATCAATCCATGTTTCGCCGCCATCAAGACTTGTCGCGGTTTTAATCTTACCCCCGCTGCCGCTGGTATTTCGCATAAAAATCTGCAAATTGCCATTTGGAAGTTCTACAACAACAGATTCATGACCGACTGTTCCAGGAAGGCAGTCACCGTGTGCCCAAGTGTTTCCACCATCATCACTATAAATAACTTCCGTTCGTGCGCCACTTGTCAGCGTACCATTTCCTCCAGTAAGCTGATAGTAGATTGGAACAACCAGTCTGCCAGCATGATCACCATTCTGAATTTGAATGCCATGTCCAGGTCCAGTCAGATAGTACCGAGACTCTTCTCTCTTGACCATGCCAGAAATAATCTTGTCCGTATGCCACGTTTCTCCATCATCGTCTGAATAAACCTGCATGATATAACTGGTATTGTAAACTTGCAGTTCAGAGTCTTCATAGAAAATTTTCATCGGCACAGACTGCGAAGCTGCCTGTATGTCCGAGCTGCGCTGCGTAACATGCAAAAGCTGACCGTCCTTGTACAGTTCATAATTTTCACCGAGACTGTATTCTGAAAGCTCACCAAGCGACAAATTGCTATCATCAACTGTCGTTCCGTCGGAAGAATACTCCGTCGGTGTACCCAGCAAATGATAAACGTTATATCTGCCATCCGCGTTCTTCTCGCCATAAATATCAGCAGCGTAGTTAAAGCGACTGCGAACGGTGTTCATATTAACATTTCCAGACTTCACGTTTTGATCGGAGAGCAGGAAATATTTATGCCCCGCAATGGTGCAGAAGCCGTCACCGAATGGCATACTCCGAGCGACACCACCATGCGCTTGTCCATAAGCATCGATATTAAGTGATTGGAAACCGCCGCCGTTCCAAGCAAAGGCGTCTATCAACAGCAAAATTCTGTCTGTATACTCAGTATCTTCTACGATGACTCCATCAATAAAGGAGGCTGAGCCTTGTTTGTATCCGTATTCATCTGCATAGTCACTCATATGCAGACAATCTGGCGTAATCGCATCTTCCCAACCATCATTCGCTGTATAGCTGAGTGCCTGATGCTTGATTCTAAGTGCAGAGTCAATATTCTCTGCTGAATCGCCAGTGCTGCCATAGTTTGTATCGGAAGCAGCAACTAAGGTTCCCTTTGAAGAGTACAGCAAATACGGAATTCTGAAGAATGTCGAGCTTGTAGCATCGCCCTCGTAAAAAACATTCCTGGACGTTGGCCTTGTCAGCTCAAGAAGCAGTTCGTCAGAAAGTGCCGACGTGAAGACATAGATATAATCAATTGTACCTGTGTATGGATAACTGCTGGAACTAATCAGCCGATCCATTTTCCCAATATAACCAGTCGTCAAGTTCGGAATATCGCCTAGCCATTGGTAATCATCACCTGTTTTGGCTGTCGTTCCGCCTTTTTGACCATTTGCAAATAACTTGTAACCTACGCCGCTTTCTGCCTTGAACGCAACGATATTGTCTTCATAACCGAACGTAGTGCAGTAAGCAGAATATTTAGGAGAATCAGAATTTCTAAATTCAAATCCAACACGGTTGCCCGATTGATACAAGTGGAAATGTGCATCGTTTTTGCTTGTATCGCTGACACTCAGAAGTGAACCAGGTCCATTTGTCGTGTTTTTGTACTTCACCAATATGGTAATGTTATCAGCGCTATTTAGAGTCTCAAGAACGTCATCACTAAGTTGGACTGCATCATCGTCACTCTGAATGTTCAAGTCATGCTTTGAGAATACCAAGGGATTACCAATAGGCCATTCTGCTCCGGAGATTGCCGCCGCTTCTTGCTGTGACATAAATTCTGGAAGAAACGCAACAAAAGAAATATCTCCTACAAAATTTGAATTATTACTCGAGTTTGCCAACGCGCCAGATGTACCACCAATATTCAAAAACTGAATATCATTAACCTCTGCATTATAATTGAACCACGAGGCGAAATTCGGAAACTGTGTAGTGGTACTCCCATCAAAGCTTGTTACAGATTTTGCTTGTGTATTTGTAAGGTCGCTAGCATCTACACTGTAAACAAAGGTATGCCAGCCAGACCCGGTAGTTGTTCCACGGAGATTTGCGACCATTCCACCTGGGAAATCAATTCGTTGCATTTTCATCCCCGAAACATTATTAACCATAACCGCGCCATATTTGTCCTTCTCTGTGGAGCTTCCCGCCGCAAATAGGACTTGATTTGTAGATGCCGTACTTCTATATCGAACAATAACTGTTCCTTGAGTGCTGGCTTTTAAGCGCGAAATATCCTGTTCTGTTCCCGAAACGATACGGCTTCCGTCAAATGAAGTATCGCCGTCAAAATTATAATAGAAGCCGGTTTTACTTGCTCTTGATAAGACTTCTATTATGCTGCTGCCATTTGTGCTGGAAGCGAATACCGAAAGCGGGAACATAGTCAAAAGGAGACACGATACAAGAAATGCGCTAAATAGACGTTTCAAAGTATGTTTCATTTGTTTGCCCTCTTTCTTTAATAACTCTGTACATATTTGTTTGATGAACAGAACTTGCTTATAATTTTTATAAAGAAAATGGAACTATCCTGTGATTTCAGAAACCTTAACTTTGCGGTCTTCACGAAGCGACTTTGTGGCCGCGTCTGCAGAAGCAATTGCTGCGCGTGCAGCTTCACCGGTCAGGAGCGGACGGAACTCGTCAGTAACCGGATCGCCATGCATAATGCCATTGAAGAACTTCATTTCATTCTTCATGATTCCGTGCAGCCACAGCGGCGGCTTTTTGCCCGGATGACCGTACTGGATTGCACCATCCATTTCTGTGCTGTGATAAATCTGAGTCCTCTGATCGTCTTCTTCCTGGGTCTCATGAACCAGATAATGCTCTTCTTCACCATCTGCAGTTTTAACCGTCATGCCGACATTGCACATATCAATTTTAATGTAGCCTTTTGTACCCTGAATCAGCACATAATGCTCCGGATAGTGGAAGGCAGAGCCGTATTCCACAACAGCGTAGGTGCCGTTTCCAAATTCCAGCAAGAGGAACAGCATATCGTCCTCGTCGCCAAACTGTTCACCCTTATGCGCAACATTACCGCCAGTCATGGTAACCTCTGTTGCCGGTCCCATCAGGAACTGAATGCAGTCCAGCTCGTGGATATGGTGATAAAGGTGACCACCGGATTTTGCGCGAATCTTCTTCCAGCTGATGGACGGCTGCGGCTCTTCCCAGCCGTTTCGTGCAGAGTGGCAATAGAGAACACGACCGATTTTCCCCTCTGCGATCAGCTGCTTTGTATGGCGTACCGCGCGGAAGAAGTTCATGACATGGCCTGCCATGAAGATCACACCGTTTTCTTTGCAGGCGCGTACCATTTCGTCGCAGTCCGCATAGCAAAGCGCGATCGGCTTTTCACAGAAGACGTGCTTCTTATGACGTGCTGCTGTCAAAACTGGCTCTTTGTGCAGATAGTTCGGCGAAGCTACCAGCACAGCGTCGACATCATCACGCGAGCAGAGCTTATCCAAATCCGTTTCGACATCGCAGCCAAGCTCTTTTGCCACAGTCTCAGCATTTTCGGGGTCATAAACTGCAACAATTTTTGCCCCCTCCTGCTCTTTCATAATGCGACCAAGTTCAGCACCGAAATATCCCGTACCGACAATTGCATATCCAATCGTTTTCATAACAATATCTCCTTTTATTTGATAGAGCCCTGTGCCAAACCGCCAGCAATGCGCTTCTGGATCAGCATGAAGAAAATTACAGAAGGAATTACGACAAGTGCGGATGCAGCCATCATAACGCCCCAGTCCAGCACCTCTTGACCCATGAGTGATTTCAGTCCAACCGCAACGGTCATTTTGTCGCGGCTGTTGATCAAAATGAGTGAGAACAGGAACTCATTCCATACGTTGATAAATGTATAAATTGCCACGGCAACTACACCGGGTGCGACAATCGGCAAGACAACACGACTAAATACTTGAAGCTTGTTCGCACCATCCATGTATGCGGCTTCTTCAATTTCAAGCGGGACTGTTTGGAAGAATCCAACCAAAAGCCAAATCGCATATGGGACAGAAATCGAAAGATACACAATAATCAGTCCAACGCGGCTGTTCATCAGCCCTGCTTTGCCCATAATGATCGAATATGGGATCGCAAGCAAGATGGGCGGGAACATATATGTCGTGATCAGGACCCTCGTCATAATCTTTCCAAATCTCGGGAAGAACCGAACAACACCATATGCACCAAGCGCAGAAATCAGAATAGCAATGATTGTTGTGCTTCCGGCAACAACAACACTGTTCATAATATTTGTGCCGAACTTTAGTTGCTCAAAAACAATTTTATAATACTCCAGCGAAAAGACCTGAGGGAAAATCGCAGTGGGATTCGCTGTCAGTTCGCCCTTGCTCTTTACAGAAGATACTAATATCCAAAACAGCGGAAACGCTGCCAAAAGCGCAAGAATTGTCAAATAGGTATAGGAGATCGTGTCGCCTAAGATACCGCGTCTAAAATGTTTACGCTTGTGCATCACTTCTCCTCCTCCCACTTGTTCAAAAGCCTAAAGTACTGCGCACACACAATCAGCAGGAAGAGCAGCAACAGTACGGTAACTGCTGAAGATCGTCCAAGCTGCTTCAATCCCCAACCAATGTTATATGCATAAATCGGAACGGTCAGTGTTTTATTTGCCGGGCCGCCGCCGGTGATCAAGTAAATAATATCGAAGCTATTGAAAATCCAAATCGTGCGAAGCACGACCAACAAACCCACAACAGTACGAATATGCGGAACTGTAATGTGCCAGAAAGACTGGAATGTATTTGCACCATCAATTTGAGCTGCTTCATACTGATCTTTTGGTACGGTTTGCAGCGCTGACAGGATGTTGACCATGATCAGCGGCGAGCCGAACCAGATATTGATGAACACCAGCGTTGCAAACGCCAGATTTCCAGTCAAAAATTCCGGCGCGGTTGAGCATAGTCCGAGCTTGATCAGAAGATTCGGCAAAAAACCGTAAACGCCGTTCAAAATCCACTTCCAGGAAAACGCCAAAACGATTGATGGAATCGCCCAGGGAATAATCAGGATTGTACGATAAATACTAGAGCCTTTTTTGATTCGGTTCAACGCCAATGCGCCGGTAAAACCGACTATTAACTGCCCCAGCAGAGAGAAAAAGGTCCATTTCAGGTCGTTCCAAAAGGCCGTCCAGAAATCCGGATCAGTCAACGTTTTAATATAATTATCAAGACCGAGGAATCGATAAGTAGGCTTAATGAGATTTTTGTTTGTCAGACTATAGAAGATACTGGAAGTAACGGGATATAGCAGGAGTAAAATAACCACGGTGAGCGCGGGAAGAATAAACAGCCAACTGCTTGCTTTTGATGATAGCGTGCGCCTTCTTTTCACAATTTTGCAGACCTCCTTTGCTGCGCTAGAGATAAAGGAGGCGGGGGAAGCCCCCGCCTCCTGGGTCACCCCAATAAAATCTTATTCTGCTGCTTCAAACAACTCATTTAGCTGTTTGTTGGCGGCTGCCGCAGCGTCTTCAACAGATGTGCCGTTCAGGACGATGTCCTGGAACATATTCTCGACGACACGCTGGTTTGCAAGGATGCCAGCCTCGACGCAGGGGCCATATTCCATGCCAATATAAGTGCCGTGGCTCAGAGCATCGCTAATCACACGCATTTCGGCTTCATACTTCTGAATCGTCGGATCCGAAAGGAACGTTGGATCATTTGTGATTTCCTTCAGAGCAGGAAGCATGCCAACCGGAACAGAGTGCAGGAACGGGACATAAGTTTCCGGCTCATAGAAAGACTCGATGAATGCCTTGCAGATTTCAGGATGCTTAGAGTTCTTCCAAACAACCATCGGCATATTATTGACGATGTACTGCGGCTGCTCGCCTTCGTTGCGGGTGGGAATCGGTGCGCAGCTGATGGAATCCATCAGATCGGGGCGGTTTGCCTCAACGCCACTGATATGGAAACCGGAGTTGAAGTCAAATGCGTTTTTGCCCTGATAATAAAGCGTCGCCTGATCGAGCGTGTTGTAGTTGATCGAGTCTGCCGGAGAATTTGTCTTATACATATCCGTCCAGAACTTGATGCCTTCAACAATATCCGGATCGGTCAGGTTTGCCTTGCGGTCTTCTGTCAGAAGGGACTTGCCGCAGCTGCCAGCCCAGACATCCAAGAAGCACGTTGCATACATATCGTTCGTGCCCATCGGAACAGAGCAGCCGTAAACTTCGCCGTTCTCGCCCTGCGTGATCGCCGTCGCTGCCGCATTGAACTCGTCCCAAGTCGTGGGAACATCAAGATTGTACTTTTCCAGCAGATCCTTGCGGTACCACATCACAAATGCATGAGAGTAGATCGGTACTGCATAGCAGCTGCCATCATAGGTCATTTCCTGAATCGGAGATTCATAGAAACGGTCGCGGCCAATTTCGTCGATCATATCATCCAGCGGAATGATCGCGTCGGCGTTGATCATTTCGACAACCTGACCGGCCTGCGCGGTACTCATGTCGGGGACGTTGCCCGAGGCGAGGCCGGTCGTCCACTTGGTGTAGAAGTCTGCCCAGGAGTAGGTTTCAATGTTGATCTTAACCTTGGGGTGTTTTTCCATGAATGAATCGGCTGCCGCCTGAATCCGCTCAAGTCTGGGACCCTGCGTGAACGAGTGCCAGAACGTGATCTCACCCTCCAGCTCATCCGCTGTTTCAACAGGCTCTGCCGGTGCGGCATCTTCTTTGTCAGTGGTCTGCGGAGCGTCCTGGGTTGTTTCAGTTGGAGGGGTTGTCGTATCATCTGCTGAGCTACAACCAGCCAAGCAACTGAGAAGCATCAGTGCTGCCAAAAGAAGCGCTAAGTATTTTTTCATAATTTTTCCCTTTCTGCTCAATGTTTTTTTGGTGGTATTGCTATGGCTTCATTATAGAAAATTATTTTCATTTTGTGTAGAGGATGAAATGACCAATCATAGCATTATTCGCTCATAATTTGGGTGATTCTTTCCCTGCACGAACCGCCTGTCCGCGTGAGATCCGGCGGTATTGATGCGGTGAAACTCCAAATACTTGCCGGAAGGTGCGGGAAAAATAGTTTGCGTCGCTGAATCCGACCCGATATCCAATTTCTGCAACTTCCCGATTGCTTGTCAATAACATTCTTGCAGCGGACGTCATGCGTAATTCTCGAATATAATCGCTTGGTGATTTCCCGGTATGCGCTTTAAATAGTCTTCGGAATGATGTTTGACTGACTTGCGCCATTTCGCTGAGAGATTGTATTGTAAATTGCTCATTAAGGTGCGGTGTTAAGTAGTCTACAACAATTTGAATCCGGGGATCGCGATTGATATTCTGTGTCTTAGCATTTCTTCTGCGAATCGCCTCGAGGCTATGCACATCTGGCAATTCACGATCATGTGAACTGCCGTCTCCTTCACATTCTGCATTGGCGCATTGTGTTAAATAGGCAATGATCAATTCTAGATTTCCTCGAATCCGAAACAGTCTGCTCGGATTTTGACTCGTTGCGCTTTGATAGATTTCTTGAAAATACGTCAAAACATTTTCCTGTACATTTTTCGTAACAGTTGGGATATGAAAATATTCACCGAGAAAATCGCTGTCGTTTAATCGCGCAGTAACACAGAAACGAATAGAATAAAACTCAACATTATCGCTCAGCGCCCAGCACGACATAACCGCTCCTTCCGGTATGTAAACGATCTCATTTTTGTGTACTGCGATCTCCTCTGAGTTGATTTTAAATACAGCTTCGCCTCTGGTAATAAAGCGGAGCAAACAATAGGGGATATAATCTTCCGGGAAAAACCATCCAGAGTGAAAGGTATACTTATCAACATATAAGAAGTTGAATCGCATTGCTGAATACAATGATTGTGGAATTGTTGTCTGCATCGTTATTCCTCCAAACTTGTCAATAACATCTTATTTATGGTTGAAAAATGCTAGTAATGATGTATGTATTACTTTAAAGTTTCCTAAAAATCTGCTAGGATGAATAAAAAAGTATTTAGGAGGTCTACCTCGTGGATTTACAGACGGTCATGTTGCAGGAAGCGCGTAAGGCTTATCCCAGCCACGAAGAAGTTGATCAGTGGGCAGAGCAACTCTTAAGGCAGTCAGAGACTGTTGCGATTCATGCAGAATTTGTGGATTATTGTCCAATCACTGTTCCTTTTGGGAATTCCCCCAACACGTTGGTAAATAAATATGTCAAATTTACGGCAAGTGACAATCGCCAAACATTTTATGGCTATTGGCAGCCCGCAATCCGAACTCCAGCCCCCTTACTAATCAATCTTCCGGGTTACGGTTCGTCTATTAGTATGCATCCGCAACTGGCCGATCAGGGATTTCATATTTTACATATCTCTCCGTTAGGATATGCTGAACCAAATCAAATCCATCCTGAAATGCAACTCCCAGATGGGAACTGGCCGGTTCTTGACCGTACCGCCCGGGGACTTAAGGGTGGATATGCAGATTGGCTCTCGGATTGCCTTTTAGCAATTCGATGGGCATTACAGCAGCCGGGTGTGCTTCCACAGATGTCCCTATTCGGAACAAGTCAAGGTGGCGGCGGCTCCCTGTTGCTTGCCTCAATTCTCGGCGGAAAAGTCAGATGTGTTTGTGCCGATCTTCCCTTTTTAACCGATTTCCCGGCTACTGAATTAGAAGGGCCGGCATACAGTATTCTAAAACCAGCCTATGAAGAAACCGACCACACACTGTTTTGGAATCAACTTGGTTATGTTGATACTCTTTCTCACGCACACCGTATCAATGTTCCAGTCATGCTTTCCGCTGGTGGTTTGGATAACACTTGCCCGCCAAAAACGATAGAGCATCTTTTCTCTGAACTTGATTGTACAAAGCAATACACGTTTTCAAAGAATGTGGTACACACACATTCTCGCGAAAGTATGGTTCTCTTTTCTGCGTGGCTGCATTTATATGCCTGAAGCACTTATTGATGGCGGTTCGCTAATGCCCGCATAATTTTTTCTTTGTTCTGTTCAGATATTTCTGGGTTTTTATTGCAATACTCATGATACAGAATATCCAGAACATAAAACTGTGCAATCTTTGCGGCAACCGAGCCTTGCTGCAGAGGTGATTCGTTTGAACCGCACTGCAGCACAATATCCGATTTTTCTGCCCCAGGAGATTTGCAAAATCTTGTCAGCATAATAATTGTTGCACCATTCTGCTTTGCTTGAGATAAAATATCCTCCATTTCAGTCGTTGATCCAGAATAAGAAATGAAGAATAATACATCCTTAGCTGTCATGGTTGCTGCTGCTGAAACCTGTAAATGAGAATCATATATGCTAAAGAACTTGGAACTCACGGAAGAAAACAGATGTGCTGTTTCCTCTGCCATTAGCATAGAACCACCTTGACCCATGCAGTAGACTATTTCTGCCTGACTGAGCGCCTCTACTGCGCGGATCACGTGCTCTTTTTTCAGCAATTCAGCAGTTTGTTTCAGTGCGGAAGAGTATTCACTGTATAATATTCCACTTATATTTTGGTGTTTCGTGGGTGTTGTTGTCGTGGTTTCAGATGTCGGTCTATCTGAAAAAGGCTCATAGCTCGGGTTGCTCAATTTTACAAGCTCAATTTTTAATGCGGTATATCCACGTGAGTGGAAACGCTTGCAAAAACGAGTAATTGTAGCTTCGCCAACATGACAGACTTCCGCAAGTTCGCTAATTGACATCATTTGCACTTCGTCTGTATGTTCCAAAATATATTCGGCAATTCTCTTTTCAGAAATTGTAAGCTCATAGTAGATGCTACTCATTTCGCTCAAAATATTCATATGCTTACTCCATTTCGTTGTTATATTGCCTTAAAACAACCTTTCCTGCTCAAGGACAATTTCCATATCTATATGCTACACTACATAGATAAGTAATTTCAATTATCATATTAAATGAAAATTGTTTTCAGTTTTTATTAAAATAAACGAGGTCTTACTTTATGATTTATGATACACTTACAAACAGTCATCTATATTATGGCATCAGTGCGCGATTGCAAAAGGCACTTGATTTTCTTGTAAACTCAGATTTTTCGACGATACCCGATGGCCGTTATGAAATTGATGGCAATGATGTTTTTGCAAATATCTCACACGGAATGACCGTGCAAAATACACCAAATGCAGAAGCTCATAACACATACCTTGACATTCAATATCTTATTGAAGGGCACGAATTGATCGGGGTTGCACAGCGAGAAACTTTAACGGAAGTTGAGGCACATCCCGAGCGTGACATCTGGTTTTACACTGGAAAATATGAGTATTTGTCTTTGGGCGATAATCGCTTTATTATTCTATGGCCACATGATGCCCATGCGCCCAATCACGCTGTCGACGGCATCCCCGTTGCGACAAGAAAGTGCGTAGTAAAAGTACGAGTTTAATATATTAATATAGTGTACAAGTGCGCACCTAACTGCGTTATTTTCCCCTTTCCATAAAAGGAAACACCGCAAGATGAATCTTATGTATCATCTTGCGGTGTTCCTGTTATGAAACTAAGTTAATGAGTGTTTCAAACAAATAGCTGTAAAAAAGCACACAGTTCCCCCATATAAGTGTGGTCCAAAGACTTTTTATCCGCATTATTGAAGAACAGCTTACCTCATACTTTCATTTGCTGAATTGCTTTTGCGGCAAGTTGTAAAAAACTCGGCCATCGAGATTCCAAGCACCCTGCAAATTTGCTCAATGGTATCTACAGAAAGCTGGCTGCCTCTGCAGCGAGAGACGCGAAGCGTCGTGTAGGGGATGTTTCCGCTTTGACATAGCTGATATAATGTCATGTTTCTCTCATGTAATAATTCATCCAATCGTGCGTGCGTATTCAATGTTCTTTCACTCCTATCAAAAAAAGCAGGATAAACTTTTGATGATAGCATTATATCACAAGATGTGTACGATAATTTGGACTTATAAAACTCGCCCTACAATTCGGAACTCCAGTTCCGGCGAAGCAGGCTTCGGTGCATATGCTTTGTTATAAGACACCAGTACCGGCTGCATCCGCCGCACGCCGTCACTGCTGAGATATGCTTCCGGATCATCCGGTTCCTGTTCGGCGTATGCCTTAATGTAGCCTTGCCCATCGTAGATCATGACACCAACTTCGCCGGTACGGAGTGTCTCGCATTGCTGCACCCACACGATCTGACCGTCATGGTAGACAGGCTCCATGCTGTCGCCGGACACTCGAACACCAAATTCCGCACCATCTGGGATACTGCTTTCCGGGAAGCTGACCATTTCGAAGTTTCCCTCATCCAGAAACGCGCCGGTGCCAGCGGATACCGGCAGGTCGCTGACCGGCATATCCAGATAGCGGATCTCCAGCATCGGCGGCGTCTCCCGATACTTCCCGGATGCAATCAGATCCTCACGATACTCTTTCATTTTCCGACGCCCCTCTGCGTTCAGCAGGGGGCGTTTTGTATTGCTCACAAAATAATCAAAGCCATCCTCCAGATGCAGCGCAGCACAGACGGCCAGGAGCTGATATGCACTTGGAACCGCTTTACCCGTCTCCCTTAATTAAAGATATTGTTGGGTAAAAAAGAAAGGTCAGTCGATTT
>ERZ838577.1048-NODE-1048-length-39312-cov-5.206409_pt1 | contig 39312 bp, 27 predicted proteins | sample MGYA00519682_ERZ838577 | MGnify/ENA primary metagenome ERZ838577 (study PRJEB31850, sample SAMEA3708838) | human gut metagenome | biome: human gut; feature: human-associated habitat; material: faeces | place: China | collected 2014 ...
TGCAGACCCACGGAGGGCGGGTGCAGAGGAAGTGGAGGATGAACAGGCGGCCGGGTGAGAGCTGGGGGATGAAGACGCGCGTGCAGCGGTCGTAGCGGTCGCGCTGGAGGGTGAAGCGGCAGCGGGTGAAGACGATGTGGTCGAAGTTGCCGCCGCGGTAGGAGTCGGGATGTTCAGGGGGTGGCTCGAAGAGGATTTCGGGATATTCAATGCCTGTATAGTCGATTACCCAGCGGAGATATTTCCTTAAGAGCGGAAGCGAGCCGGGACGGTCGGGACGGTCGTGGACTATCCAGGGGGAGAGCGAGCCGGAGCGGCGGTGGCGCTCAATGGGGCCCAGCAGCTCGATGTCGGCGACCGACAGGCGGCGGCCGAAGGAGCGCTGGAACTCTCGGAGGTATAGGCGGAGGGAATGGATTCTCGTAATCATTGGTGTAGTTTCTACTCGGGCTGAAGCCTGAAGCGCAAACAAATTGGATGGAGAGACTGGGAAGGCGGATTTGATGGATTTGGGACGGGATTTCCGGCGATGCTCGCCGGAAGCGGTTAACCGCTCTGTAGATTCCTAATAACTATGGAGGCGGGAAATGATTGCGATGCAAAGTTACAACCGATTTTAGCGATTGCGAGCCCCAAAAATCCGCTTAACACTTATTAACGCCAGAATAAGCTGATCACTAAGGGAATACCTAATGAACTTATTTTGAAAAAATTTATGATTCGCAAATAGGAGACCACAACATCGGCTCTCCGAGCCTCCGAAGGTAATTTCCTCTTTTGACCTCACGCTCGGCTCATGCTTTCGTGTGGGGTTGAAAACAACATTGACCCTACTGGCCTTAGAGGGTGCGCAAACATAGCCGCAAACATATTTTATGTAAAAGCCTATTGTATGGATGTTCATAAATGACTTTTTGTAAATTTTGCATACCTTTGCATGTGTTTTAAAAGAAAGGTTTATATGATCCCTTCTTCCCATATACTGCAAATGCCTTTTATAACCAAACTTTTCACTCAATGTTTTTCAAAAAATTAGCCGGAACGTTATTGCTTGGAAGCGTTGTCTTTTCCGCATATGGAGAATCCACATTTCTCCAACTTGCACATCTCAACGGCTCTGTTGAAGAATTCGAAATAACTGATAATTTCAATATCAAAATCGAAACAGGTGCTTTCGTAATTTCAAACGACGAAACGACTCTTTCGGTGCCATTATCGGAACTCAAAGAGTATAAGTTTCTTACAAAATCATCTGGGGTCGAATCGATCAACCCGAATTCAAACAATGATTCCTCCTCCAAGATTCAATTCGATGGTAAAACTCTTCATATAATCACAGGGAAAGATTCCGCTTCTCTAAAGGTTATGAATCTTGAAGGCCTCATATTGGTTTCTGAAACCATCGTACCTCAGTCAACTACTAACTTTGACCTTGAGTATCTTGAACCGGGCATATATATCATAATGCTCAACGATGCTGCACACAAAATAGTAAAAGACCGACTATGAGAAGCTTATATCGCCCACTTCTGTTCATAATACAACTTTTGGCCGTAGCATCCGGGTATGCCGCCACTCCACTGCTCACTTTCAGGAATGACGGTCAGTTCGATGCGTTTGATTCTGATGAGATAGAACGCATCTCATTCTCAAAATATGACCTTGATTCAATCAAACACGATACATTCGTCGTACAAGACATATGGACTGGGGGAGGAGTGGTAAGAATTCCCATCTCCTCGATTGAGAGAGTATCGCTCGTTCCTCCGAAAACAGTAATAAAAGAAGGAGCACTCCTTCTTGACAACAACCTGCTTTCCCATCTTAAGCATGTGGAAAACGAAACAACGTTGTATTTCGATGAAACAGTCGCCAAAATTCCCGGTTTCAAGACAGGTGCAAAAATTGTAACCACGGAAACCTCAGAACTTCTTCCGATTGGTTTTATCGGTGAAATTACGGAGATTGCATCTGAATCAGGCGAAGTTGCAGCCAAGTGTAAAAGGATTAAACTGACCGATGTATATGAATCCCTTTACCTATGTACAGAAGCCGATTCAAAGAGCGAGGAACCGAAGGAAAACAGAATCGCTGAAACGGCACAAAATCAGCAACACAAAATATCTGCTGAGATTAACCGTGAATTCAGCCTTCCCGTAATGCACAAAACTATCGGTCTCGACGGCTCATTCGAGGTTTCCGACATAATAGACATAGGAACATCGAGCGCACTTGATATCGAAATCGCGCCAAAACTTCACTTCAAAAATTACACAGTGATTGAGCGCGGCCGCCTGGACACATCCACAAGCCTGACCTGCGACCTTTTCCTAAAGGAAGATTTTTCCCACTCCCTGAACGGGACGCTGGAGAAGGATTTCTCTCTGCCGGCATTTTCTCCAGTCGGTCTCGGTCCATTCCTGAAACTGTTCGTTAAAGGAGGAATAAAAGTCTCCCTGAGCGGAGCCTACGGCCTGAACGTAGGTTTTGACCAACATTACCGGCTCTTCGCTGCGACATCTTACTCATCATCGAAGGAAACCAGCGACTTATCACGTGAGCTAAGTTTCAAGCTTATTGATTCAAATCACCAAGCCACAAGTTCCTACGGCGAGGCTACAATTCAGTTCGGCCCATACCTGCAGTTCGGCGTGGCAGCCATAACACCCCAGCTTGCAAATGTCAACATCGAGGTCGCTGCCGGGGCACAGATAAATGCAAACGCAAAAGTTTCAGTTGAAAGCCTGCGGAACGCATCGAAATCGCCGGAGCTATACAAATCGCTTAGCAATCCGGAAGCGATTTCCGCCGGACTGTTCAGGGAGTCATCGCTTAACGCCGAGATTCTCGACGGTTTATGCTCAACCTCCATCGTGCTGGATTCCGAATACCGTCCACTCTGGTCAAGTCCCGTCCTCCCGATTATCAACAAAATCCAGGCAAAACGACGGGCAGAAGACCTCACTGCCATTGATGCCGAAGGAGAATACACCCCTGGATTAATAGCCAATGAATCGGTTTCGTTCGGATTACTTGCAAGCGATGACACTGATTTCGATAATATGCGTAAGAATTTTTCGGTTAATCATACCGTTAGTGAGGATTCGAAAAAACATAATATAACATCATTTATTTTCGACGTAGATTTTGCCAAGAAATATGATATCTATCCCATCGTGGCAATGGGCGACTACACATTACTGGCCCAACCCTCTGAAACGGTGGATAAAGACGAATGCAAAATCAACTCCGTCAGGCAGACTGAGGCAAAGGTTATCTCAGACGAGGAAGTGCTGATAGATTTTGACATCGACACCACCTCAGATTCAAACAACTGGGGGATAGATATTGTAACCGCTAACCAAACGACGCCTTCTGCAATCCAAATCAAGGAGGGGAACAACACTTCGCATGCCAAAATTACACTGAACCACCAGAAAATCGACTATCCAAAATGGCCTTACCGATATACAAAGGAATGTAAATTTATCCCTCAGGCTTCAGTGTATGGCATTCCCACTCACATGGATACAGCCGCTAAAACAGCAATGATAGACTTTACCTATATGCCTACGGAATATTATGTGGTCGGCGACTTCCCAAACAACGGATGGACGCCGGAAAAGGGCCAAAAGATGACTGCCATAGGTAATAATAGATTTCAGACTACTATACCCGCAGAACCTAAACCAAAACCACAAAAAGGTTATTACGATGTAAATCTTAAAATTCTGCCAAATGTAGCAGGTGTCGTAGACTGGGTGCATAATTTTGGCGGAGCCAACGGCATCCTGGAGGAAGGTGGAACAAATATCGTTCTATCCGGGAAAGGCTCATACGTCATCACCATTGACATGAACAACCTCACTTACTCGGTATACTGATTCCCGATTCTGCGGGAGTCAGGGCTTCGTTGAGGAGGCGGGCGAGGCGGAGGCCGCCAGCCAGGAGCTGGTCTTCGATGACGGGAGCCCAATAGGCTACGGCGTCGTAGCTGAGGTTGGTGCCGGCAGGGGTGTTTTTATATACGCGGGCGGCAAGCTCCACGTTGCGGGCAGCCCAATCGTCGACGGTACCGGTCTGGAGGATTTTCTGCTGCGATTCGGAGAGACGGTCGAGCTGGTCGGCCCACTCGGTGTAGCTCCAGCGGTGGGCAGCCTCGAGCAGAGAGCCGTCCCACACGGAGTGGAGGTTTTTCTCCTGTCCGAAAAACTTTACCTTTATCGAGTTGCCGCCGCGGTCGGAGGCGTGGCCCATATGGAGCGGCTGATGAAGGTCGCCTACGAGATGTACTAGCATCTTGAGTGCGAGGGCTTTATCAGCCTTAGGAGCCTGCGGATTGCGCAGAGTCGACATGTTGAGCTGTATTGCCGACACGACGTCGCCGTCAGGGGCCACTCGGGCGGTAGCATACGTTTCGTTAGCGTCGACATTGCGGTAGTGCCACGTCTTGGAATAGGCGTATTCGGGTGTATGGCTGGCGTTGTCGAGCCAGTTGGCCCAGTAGACTATCGAGCGGCCGTCGAGCAGCGAGTCGATGGCCTCGGCGGCCTCGGGGGTAAGATGGCGCTCGGCGATGGACGCCGTGACGTCGTGGCCCTTCTGACTCCATGCCATTGCCGAAAAGGCTGTAACCATACAAATGGCGGCCGTGGCCGCCCTTCCGATAAGATTCAATTTCGCGATATTCATAATCATTTTGATTTTTCGTTTTCCCAAATTTAACAAAAACCGCCGATTTCCGAAAACCCAATCCCATTTCCCGCCAAATCACGGAACAGAAATCCGCCAAACCACGGATTGATTTTCCGCCAAACGACGGATTGATTCTAATAACTATACATAAATTTCTCACTTTTTTAAGGCGCGGCACCACTACATCGCCTCTCCGAGGCTCTAATATTGAAAACCCTCTCTCCACCCCAGGCTCGTTCCTGCGGACTTTCACCCGAGGTTGGAGACAATATCGGCTCTCCAAGCCTCAGAGGATGATAGATAATAATGGTTATTGGGGAGCGAAAAGTATAGATACTCATTTTATTTTTTCTTACCTTTGCATGCGGAAAATTTTTCAGTAAAAATTTCAGAAGCAGTGCAGACAAAATACATTTTCGTGACCGGAGGAGTGGTTTCATCGCTCGGCAAGGGCATCATCTCCTCTTCGCTCGCCAACCTGCTGATTGCAAGGGGTTTCAAGGTAACAATCCAAAAGTTCGACCCCTATATCAACATCGATCCGGGTACGCTCAATCCCTATGAGCACGGCGAATGCTACGTGACCGTCGACGGTCATGAGGCAGACCTCGACCTGGGCCACTACGAGCGTTTCACCGACATCCACACCACACGCGCCAACAACGTGACCACCGGACGCGTCTACCAGACGGTAATCGACAAGGAGCGCCGCGGCGACTATCTGGGAAAAACGGTGCAGATTGTGCCCCATATCACCGACGAAATCAAGAGCCGGGTGAAGCAGCTGGGCCACACGGGCGAATACGACTTCATAATCACCGAAATAGGCGGTGTGGTCGGCGACATCGAGAGTCTGCCGTTTCTTGAGGCAGTGCGCCAGCTTCGCTGGGAACTCGGCCGCGACAGCCTCTGCATCCACCTTACCTACGTGCCCTATATCGCGGCTGCCAAGGAGTTGAAAACCAAGCCTACGCAACACTCCGTGAAGCAGCTTCAGGAGCTGGGAATACAGCCCGACATACTGGTGCTCCGCACGGAAAAGGAAATCACGCCGGAAGTAAGACGCAAAATCGCTCTGTTCTGCAACGTGCTCCCCGAGGATGTGGTGCAGTCGATCGACGTCCCCTCGATATATCAGGTACCCGTGAAGATGCATGAGCAGCATCTCGACGACATTGTGCTCCGCCTTACCGACACCCCCTCGAAAGGTGAGCCCGAGATGGGGCCGTGGCTCAGTTTCCTGAGCAAGATGACGGAGGCCGAGAAACCGGTGACAATCGGTCTGGTAGGCAAATATGTAGAGCTGCAGGACGCATACAAATCGATCGACGAGGCACTTTTCCAGGCGGCCACCTACGCCGGGCGCAAGCTCGACCTGCGGCTTATCCACTCGGAGAAGGTGACGCCCGACAACGTGGGCGAACTTCTGGCCCCGATGGACGGCGTAATCATCGCCCCGGGCTTCGGCCAGCGCGGCATCGAGGGGAAATTCATTGCACTGGAATGGCTGCGCACCCACAATGTACCTACCTTCGGCATATGCCTTGGAATGCAGTGTATGGTGATTGAATACGCCCGCAACGTGCTTGGCCTGGCCGACGCCAACTCCACCGAGATGAACCCCTCCACTCCCCACAACGTGATCGACCTGATGGAGGAGCAGAAGAGCATCTCGAACATGGGCGGCACGATGCGCCTGGGTGCCTACGACTGCGTTCTGAAGCCCGATTCGCTGGCCTCGCGCGCCTACGGCTCGACGATGGTGAGCGAACGCCACCGCCACCGCTTCGAATTCAACGAGCAGTATCGCTCGGCCTTCGAGGAGGCCGGAATGCGCTGTGTGGGCGAAAACCCGCGCTCCCACCTGGTGGAGGTGGTCGAGGTGCCCGGCCTGCGCTGGTATCTCGGCACTCAGTACCACCCCGAGTACAGCTCGACGGTGCTCCACCCCAACCCGATATTCCGCAGCTTCGTCGATGCCGCCATCGACTACCGCAACGAAAAAGAATCTACAGCAAAAAACTGAACGACACTAAGATATGGACAAAAACACGCTTCTGGGGCTTCTGCTCATGGGTCTGGTGATTTTCGGATTCATGTGGCTCAACCAGCCCGACCAGCAGAAACTACAGGAAACCGAGCAGGCCGCCGCAATCGACGAGCAGCAGAAAGAGGCCGTGGAGGCCGCACGCTCGCTCGCAGCCGACACACTGACCGCAACCGAGCGTCAGGGAGCGGCCGCACTTGTGCTCTCGGCGGGTACCGTCGATGCCGAAACCGGCGCAACCGAATACCGCACTCCCGCCGTGAGCCTCTCGCTTGCCAAAGGTGCCAGCGAAGTGACCGGCACCGTCGAGGGCGCCGACACCACCCTGAGCTATACTGAAGTGGCCTACGGGCGCTTCGGAGCCAACGTCAGCGCCGAAAACCGCAGCCGCGCCACCGCCAACCTGCGCAAGGCGCTGGCCGATGCCGACCGCTACCGCGGCTTCGCACGTCACATCAACGGCGAGGAGAAACTGCTCACGCTGAAAAACGACGTGCTCAGCCTCGACATCTCGACCCACGGCGGCAGCATAGCCCGCGCTACGCTGCTCGACTACTACAACTACCTCCCCAAGCCCGGCACGACCGACGACATCGACACTACCCGCGTGGACGTATGGCAGCTCAATCAGGCCGGCTACAACTTCGTGCTCACCTCCGCATCGCAGCGATTCGACACGGGGAGCTTCTTCTTCACCCCGAAGGAGCAGACCGACTCGACCCTGCTGATGGCCCTCGACCTGGGCAACGGCGCTTCGTGGGGTCTGCGCTACACGCTTCCCAAGGGTTCGTATGTGGTACACATGGAGATGGTGCAGAGCGGCATGGAGGCCGTGATACCTTCGGGCGTTGCCACCGTGGAGATGCAGTGGCACCAGCATATGGGCCGCAACGAGCGCGGACGCACCTTCGAGGAGCGCAACTCGGGCATCCACTATAAATACGCCGGCGACTCGCCCGACGACATCAGCGCCCAGGGCGACAAATCGAAGGCCCTCAACCAGCGCCTCGACTGGATAGCATTCAAGAACCAGTTCTTCTCGAGCGTGATGATTCCGCGCGGCGACTTCATCGGCGCCGAGGTGACTTCGGTAGACCTCAAGGACGACCCGACGTTCGTAAAAGACCTCACAGCCAAGGCAACGATGGACTACAGCTCGACCTCGGCCAACCCCGTGAGCGTCGATATCTTCTTTGGTCCGAACCTCTACCCTCTTCTCAAAGGCCTCGACAAGCAGATCGCAACCCAGGACGGGGAGAACCTCGACCTGACGTCGCTCATCCCGCTGGGATGGCCTATCTTCCGCTGGATCAGCACGCTTATTATCATCCCGGTGTTCACCTTCCTGAGCCAGTTCATATCGAACTACGGCATCATCATCCTGCTGCTGACCATCTTCATCAAGATAATCCTCTTCCCGCTCACCTACAAGAGCCTCGTATCGCAGGCAAAGATGCGCGTGCTCGCACCCGACATCAAGGAAATCAACGAGAAATATCCGGGCCAGGAGAACGCCATGACCCGCAACCAGAAGACGATGGAGCTCTATTCGCGCGCCGGAGCGTCGCCCTTCTCGGGGTGCCTGCCGATGCTGCTGCAGATGCCTATCCTCATCGCAATGTTCTGGTTCTTCCCCTCGTGTATCGAGCTGCGAGGCGAGAGTTTCCTCTGGGCCAAGAATCTGGCCGCGCCCGACGTGATATTCACCCTCCCCTTCACCATACCCTGGTACGGCAATCACGTGAGCCTCTTCTGCCTGCTGATGACCGCAACCAACATAATCTACTCGCGCATCAACATGCAGAACCAGCCCTCGTCGCAGGGAATGCCCTCGATGAAGTGGATGATGTATCTCATGCCGGTGATGTTCCTCTTCATTTTCAACGACTACGCCTCGGGCCTGAGCTACTACTACTTCCTGTCGCTGCTCATCACCATCGTGCAGACCTACATATTCCGCGCCTGCATCGACGACGAGAAGGTTCGCGCCCGTCTGCGCGCCAACGCCGCCAAGCCCAAGAAGAAATCCGGCTTCATGGCACGCCTTGAGGAGGCCCAGCGCCGCCAGCAGGCCATGATGCGCGAGCAGCAGGCCGCCCAGCGCAAAAACAACAACTCCAAAGGGCGCCGCTAAGGGAGCGCCGGCATAACGGCTCATATGGGGCGTTCTGACAACGCTCCCACCATCCGGACGCAACGACCATCTACAGATGAAGAACATCGCCGTAATACTTGCTGCAGGGAAAGGGACTCGCCTTGGCGAGTCCCTACCGAAGCAGTATCTTGAGGTTGCCGGAAAAACGGTGCTCGAACACAGCATCGAAGCATTCGAACGGCATCCGGCGATAGAGGAAATCTGCGTTGTGGTCGCTCCGGACTGCTGCGCAAAGGTAGAGGCGCTATGCCATGCAAACGGCTATCGCAAAACCCGGAAAATAATAGCCGGAGGGTCGGAACGCTACGAATCGAGTGTTGCGGCGATTCGTGCCTATGGTGCGGACGATGAATGCAACCTGATATTCCACGACGCGGCGCGGCCTTGCGTCAGCGCCGAAGTCATATCGAATGTAGTCGGCGCGCTTGCCGAATTCAGCGCCGCGACAGCGGCTGTAGCCACCACCGATACGATTCTCGAGGCCACAGACAAAGGTGTTGTAGCATCGATTCCCCCGCGCGCTCGTCTGCGCAACGTCCAGACTCCGCAAGGGTTCCGTCTCAACGCCATCCGGCGAGCCTATGAAGCCGGACTCGCCGACCCGGCATTCGTGACCACCGACGATTGCGGCGTTGTGGCCAGATACTGCCCTGACCTTCCCATCAGAATAGTTGACGGCGACCGCAACAACATCAAACTGACCTACAGCGAAGACCTCCGGACAATCCAGCGGCTGCTAAGCCATTAAATACCTACACCACCCGACTCCACAATGCACCTCCGACACAGCATATTGAAACGCGTACTGCCGCTCCTCGACGAGAACAGGCAGCGACGCCTCAAATATGTGTTCGAGCATCATATTCCGCGCCAGAACAGGCGATACCGGAAAATCGTAAGGCGCATCAGGCGAAAGGGGCAGGTAAATGTGCTGTTCATAGCCTCATCGCTGCCTATGTGGCGTTTCGACGAGCTGTACCGGCTTATGAAACGCGACAGCCGTATGAACGTAGGCATCTGCATACGCCCGTTCGCGAAATACCGCGGCGAGGAGTACGAAAAGTGCCGTAACGCGCTCACCGACCATTTCAAATCGGAGCAGTTCGACTTCGGATGTATCGAGGAGCCATCGGATTTCGACCGCCTGAAGGCTGAATTCAAGCCCGACATCATATTCTACCCCCAGCCGTACGACGGATGCTACGACAACTCCATGGAATGGAGGCATAATCTTGACTGCCTGCTTGTTTACGTGCCCTACGGGCTGACCCCCGTCGACACTCCGGAGTTGCTTAACAACGGGCTGGTGAACTACGCATGGAAGCACTACGTGCAGTATCCCGTATATGCCGAACTCGCGGAGCGCGTATGCAACAACCTCGGCCGCAACGTTGTGGTCACGGGAGATTTCCGCCGGGCGGAGCTTACATCTTGCTGCAAATCAGACCCATGGAAGAAAACATCTGATGGTAAACGTAGGAAAAGAATAATCTGGGCACCGCATTTCCAGATTTTCGCCAATGATATTTTCAACCGGCCGGATGTATTGTGGGTGGGCGAGACCATGCTACGTCTGGCGGAGAAATATACCGGTTCGGTTCAGTTTGCTTTCAAACCTCATCCCTCGCTATTTACCGAACTGTGCAAACATCCCGACTGGGGCATCGAGCGCACTCGTGAGTTTTACCGCCAATGGGCCGAGATGCCCAACACGCAACTTGAAACCGGAGAATACACCGACCTGTTCAAGACCTCCGACGCCATGATACACAACTGCGGCTCTTTTGCCTGTGAATACCTTTATGTCGACAAGCCGGTACTATTCACCGCACGCGACATGGAGAGCACCATCGCACCTCTCAACCGCCTCGGCCGGGAATGCATCGACGCCCATTATTTCGCAACGAACCCCGATGAAATCGAAGCGTTCATCACAGAAGTGGTAATCGGCGGCAGCGACATCCTATCCAGCCTAAGGGGATCGCTCATGGATTCAGAGACATTCAAGGTCGGCAACGGCAGCCAGAACGCCTCCGAAACTGTTTATAAAGACATAGTCGCTTCCTTTGGATGGGCGCCCCGCGATACCGACACACAATAAATACGATAAAGCACCATTTCACTATGACTATAGGATACACCGCCGGAGTCTTCGACCTGTTCCATATCGGGCACCTCAACCTCCTGAAAAACGCCAAAGGGTTGTGCGACAAACTGATTGTCGGCGTAACGACCGACGACCTCGTGACCTACAAAGGGAAACACGCGATGATTCCCTTCGCCGACCGCGCTGAAATCGTGAGGAACATAAAATTCGTCGACGCGGTGGTGCCGCAAAGCGACATGGACAAACTGACCATGTGCAAGAAGCTCGGCGCATCGTATCTTTTCGTAGGCGACGACTGGTATGCCACCGAAAAATGGCAGGCCTACGAGAAGGAATTCCAGGCCGCCGGCATAAAAATAATCTATTTCCCCTATACCAAGGGGATTTCCTCAACCTTGATAAACAACGCTCTGGCTCAGGTACGCGACAATCCCGCCACTGCCATAACACCCGAGCACATCAATACGAACAATCATGGAAAATAAAGATTTCTGCCTCAGCTCATATATCGCCCTGCGCTATCTCTGGAAAGACGGCGTGGACTTCTTCAAAGGATTCCACCACAGAAACTTCACCCCCGTGGCCAAGAACGACCAGATTGCGGTGAAAACGTCGGAAGACATCGACCGCGAGATAGGACGCCAGTTCGACACGCTCTATTCGAAGTACGACAACATCGGCATCCTCCTGTCGGGCGGCATGGACTCGGCCAACCTCGCATCTTACCTGAAGCCGGGGAGCCACGCCTACACTTTCACCTCTGCTACGGGCGTATTCGACGACGACGTGAAGCGCGCGAAATACTACTGCGAGAAATTCGGCCTCGTTCACCATCTTATCGAGATTACATTCGACGACTACAAGAATTATACACCCATCGTTATGGCCGCCAAAGAGGCGCCGGTCCACTCCATCGAGCCACAGATTTACAAGGCAGCCATCGAAGCGAAGAAAGACGGCGTGGAGATGATGATTGTGGGCGAGAGCGCCGACCTGATTTTCGGCGGCATGGACAAGCTCATCACCCCGAAGTGGGACTACGAAGGGTTTGTAAAGCGCTACACTTTCCTCGAACCTGAACTCGTACTCACACACCCCGTATCGCAGTATGAACTCTTCGAGAAATACCGCACAGGCCAGACCGGAATCGACTACATGCGTTTCATGGACGAGGTATTCTCCATCGAATCGTCGGGCTCCTACCTCAACGCGTTCGGCGTGGCCCGTCTACCCTACTACGACCCCTATGCGCGCCTGGTGATGGCGGAACCGCTGGATATGAACCGCGTGCGCAACGGCGAGCCGAAATACCTCGTCCGCGGTCTCTACGCCATAAAATATCCCGAGCTGGAAATCCCCTTCAAGATTCCCATGCCCCGCCCGGTCGACAAAATTTTTGAGAACTGGGAAGGCCCGAAGCGCCCGGAATTCCGCCGCGACATCCCCATGGCGAAACTCACCGGCAATCAGAAATGGCAGCTCTGGTGTGCCCAACTTTTCCTCAACCTTTTCGACTGATAAAGAGCCATCAAAAACTCCTTACCCTCTTCCGGCCATATAATCGCGCCAAAATCCACTTTCTATGCCCACAATAAGCGTTATCGTGCCCGTCTACAATTCTGCCGAAACCTTGGCGGAGTCGTTGGAGTCCGTGCTTGCGCAAGAAGGAGCCGATTTTGAAATCATCGCTGTAAACGACGGAAGTACCGACAATTCGCTCGAACTCCTCCGCGAAAAATTCGGACACGACAGCCGGGTGAAAATCATATCGCAAGCCAATGGAGGCCCTTCTGCGGCCCGCATGGCCGGCGTCAGGGCTTCGGAAAGCGAGTGGCTCTATTTCCATGATTCCGACGACATAATGTTGCCCGGAGCGCTTGCAGGAATGCTTGCTGTCGCCGAGGCTGATACTGCCATAGATATGGTCGAACCGGAATTCACCATCCGGTACACCGACGGTGTGGAAACCGCTTCGCGCCCTGCCCACACTACGACGAGCGGCGTAGGGCAACTGGGGGCTATACTCAGCGACCGCGGCCACTGGACGCTCTCGGTGCTTCTGCGCAGAAATCTTGTTAAAGATATGACATACACCTCCGAAGGGATGCTCCTCGGAGAGGATGCCATATGGAAAACGCAGATACTCCTCGCAGCGCGAAAAGTGGCATCTTATCCGCACCCCGCCTTCGTGTATACTCAGAGAGTGCCGAGTACAGTTTCTGAAACGCCCGACGACAGGAAATTCCAAAGTTACCTCAACCACATCAGGCTGATTGAGAAATATATAACGGCTTCACCATATGCTGATGCCCTGGCCGAACCGATGGCATTCTACTACAAGGTGACTACCTTCCAGCGCCTTGAATGGCGGAGGGCTGAGGGTCTGGCAGAAGCCCTTCTGTATGTACGCGAAGACACAAAGAGGTTTCTGCGACTTGCGTACTCGCTCAACCGCCACCAGCGCAAAATCCTCCGGTATTTTACCTTCGGGCGCCTCATAGGAAACGCACTTCTCAGCCGCTGGCTGAACAGACACCGGTAAGTCCGGCTTCACTCTCAAAATATCCCACCGCCGTCATGCCGACCAACCGCGAGCAACAACATACATCCCCCAGAGAGGCGTACGATATAGTGCGCCGTAGTTTCCACGACCCGTCGGTGCCGTCTGCCGTAGCGTCCGCCCTGCTCGATGAATTCCGCAATGAATATCCCCACGGCAGTCTCTGTCTGAAACTGAAGGCAAAACATCTGCTCTACCGCAGTCTTCATCCCGGCAGATTCAAAAATGCTCCGAAACCCACTGTAAACGGCGGCATTCTGTCGACCCACGCCCAAGGTAATCCGAAGGATGTGCTTCTCGTATCGCATGAAATGTCTCTTACGGGCGCTCCGCGCGCTCTGCTGACGCTTGCTGTCGAACTGAAGGCCGTAGGTTACAACCCCGTAATATTCGCCTTGAAAAACGGGCCGCTGACCGAGGAGGCCCAAAAGGCCGGGATAACCGTTGTAGCCGACCGCCACGCATGGCTGAGCGGATTAGCCTTCAACCGCCGGGACAAGCGGATGGAAGCTTTTTTCAACTCCTTCGGTACAATACTCGTCAACACACTCGACGCCATAAAACAATGCCGGTGGCTTCACCTTTCCGGATGTCGCCTGATAGCATGGATTCACGAAGCCGAACGCACCTACGAAATCCTCGGCATCGACAACCTTGACTCGTTTCTGGAGCCTTACGACGAAGTTTACGTGGTAGGCGAATGGGCCCGAAGCCATGCAGCCAAAAGGATGCAACACCCGGAGAGACTCTCCACGCTGCTCTACGGCATAGACCCAACCGAATTCCGGGCCGACGACCCTACGTCCGATGCCGGAAAACTCCATATTCTTATGGCGGGTGCCATCGACGAGCGCAAGGGGCATCATATGCTTCTTGAGGCACTTCAACGGCTCGACAACTCCATAAAAAACAGCATTACAATCCACATTGCCGGACCTGTAATCAATAATTCTCTTGCCAGGGAGCTGAAAAAGCAAAATGATGTCATCGCATTTCACGGAGCACTCCCCCACGATCGGCTGATGCAGATGCTGGCCGATTCCGACGCGCTTCTTTGCCCGTCGCTCGACGACCCTATGCCCATTGTATGCACCGAGGCCTTCCAGCTATGCAAACCTGTGATTGTCTCAGACCATACAGGCACAGCGGCTTTCATACGCAACGGCGAGAACGGATTCCTCGTCAAGGGCGGCGATGCTCAATCGCTTGCAGATGGAATCAAGGCCCTTATCGACAGCCGTATGCGTCTACCTGAAATCGGGAAACGCTCGCATTCAATTTATAGCGAATATTTCAGTCCGGAAGTTTTCCGCAAAAACATCGTAAGGATATTCCCGTCAATATCATGACCAGTATCACAACCTCTCCTACAGTCTCCGTAATCATTCCGGCCTACAATCAGGCGCAATATCTGCCCGACGCTCTCGATTCGCTACTGGCCCAGACATATACGAACTGGGAGGCCGTAATCGTTGACGACGGCTCGCCCGACAACGTCGCCGAAATCGCAGCACGTTACACCGGGTGCGATCCGCGCATCAAATTCCTCCACACAGAGAACCACGGACTTTCGGGCGCCCGCAATACGGGAGCCGCCCATTCCGCCGGAGAATACCTCGTATTTCTCGACGGCGACGACAAAATCGCCCCGGAATATATTGAGGATTGTGTAAAAGCACTGCAATCCGACAGCCGCAGAAAGGTCGCGGCACCGCAGATGCAATGTTTCGGAATACATCAGCAAATCTGGCCTGTGGTATATGAGAATTACGCGCAACTCCTTATAAACAACCCTCTATATGCCACTGCCGCAATGCGCCGTGCGGACTTCGACGCCATAGGCGGTTACGACGAGCGGATGCGAAAAGGATTCGAGGACTGGGAATTCTGGATACGTCTGCTGGCAGGGAAAGGCCCCAATGCAGTCTGGACCGGCCCCGATATACTCTTTTTTTACCGCCAGAAACAGCAGTCGATGATTGTCGATTCAATGCGTGGCGCGACGCTGGCCGACAACCGCGCATATATTTTCAACAAACATCACGAGAAATATGATACCGAATTCGGCGACATCGTCAGGCCGGACCTTCTGGCGGCCGCCGATTATCCGATGGTGGCACCGTTGCTTCGGCGCGGCGATGAATCCACCCCGCTGAAAGAGATTGTACGTCAGGCCAAACGCATCTCCCGTTCGCCTCAACTCTCTACCGATGCCAAAATACATCTTCTTTCGTTATATTCCGGACTTTGCATGAGCCGCAAGCCCTGCAAAACCGACAACCTGAACGCCAAGCAGCTGCTGCGCTTTTACCTGCTGAAAAAGAATCCTGAAGCGTTCGACCGCCTCAACAACATATGCCGCCGCTAAAAAAACAAAATACGATAATCGTTCTTGTGCGCAGGCAGCAATTTCCTACAACCCAAGTTTTTTGCAGACGACCCCAGTGGCTTTGGTGAATCCGGCTGCAAGCACCAGCGTCGCAGCAACCACCGCTACATAAAATACCGCCCAATGGGCCGTCAGGCCAAGCTCGGAGAAGAGGGCCATCGGGATACGCTGGAGGATATATATCCCGAAGCAGTTGATTCCCAGCCAACGGAGGGCACGGTTATTCAGTTTCACCTTCATCGTTACCAGAACAAGTATCAGCGCGAACACCACACATGTAAGAATCATCGTAAGGTATCCGCGGCTGCCATACATCAGGCTGAACGCCACAATCAGTGCTCCAAGCGACGGCCAGTAGTAATTCCTGAATGCACGTTCGATTTTCTCCTTAAATTCGGAGTATACAAGTCCCGCAGGGAAAGCGAGAACCGTATCATACCAATAGCTTTCCTTCTTTGTGGCGGCAACAAATACAATGAATGCGCCACACATCATGAATACAACAATATAGAACACCCATGGCGACAGGTTCCACCTGCTGCGCGCTGCAAGGGCAAGATAAACCAGAAGATACAGCGCGATTATGTCGAATACGAACCAGTTGGAATTGTCGATTGACTCCCATCCTACGAAAGAGAGGATATATTCGGGGATTGAGAATGTCTTGCCGAGCAGCAGTCCGAGCGCAATATACAGGATTACGGCGACATCGAAAATTACGAGTGTCTTCAGAATCCTGTGCTTGGCAAATCCACGCAGATATCCGGGTTTCTTACGGTATGACTCCATTATGCCGTAGCCGGAATAGAAGAGGAACATCACGACCATAAGCTGCCCGATGGCCTGGATGGCCTTATAGAACATTATATCAAACGGCGACGTAAGGCTTTCCAGTGAAGGCAGATACCCTCTTCCATGGGAGTATATGATGATAATGGCGAAAATTCCCTTGATTGAATCAGTCACCGGCTTGGAGATATAATCTTCATGATGGCTGGAGACTTTCACACCATATAGCGCGACGCAAGCAAGCAGTACAAACAGCAGAACCATATCTTAACCTTGTCAGAATTATTTACGGATTAGCCATATTCTGGTGGAATGGGAGATTAAAAAGCGCCCGGAGCAGGCGCTTGGCCTGTCCGGGCACTTTTATGTATTCGCTTGTTACTGTCCCGGTGATTATTCGGCGTTGGCCAGGGGCGACGGGGTGGAGTAGACGCGGGCTGCAAGCTCCTTGTCGAACATGTAGAGGCCGTAGCCGTTGTCGCCGATTTTCTTGAGGGCGTCGATGTAGCCGCGGGCATTCTGCTCTTCCTCAACCTGCTCGTCGATGAACCATTTGAGCATGTTCTGGGTAGCGTAGTCCTTCTCCTCGACTGCAACAGCGTAGAGGTCGTTGATCAGGGCTGTCACTTTCTTCTCGTGAGCGAGTGTAGCCTCGAAGGCTGCCAGGGGGGAAGCCCATTCGGTGTCGACTGCGGCGATGGGGGCGAGGAGAACCTTGCCGTCGCGCGAGTTGACGTAGTTCATGAAGATGGTGGCGTGGTCCTGCTCTTCCTTGAACTGGATTGCAAACCAGTTGGCGATTCCGTCGTAGCCTTCGTTGGCGAAGTGCATCGACATGGAGAGATAGAGGTAGGCCGACCAGAATTCGGCGTTGATCTGGGCGTTTATTGCGTCCTGTACTTTGTTGTTCAGCATAATAGATTAAATGAATAATGTTAGTTTTTATGTCGTGGTGCGGCCGTAGCGGCTGGCTCAGAAGGCGTAGCCTATCTTTGCCATTACGTCGACGCCGTTGAAGTCCTTGATAAGCACGTAGTCGGCCTGGAGGCCGAGGCGCAGGCGGCTGCCGAGGCGGAAGCCGATGCCGGCGCCCACGTTGAAGCCGAAGCGGCTTACGCGGGTGGAGACGTCGGAATTGTCGACTTCGCTGCGCGCCGTCCATCCGGCGAAACAGAATCCGGCGAGAGGGTAAAGCTCAACCTTTTCGGCCACCGCAAAGGGAATCTGAGCGTTGAGATTGATGGTGAGGGCGTCGAGCCCGTTGTGGCGGAACACGTAGTCGACGCTCGGAGCGAGCCGGAAGCGGGTGCCGAAGCGATAGGTGAATTCCACACCGGCCAGGGCCGAGTGGTTGTAGTCGGCATAGCCGGTCTCGAGGCTGAGGGTTTTCTCGCCACGCACCCCTTCGGCAGCTACCGGAAGGGCTACAATGGCCATGAGAACGGCCATAACGATATGTCGCAGTGATTTCATCTTGGTTGGCATCGGCTAACAAAGTTAGCGAATACTTACCATATAGCAAATTTTTTTAATTAACTTCGCAATGTGAAAATGCTCTACCGCATTGTCCGGCTTATAGCGGTGGCCCTGCTTGCACTCGCAGTGGTGGTCCCCGCCGTGACCTACGTGGCCCTTTCGGTCACGCCGGTGCAGCGCCGCATTGCCCGCATTGCCGAGCGAGAGCTATCCAAAGCGTTGAACGCCAAGGTAGAAATCGGATCACTTGGAATTGTGCCCTTCAATCGCGCCGTGCTGCGCGAGGTAGTAATCACCGACCGGACCGGCGCCGACACCATACTCACCGCACGGCGTCTCGGCGCGGGCATCCGAATCGGGAGCCTACTCTCCGACGACCCTCTCACAATCACCCATGTGGAGCTCATCGGCATGGACGCCCGCATTCACCGCGCGTCGCCCGGCGCGCCGCTCAACATCCAGCCCATAATCGACGCGCTCAGTCCGAAGGACCACACCAAGCCCCCTACGGCATTCGACTTCAAAATCAACACGATAATGATACGCTCGTCGCGGCTGAGCTACGACGTGCTTTCGGAGGCAGCCACGGAAGCCTTCAGCCCCTCGCACATAGAGATTTCCAATCTGCGCGCCGACATCAACGCACCGCGTCTGCGCCGCGGCGACTTCGCGTTTTCCATAAAGCGCATGGGCTTTACCGGCCCCTCCGGGTTCCGGATGGAGTCGCTTACGGCCAATGCAGCGCTCGCCGATTCGATGATTTCGGTGGACAATCTCGCCCTGACGCTTCCCCACTCATCGCTGCGCATCGACGACATCGCGCTCCCCACCGAGCACCTCGCCGACGTGCTCCCGGCCCTGCGCAAACATACGGTGAGGCTCAACGTTGCTCCCGGGAGCTACATATCCCCCGCCGACTTCGCCGCTTTCATCCCCGCCCTGGGCAGCCTGCCAGACCGCGTCGACATCAACCGGCTGAGCATCGACTGCAACCTGGAGGGAGCGGACATCGACATCGACCTTGCCGACTCGCGCACAACGAGGCTGCGCATCGAGGGGAGCGGCCGCCATCCGGCCGACCTCGACCGCGCCACAGCCAACATCCATAATTTCGAGCTGCATACCACCGGGACTGAGGCGGCCCGCATAGCGGCATGTTTCACCCCCCTCTCTACGAAGCTGAAGGCCATGGCCACGCGCATGGGCGCCATCGACGTGACTGCGACCGCCAACCTCATAGCCCGCGATTTCGACGTGACGCTTTCCACTACCTGCGCCCAGGGTCAGACGGAACTATTCGCCGAGGGCGCCTTCCGGTCCATCCGCAGCTTCTCGGTAGAGGGCGAACTGGCCACCATCGGAGCCTTCCGTGTGGGGCAGCTTCTCGACAATCCCGAGCTGGGGGATGCCGACGGGTCGGTGGCACTCACCTATGCTGCCGACGGCCGCAACCGCCGGGGACACGCCGAAATCAACATCGACCGCTTCGATTTCCGCCATATCGCCTACCGCGAGATTCTCGCCGACGCCACGCTCGACGGCGACATGCTCACTTTCTCGGCCGAGACCGACGGCGACGCCCTCAGCTTCAACCTGGAGGGAGCGTGGTCGCTTGCCCGCGACTCGAAAGTTGTACGTCTCAACGGCTCGGTCGGCCGGTTCGTACCCAACCAGCTCAACCTTACCGAAAAATATCCGGGCGTGGAGCTGGCCGCCGACTTCGACGTAGATCTGGAAGGCCCGCAGCTCCACAATATGCTGGGACACATCGACATCCGCGACTTCTCCATCCGTCGCTCCCCCTCGGAGGTCTTCACCCTCGGCCATCTCGGCCTGCAATCAGACGAGGGGCAGCTCCGCCTTGAAAGCGACTTCATCAACGGCACAATCCAGGGAAGCTACGATTTCCGCCAGATAGCCCGCGCAGCCAGTGCGATAGCATCGCGCGTACTCCCCTCGGTGGTCGCGACACCCGCCCGGCAGCTTGCGGCCGCCGACACCCCCAACGATTTCACATTCCGCTTCCGTGTCGGCGAAACCGAGCGTGCCGCCGAGTTCTTCCGGCTTCCCGTCAGCGTGATCTATCCTGTGGAGATTACCGGAGAGATGAACGAATCGACCTCCGACATGGCTCTGGCCATCGACGCGCCCTACCTCCGCCAGGGCAACAAACTGATAGAGAACACCCGCGTGTCGGCGCTGCTGAGCGGAGCCGACGCCAACGGCAGCTTCGACTTCACCACCACGGCGCCCACACAGAACGGCCCCCTGCATCTGGCCCTCTCGGCCAACGCCGAGCGCGACCGTCTAAACACCGACGTAGCCTGGAAGATAGCCCGCGAGAAAGCCTACAACGGCCACCTGTCAGCCCTCACCAACTTCTGGCGTGAGGACGCCGCCGACTCGCCGCTCCGCACGGAAATCAACATACTCCCAGGCAGCCTTACGTTCAACGACTCCACATGGCGCGTGGCTCCGGCGAAAGTATCGTTGCGCGGACCGAAGGACATCGCGGTCGACGGTATCAACGTGCACCGCGCCAACCAGTTCGTGCGCATCAACGGCACCGTCGGCGACGACGCCGCGTCGCTGCTCACGCTCGATTTGCGCAACTTCAACCTCGACTATCTTTTCGAGAGCCTCGGCATCGACAAGGTGAAGCTCGGAGGCGACGCCACCGGCACATTCTACGCCTCGCGCCTGTTCACCTCCGAACCCATACTGGAGACACCCGGTCTGAGCGTGAGCGGCATAAGCTACAACAAGGTAGTGCTCGGCAACGCCCTGGTGCGCAGCCACTGGGAGCGCGAGTCGCGCGCCATTACCCTCGACGCCGTAATCGACCAGCCGGACCGCCGCAAGGCCTTCGTCGACGGCGCCATCTTCCCGCTCAACGACTCGCTCGACATCCGCTTCAAGGTCGACCACACCAATGTGGCCTTCATGCAGCCCTACATGGAAGCATTCGCCAGCGACATCAGCGGCCACGCCTCGGGCGAGTGCCGTCTGTGGGGTAACTTCAAGTACATCGACCTGGAGGGCGATGTATTCGCCGACGACCTCCGTCTGAAAATCAACTTCACCAATACATATTATACGGCCACCGACTCGGTTCACTTCCGTCCGGGCCTGATTGACCTCAACGGAATCACAATCCGCGACGCCGAAGGCCACACGGCCGACCTCAACGGCTGGGTACGCCATAAATTCTTCAAGGAGCCGTGGTTTGAGTTCTCCATTTCCAACGCCCGCAACTTCTTGGCCTACAACGAGACGGCCAAGGACAATCCCATCTGGCACGGTAAAATCTACGGCGACGGAGGTGCGGCCGTCAAGGGCGCTCCCGGCCGCATCGACATAAACGTCGACATGGCCACGGCGCCGAAATCCACCTTCACCTTCGTGCTCTCCGACCAGGAGGTGGCCGACGAATACTCCTTCCTCACCTTCCGCGACAAAAACACGCTCTCGGCCGAGCTGACCGACACCGTGAAACTCGAGCGCGACACATCGATGGACCTCGTGGAGCGCCTGCGCGCAATGGTCCGCGACCACGCCCCCGACCTCCCCAGCGACTACAACATTTCGCTGCAGATGCGCGTAACGCCCCAGGCGGCTCTCGTGCTGGTGATGGACCCCGTGGGGGGCGACCGTATCCGCGCCTGGGGCAGCGGTCACCTGCGTCTCGACTACGGGTCGGCCAACAACGACCTGCGCATGTACGGCACCTATACCCTCGACCGCGGCTACTATAATTTCACCCTGCAGGACGTGATAATCAAGGACTTCACTATCAAGCCCGGCTCGGAAATAGTGTTCAACGGCGACCCCTACGCCGCCCAGCTCAACATCCAGGCCGTCTACGCCCTCAACGCCAACCTTTCCGACCTCGACGAATCTTTCCTGCAGGACCAGGACCTGAACCGAACGAACGTGCCCGTGCACGCCCTGATGAAGGTGACGGGCGACATACGCCAGCCTGAAATCGCCTTCGACCTCGAGTTCCCCACCCTCACATCCGACGTATACCGCAAGGTGCGCTCCATCGTATCGACCGACGACATGATGAACCGCCAGATAATCTACCTGCTGGCCCTCAACCGCTTCTATACACCCGAATACATGACCTCTACCACCAAGGGCAACGAGCTTGTGTCGGTGGCCTCGTCGACAATCTCCTCGCAGCTCAGCAACCTGCTCGGCCAGATTTCCGACAACTGGAACATCGCCCCTACCTTCCGCAGCGACCGCGGCGACTTCAGCGACGTGGAGGTCGATGTGGCCCTCTCCTCGCGCCTGCTCAACAACCGGCTGCTCTTCAACGGCAACTTCGGCTACCGCGACAACTCGCTCAACACCAACCAGTTTATAGGCGACTTCGACCTCGAATACCTCCTCGACCGCGAAGGCCGCTGGCGCCTGAAGGCCTACAACCGCTACAACGACCAGAACTATTACCTCCGCACCGCCAAGACCACTCAGGGCGTGGGCGTAGTGCTCAAGCGCGACTTCGACTCCTTCTCCTCATTCTTCAACTTCCTCCGCCGCAAAAAGAAATCCCCCGCCCCCGCCGACTCCACCGCCACACCCAACCCCTCCCGACAATAAATCCGCAACTCCACCGAAGTATTGGAGCGTCTTTCAGAAACCAAAACCCTTAGCGGCATGAAAGATTTTAATAGGCATAGGGACTTTAAGGTCCTTAAAGTCTTTAAGGACCATGGAGGACTTAGGGCTGACCCCCAAAAAGCTGGGGGAGTTGGCAAAATCTGCAGCAAGGTTGTTCTGTGGGCGAGCTTCAGCTCGCTGCGATTTGGCCGTTTGCGCGGAAAGTAGTAAATTTAGCAATCATTTTACCCTCCTACGAATGGAAGAAAACTATATCGTATCGGCGCGTAAATACAGACCAACCACCTTCTCGAGCGTGGTCGGCCAGAAGGCCCTCACGGCCACGCTCCGCAACGCCATCGCCACCAACCGCCTGGCCCACGCCTACCTCTTCTGCGGTAGCCGTGGGGTAGGCAAGACCTCCTGCGCGCGTATTTTCGCCAAATCGATCAACTGCGAGCACCCTACCCCTCAGGGCGACCCCTGCAACGAGTGCCACTCCTGCCGCGCATTCAACGAGAACCGTTCGCTCAACATCCTCGAGCTCGACGCCGCCTCCAACAACTCCGTCAACGATATCCGCGAACTCGTCGACCAGGTGCAGATTCCCCCCACCGAAGGGCGCTACCGCGTGTTCATAATCGACGAGGTCCACATGCTCTCGCAGGCGGCCTTCAACGCCTTCCTCAAGACGCTCGAGGAGCCCCCTTCCTATGTGGTCTTCGTGCTCGCCACCACCGAAAAACATAAGATTATCCCCACCATCCTCTCGCGCTGCCAGATCTACGATTTCGCGCGTATCACCATCGCCGACTTGATCGACCATCTGGCCTATGTGGCAGAGCAGGAGGGGATTACCGCCGAGCGTGCCGCCCTCAACGTCATAGCCCAGAAAGCCGACGGCGCCATGCGCGATGCTCTCTCCATCTTCGACCAGGTGGCGGCCTCTTCAGGCGGCAATATCACCTACCAGAGCGCCATCGACAACCTCAACGTGCTCGACGAGCGCTACTACCACCGCCTTGTCGAGGCGTTTGCCAAGGGCGACGTTCCCTCGGCCCTCCTTATTTATCGCGAAATCCGCGACCACGGTTTTGATTCCCACTTCTTCATCACCGGTCTGGCCGACTATCTGCGCAACCTCATGGTGGCCCGCGACCCGCGCACGGCCGCGCTCCTCGACTCCACCGACGAGGTGCGCGCCTCTATGGCCGCACAGGGTGCCGCGCTCGCTCCTGAGTTCTTCTACAAGGCAATGAGCCTCTGCAATGAGGCTGACCTCGACTACCGTCAGGCCTCCAGCAAGACCTTCCTTGTCGAGCTGCTGCTCATCAGGCTGTGCCAACAAGTCTGCCCTTCCCCCGGCTCTGAAAGCGGCAACGGGGAAGGGCGCGGACTAAAACCTATCCAGCCGCTAAGCGCTCCCGCCCCGGTGCCTCCCGCCTCCCCGTCCTCTCCCATAACTCCTATATCTCCCGCTCCCTCCCGGTCGCCTCAACAGCCTGCTCCGGCTCCCGCAAGGCCGCAGACCATTGTCGCACCACCTCCGGCCGCACCATCTCAGCCTGCGGGCGTGGTAATGCCCTCTAAGGGGCCTGAAATCGTCATGGCGAGAGCTGCGGCCCCGTCGCGCCCTGCCGGTCAGGGACGCCCGCTCATGGGCCGCGGACACATCAGTTTCGCCCGCGTGGTTTCCGGCACCGAATCCGCCCCTGCCCAGGCCGCTGCTCCGCGCCAGCTGCGCGAGGAGCCCTTCACCCACGGCCAGGTACTTCAGCAGTGGGACGCCTACATGATTCGCGACCCGAAGGCTCATCTGCTCAACAATACTCTCCGCATGCATAAGCCGGCTCTCCCCGAGGGCGCTTCGGCCCGCGTTTCAGGCCAGCGTGAGGCCGCCTCGTTTGTTGTCAGGGTGGTCAACAGCGCCCAGGTCGATGTTCTCAATCAGGAGAAGCCGCGTCTGCTCGAGGCCATCCGTTCGGCTATAGGCAACGACTTCTTCGATTTCAGCATCACCGTCGACGAGGCCGCCGTTCCTTCCACCGCATGGTCCGACCGCAAGGTGCTCGACCATCTGGTGGAGCGCTCCCCCTATATCGCCCGCTTCATTACCGACCTGAAATTCACGCTTTCCTGATTTCCCGCCGGTTGCATTCAGAATTATACATCCTGCTCTCCCGCATTTTCTCTCTTCCCCCCGATCCCTTCCCATGAACGATAAAAAGCTCTTCCTGCTCGATGCCTATGCCTTGATATACAGGGCATACTACGCTCTGATACGCGCGCCGCGAATCACCTCCAAGGGGTTCAATACCTCGGCCATCTTCGGCTTCTGCAACACGCTCGACGAGGTACTCCGCAAGGAGAACCCATCGCATATAGCCGTATGCTTCGATCCTCCCCACGGCGTAACCTTCCGTCACGACCTTTTCCCCGAATACAAGGCCAAGCGCGAGGCTCAGCCGGAGGATATCACACTCTCCGTACCCTATATCAAGGAGATTGTGGAGGCCTATCGCATCCCCGTGTTCGAAGTGAGCGGTTTCGAGGCCGACGACGTAATCGGTACGCTCAGCCGCCTGGCTTCGGAGCAGGGCTTCACCACCTATATGATGACGCCCGATAAGGACTACGGCCAGCTCGTCAGCGATTCAGTGCTGATGTTGCGGCCTTCGCTCCGCGGCGAGGGGGGCGAAATACGCGGCCCCAAGGAGGTATGCGCCAAATATGGTATCGAGCGCCCCGAGCAGGTAATCGACCTCCTCGCCCTCGAAGGGGATGCCATTGACAACATCCCCGGCTGTCCCGGAGTCGGCGAGAAGACCGCCGTGAAGCTCATAAGCCAGTATGGCAGCGTGGAGAACCTGCTTGAGCATGCCGACGAGATAAGCGGTGCCCTCGGCCGGAAAATCCGCGACAACGTGCGCCAGATCCGTCTTTCCTACGACCTTGCCACAATCCGCCGCGACGTCCCGATGGATGTGGATTTCGACCTGCTGCGCCGCGAACCCGAAGATGTCGGAAAACTCGCCGACATATATCGCCGTCTGGAATTCAAGTCGTTTCTGGCTCGTCTGGGATCTTCCGCCTCTACATCTGCCGTCTCCGGAAAAGGTTCTGCTTCAGCTGCTTCCGACGTTCCTGCGCAGCCGTCGCTGTTCGACTTTATCGAAGGGGAGGAGAGCGCGGAGTCGGCCGCCGGTGCGGCGCCTGCATCTATCCTCTCGGCCGACAACGACTACGCCGAGGCCCTTACCCCCGCCGAAGTCGGCGAGGCCGTAGAGGCCGCCGTCGCTTCGGGCAAATCGGGTGTGGCCCTCTATGCCGTCGGTGCCGAGGCCATGTCGGCACGTCTCGAGGCCGTGGCGATCTCGGGTGCCGAGGGGCGCGCCACCATGGTGCGCGTTCCGCTCGATCCCGCGCGCCGCAAGGAGCTGATGGCCATTCTCGAACCTCTCTTTACGTCGCCTGCGGCCACTGTGGTGAGCCACGATATAAAGCGCGACATGATTCTCCTACGCCGCGAGGGAATCGACCTGATTGCTCCATATTTCGATACATCGCTGGCCCACTACGTGCTCCAGCCGGAGATGCGCCACCGTCTGGCCGACGTAGCCATGCAGGTACTCCACTATCAGACAGCTGATTACTCCGACGCGCCTGCTTCGCGCAAGGCTGCGGTCTCTCTCCCCGACGAATTGCTCACGGTGCGCCTCTGCGAGCAGGCCGACATCTGCCGCCGCATGATGGAGCCGCTCGAACAGTTGCTTGCCGACAACGGTCAGCTTCAGCTGCTTCGCGATGTGGAGCTCCCCCTGGCGCGGGTGCTCGCCGAAATGGAGTGGACAGGCGTGCGAATCGACATTCCCGAGCTCCGGGAGCTTTCGGCGCAGCTCACGGCCCGCGAGCAGGCCGTGGAGGAGCGTTGCTTCGAGCTTGCGGGCGAACGCTTCAATATCGGCTCGCCCATGCAGGTGGGCGAAGTGCTCTTCGGCCGCCTGAAGCTCGACCCGAAGGCAAAACGCACTAAGACAGGGGCCTTCTCCACCACCGAGGAGGTGCTTGAGAAGCACCGCAACGACCATCCGGTTGTCGGCCTCATACTGGAGGCCCGCTCGCTGAAAAAGCTGCTCGCTACCTACGTCAACGCGCTCCCAGAGCTTGTAAATCCCGCCACGGGAAAGATTCATACCACCTATAATCAGACTGTTACGGCTACCGGGCGCCTCTCCAGCGCCAATCCCAACCTCCAGAACATCCCCATCCGCACCGACGACGGCCGCGAGGTGCGCAAGGCTTTTGTGGCCGACCCGGAATGCCTCCTGCTTAGCGCCGACTATTCGCAGATCGAGCTGCGCCTGCTGGCGGCTCTCAGCTCCGACCCTGAGCTTACGGAGTCGTTCCGCGAGGGGCTCGACATCCACCGCGCCACGGCGGCCAAAATTTTCCATGTTCCCTTCAAGGAGGTGACCGACGATCAGCGCCGCAAGGCAAAGACGGCCAATTTCGGCACGGTCTACGGCATCTCGGCCTTCGGTCTGGCCGAGCGGCTCGGCATTCCGCGCGCCGAGGCCCGCGAGCTGATCGACGGCTATTTCCGCACCTACCCCCACATCCGCGAATTCATCGCCGAATCCATCGAGCGCGCGCGTAAAGAGGGGTATGTCAGCACCATACTTGGCCGCAAGCGCTTCCTTCCCGACATCAGTTCGCGCAACGCCACGGTGCGCAGCTACGCCGAGCGCAACGCCGTAAACGCTCCGCTTCAGGGCTCGGCCGCCGACATCATCAAGGTGGCCATGATTCGCATTTTCAAGCGGATGAACGAGAGCAACATGCGTTCGCGCATGATTCTGCAGGTACACGACGAACTGGTGTTCAACGTCGTTCCCGACGAACTGCCTGAGCTTCAGGCTCTCGTGGTCGAGGAGATGGAGGGCGCCTTCAAAGGCTCTGTTCCCCTGGAAGTTGCCGCCGGTACCGGACGGAACTGGCTCGAAGCCCACTGACCAGAAGTCCTTTGATGATTACCGATTGCCACACCCATACGCCCGCACCCGGTGCCATAGCCTCGGGCTCGCCGGAGCAGGTGAGGCGCTGGCTCGCCGATGGCGCGCCCGGCGCTTTCTGCGTGGGTATTCACCCATGGGCCACCGCAGCACTCTCACCCGAAGCCTTGGCCGCACAACTCTCGGAAATTGAGATGCTTGCACGTTGCGGGCGCGTGGTGGCCATAGGCGAGGCGGGGTTCGACCGCCTGCGCGGAGGTTCCCCGGCCGTTCAGCGCGAGGCGTTTATGGCTCAGGCGAAAATTGCGGAAGCGGTCGGCAAACCGCTTGTGCTCCACGTGGTTAAGGGGATTGACGACGTTCTTGTCGCGCGGCGAGAACTCCGCTCCGGAGTGCCATGGATATGGCACGGCTTCCGTGGCAACGCCCTTCAGGCCGCGCAGATAATGCGCTCTTACCCCGGCATTTACCTTTCATTCGGCGAAAAATTCAACGAGGCGTCTCCCGCTGCCGTACTGCCCGACCGTCTTCTTGTCGAAACCGATGAATCCGCATTGCCAGTCAGTGAGATAGCATCCCGGCTCGACAACGCCCGCGGCTCCATCCCGGGCTCCACGCTCAGCCTTGCGGGCGCGAATCTCCAGCGGCTGCTTGGCGGCTGCGGCGTTTTTCCAGAGCAATCCAGATAAAGGTTATCAGTCCGAGAATTATCAGAAGCACTGTCTGCGAGGCGATTATCACATTGCCGAAGGCAGCTCCTACCGTCATGAACTGCGAGTGGGCTACCCCTGCGGGCGCAAACAGCGTCAGACCGAAAATCAGCGTGGTCTGGTAGGGGCCGATGCCCCCGTTCGACGGGATTCCCATTGATATTGAAGTGAGTATGAAGCATACCAGCGGCAGCGTGAGCCCGTTGGCGTCGAGCATCTGGGTCGTCAGCGGGAAGGCGCGGAATGCCACCACAAGCTGTAGGAAATAGCATCCCCAGATGCAGGCCGTCAGTCCCAGCCAGCGCCATTTGTGCTCCATGCGCGCGAGCGCGGCGAACCCCTCCCACATACCGAGAACGAACTTCTTTATTTTCAGCACTATGGAGTTTTTCGAGCGTGCAAGCAGCCACCATGCCCCTCCGGCGAGCACAATCATCACACCCCAGAACCAGGGCGAGCCAAGAATATTTGCTATCGCCTGATAGGCAGCCGGATATGTGCGAACGAAATCCACAATCGGACCGCGGGCTATGATGAACGTAAGTAGCGTCAGCAGCCCCACCGTGAGCAGGTCGGCGAAGCGGTCGCCGATCATCGATCCGAACACCGCCGAAAAAGGAGCTTTCTGCCTGTAGGAGATATAGCCCGACCGCCATACCTCGCCCAGACGCGGGAATACGATGTTCACGCCGTAGGTGCCGAAAATACTGAGCACCAGCGCATGCGTCGGCACGTCGATACCCAGCGCCTTCAGCTGTATGCCCCAGCGCAGCCCGCGGAGCATCATCGGCGCGATGCTTATGGCGAGCATCAGCGCGATCCAGCGGAAATCGCAGTCCTGGCGTATCACAGCCATCATCTCGCCGAAATCAATATCGCGGAACATGGCCACACACAGCCCCACGGTCACCACAAGCGGGATGCCGAACTGTACCACCTTCCCTACAATCCCTTTTTTCCCGCCTTTAGGGCTTTCAACAGTATCTTTACTCTTTTCCATCACTCCAAAGTTACAAAACCCCCGCCAACCCGCCAAATCTCACATTGCCGTGTTGCGGTTTCCGAATTTTTTCGCCATATTTGCAGGCGGATACGCAATCCAACCCCAGAGGGATTATTCCTAATACCGAAAAGAGATTATTTTACGCAAATTTTTATGAAAAACTTTCTACGCCTTGCAGCGGCGCTGCTGCTGGTGGCCCTCTTCGGCCGCGTCGACGTCAGCGCCCAGGTTGTCACAACCCAGCCTGAGGTGATTACTCAGGATACCAAAAACGTCGTTATCACTTTCCATGCCGACTGGGGCAACCGCGGCATGGTCGGCCTCTCATCGTCGGCCGCCGTCTACGCCCATACCGGTGTGATTACCGACAAGTCCAAATCCAATCAGGACTGGCTCTACTGCACTTCAAACTGGAACACCCCCCAGGCCAAATTCAAGATGACCTACGCCGGCCCCAACCTCTGGACGCTCACCATCCCCGACATCCGCGAGTGGTACGGCGTTCCCGAAGGCGAGACCATCGAGAAGCTGACCTTCGTGTTCCATGCCACCTCCGGCACAAAGCCCGAAGGCAAGACCCTCATGGGCGGCGACATCTACCTCACGCTCTTCCCTGAAAATTTCCCCCAGCCCAAGGAGGAAGCATATCCCGGCGGCACGCCGAAGCTGGGCGTAACGCCCAACGCCGACGGCTCCGCCACATTCTGCTTCGTGGCTCCCGACAAAAAATCGGTCGTGCTCCGCGGCTCGTGGAACGACTACGCCCTCGTCGGCTCGCAGCAGATGAACTATACCGACTTTGGCGGCAACCGCTACTTCTGGTGCACCGTCCCCGGCGTGGCCAACGGCCAGAACCAGACCTACTACTACCTTGTCGACGGTCAGATTGAGGTAGGCGACCCCTATGCACACCTCGTGCTCGACTATGAGAACGACAAGACCATACCCGCCTCCGTATTCCCCGACATGCCCGCCTATCCGGCGCGCCTGGTGGCCACACCTACCATTCCCCTGGCCGTTTTCAACAGCACTGAGAGCGACTATACATGGGAAGTCGCTGATTTCCAGGGTCCCGACCGCTCAGACCTGGTAATCTACGAGCTGCTCGTCCGCGACTTCACGGGCACGGAAAACGCTGCCCGCGGCGACGGCACCATCGAAAAGGCCATCGAAAAGCTCGACTATCTCAAGGCCCTCGGAGTCAACGCCGTGGAGCTCCTCCCCATCATGGAGTTCAGCGGCAACCAGAGCTGGGGCTACAACCCCAATTTCTATCTCGCACCCGACAAAGCCTACGGAACCCCCGACGCCTACCGCCGCTTCATCGACGAATGCCATAAACGCGGCATGGCCGTGATTCTCGACATCGTGTTCAACCACGTCGACGGCCGTCACCCGTGGTACAACATGTACCCAGGCATCTCCACCAAATTCTTCAACGCCGCCGGCTCGGCCCCTCACGCATATTCAGTGTTCAACGACTGGAAGCAGGAATACGAACTCGTGGAGCAGCATTTCGAGGACGCCCTCAAATACTGGATTACCGAGTTCAAGGCCGACGGCTTCCGCTTCGACCTCGTCAAGGGCCTGGGCTACAACGATTCATACAACAACCCGACCTACAACGCCGCCACCAACCAGTGGGGCAACCCCTCCAACCTCGAAGCCCTCACCGGCGCGTTCAACGCCTCGCGCGTGGCCCGCATGAAGGCACTCCACGACGCCGTGCGCACCGTAAAGCCCGACGCCTACATGATCAACGAAAACCTCGCCGGAGTGGAGGAGGAAAACGACATGGCCCGCGACCAGGAGCTCAACTGGGCCAACGTAAACTACGCCTCCTGCCAGTTTGCCATGGGCTTCGAATCCGGCGCCGGCCTCAGCCGCTTCTACGCTCCCAGCGACGGCGGCCGCCTCTGGGGCTCCACCGTAAGCTACGCCGAGAGCCACGACGAAGAGCGTATGGCATATAAGGTGAAGACCTACGGCGCCACGGGCGTAAAAGGCAACGCTCCCATGATGATGCGTCGCCTCGGCTCCGTGGCCGCCCAGATGCTGCTTACCCCCGGTTCCCACATGATTTGGCAGTTCCAGGAACTTGGTGCCGACCAGACGACCAAAAACTCCACGGGCGGCAACGACACCGGCAATAAGCGCGTGGTCTGGAGCCTCCTCAACAATGCTAACAACAAGAGCCTCCACGAGAGCTACCGCCAGCTTATCCACCTGCGCACGCTCAATCCCACGCTCTTCGCCGAGTCGGCCGAAGCCACCGTTTCGCTCGACGCATGGAGCGGCGGACGCACACTGACCCTCACCGACGGCTCGCGCGAACTCCTTCTCGTGGTCAACCCCAACGTAAGCGGCACCGCCGACATCTACATTCCGGCCACCGTCAACCCCCGCAACATGGTTGTTCTCGACCAGAGCCCGCTGCTCTCGGGTGAGTCGCAACCCACTATATCAGGCGCCTATATCAAGGGCGTGCCTGCCGGCGCCTATCTGGTCTACGCCTCCGAGAATACCCTCGGCGTCGACGGCGTCCTCTCCGACAGCAACCCCGACGGATGCGGCTTCACCATGAAGGTAGTCGGTTCAGACCTCCACGTCTATGCTCCCGACGGAAGCGAGCTTTCGCCCGCTGAATATCAGGTGTATACCGTAAGCGGTGCCCGTGTGGGCTCCACATCGCTCCGTCGTGGCGTCTACCTCGTGAGCGCCCTCGGCTCCACCCGCAAGCTCGCCCTCTGATTGATTAAAATATAAAACGCGCAGGTGTCGGATTTCGCAATCCGGCACCTGCTTTTTCTTTGCCCGGTTCTCTTCGGGCAATCTACTAATTGCCTATCTTATTTGTATTTAAAAATATATTTTGCCTTTGAATCTAAATACGGTTGTAATTATTTGGCTGCCATTCGCTTGTAGGGATGCACCCTGGTGCATCCGCATATCTGCGAATTTGGCTGTGGGGGGAACGGATGCACCGGGGCGCATCCCTACATTCATCCCTGCGGTTTCGGCATTATGATATGAATGCCACTTGCCGCAATGATGCGGGAATGGTTGATGCATGGGTCTTTAAGACTCGTGTATATCGTTTCATCTGGGATTGCGTGTGTGATAATGTGCGTAGTATGTCGAAAGACTGGTGTAAGTGCTGGTGTGTCGGTGCTTTTGCCGCAATGATGCGGGAATGGTTGATGCATGGGTCTTTAAGACTCGTGTATATCGTTTCATCTGGGATTGCGTGTGTGATAATGTGCGTAGTATGTCGAAAGACTGGTGTAAGTGCTGGTGTGTCGGTGCTTTTCGCGGGGGAGAGAGGGAATCCGTGCTTTTGTTAAGAACGGCCCGGATGTGTGTGTTCGACTGGCTGGGATACCTAAACAATCTTCTGACTGCAAAGCTACTGAATCGTATCCCCTTTCTGCAAATTAATTAAGCTAATTTCAGAAAAATTTTGTTAAAAAGCCGAAATCTCTGCTACATTTTGTAGCTGATACCGCTACAGCGCTCAGCGTGGCAGCGAGGCGAGAATACGCTTCATGGCACGCTCCACGCGGCCGTAATGCTCCAGATGGTCAGCCACATAGATGAATGCCACCTGGAGGCGCGGCCCCTCGGAGCCGGCGATGTCGCCATGGTTCAGGCGATAGGCCTCGCGGATACGGCGGCGCATCTTCACGCGGTCTACGGCGTGGCGCAGCTTGCGCTTCGGCACGGAAATCAGAAACTCCACCCGCTCCTGCTGCGCGTACCCCTCGGGCGAATCGGCCCATACGGCGCGCAGAGGGTAGGCGAGCATCGAGCACCCCTCGCGCCGCGTGGCGAAAAGGGTGTCTATGGCCGTCTGGCTGCAGAGTTTGTGGGCTTTGCCGAGTGTATATCTGCGCTGCATCTGGATGGAACAGGATGGGGGTGGAGAGGGAGCGATCCCGGCTGCTCAGGCGTTCTTCTCCTTGAGGAAGAGGTCGAGCGCGGCAGTAATCGACGGGGCTTTGGGCGACGGAGCCGAGAGGTCGAGGCGAAGCCCTGCCTCTTCGATGGCCTTGGCGGTCGAGGCGCCGAAGCAGCCCACCTGGATGTCGCCCTGCTGGAATTCGGGGAAGTTCTTGAGCAGCGAGTCGATGCCGGCCGGCGAGAAGAACAGCAGCATATCGTAGTCGAAAGGCTCGTCGGGGGTGAAATCGTTGCTCACCGTGCGGTACATCACGGCCTTAGTGTAGTTGATTTTGGCTTTGTCGAGCATCTCGGCGTTGGTGTCGTTCTTATGCACGTCGCTCACCGCGTAGAGGAATGTCTCCTTGTTGTGCTTGGTCAGCGAGGGGAGCATGTCGGCGAGCTTGCCGGTCTCGCCGTGGAAAATCTTGCGCTTGCGGTATACGATGTATTTCTGCAGATAGAGCGCTATCGACTCCGTGGTGCAGAAATATTTCATGGTGTCGGGAATGGTAAGCCGCATCTCCTCGCAGAGACGGAAAAAATGGTCGATGGCCGTACGGGCTGTGAATATTACGGCCGAGAAGTCGGTGATGTTGATTTTCTGCTGGCGGAATTCGCGGGCACTCAGGCCTTCTACCTTGATAAAGGGGCGGAATACCATTTCCACGCCGTGGCGTGCTGCTATATCGAAATATGGAGATTTGTCGGAAGATGGTTTGGGCTGGGAAACGAGAATTTTCTTAATCTTCATTGCGCTTTTACACAAATTTCCGATGCCAGAAGGCAAGCGGCGATGACTGGGACTATTTCCAAGGTGCAAAGGTACAAAATAAAGTAAAGCAATGAGGGGATTTTGTCGTAAAAAATTCTAAATCCTTTATATATGTAGCATAAACGTGATAAAACGTAAAGTGCGGCACCTGCCAGCAGCATGTCGCTCCGGAAGGCCGGATAGAAGAGCGCCACCATGGACGGGGCCGTCAGGGCGATGCCGAGAATGGCCGTCGAGGCGTTCAGCCCGCGGCGCCAGAGCGAGGCCGAGAGCCGGTCGGTGAATGTGAAGCCAACTGTGGCGCAGGCGGCCAGCTGGAAGAGGTAGAAGGCCACCATCAGCGCTATCAGGGCCGTTATGGTGGAGAATACGCTGGCCGCGGTGGTAAGCGGCCCGATGCGTCCCAGCCAGAGGAAAAGCAGAAGACCCTCCATTACGGCGGTGCCGAGCAGTAGAAGGGCTATCACGCGGGTCTCGTTGGCCGTATGCTCGTCGAAGGCGTTGTTGCGCCGGCGAACCGACAGAAGGTCCTGTGGCAGCGACGAGAAGATGCGGCGCACGTGGCGCATGTTGAGCCCTACAAGCACCAGCATGGCCACCAGTATGGCCAGAATCCCCGAGTCGGTGGCTGGCGTGAGCGGTCGTGGCTGCCCCGCGTGGCCGTGGGTCCATGCCGGAGCCTGCGAGCTGTAGAGTTCGCGGTCGGCGGCCGACGCCGGGGCGTCGGCCTCGGTGGCGGTGTTGAAGAGGTTGGCCGAAAGGGTTGAGGCCATCGTGGCTCGGTAGGGTGGGTTAGGAGGTTCGGGGGAAGGCGGTTTACTTTTTGTTGCGGAATTCGTCGCGGATGGTGTCTACCACGTTGATTATGAAGTCGCCGGCCTTTTCGAGGGTCGAGATGATGTCCATGTAGTAGATGCCGCTCTGATATTCGTAGTGGCGGCCGTTGATGTTGGCCACGTTGGCCGTGCGGAGCTGGTTGCGCAGATTGTTGATTTCGCGCTCGCGGTTGTAGCAGGCTATTATGTCGTGCTCGTCGACGTTCTCCAGATTGCTGAGCACCTTGAGCATGCCGCCCACCGACTTCTCCACGTAGCCGAACATCAGGTCGATGTTCGAGTATATCTCATCGTTGAAGTGAACGCCGCTCTCCTGCTTGCGCAGCAGAATCTTGCCTACGCCGAGCATCGCGTCGGCTATGCTCTCGATTTCGCTGTCGATGCTGAGCATGGCCGTAAGCCGCCGCTTTGACTCGTTGGAAAGACGCCCTTCGGCGCAGCGGTTCAGGTAATTGGCTATCTCAAGCTCCATGCGGTCGGAAATCTCCTCGTATTTCTCCAGCCGCGAGTAGGTGCGGTTGAAGTCGTCGCTTCCCGCCTTGGTGTGAACCAGGTCCCGGGCCATGGGGAGCATCCTCCCCACGCGCTCGGCAAATACGTGCATCTCCTTCTCGGCCTGCGAGATATTCAGCTCCGAGGCCGAAAGGATGCCCGCCGAGATGAATTTCAGCTGGAACTCGTCGTCGCCCGAGTGCTTGGCCGGCACGAGTATCTCCACGATTTTCACGTAGACGTTGGTCAGCCAGATCATTATGCTCAGGTTTATCAGGTTGAAGACCGTATGGAATATCGACAGGCCGAACGATACGCTCACCTGCATCTGGGCTATTACCGAGCGGTGGTGGAGCACCACGCCGTCGTCGGTCGGAAGGCCGGCGGCCATCACCTGGTTGTACATCCCCGGGTCGGTGGCCTGGAGATTGCTCACGTAGTTGTAGAGCCCTGCGGGGTCCCCCTGGCCGATCTCCTCGGTAATCCAGCTGTTGAGGTCCACGAAGGGGAAGAATACCGCAAGCGTCCAGAGCGTGCCCAAGAGGTTGAACAGCAGATGGCCCATGGCCGTTCGCTTGGCCGCCACGTTGCCGCTCATCGAGGCAAGCAGCGGCGTCACCGTCGTGCCGATGTTCGAGCCGAGCACAAGCGCGCACGCCAGGTCGAACGTTATCCACCCCTTGCTGCACATTATCAGCGTGATGGCGAACATCGCCGCCGAGCTCTGGATAATCATCGTAACAACCACGCCTACCAGGCAGAATATCAGCACCGACCCGAAGCCCATCGAGGCGTAGCGCTGCAGGAAGGCGAACATCTCCGGATTGCTCTGCAGATCAGGCACATATTTGCTGATCATGTCCAGCCCCATAAACAGGAAAGCGAAACCGATGGTGAACTCACCTATCGATTTCGTCTTGCTTTTCTTGGAGAACAGAAGCGGCACTGCCAGGCCGATCAGTGGCAGGGCGAAGGCCGAGATGTCGACCTTGAAGCCGAAAAGGGCTATGATCCAGGCCGTGAACGTGGTGCCCACGTTGGCGCCCATGATTACGGCCATCGACTGTGCCAGCGTCATCAGACCGGCGTTCACGAAGCTCACCACCATCACCGTCGATGCCGACGAGCTCTGAATCAGGGCCGTGATAAAGAAACCCGTCACCGTGCCGGTGAAGCGGTTGCGGGTCATCGCACTGAGGATATTGCGCAGGCGGTCGCCCGCCGCTTTCTGCAATCCCTCGCTCATCACCTTCATTCCGTAGAGGAAGAGGCCTACGGCTCCGAGAAGCCCTAAAAAGTCCAGTATCGAATAATTCATCGTTGCTGTGGGTGGAAAGCCCGGCGGGGATATTGTTAGTGAATGGATTGAGAGAGCGCTTCGGGCCGCTGGCGACCCTGGCGTTTCCGGAACTTTCCGCACGCAAATTTAGCAATAAATTTCTCGAAACAAAATAGCCGTTTCCGCCCCTCCCCAACATATTTCCCCTCTATCAACATATTTCCCCCACCCTCTGTAATTTTTTTTCGGCCTCACCCTCCCCGCCTCTCAATTATTCTCCCTTCCGGCCCCATTCTGCGTTCGCGCCCTCTTTAAGGTCTCTAAAGTCCTTAAGGTCTTTAAAGTCCCAAAAGTCTCTAAAGTCTCTAAAGTCTCTAAGGTCTCTAAGCTCCCTAAGGTCTTTAAAGTCCTTAAGGTCGTTGAGGCTCTGGGGGTGGGAGGGGTCAGTAGCCTCGTTTTTCTTTCCTGATTCTCGACACGCGCTCCGAGAATCCGCCGTTGTTTGTAAAATCATCCGCCAGCCTCGAGAGCTGTCTGAAAAGCAGATAATCAGCCTGATTGATAAGTATGATTGCCATATTGGCGATTGTCTGAGGTGGACGCGTTTCGATTAATTCCATAAAATAATCGGCGTCGTTATGCTCCCTGCCAAGTCGGCGCATCGCCTCGAATTCCACACTACCCGGTTGCCACTGCTCATACCGGCGAGTCTTTAAATAATCTTCATAATCCTCAAGCAGCTCCTTGAGGCTCGCTTTTGCCACATTCAGCAGCTTGATCTCTGTCTTGGCCGACGTCGATGCCGCTGCACTTCCTTCAATGATATTCTGTTTGCCGCTTCGAGCTGCCTGTACCATCTGGTCGATAGTTCTGTCCCCTTTACTGAGAAATTTATTGCAGAAATAGAAGGTTATAAGGTAGATTACCTCGGCCTTCCGATAGCTAAGCAGCTTCTTGTAATTTCCGAGATTGGGAATCAGTTCATTCATGGCGCTGATTATGAACGGTAAGATTTAATAGTATCATTTCTACAAAAGTATTAATAATTGTGATAACCAAAGGCACAAAGAGATACATTTCTTTCAAATTTCTTCATCTTTCAGCTCCCTAAGGTCTCTAAGGCCCCTAAAGTCTCTAAGCTCCCTAAGGTCCCTAAAGTCCCTAAGGTCCTTAAGGTCTCTAAAGTCGCTAAGGCCCTTAAGGTGTAGAAGGGCGGCCGGGGGATTTCGCAATCCGCCGGCCGCCGGGAAGTCTGCCCGGTATCCTTTCGCCGGGCCAATCTTATAATTGCCTATTAGGGGTTGATGCTGCCGCTGTCGCAGCGGCGTGTATTATCGGTAATTTCCGCTGATTCAGCGGAGTATCTCTTTGGCGGTCGAGCCGTCGGCGCGGCGCACGATGGTCATGCCGCGATAGTCGTCGGCCACGGGGCGTCCGCTCAGGTCGTAGCGCGCCACTACCTCGCTCTCAGCGCCTTCAGCAGCTTCCACGCCCTCGATGGCGGTCAGCGGATTGCGGTCCTTGAAGAAATTCTCCCATACCGGCGCCGTCCGGTACTTCTCGATGCTCTCAGCAGGCACCCGCAGGTCGACTGAAGAGTAGTGTGCTGTGTCGAACGTATTTTCTAAAGCTGTTGGCGGCTCAACAGCAAGCACCGTAAATAATTCCAAATTTGTGCAATCCCTAAATGCCACATCCCCTATGCTCTTAATCTTTTCCCCGAGCGTAACCGTTTTTAATTCGTTGCAGTGTGCAAACGTGTATTGACCAATTGTCTCAACATTTGGGAAGTCAACGTTGGTAAGCAATGTACAAGTTTGGAAAGCATACCCTTCTATTGTTAATACTGAGGATGAATGAATTTGCTTAAGAGAAGAGCAAAATGCAAAAGCGGCGTGTCCAATAACTGTTACACTTTCCGGTATATTTATTTCTTCCAATGATGTGCATTGCAAGAATGCGCTGGATTTTATAGATTTAATGTTAGGGGGCAATTCAATAGATGTTAAAGCTGTACATCCACTAAAATAACCAGCTGGAATTTCGGGGCAATTGTCAGGAAGTTTTACGGAAGTCAGAGATGTACAGTTGTAGAATACGTTATCTCCATAACCATAAATGGTTTCGGGGATTATTACAGACTTTAATGTGGTACAATTTTTAAAAGCATTACCCAATAACATAGTGACAGTGTATTCTGTATCTTCGTATTCTACCGAAGATGGTATTATAACTTCCCCGGATTCTGGGACAGTACCTTTTAACAATATAACTTCATTTTTCCCAGCAATTTGCGAATATTGCAAACCGTCTACCGTAAAGGCATTAGAGTATACACTGAAAGCGGCCAGGACTGCCACACACGTCAGGCGGCAGCGGTTGATGAGTAGATTTAATTTCATAAGCATGAAGAATTTTGGATGTGTTTTAACCCTTTGTG
>ERZ838577.1049-NODE-1049-length-39287-cov-8.116028_pt1 | contig 39287 bp, 48 predicted proteins | sample MGYA00519682_ERZ838577 | MGnify/ENA primary metagenome ERZ838577 (study PRJEB31850, sample SAMEA3708838) | human gut metagenome | biome: human gut; feature: human-associated habitat; material: faeces | place: China | collected 2014 ...
CATCCACCTTGTCCGCCGCCGCGTTCGCGCTTTCGGCGGCTTCGTTCGCGGCGTCAGTGGCTTTCCCGGCGCTGTCAATAAGCGCGGACAACCCCTTTTTGTAGTTACATTCCCCACCGGTTTCGCGTTCTGCAAACAGCAAGCTTGCAGGAAATGTATATACCGTCTGTTCTTCGTCGCTTTGGCTATCAAGGGCCACGATGCAAAGTCGCAACGTTCCACACCCGCCGCCGGCTGTCCATTCAACCGGGAGAAGTATGGACACTGTGCTCCCAACTGGCTGCACAAACTCAGTTGTGTCAAACCCGCTGAACCCGTCAACATATTCAAACCGGTATTTATATTCCGGTTTAATAAGAGAAGCGTCCAGGTTGAACACCACGTTTGTGGCTTTGTGTTCTCCCCGGACGCCTGCGTCCTGCGGCGCGATTGGCTTCACCCCGCTTGGACTGGCTGTATATTCTATTGTCCGAATAGCTGTCACGATAGCGCCCCCTTTAGTAGTCTGTCGATTGCCGTTTCTTCGTAGACGGAACCGGAAGAAACCGCGCCAGTAAGTAGTTGTTCTCTCTGCTGTTTACTGCCATATCCATCCAGTAAAAGAAGTATCCGTTTCTGTTGAGCTGTCACCCCCATATTGTTTAGAAGCTCCTCTTTTTTGCGCTTAAGAGAACCGCTTACCGTATCTCCATTAGATTTTTTATCGGATTTCAAGTCTTTGGCCTGAATGCTATAGAGAAGATATGTAGAGAGCGGAACACCGTTTTTCTTCGCCGCGTCCATGCTTTGGCGCTTTGATGACGGCTCATATTTCACCCCGCGGCTTTTCAACATTTCCTCCTTGGCCAAATCCTTCGCATAGCTGTATACCTCCGAAACAGCATCTGTACGCTGCTCGTCCGTCAGCTTTTTATACTCGGATGAACCCGTCAGCTTGCTTAATAGTTCATAGGAGGTCTTCCCCATTGTCCGCTGGTATTCCGTGTATTCCTCTGCGGTGAGAACATACTTTTCGCCCTGGTTCGTTACGCTTTTTTGAGCAGAAGAAGGCAGGACACTGGAATCTCCCGTTTCTTCATATAGCCTCTCCAACTCCTTTTCCATATAGGACGTTTGCTTTTCGCTGGTATAGCCGGGGCTCAGGAAATTGCTGAATGCTCTTTCCGCAATGTTCCCGGTCGGCTCCTCGCGCCCCCAAGCGTCCACGTATGGTTGTTGTGTTTGCAAAGCACCGGGGATTTTGGATTTGTTTCTCTGCAATGCCATTTGAAGCGAGGGGAAAGCGCTGCCTTGTTCAACATAATTCCGGCGGCGGGTATCGTCTGTGGTTCTGGCTATCTGTCCTAGCAACGTTGGAACCCCCTGCCCCATATAGCTAGCTATGGAATTAAAGATAATGTCTGGAATTTCCTGATTGCTGAACTTCACATTTTCTATAGCTTCTTTTACTCCTTGCAGCATGGACATATTCACCATTGGCTCGGAAAGGTTTGTCAACGATTCCAGCAGCTTGGAAAGCGGTACTTCTCCAGTTTTAGAATCCCGGTATAAATCAACGATTTCAGCGCCAACAAACAAGGGAAGCGCGGCGGGGGCTGCCCAGTCTATCGTGTATGACGTATCCCCTATTTTTAACGCATACTCCTGTTCGCCTTGCAGTTTTGAGAATTGGTCGTCCTTATCGTCCCCAAGTCCACCGGACAACAAACCGGCCGAAGCCAGCCACATGCCCAAAGCCATAACGCCCGTACCTGTAAGCCCGGCGGACAAACTATCGATAAACTCGGCGGCGCCGATTTTCCCGGTCTTCAACTGATAAGCTTTGCGCGTTACCGCGTCTAAAACCCCGGCGGGGCTGTATTCCACGCCACGTTTCAGTATGTTCACAGGGGTCTTTTTAAATGGCAGATTCCCCTCGATGAGAAACTGTGCGGCTTTATGCTGTCTGGACAAGCGATTCAGCGCGGACGCAAAAGCGGATGCATCTGCAAAGGTGGCCTTCTGCGCCTCTCGAATGGCGTAGTTTCGGCCCCTATTCAAGGTTTCCTCGGTAACGGTACTCAGGTCAATTTTATTCGCCGCCAGATATTGCATAAGCGCCCGTTCGTAATGGATTTTTTTGAAGGCCAGGTCTTGGGCTTCCAGCAGTTTGGAATTCCGTTTACCGGCCTTCTCTACCGGTTGCATCAGCTTGGATGTGAACACCTTCTGATTATCCCGTACAACGTCCGCCGGGTTCTTGCCGCCACCTCCGTTTATCACGTCCTTCATTTTCTGAAAGTCCTCGCGGACAAAATCCAGGTATTCACTTCTTTTGGAAAACGGCAAGGCGGAAAGGGCTGTTTTGGTTCTGGCTATCCCCTGACCGCCCGTCGCTTTGGAGGCGGCGTCCACCACGCCCTCTATAGCGCCCGCTAAAAAATCTTTGGTGTAAACAATTGGAGCAAAAGCTGCGTTCCCGGCGATATTCCGAATGTGGGTTCTCGGGTTGCCGAGCATAGCAAGATACCGCCATGCGTTCCATTTGTCCAGCCAGGTAGACGGAACCTGCTCTGCGATGGCAACCAGCCCGTCGTGCATTATCTGGTCAACGGCTTCCGTGTCGCGCGGGTTCACCCTCTGCACTCTGTCGATGATGGTCTCCGGAATTTTAACATTGCTGTCCGGGCGTTCCCTGTTGATGCGGTCGGCTACCTTCTGCAGCGCCATCAGCTGACCCTCTGGCGTCATGCGCTTTAGCATGGACATGGCCTGAACCGCTTGCCCTGCATTAGTGGCGACCGTTGACAATTCGATAATCATCTTGGACGCCAGGGCCGGATCGTTGTTTTTCCCGGCAAGCGTAAGCAGATATTCGCCCAGAGCTACATCATATTTCCCGGGCATGTGATCCCCGTTTACCGCCGCGTTCCACTGCTCTATCGCCTTATCCAGCCCCATGTTTTCGACCGTGCTGACCGCCCGATTCATGGCCTCGTTGTTGCTAATCGGAACATAGGCATAAACGTCATTCATCACGTCCTGAGTAATGCCGTTAATGAAGCTATCCGGAACCTGAGAGGCTTCGGCGGCGGTGCGGACGTATTGGCGGGTGCGTGTTTGGTCGTTGGTCTGCTTTGGAATTTCCACATCACGGGCAGGCGCTTCACCGCGTTTAATAGCGCCATACCGTTCAACCATAGCTTTGATATCGGCTATGGTATCGCCGCTACTTACTCCAATAGAGTGCCGTATATCCGGATCGCCGCTTGGATTAATGTTGTTGGTCAATTTCGCTTGCTCCGGCTCAAAAATCACACATTCTTCCCCGGATACAATCACACCATCATAGCCAAGTGCCTGTAGAGTATCGCTGAATTTTCGATTGCCGAATTTCTTAATGAACTGCAAAAGAGAGGTATCCGGCTTAATTTTGAATGGGATATCAATCCCGGCCCGACGAAATATTCCGGCCACCACATGACAATCGGCGTCATAAGTAGTCCGCAGAGGGTTGGTGATGTTCAGATAGTACGGCTTGGATTTGCTGCCGAATTCCTCTGCAAACGATTGGTCGGTATCGAAATAGAATCCGCTCCCCCATACGCCTGGGTCGTTGGCGCTTCCTTGTTTGGCTTTGTCAAACACGGTAAAATCCGCATCGGTAGCGTGGTACACCACCAGCAGCCGGCCTTCATCGTCTCTGGCTTGGCTTTTTTCAAAATACCGCTCCTGTCCGTCCGTCAGTTCTACGCCGTCAGAATTCTCCACCCTTGTTTTTAGGGCGTATCTTCCTGTGTCGTACGCCGAATTTTCGGATATACTAGTATTGACGCCGTTATGCGTTTGTGGTATAGTGGTGTCAGAAGAACTGCCTGATGCGGCGGCCGGATTAAATCTGGTTTGATCGCGATTACGGGCGGTTCTTTCTATTTTTGTAACATCATAAAACAGCCGCCCCTTATCCGTTACTTTTATTTTCACTTCACCGGAAAACATTTCTCCGCCAACTTCAAAGTTAGTTCTGTATACATCCCACCCGCCGGTTGCCTCTGGATGGCGTCCATCATCAGGAACATTTCCGATTTTATCAGACACCGCCAGTAAATTGTCTAGCTCTGTAGACGCGCGCATTTTTGCTGATTTCAATTCGTCTGGCATGCGCCGATTGGCCGGATTGGCATATTCGCTTGCGGATCTTCCGTTTACAAACGCCTTATCGCCGTCTCCAACAGGAAGCACCTTGCCACGAAAAGCGTCCAATATATATTTACGTGCAGTTTCCCTCATTTCTTTGACGGACTTTCCGTTAAAAATTTCTTGGTCTGTATCTACATGTACATATCTTTTCCCGTCCGCATCGTGTTGAATGCTATATTTAGCGTATGATGAATCACTTCCTTTTACAAACGGCTCCATCAAAGCATCATGATACATTCTCTCGGCTTCGGCCATCATCTTTTCATGATTAGTTCCGAATAGCTTCGCCTTCATGGAACGAATCCAATTTAAGATTCGTCTAGCAAGGCTAGGCTTTTCTGCTGACAATTGGCGGATTGCTTTTTCGCTTGTAAATAGATTATCCCCCACATAGTCCGCGACCAATTCCGCCAATGCACCGTTGGAATCTAGTGTCTCTCCGCTCAATCCATAAATCCCGATTTTAGCTTCTATGATTTCGTCAAGGCTCATCCCCGTTTCTTTAACGAGAATATCTGAAACAAACTTTGACAGTTCCGTATATGCCTGTGTGCCCTCCAAACTGTGCGTCAATTCGTGCTTGAGAATGGTCTTCACGGGATTCGGACTATCCGCCGCAATATACAGTGTGCCTGTTTCCGCGTCGTATTTGCCGTTTATTCCTTCGCCAAGCGTCCCCACAAATTCGATGTTGCGCCCGGTCCGTTCGGCAAGTATGGCGGCCGTTTCTATGTCGTTAGGGTTGATATTAAACATAGAGCCAGTTTCGCGCGCTTTTGCCGCTCGGCTTGATTTGGCTTCCTGACTTAAATCTGGTTTTCTGACCTCCTCTTGAGTTTCCGCCTTTCCGTATCCGAACACATCCCGCACGATGGCATCTATATTGTCGGTCGAGCCCTTGGAATCGGCATCAAAAAAAGCAGACCCGGTATTACCGGAATCTGCTTTAGGTGTTTTTTTGGTACTTTTCCCATATTCCCGCATGGCGGTATCCATGCGTTTCCACGCTTCAAGAACCGCGTCGAAATTGTAGAGCGCCGAGGAGTATTCTTGGCGGGCAAAGGCTTCATCTGCCAGTATATCCCCGCTGATGTACGCGACCAACTCCTTATACAAAGCTGGATAATCGCGAGTGAAATCGAATTCTTTCCCACGTTCAATGAAATATTCTTTAATAATTGACTCTGAAATATCCACAAACGTTTCGCTTGAAAAATCAATTTCATTAACTACCGCGTCATAATACTTCTGATACTCAGCGGGAGATTTTTTGGCCGCCACGTGGGCCATTTCGTGACCGGCCATCTCTTGCGCCTGTAAGACTGCGTCGTTCTTAATGAGCACTGTACCGTTCCGCAGAGTAGAAGCCTCGCCCTGCATGGTTTGGGTTATACCGTTGGCATTGGATTGCGACCAGTACACAATTTCAGACGGTATTCCATATTCGGTAAGCAGAGTTTGCGTTTGCTTTGCCTGCGCTGACTGCTCCGCACTTGGGACAACCTCATAGTCATACGTCCTATCTCCTACCTGTAGGGTTCGTCGCGCTCTGCCGCCTGAAGCATTTTCCGCCTCTGCTCCTTCGGCATTTTTTGATATTCTCTCGTAAAATCCTGTATCTGTTTCCGAAGTTCCAAATCCGGCTCCGGTGGCTCCTTGGCCGGGTTCCCATAATACGCCGCTACTTTCGCCCAGATTCTCCGTCGCTCCTGCTCGTCCATCCGTGCCGCCTCCTGCTTGCGTTTTCTCCATTGTATCAGCATATGTGCCGTTTGTCCACTGGTCACTTGTCGATGCGTTTGCTTTTTTTGAACCGGCGGAGTTAAGCAATTCCGCGCCAGTGCCAAGAACACCGCCAGAAATAGCCCCGCCAGCAAATGACATACCTATTTGCTTGGCGAAATCAGCAGCCGCTTTATTTCTGGCTTCTGCTTCGGATAGGCCAGATTCCATATAGGCGCGTACCGAAAGATTGTAATCCGATTTATTACCGCTGATAACTCCGTCCGCTATGGCGTTTGCTACATCAGTGCCAACCTCCTCTGCCCCTTCAAGGCCCATTTGCTTAAGTACTTCCAGAACTTTTTTGGTAACTCCGGATTTGTTGCCGATGGAAAACAGATTATCTAACGGAATTTTTTCAAACACGGCTTCGGCAGCCCCCGCTACTACGCCTTTTAACATGGCTTGGCCGTCAGACAACCCTTTATTTTTTCCTTCGATAAGCGCATCAGTCGCGGCGGACGTGGACAAAAAGCTTAAAACAGCAGTCTTGTTTCCACCGCTCCCAGCAAGAACAGTGAGATAATCGGCAATAGACATTCCTGTTTGATACGCAAATGAACCAATCTTTCCGCCTATCCCACCTATGTTTTCTTCGATGCTATTCGATACGGTGCCACGAACGCTTGACTGCGCCCTAGAGCCTTGATTCGCAAAGGAATTTTCATCAATCCCGTTTCCGCCCAAATAAGAAACTGCATTATCAACCGCAGCCGCAGATTTTGCAAATGTAAGCACCGGGGACAAGGCGCTCGTAATGATCGGGTGTTTTTTCGCCAGTTCTTCATTACGCCTCGCGTTATCCTCTGTCATACGAGAGGTTAACCCAAGGGAATCCAGATACGAATTAGCGGCCTTTTCTCCTAACTGAGAATGTATATAATTATACGTTTTCAATTCATCCTCAGTTATGTACGCATATCCCTTGTTAGAAAAATTCTGAGCAGGGCTATTCAATAATTGAAGATTAAATGCCGCCTTTTTTTCGGGGTCATTTCCGTGATATGCGTTTATTTGCTGATATGTAGCGTCCTTTATACCAGAAGAATATATAGATTTCTCTGAAAAATCCGGAGCGTTGACAAACTCGTCAGGAGACATCGGTAGCTGAGAAGCTACATTTCGCCCCTTCGAAACTGAAACCATAGCATCCGGCAGAGGCACTTGGTAAGGCTCGGCAACAGGCAATTTCCCTGTAGATGTAGCAGACACCTTCGTGGTTGTCCTGGTTACGCCTTTGGCGGGCTGCTGGGAAGCGAGTTGCAGTGATGAATTCAATGCTTTAAGTTCTTCATTTGATATAGGGACAAACCTTTTGCTTTCTAGGGAATTAAGGCTTTTCAGTTCTTCGTCTGAAATAGGGACAAACGGCATTATACTCACCTAGTTTCATTTATATCTTTGCATAAGCAAATCCAGCACGCCGGCGGATTGCGCCGCCCGGCGCATGGCTAGTTCATCTCCTTGGAAATTATCTATAATATCCTTAACCGCGTCCCATTTGCTTATTTCTCCCCTCTCTACTTTACCGCCCAAGTATACGCCTCTGGATTTGGGCTCGTATTTTATTCCGGAGGAAGCCGAACCACTTGAGCCTGCACCGGAATTAGACGACGGCAAAAGCCCAAGCGTTTGCGCGTATCTCGCAATTTCTTCTGGTGTTGCATCGTTTCCGGCGAACAATTTCGCCAAGGCTATTTTGTTTTCAAACTCCTGCTGCTTGGCCTTGGCGGTGGCCTGCGCCTGTGCGGTCTGGGCCTCGTACTTTGCCTTGGCAAGAGCGTTTTGCCTGTCAAGCTCCGCCTGCCTGGCCTGTTCTTCCCTGGCAAGGTCGGCATTATACATGCTGGTCCCCTGCTGCATAGCGGTGTTATAAGAACTCGCTAAAGCATCGTTGAACCAGTTGGACGTGTTGCTCAGTACGCCGGCCGCCTGCTGCTGCTTTTGGGCCGCGCCTGCTTCAATGAGTTGGGCAATTTTGTCCTGCAATTCCTGGGTCTTTTTCTGCTGCTCCAGTCGGGCGGCCGCGTCCGCATTGCCGCGCTGCACAGATAGAGCGGTCTGCTGGGTACGGTTCAGGCCGGAATCGGTCAGGCCCATGTTGGCCATGGCTTCCTCTACCTTTCGGCGGCCAACCAGTTCCTGCACGGCATTGGCGTCAAATTGCTTCTGATACGCCTCCGGAAGCTGCTCTATTTGCGTTTGATAAGGCTTAGTGGAAGCAGCCGTTGTACGGTCAATCGCCGCATTCACACTATCAATAAGCTGCTGATCCGATTGCTTCCGCTGCTCGTGAATTTGGTTTAACGTCCCCTGACCCTTGCCGTATAATTCGTCAACGTATTCCTGTATTGACCTTGCCATTTATCTCACTTCCCCGTATACTTCGTATCGAATAACCATGCCGTCCACCGCCATGGCGCCGGCGCTATCGGCGCGGATTCCAAATCGTCTTATGCGGTTTACATGAGGCGTAACGGCCCACACACGCATATCCCCATCCCCATACATGCCGATTCGGTATGCATCCTCCTGCGTACCGAATTCCGTCACATAAGACAGTGTGATGTAACCATCCGCCACATCGGTGGCACCAATGTGCAGCTTGCGGGCATTTTTGCGCCGTTCTGGACGACCGAAATCAAATAGTTTTGTCTGGAACGCGGAGTGGATTGGGGTTGTGCCGTCAAGAACAAAATTCGTGGTTTTGGAATCTGCATCACCCGCCAACACATAGCGGATTATCCAATCTTCCGGTATACTTGTTTCTTCCGGAACCACCCGCCCTCGTCCAATCAGCACACAATTTTGACCGTCTGACAAGGCATGTATAAACCCCGTCTCCTGATTACTAAAATCCCATATGTACCACAATAAGCGCCGCGAAATCTTTTTGGGATCGGCGTAAGAACCTATTTGCGCAAAGGCGTTGTCCTTATAATTAAGAACGAGAACGCTGTTTTTCTTTCCAGATTCCAGATTCCCATTTATGAGCAGATAGTGCCCCTGCCAATCGCACGAAACTAGGCCTTTCGTGTTCGACCACCCGGCAAGTACGCTCTCGACGGGGCCGGATACATCCAATATATTCCGCTCGCTGTATTGACTAGCGGAACACAAGACATAAACCTTGCGGCTAGAGGAAGCCCATACCAGGCGATTATCACATAATTGTATGGTTCCGGGACAGTCGCATCCGATATTTGCGTGAATTTGCGTAATAGGGAACTTCGCCATATTGGCAGCCACGTCTATGATTTTACCGTCAATTACGTCCTGGGCCGTGAAGTCCCCGCCAGAAACATAAGTGGCGTAATACAGCTCCCGTTCCTTGAAAACGACCAACATATTTTCCTGCTTGGCAAACGCAGTTACGCTCTGGTTTGATTCTCCTACATATGCGTAGTTGTTCTCCGGAAAATACAAGGGATTGTTCGTGTCACTCCAATGAACAAGATTCTTGTGGCTTGAGTTTCCAGACACAAAATAGCGCGTACCGCCATTAATTCCGGAACGATCCCCGCCGAACCATGTCCCAAATTTCATGCCAAAAATTTTTGCTTTGTCAGTTGTCTGCTGACCGAACGCCGTTACGACTATATCGTTGTTTATCCCATTAGACGGTAGCGGTTTTTTCTGCCACGGCCCCGGATTGGTCTCTGCGTTTTCTCTTATCCAGGTTTGAATTGTGCCGTTTTCTTTAGAGGCTGTGAATTTAACCTCACACGCGGCAGAAGCGTCCTCTGAAAAGTTTAATGTAAGGACGTTGGATTCCGTCTCGTTTGCATCGATCGTCCACACCGGGACGGTGCTTCCATACATATAAGATATTGAAATAGGCTTGCTTCCATCCAAATTCTTTTGGGGCAAGACAAACCGGCTGCCTTTACCATCGGATGTAAACCCGGCTCGGAAGGCCGGTGTCAACATGTTATAACCTTCAAGCAACGTTCCATTTGGCGATTCCGGATTGTATAAGTCCGAATCTGTCCCCCTTCCGTTCACCGTAACCATAGGGGCATAAATTTCCGAATCGGCCAGTTTAATCCACGCTGTATGGCTTGTGTTCAATTCATACACATATCCTATATTGCTCTTAATCTTAACGAATGCATAAAACCCACAGCCCTTTGTTTTGTGCCCACTTTCTATAAGCTGGACATTGATTGTGGGCAGCGAAACAATAATTGTAATAGTGTTTCCAAGCTGTGTTTTTGTTCCATCTGAATGAAGCAATTCTATGGCGATGTGCGGATTAGCGAGCGGATTTTGAATTGTTATAATCGCTTTCATTGGTTCCCCGAGAAGATGATATGATTCGCTTGAGAAACTAACGGAATCAAACGGAAGCGTTAATTTTTCTATCTTCTCGGCATCGGTCATCAACCCCGGCCGTGTCCGGAGAGCCTGATCCTGCCACCACATATTGCAAACGTTGGTAAGCTGGTTATCCTCTACAAGATGTGGCGCATCCTTGAGGTTTACGCCGCCATCCAGCTTAGGAATAGTCACCCTGTACTGCGGACTTGCCTGCATTTTTGGAATACGCATGTTAATCCTCCCACACATTCGGTAGCACGTCGCCCCGTCGCACTGGCGGGCGCTTCACGGCGTTCCGTTTCTGCTGATACAGGCTGGAATAAAACTGCTGATTTTCCCCGTCCCCCTCGGACTGCGCCAAAAACATAGCGACGCCGTAGAGGATGGCGCTTTCTACGGCGTGCTGAGACAGCGGAATATCGTCGTTGATGTTGGAAAGCGGGATATATGCGTCTTTACGCTCCAACGGCCAAATATCGGCCATCACCTGATTGACGATATTTAACCCGCGGCGGAACAATTCGGCCGATTGTGCGCCGTTTACGGCCCCATCTGCACCTGTATATCCCAGCAGGGACATAGCCCGCCGGAACACATCGTTTCCCGTCCGCATTACATCACCCCGATTTCTTGTAGCATGGCCGCCTGCTGCTCCGGCGGCACAGAATCAAACGCTTGGCGATATTCCGGCGGAAGCCCGTCAATGATGGATTGCACATCAACACCCTGCTGTTCAGGCGCTTGCATGGCCGCCTCTTCCTGCGCCCTCTGGGCCTCCTGCATCTCGCGGATAAGCCCGGAAAGATTGGGAACAGAGCCTTTGGGCAGCCGCTCCAGGTACTGCTTAGGCGTGATAATCTGGGAAGCTAAGAGATTATCCAGGGTGTTCACACTTTGAATTTCACTCCACAAGGCGGACGCTCCCACGTCAACCTTTACCGAGATAAGCAAATCCCGGTACTTCTCGCTGTCAAACGGCATATACCACACACCGTTTTCGTCCTCGATTTTCAGGCTGCGCCGCCCGTACATGGTCACCCACATCTCGGCCCACACGCGGGCCATGTCCTCAATGAAGCTGTAAAACCGGTTCTGCACCGTCTGCATGGGCATAGTAGCCGCTTCCCGTACCGCCACAATAGCCGAGGTGTTATCCGGTCGCACGTCGCCCAACGCTGCGTCGTTGGCTCCTGATTGCGTAAGGGTGTTGCTGATGAGAGAGGTTATGTTCTGCTCAAACGCCGGGGCAAAGTTCGGCGGATTGACATAGCGCATGGCGTTTGCCATGTCCTCTCCGTTTCCGTTGACCTCGATAAGCTGCCCCGGATCGTTTGTAATGGGCTGCTGCACAATATCCCGGTTCACGATGGTGAGCGGCATACCCAGCATCATAACGGCCCAAACATTGGCCGTCAGCATCCGATTGATTGCGATCTGGTTGGGAATGAGATAGGTAATTTCGCTTTCGCCATAAGCGCAGTTGCGCCGGCGTTCCCACCGAAACGCGGCCAGCGGGTACAGCCGCAGTTTGGTGTCCCACCTGTACCGGATAGTAGCGCCGCGCACGGCCACAGAGGCCATAATCTTGCACGTGCCGTCCTTGGCCCACTCTTTCCAAAACTTTGTTAGCACAGTGGTTTTGCGGCTGCCCTCCGGCTCATCCTCTGACATGTCGCCAGCCATATACCCGGTATCTCTGTCCGGCTTAATCGCATCGATTTCAGCCTCTGAACGACCGTTGCGGCGGGCCTCACGCTGCAAATCCGCAACGCTCTTGCGCTGGGCGATAATGATATAGGGCTGCGCCTGCACGTCATATAGATTCGGGTCGCCAAAGTACACGTTTTCAATGTCCAGCACTTCACACGCAATATCTCCCTGAATCGGCGTGGTGCCGGATTCGTCCGCATATAGTCCCGTGCGGATTTTATCGTCCCAATAGGTGTACAGTACGCCGGTGCCAGACACATAGGCGTTGCGCAAGGCCTGCTCTTTCAAGTCGTCAAATTTTACCCGTTCCGCCGTGGTCTTGAAGTAGTCGGACAGCGCGGTCATGGTCACGGCCAGCTCTTCCTCCGGCGGAAGGCCCATGGTTTCCTGCGGTGAAACCTGTCCCTGCGCAAAGGCGTCTCGCTCGTCTCTGGCCCGGTCGCTGATACCGACGGTGTTTGGTACGCCCTCCACCGAATAATTAACGGTGACCGGATTGGACGCCACCACGGCCATTTTATAGTCGCCAATGCGCTTGATAACGTTGTGGCGCACCAAGGGCCGGTCGTTGCCGCACCGCGCCCCGTGCCACTGGTCGCCAATATAGAACCGCTCGTTGATTTTCCCTTGCTCGTACAGCCCTTTACGGCCCAAGCCGGATTTAAACGTCCGCCCGGCCTCGTATTCCGCAAATATCTGTTCCGGCTCCCACGGCTTTCTTTTCATGCGTATTCCTCCGTTCCCCTCCGGCGGTTCATGCGCCACCGGAAAGCATATAGAAGCCGCCGAGCGGTTTCCCACTCGGCGGCTGCGGATTATCGGGTATAGGCGTAGATGGTGTCCTGTAGGGATTTTTTGACGAACAGGTCGTAGTACAGGCGGTAGTCAAATTTCCAGGCGTCTGCCCTTAAGTTCTTGTCCGGCTCGAAGATGCGGACCTTCTCGGTCTTTTTGACCAGGGAAGCAGCCCGCTTCGGCAGCACCAGAATGCCGATTTTCTTTGCGCCGGAAGCCGGGACGAACCCGCCGGGGCGCTGGTCTGCACCGCTGGATCCGCTGTTGTCGGTCACGCCGTCATAAAACGTGTATGCCGTCTTCATGCGGTCGTCTGCTACCGGGATAATCGGCACGTCGTTCAGCTTCTTGACTTTGGTATTGATTTCGCCCTTGCGGAAATCGCTTACCATCAGCTGTCGGGAAAGCTCGGTGGTGTTCATCGTCGCCGACCAAACTTCGCTGTCAACAAAGCAAACGAGTTCCTCATCGTACCCGGCCACAGCCTGCACCTTGTTGATGGCCTCGGTAATCATTTTGTATACCTGGGAGGAGGGGGTACCGGTCACGGTGTGGGATTTGGTAGTGGCCAGGGTAGCCAGTTTGGACAGGACATACGCGTCCATTTCAGGCGACACCTTGGTGCGGATAAATTCGCCCATCACCTGTCCGGCCAGATTGGCGATACCGGTTTCGTCGTTGTCCTCTCGGTCAAGCTGGAAGGAGCGGCCGCGATCCATAGCCATCGTATAGGCCGTACTGGATACGGTCAGCGCACCGGTGACAAAGCCGTTGTCGCGGTCGTAGTTGCCGAGGCCCTGCATGTCCACATCCGGAATCAGTACAGTACGCGCCCCAACAAATTTGCTTCGCATGGCGTTGTCCGCGAAGAAACTGGTCTGAGCGGACTGAACCAGCGCCTTGTCCAGTTCTCCAGTAAGTTTAGACTGGAATTCTAAAGAATTGATAGTGCTTTCTGTAATAGCCATTATGTATTCTCCCTATCTTGCCCACACACCGGCCAGCATGGCGTCGATGGTGGGGTTTGTGGTTTCGCCCGCGCCCTCGGCTTGGGAACCAGCGGACGCTTTTGCCGCCTGCTCCTGTGTGGCCTTGGCTGCGGACACTTTTTTGCTTTCGGCGCGCTGGTAACGCAGATAGGCGTCGGTAAGGTTTTTGCCTTTTACTGCCGCATCCAGCACGGATTTGGGGACAGCGGAAAACTCCGCTAGTTCGGGAAATTCCTGCTGCAGCTCCACGAACTCATCGGCCAGCCTTTTGGCAAGGTCGGCCTTTTCTTTTTCCTGCGCGGCTGCTGCTTCCTTTTGCGCACTTTCAGCGGCGGTTTGGCGCTTGAGCTTTTCAGCATCAAAAAGCCGGTTTGCAAGCGCCTCGTTTCCGTCGCACTCCGCAAGGATAGATTGATAAAGCTGCTTGTCCTGGCTTTCCGCCAGGGCGTCCACCATCTCCTGCATACTCTTGCCGTTCGCCGCCGCCAAAAAGCGAATCTTTTCGAGCGTTGGGGATAATTCTTCAAACTTTAGACCCTTTTGCGCTAGGGATTGCGCCTCTTCTAACGAAAGCTCCCGGCTCTCATGATTGAACTGGATGGGGATGGTGATAGGCTGCTGCACGTCCTCCGTCGATTCCGCATCCGGTGTGGTGCCCAGAGCTTTAGCTTCTTCGGTCGTGGGTTCCGCTGCTGCGGTAGCTGTGCTTTCGGCGTCTTCCTGTGGTGCGGATTCAGCCGGCTGCATAATTTCGTTTTCTTCCATGATTTAATCTCCTCCCGCCCATGGTGAGGGCGTTTATTCCGTCGGCTCCTGTGCGGTGCCGTCGTAGGTTAAAAAGTTGGCCCATTCGCGCCGGAGTTTTTCGGCGGCTTGCTTATCGATGGCGCTGGCAGGCTCCTGGTTGCCCGTATTTGGCTTTTTACGAGTGGGGCCGTCTCTTGCCCGGCCAACCAGCAGACCGGTTAAAAACGCCGCCAGAACCCATCCAGCGGCGGCTATAATCCATATCACACATCCCACCCCCCTTGCATATCTCTTGGTGTTACCCCCGTCGGCGCATAGCCGCGCGCTTTCGGCTGGGCTTCTGCCCATGGGCGGATTTCGCTTTCCAGGCCATAACGAAGCGCATCCAAGCAGTGATTAAAAGCGTCAATCGGCTTATTGATATACTCCCCGGATTTCTTATCCTTCTGCCATGTGTAGTTTTCAAATTCTTCAATGGTACGGCTGCATCGTTCGTCTACAATAATTTCCTGCTGATTCAGCCACTGAATCCCATGCATGACACTGTCTGTGCCCTTTCTGGACGGTCGAATACGCGGAACACCCAGCAGACGGATTTCGTCTATACTTTTCTGTTCCGCGCAGTCTGCAATGATTCGTTCCTTGGCCAACCCTAAAGATTTTATCGTTGATGCTATCTTGTCGTTAAGCATTCCTTCGCCCTTGTATTCTCCAATAATAAAGACCTTGTGCTTGTGGCCGTCATACCACCCCCAGACAAGCGCAGAAGGGTCATTGATGTAGCCGAAATCTAATCCGCAAAAGAACTTAGCCCCTGCATACTCCGCCGCCGCAATTAGCCGCTTGGTCACACATGGGTATACCAGTCTGTCCAGCGTTGCAAACTCGCCCAAGGCGTAAATGCGATAATAGGCCGGGTTGCGCCGCTGCATATCCTCCAACATGGCGCAATAGTCCGCGGTAAGAAAGCGATTATCCTTATAGGTGGTCTGTATAACACTGGCGTTGTCAGGCTTTTTTACATAAAAATACCCGTATACCCAATTGGCCTTGGATACCGGGTTAAACATAAGATATATCTGGGGGTCTGGTTCGGTGGGGCGAAGCCGCAAATCCAACTGAAGAAAATCTTCTTCCGTAAGTTCCGTGGCTTCTTCGATAATTATGTCCGTAATTCCTGTGATAGATTTTATCTTTTCCGGATTGTCCATGCCCTTGAATATGAACATGGAGCCGTTATGCAAGGTTATTTGATAATCGGAACGATTGACCTTAGCCGCACCAAGGAATCCACTGGCTGATAAAAGGTCTAGCATCAACTGAAATATAGAATGTTTCAGAGTAACGCCTACTTTACGCACCACAAGCACCTTGCGCCGCCGATTTAGGGCTTTTAGTAGCATCTTCTGGCATGCACCGTAACTTTTTCCGCTGCCAGCGCCACCGTAGTATACCTCAAGGCGGCGGGAGTAATCGTCTATATGGTCATACACCCAGCCGTTGAAGGCAGATGGATTCAACGCCTTACCCATCCTTAAACCACCCACTATCTATATCCGTGATGGGTTCTACAGGTTTGTCCCGCCAGCTTTCGGGACGCCTATTTTTCAACCAGAATATTTGCGCCGTTGTGTCCGCTGGAATGTGCACTTCGTCCACGCCAGTTTGCAGTTCTTCCCGTTCCATTATTTTTTTACCGGTATCCTGGTCATAATCCACGATGCGCACCTTGAACGTTTTTTTTACTTCCACGTTGTATCCCATAGCCTTTTTCAGCAAGGCATTTTCTACTTCGATATCCACAACTTCTTTGCCCTTTTTTAAGGCGGAAGAAATGGCAGGGAACTTATTTTTCCAAACCCTAAGCGTTTCGCGCGTTATGCCCATGTTATGGGCAATTTGTTCTTCCGTCAGTCCGTCTCGGGCCCAAGCTTCCACCAGAAGCAAGCCGTCCGCGCCTAGCCAATCTGCGTATTTCCCTTTAGCCATCTCCACCACCCCCTTTATTTTATGTATCCCCAAGCCCACCCTCCGGACGCTGTGCCGGCCTCGTCATAAAAACAAGAACGCCGCCGGGTAATAAATCCGGCAGCGCTCTCTAAATTATCGCACTTTCATTGTAACACAGGATTTTGAAAAAAACTTCCCCTATTTTTCCCCTCTAGTAATCGATGAGGCCAAACATGCTAATCGTAAAGCTGTATAACGCCTCATCCTTCATCCGGTAGATCTGCGATTGCTCCACGCAAAAACGCTCCATCAACCATTCAACGTGCCGGATTGGCCTATCTATAAAAAACTTTTCCAGCACAATCCGCTGCCTGTCATCCAGCGCTGATAGTCCCCGCTCCGTCAGCTCTATTAAACGTTTTGTTGCCGCCATATTTAAATCCAGCCTTTGCCGCTCTGCTATGTTGTTTATCATGCTATCTTCAACGCGGCTACTTCCGCCCATGACCGGCGTAGTATCCATAGCGGAGCAACGAATGGATTTATATTTGTCCTCAAGCACCCGTATGCGCTCCGCCATGCTATCTATGGACTTCTTCCTTTGCCTATAATTTCTCAGATCGGCAATAGCTTCTTTTTGCCAGTTCATTATTCCACCACCGTTTTAAATGTCGTGCGCACTATAGTCGGATTTCCATCCGCGGCGCCCTAGATGCCGCCTTGGATTCTCGCTTTCAACTGCCTGCCGAAGTGCAAAGGACAGGTTGGAAATCAACATATCAAGATTATGTATCCTTCTCAGGTCATCCGCGCTCCTATGCCTCTTGCGGGCTACACTGTCTTGTCTGGCCTGAATCATACGAATTTGAGACAACAAATTATCGGAATCCTTCATCGTCTCCCACCCCAGACGCAAGCTGCGAAGAACAACCCCACGCAGGCTCCTGCGCTTGCCGCAAGCAGCAGATACACAATGCCCAGGATGGGCGATATGCAGATAGTCATGGTGTGGCCCCCTTGCTAATTTTCTCTCCGAAACTGCAAAAATCATCCGGATTAACATATGGTTCCTTCACGCCGCGATCGTCGCCCGTCGGAACCCATTTCGGGTTTGCGCATATCAACACCCGCGGGTCGGTTGGAAAAGGCTCCGCGTATTTGCAGCATGCACAGTGGACTATGCTTATAATGTCATGTTCCATCGCCAAGCACCTCCAATAGTTTCACGGCCTGGTCGTATGTAATATTGTCAGCCCTGACAAAGGAGGCTCTATGTGCCGCCTTGCGAATAACCTCTCTTTGCCGGATAGCTTCAAGCGCTTCCGCCGTGGCCTCTTCCAGATGCGTTCCTCCGTGATTGCGCGGCCATCCATTTTGGTTGTAATAATCGCAGCCCACTTTGATTCTGCCGGTTGGCGTTACCTTGTCGACGGTTTTCACGGTGTCATCGCTATATATCCCCCTGTAGCAAACAATCACCTTATCCCCGGCTTTTAGGTTTTTAATCCAGTCGTTATTCATCTTTTTTCACCTCCAGCGGTTCTTGACACAACGCAAATACTCTGTTTGCAAGCCATAGCCCTGCCGTTGTTTCGCTTTCATATGGGCCAGATTCCATAAAGCCCACGGCTAAATTTTCGATTTGGTCTAGGCTGGCTTTGTATTTATCCCGTTCCGCCGTAATACTGGAAAGGTCGGATATGGTATTCGACCAGCTGTTCCGGACGCGGACGATTTCCGACTCCTTTTCGGCAAGCTGCTTCTCTACGATTTGGCAACAGGCTTCCATCCCGTCGAGCTCTCCTAGAGTCTCTATGTACCGGCAATGTTCGTGTTCGGCGGTTGCCTCTGTTTCTGCAAGCTGCTTCTCCAGCGCATCGATAGCGTTGGCGGCTTCGTCAACATCGTCAAGCACGTTGCAATTGTCCTGGTCACGCAGGCGCTTTACCAGTTCCTCATACATCCGTTATCCCTCCTCTGCCGGCTGGTTCAGCCAGTACACCGTAGCCTCTATGGCTTCTTCCTCTGCCACATAGTTTTCTCCATCCGCCGCGATAAACGGCGCGTAGGCATCCCAATCGTCATACCTGGTCATATGCGGCGCTAACGCTTCTGGGCTGGCTGCGATGCGTTCGAAATTGGTTATCGTCTTCGGCCTATACGCACCGCACGGCCAAGTAAATCCGCTCCCCTTGCAATCTTCGTATTTTTTGCAGTTTTCACACTTACCCATCCTGCACCTCCGGTTTCCGCCTGTAGGCAAGCCAACCCACTGCGTGCAACCCGTGTTCGCCGTTTCCCTTCATGCCGTAGTAGGTCGCATCCCATAACCCGTCGTTTTTGTCTACGCAGTCGGCACCCTGTGCTTTTTCTTCTCGGTTTGACCAAACACTAACCAGACACCATGCCACGTTTCCGATGCCGTCAACGCACCACACCGGCTCCCCATCCATCTTGCGCAGTTCTTCCTGCGTCAGAGGATCATTGCTATGCTGCTGGGCGCGTAGGGCAGAAAGCACTAATTTATTGATAGCTTTCGCCCTCAATGTGGAAGGGCTGAAATCCTGGGGGAACAAAACGTGTTCAAAGGTCTTTATCGCGTCTTCAATCGTGACGTTCGTCGCTTCTTCAATCGTCATCTTCGCCCGTCTCCTTTCGCGTCAACGCAACCAAAGCAGCACCAAGTCGAGCCTGGGCTTCCCGTCGTCGTATTTTAATCCGTTCATAGATTTGTCCTTTCAACTATCGCGTTACTCTGTCTTTCGGTCGCTGCTTGCGGCAATCGTCATAGTGGGCGCACTCAAACGCGCCGCAGGAAAAACATCTGTTTACATCGTCAGGGGGGGGCAACGCGTAACCACCAGCAATCATCCTTGTGCTTACAGTTGCCGCAGTAGTCCCGACGGTGGCAGCTATTGCATGTGCTTAATGCCATATCACTTCTCCTCCACGGTGATTTCCGTTCGTTTCTCCGCCCCATCCACGCGCCGAAGCACTAAATCTATCTTGCCAAAGCTGTCGTCCTCGATGATTCCGGCCTTGACCAGTCCGTCAAGTATCATCTTTCCGCTGTAGTTGTCCGGGTCTCTCCTGCGGTTATCGCCAAAACAGTAAGCCAGCGTCACAACGGAATGTTTGACGGGCTTTTCTGGCGTGGGTTTGCAGTACGACTTAACCAGCATAGCCCACGTCTTTTTCTGTGCTTGATACTCGCGGAAGTTGGTACGCCCGATAAACTGGTTATTGCTTGGCGGCACGTGCGGGATTATGTAGCGGTACGTCAAAACGGAAGATCATCCTCCCCGACAATTTCCTCAAAATCGGCCGCATCGGTGATGGAAAAGATGGAGGGCGTTTCGCTGTACTGGGGAATCTGGGAATCATACCGGGAGCCGCCGGACGGCGCTCCGCCTGCATTTTTGGATTCAGCAAAGAAAGCGTTGTCGATAACCACCTCAAAGGCCGTGCGTTTGTTGCCATTCTTATCGGTGTATCCCCTGGACTGTAGCGAACCTTGCAAAGCAATCCGCTGTCCCTTGTGGAAATACCGGCAGATGAACTCGGCAGTCTGCCGCCAGGCGACGCAGTTGATGAAATCCGCCTGACGCTGCTCCGAATCCTTGGGCTGGAATGCCCGGTCGACAGCGACGCTGAAGCTGGTCACGGCTGTATCCGTCTGGGTACGGCGCAGTTCCGGGTCAGTGGTAAGCCGTCCGAGTAAGCATATAACATTCATGTTGCATCCTTCTTTCCAAAAACAGGCACAAAATCTTGCACCGCCTTTTCATATTCATCCAGGTCGAGAGAGGAATCATCTATAGAGGTTGCAGCCTTCTTCCTTCCCGCCCGATTGTCATAGTTGCCTTCCAAAATCTTTGATAGGTTAGCCGGCTTTAAAATCCAATCAAATCCAGCGCACCACGCGCCACTCCGGCCTGCGAGGAAATCCGACGCCTCCACTTTTTCAAACAAGACAGTAAATCCGCCCGCTTTTTCTATTTCTTGGGCAGCGCGTTGGATCGCCTTTTTGCGCGGGTCGGTTAGGCTTTTAACTTTTGGCAATGATTTGCATACAGAATTAAAGATTTCTACAATTCGCCTACAATCAACGCGCGCGCCGACGCCAGTCGAGTTCTTTTCTATACTTTCCTCTCCTTTACTTTTCTTTTCTTTACTTTGCGGATTATCTGGCTGAATTACATTGTTAATCGGCTGATTTACGCCATTAATCGGACGATTAATAAATTTGTCAAGAATAATGCTCTTGGACGACAGCTCCGTCATTTCGCCTTCCGACAAAAGCCATATTCCAAAATCAATATCAATCGCCTTGCGGTCTACAGTGGCTTTGTAGAACACCTTCTGCACCCGTTTGGATGTTAGTATTTTGGCCCTGTAATGGTCGTCGCTAAATAGTCCACACGCCACCAGTTCCGCAACTATATCCGCGATTTCTTCTGTTGATACCTGATACTTACCAAATAAATATTGTTGTATCTCCCAAATTACGTCGTCCGGTTCGGAGTAGTCCAGGTAATATCCTTTGTCACCATAAATTAAATCAAGAAGAGCATCATACACCTCGTTGACCACATATCCGTGCTTCATTCTGGGCTTTCGGAATTTCCTGTCCTTCATCATGCCGATTTCTCTTGGATAATAATCCAGCCCCTGTTTATACGGGGCTCCCAATCACATCACCCGCCTTTTCTTTTGCTGTGCGGTAGCTGCACCAATCGGTAGAACATTGTTCTCTGTGGTATTTGCAGACCATACAATGGCGCATGCATACCGCCTGACGGTCAAACGCCTTACAGCGTACAACGCTCCGACCCGATGGCGTTTCGCCTATTTTCTTGCAAATTGGGCAGTTCACGAGCGCCACTCTCGTTCTATTTGATTTTCAAGCAGCCGGATTTGCAGTTTGTAAATATTAATTGCTTCCAAGGCGGATTTGTAATTTACATCGGCACAGTCGCGCTTGAAGCGAAGATCTGCTATTTCAGCGGATCCTCGGCATAGGTCGGAAATAACGGTCACGGGTGTTCCTTTATCCCTCTCGATTAGGATTTTTTTAGACAACGCCACTCGGTAGTCATGTTCAGCCTTGGCGCGTTCTCTCCCTCTTGCTCCAAGTTGCCTTAAAGCGCTATCCACAAGCGATACTTTGGCCGAAAGCTCACTCATAAGGTCTTGCCCGCTCATAGATAATTCCTCCCTATAAGGCGCATAAAATCTTCCCGTGTATGGGTTTCCTCGTACTTTTCCTGACATTCGCGCTTTAGTTGTAAATCAAAAGCTCTGTCGAAGTGCACGCCTCTATCGCTCCCGTTGTGCAGGTCGGCGCGAAGCCATACCCAGAATCCGTTTCTGTCGGATACAGAACGGAGGCCATTGCCAAAGAAAATGTGATGCTTGTGTAATCCGGCTGTAGCGCCGGACACATAGCACTCCTTATTCTTTTGCAGAATTGATTTCACTGGCCGTCGCCTCCTTCAAAGCTTTTTCGGCCGCTTTTATGCATGACGTGCACAGCATTCTCCCATACCGTCGCTCTGAATATGCTTCGATTTCACGGGGTGTCCACAATTCTCCGTTTTTCTTACGAATCCCAACAATTGCACTTCCGCAGTCTGCGCACGGGGTTGGCTCTGCGCTGTCCGGCAAATCTTCCCCGGCGTAAATATACAGGCCCAACCCGTGCCGGGCAATGGCTTTAGTAAGCGAACGCTGAATAGCCTTATTGACCTCTGTGCTCGATACGTCGTTAACAGGTATGGATTGGTTGCGGTTGTTCATCACCGGCAGATATTCGATATGCTCCAGCCCATTCACCGTAACGCCGGTTTTTACCCAGCAGGTTTTACCGTCAGTGTGATAAAACCGGCCATTTCCATCCTCGTAGATGGTATATAGCGCATCTGGGTGCCTTTTTTTCAATTCCCCCCAGGCCCAAGCCCATGACAAATATGTAAGGCCGTTTTTGCTCTCGGTTTTTCCTGAAACATCTATGCTGTTCAGCTCACTGAAATAGTTATCCATATTGCCTCTCCTTACAAAAGACGGCGGCGTTTTTCGATACAATCCGGACACACCATAACGCCGCAAAAATCATAATATTCATCCTCGAATATTGGTTCCCCGCACCAGCCGCATATATAGTCAGGTTTTGCTTCCGGCCCCTCCGGGCACCCCGGCAGGTGCGGCCACGAATGGCACTCCTTGCACATTTTCGCTAGCCTCCAGTTCTTTGCAACGCTCAAACCAGTAGCTGCTGGTTTCTCTGGCCTGCTTAAGCTGCTCCCGAACATCATCCAATTCCATGATTACGTCCGCCAGCTTATTCAAAATCTCGGAGCGTTTTCGCTTCATTTGACAAATCCCCTTTCGCCCTGTATAATCAGGGTGTCATATTGTTTCCCCTCGCTGTCGCTGTCAGTGTTTGCGCCACTGGCGGCGACTTTCTTTTTATTCCAACTTATACGAAAGAACTCCATTTCTCAGCGCCCTGTTATATGCCGAAAGAATTACACGCGCGTATTTCAACGCCTGGTTTCTGGTGCTACTATCGGAACGGCCACGGCTTACAATCTCATCAGGCTGAAGCTTTGACAGCTGCCGAACGAACACTTTATCGTCCATTTCATTTTCGTAAGCCTTGACGAACAAAGCCGCCCCAGAAATTATGTACGAGCTGAGAGATGATGGCTTTCCTCCCCAAGTCTTCCGGATTATACGTAGCGTCCTGTACAAGCCGTCATACCCGAGTTGCTTATAGGCGTTCAAAACAGCACGAACAGAATTGATGTTGTTTGTGCAGCCGCTGCCGTTCTTATCTAGATTCCAAACAAAACCGTTCAGGCGCATCGCTTTTTGAATTTCCCTTACTCCATCGTCTTCCCCGGATTCTGCCAGCGCCCTCGTATCATCCGCAAGGCTCAGTTTCCTCTTGCTTGCGTCGAGCTGATGGTATAGCAGAGCCTCCTGCTCGTATGTAAGGCCGCTCAGTACCTTGCACTGCACCATACATTCGCGTCCGTTGTTCATCTTTTTAAGCGCCACAATCCTGTGCTGTCCGTCGATTACGTAGTATTTGCCGACGCGGAAATTTACTATAATCGGGTCAAGCAGCATAGGATTAAAATTGTCGATGATACCCTGAACGTTTTTTGCCTGAACTGGCCGCTGGTACCCTTGACCCGATGTAAGCACAGCAGTAGAAAGCTGCTTGTCGGTGTATGGCGTTGCACTGAAATCGGCTGGCATAATATCATCAATGCGTTTTTGGCTGTTCTTAAACATGACTGTCTTTCCTTTCCGCGAGGCTCTCAAGCTCCGCCGTGGCCGCTGATACGGCCATACTTATTTTTTTGATTTTTTTAAGTTGTTCATCCGTTAATGTAGCGAACGCATGGGCATAGTACGCGTCACGATACAGACTAAGTCCTTTCATAAAGGATGCCGCCGCAGCGCCATATTCCGCAAGCAGCATATCGGACGTACACGTGAAATCCTTTTCCGTATCCTTTATATCTGCTACGATTTGGCTCGTGCTTTTGGGCTTTACGAAATCATCAACGCTTTTTATCTCGCCGGACGCCAGCTTCTCTGCGGCTTCCAGCTGCCTATCGGGTTCCTTGATTCTGGACAGCTGCACCGCCTTGGACGGGCCTATGCCAGCGTCTCGTACTATCTCCTTTACATCCGGCTGCAGGTCTCTGGCAATTTGAATTTTGCGGTTGACATGCCTGGGTGATATGCCGGTTTTCTCGGCGGTGTCTTCGGCGAAGGATTTCATTTTGGTGGAGGACACCGTGTCCGCCACCTCATTATGCTGATTTCCTTTAAACGCTCCGCCTTCATAAGTGGCTCTTGTCTCCGGATGAAGCGCCTCGTAAATTTCCTTCCGCCGTAGAAGCTGCTCGCCCTGGTCAATATAGTTCAATTCCTTTCGCGTCAGGTTCTCGTCTATTTCTGCCAGTTCTGCCCGCATCCCGTCCAAATCTGTGACGCCGCACTCAATGTTCTCCATGCCCAGCCGCTTACATGCCTCCAAGCGATGTGCGCCCGCTATCAAAATATGTGACTGTGTAATGGTGATGGGGTTCAGTAGCCCCACTTCACGGATACTGTTCATCAGGCTCATAACGTTTTCTTCGTCAATCTTTCGCCGCCCATCGTTTACTCGGATATCGGATATATTTATTTTCATGGTCCGTCTCCCTTGAGCGGCTTGACAAATCCGCCCTTTCTGGTAAAATTGAAGTAGATGTTTTTTCTTAGGTTCTGCCGCCTCGACGTGTTCCAGCACGTCGAGGCGGCTTTCTTTATGCCCTTGGCTACCCCGCACAGGGCTAAACCAGTCCCGCCCATCAGCAGAATCGGCACAGGCTCCCACTCTGTGGCGCAGGCGGCCAAGCAAACCAGGCCGATACCGACGGTCAGCAGGATGCCGCGTAGAATTTGCATTATGTAGCCTCCTTCAAAGCGTCTAATATTCGCATCAACACCAGCGGAACGCTCAGCGGTATTTCTCCGCGCCGGTATTTAATAAGCAGCCGCCGGTTGATTGTATATGTCCATCGGTTTTTGCTTTGCTGTTTGGCCGCACCGAACGGGCAATCGCCGTCCTGGCACCAGAGCCTTATGTATTGCGCTGTCGGATCACCGCCAAGGAACGCGGACGCTTCGTCGGGGCGAACCTTTGGCAGAGACAATAATTCATCTTCGGTCAATTTGATTCACCTCCTTGAACGCCTCCCCACCGCGGGCGGCTTTTATGCTCTGACCTTGGCCAGCGTAGCAACGATGCCTTCATCTTCGTACACCAGGTTAAGAACCCGCCATTTTCCGCTGGAAAGCAGCTCGTTGATTTCGGCCTCGCCGTGAGCCGTGCGCAATTCACGAATGTTCTCTAGATTCATGTATTTCACCTCCTTAAACCACTCTTGGGAGAAATTTTTGTGTGTTGCTTTCACTTCTAATTTATGGTAATATTGGCGTGAAAGGGGTAATGGGAATGGATAAGAAACAGGAATATAAACCGATTTATTCAGATTTGGTTGACGACTCACAGGTTTCTTGCGCTTCAGAAAAAACCAAAACAGGGGTTTCATATCTCCCATCTGAAAAAGAACAAGAAATGCAAAACGAATCTGCGCGGCAGGAAATAAGAGCGGAACGAATAGGGATAATCGTGTTTACGGCAGTAGCGCTTTTAGCGGCCCTTATCATTCAATCCATCGAAATCGTTTGGCTTTCTATGGTATATGTATCGGTCGTAATTATTACATGCGTAATATATCGTTTTGTAATACCTGGGCGGCCTATGCATAAAGATTCATTTCCGGTTCTTTGTATTTTCTTGACGGGAATAATTGTGTATTTGATTTTGACTTCCGGGTCTAGAAAGTATTACGGAGAATCAAAATTCGGGAATTATGAAATAAAATGACATGATACTCCATCTGCCCGCCTACACGGCGGGCTTTCCCAATTTGTGTGCATTTCCCACATCATGGGATAAGTCCTCTTTATCGGACACCTCCTTTGATAGCCTTTGATTATCATCTCGACAAGGAGTGATAATTTTGGGTAAAAATCTTAGGCGGTCTGAGCGGCATCCGATTCTGGCAAATCCAGAATTTCGCGGATGGCTTGAACGATTCCAGGCGTGGCAATCTCCCCGACTTGAATTTTGTGCAGGTAAGAGCGGTCAAAATATCGACCGGTAGATTTACCTACCTGCTCAATCAGCCATTCCTTAGGCTGGTTAAGTTCCACAAGTGCGTGGTTGATTTCTTTGCCAAATGCACAAAGTTGTTTTCTGGCCAAAACAATCACCTCTTTTCTATTGACTTTTACGCGCATGTGTAATATATTGATGTTGTCGGACAACAGTACATTATACAAACGCGAACCCTGTAAGCATATGATACTACGCGTTTGTATAATAGTCAAGGCTAAAATATTACACATTTGTATATTTGTTGCTATGCCTAGTTAGGAGCGCGTAGATATGTCAGAATTGTATAAAAGGATTGCCTCTTTATGCGAGGAAAAGGGAATTACCGGGTATCGCATGTGTAAGGATTTGTCCATCCAGCCCAGTATTGTGACGGATTTGAAGATGGGGCGGCGCTCAGGATTAAAAGCCGAGACAGCCAACAAAATCGCCGAATATTTTGGCGTTACAGTCGGATATTTGCTTGGCGAAACCGACGAAAAAGAAAAAGCGCCCGTCCTCACAAAAAAGGACGAGCGCGATATCGAAAAGCGTCTTGAAGCCATGATAGGTGATTTAGAGGGCGGAACTGATGGCCTGATGTTTTCCGGAGAACCTTTGGACGAAGAGACCCGGGAGCTTTTACGCATCAGCCTACGAAACCAGCTCGAAATCAGTAAAAGAATAGCGAAGCAAAAATTTACTCCTAAGAAGTATCGTAAAGAAGGGAAGTAACCTTGGATATCAAGGGTCTTGTGCGCAACTTATGCAAAAAATATAATACGCGAGACCCATTTGAAATTGCCCGGCAAAAAGACATAATCCTATTATATGAGCCGTTAGGGAATATTAATGGGTTCTACAGTAAAACCTTGCGCAAACAGTTCATACACATAAATCAGGATTTGGACGAGCGGCAGCGCCATTTTACATGTTGTCACGAGCTTGGACATGCCATTTTGCACCCTAACTTGAATACTCCTTTTCTTCGAGAAGGAACGTTATTATCTGTGAACAAATTGGAAGTACAAGCCAATAAATTTGCGGTTGACCTAATGTATTCAGATTCCGATTTACAGGATGCATTAAATTGGACAGTTGAGCAAACGGCGACGTGGATGGGCGTCCCGCAAAGATACGCCGAGTATCGAATGTTAAGCGTAGAACCTCGACTACTTCCGGAAACGCCATAAGAAGAACTTCATCCGCCAGGGATTATATTTATAGGTGTGAGGGGCTAATATGATGAGACGGCTATTAATAATTTTAGGGTTCGGCGCAATATGCTTAACCCTGACCTCGTGCTTTGTGATTTCCTTAGACCCAACTAATTATAAAAATAACAGTACCACAACTACCGCCCACGTCACATCCACTGAAACAACTACGACAACTATGAAAATCATAACGCGTCCACCGGATCCAGATATTGTAGATTTTGAAGATAAAAAGAGACAAATTGATTCGGCTCCTTGGGAAATGGACAATAAAGAAATACAAATAACCGGATATTTATCGTATGAAGACGGGGCTTTCTATCTAGTTTCCAGACCTGGCGCACCGGACGGTAATTTGCCGTGGGAATGGGGAGCAATCTTTAAGTTAAATAATGTTCAAGATAAAAACAAGCTTTTTAGTGGTCACAAAATCACCGCAAAAGGTAAAATTTCACTCCAGATTGATGAAAGTGGCGATAAAATCAAAAAATCCATTATATGTAACCATATTGAACTAGTCAAATAAAAAGACCGCTCCGAGCTGCCACTCGAAACGGTCGGCGTGAATAGAACCCACAGGGCGTGAATTTTCTCCACAACTATATTATACGGAATTGTCATAATTTGTCAATTCCTATGTGGAGGAGTAGAAATGAGTATAGGCAAAAGCAGCGGAGATACCATAGCCGATATAAAGGATATGGTAGCCAAGTACCAAAGTATCAAGCAGAGCGAAACAGAAGCAAATGAACCCATAGAGAGCAAAATTGCAGAGGATACCGGGGCGCAAGAAGAATTTAATTCAAATTCACAGGACATCTCTGAAGCACAAATGTATTTAAACTGGCTTAGGCGGCAAAAAATCAAATCAGTTGTGACGACTATATTTAGCATAATTGGAATTATATCCGGGCTAATTGGAACTATATTCTTTTTTTCGGGGAACCGTAGTATTACATACATATGTGCGGCTATCACATTATTGGACAGCTTTATTCAGGTGACTATTGGCGAACAGAAAAATTTTGCAACAGAATTAGTCACTGTTATTATTGGGCTGATCGTTGGCTTAATTACAAATATAGGCATAGCTGACGGAATATCCATATCACTATGTATTGGCTGTTTAGCTCTCGCAATCTTAGGTTGGTCTCTACAGTTAATTGCATATTTGAAGAACAAGTAAAAAGACCGCCCAAGGCCCCCACCTCAGACGGTCAGTGTGAACAAAGGAACAGTTTATGGATACTGGATATATTATAGACAAAAATAATGCAGAATTACGATGGCTGGTATATTCCACTAGTGAAGATTGGGATAAAGGCCAAGCAGCTCCGTATATAGCAGATTACTGTTATGTCGTAAAAAAGGTTTTTGAAAATATTTTTGGTGTCGATTATGTTAATTCTCACAAAAATTTGGCCGTAATATATTCAGCGGATTACCCTATTATATTTAGAGAAAACCATATCATATTTTTAACTGTAAAAGGGGCTTTCTTTTGTCAGTGTATTTTTCAATTTGCTCATGAACTCTGTCATTTTTTTATACCAAAAAAAGTGTGTAAAAAATTCAGGTGGCTGGAAGAAACGCTTTGCGTATTAGCTTCTCTTTTCACACTGAAGACAATCCAAAGCGCCCAGGAAGATCCGCAACTTATTACCTTAATTGATACATATATTCAATCAGTTATCGTTCAGGAAGCTAAGCCAGCAGGTGGGATCCCCCTCGCCGAATTCATTAAAAACAATTATGATGATCTTGTTAGAGAGCCTTGTAAAGATAATTATTCATATAATAGGACTATAGCGCTAGGGTTATACCCGCTTTTTTTCGAACATCCTCAATTATGGGGTATAGTACCACATTTACATAAATTGACTGATGATATGCCACTAGAAGACGCGTTAATGTTTTTGTGTCAATCATCAAATCTTGAAACTATCAATCCAAATTTAATCGATGTTATGTGCTAGTTGAGTTTCATATTCGCCTATTAACTTTTGAATCTGTTTAATTCCATAACTCGGTATATTATACCAAACATTACCGTGTAAATCTCTTAGTTGTTCTTGCTCGGCGACGCTTATAAAAACTCGAACGGACTCAATAAGCCTTTCCCTAGAATAATAGTCACACAAATAATATTCTAGCCCAGGATCCCCAATAATTCCTTCATTGTTAATCATCGTAGTTCTAACACCTCCCTTAATCTATCTTTTTTTGTTTTCCCCTGATGTGTTAATACAATTATATCATGTTTCGAGATATATGTCAATATACGTCTTATATATAACGAAGCCGCCCAGAGCTGGAACCTCTGAGCGGTCAGTGTGAACAGAAACCACGGGGTATCACAAATTAAATGGAGGTAGATAGTGTGCAACAAGACAATTCACAAAGGGAATTGCCAACACGAGATTACACAGGGGTAGTAAACATCGGTGGCAAAGATTTGAATTGCGCAGTACTGAGTGATGGTACAAGGGTATTGACTGCATCGTCTGTATTTAAAGCATTTGGACGTCCAAGAAGAGGAAAATCATCTGGGGATCAAAGAGCGGCAAATATGCCATCTTTTATTGATGCAAACAACCTAAAACCCTTTACTGATGCGGTTTTTGGGTGCGGATCAGAATTCGATATGGAGGTACAGTTTACGCCTAAAAATGGCACCCGAATATACACCGTGTAAGAAATGTGCACAGTGAGGTGGGGCGGCATTATTTATACATAAAGCATCCTGCCATGGTGACACGGACAGAGTAACAACGTGAATTTTTCAATAAAGCAATTTATTGTTGACTTTTTGAAACATTTAGCATATACTAGGGGTGTAACAAATATTTGTTACGTGTTACAATGCTTAACAGGCCCCTGGTAGTAAGCGTCCCATTGATAAGGGAAGTGCTGAATCCAGGGGCCTCATTTTATTTTAATGGGGTGAAACTGTGATTAAAACTGCAATACTGGTTGATGGCGGATTTTACCGCAAGAGGTCAACATATCTATGGGGGAAGCTAACCGCAGAGCAACGCGCGGCAGAACTTTATGCCTATTGTCAAGCCCATATAAACGATTGCCCAAAAACGCCAAACGAGCAACGACATTTATACAGGGTTCTTTATTATGATTGTCTTCCAATAAAAAAGAGCCTTTTCCATCCGCTTCAAAAGAGAAACATAGATTACGGTCGTTCCGATACATATAAATGGATGGAACAGTTTTTGGAGCAGATAAAAACTAAGCGAAAATTTGCCTTGAGGCTCGGAGAGTTATCTGACGCTTTCGCAGGGATTGGCCTTAAGCCAGAGGCTACAAGAGATCTTTTTCAAGGGAAAAGGGGATTAGAAGATATTTGTGAATCCGATTTATCATTCTCCCTTGGTCAACAAAAAGGCGTTGATATGAAAATAGGGTTGGATATTGCCTCGTTGTCATACAAGCGTTTGGTCGATCAGATTATCTTGATAGCCGGCGATAGCGATTTTGTTCCCGCAGCTAAATTGGCAAGACGCGAGGGGATAGATTTCATCTTAGACCCCATGTGGGCAACAATTAAAGGAAATTTATTCGAACATATAGACGGTTTAAAATCGCCGTGGAAGAAAGCCCCTTCAACCTCAATTGTTACTCCCACGATTAAGGAACCTTTATCGCTTAAATAAAAAACGCCCCGCTCCTGCGCCAACAGGAACGAGGCGGGCACCGTCGGCCAGATGGCCATACAGTGTGGCAATAAACCATCCACATTGTACCATCTGGCCCCGGGAAAATCAAGTCCCGGGCATTTTTATGCCCAATTTTAAGGGGGATGGTATAGAATGGCGAGAAAATCCATAAAGCGCGAGAATGGCACAGGCTCCGTGTACAAACGCAAAGACTTAAAGCGGAGGCCCTGGGTGGCGGTCGCACCGGCGGAATTAATCCGTGATGATGATGCCAGGAAAGTCAACGCCAAGCAGATGATAATCGGTCATTATGCCACCGCGCAAGAGGCCAAAGACGCGCTGGACGAATATAGACGTAACCCCACCACCAAGTACAATATTACGCTTGCGGAACTGCGTGAGGAATGGATGCCTGTATGGTATTCCGGTAAATCCAGTAAGCTGTGCGCGGGTTATGATTCATCCTGGAAGCATTTGGCTCCCCTATACGATAAAAAGGTGCGTGAAATCCGCACCGCCGAAATGCAATCTATCATTGACGGGCTTCAAAAAGAACGAACTGTAAGGCGCTATAACCGAGATATAACCGTTCCCGCTATGACATACTCTGGTTTATCGAAAATAAAAATATTGCTTGGCCTATTATATAACTATGCCATGCAAAATGATATAGTAAACAAAAACTATGCACAGTTTCTAATCCTACCTAAGAACATCAAGTCGGCTAAGGATTGCTTCAACGATTTGGAGTTGGAGAAAATCCGCAAGGCGGTGGGAACAATTCCATATGCCGACTGGATTCTGGTGATGATTTATACCGGATTCCGTATATCCGAATTCCTCGGCCTAACACCAGCCAGCGTCCGCGAAGTAGATGGGATCAAGGTCCTCATTGGCGGTATGAAAACAGAAGCCGGAAAAAACAGAACCGTTCCAATACACCCGCGCATCGCTGATATCGTCAGCGCCCAAGTCAAAAAAGACGGGAAAACGCTTTTTTGCCGCGATGACGGTACACCGATGCCTCCAAAATATTTCCGCGAAAAATGCTATATTCCAGCGTTAAATTCAATTGGTGTTCGTCCATTAAATCCACACGCAACGCGGCGCACATTCTCTACAATGATGTCCGCTGCGGGTGTGCGAGAGGAAGATATGATTGCTTTAATGGGCCACGCCGATTTTTCTGTAGATGTAGACCACTACATAAGGCAATCTGCGAAGACCTTATCAGAGGCTATAAACAAGATTGGATAGAGGCAAAAACCCGTAGTAACCCCGTAGTAACGTCCATCTCAAATCTTGCCAGACAACAAAAAATATATAGAAAGCAAAACGCCTGCAAACCCGCATGAATACAGGGTTTACAGGCGTTTTCCTCATGGAGCTGGTGGACGGATTCGAACCCCCGACCTGCTGATTACAAATCAGACGTAAGCCTAGTATTTAAGCCATTTTTTAGACATTGTGTAGTAACCGCGTAGTAACGTCACAAGTGTTCTCTATCCAGAACTTCGCCTCTTCCGGCGTTATCATCCGCCGCTCTGTCTTCCACGTTTTACCGTCTCCCGTAAAACTACTCGGGCCGGATAACAGCCGCAGATAAAACTTACCATTGGATAAGCGGCATAGTTTTGTTTCTTCATATCGCGGGTCTGTCCGTGGAAATCCATTGTTCGTTGTCGCTATCACCTCGCCGCGCAAGCGCTGTACTTTAGCTTTCACAAAAGCACCCCCTTACACCAATTATAAGGTGTGAGGGGGCTTGTTTGTATTGGTAAATGTTGGAGATATTAGGGATGGCGCGTTTACAGATCTGTACTGGAATAAGATGGTTCTTGATTTTATAATCCTCTCGCGGCATAATAAGAACGGATGTTCTATTTGCTTGGGGGTAACATTATGCGCACTATACTGCATGTGGACATGAATAACTATTATGCCTCTGTGGAGTGCTTGTACCATCCCGAGCTACGGGATAAACCTGTGGCTGTGTGTGGAAACCCCGAGTTGCGGCACGGGATTGTGTTAGCTAAAAATATGCCAGCCAAAAACTGCGGGGTTAAAACCGGGGACGCAATATGGGAAGCGCGGCAGAAATGCCGAGAGCTGGTGGTTGTCCCGCCGCACTTTGATACCTATCTGCGCTTCTCTCGGCTTGCCAGAGAAATCTACGCCGAATATACCGACCAGGTGGAACCTTTCGGGCTAGATGAATGCTGGCTGGATGTGACGGGCAGCGAGGGTTTGTACGGCAGTGGGGTGGCCATTGCCGACGCCCTGCGTGACCGAATCCGGGAAGAGTTAGGCATTACCGCCTCGGTAGGTGTGTCCTTCAATAAGATATTCGCCAAGCTTGGAAGCGACATGCGCAAGCCGGACGCCACCACCACCATTCCACGAAAAGGCTGGGAAGACGTTGTGTGGCCCTTACCGGTCGCTAGCCTACTTTGCGTTGGCCCTGCTACCGCCCGTAAATTAGGACGTTATTACGTGCGCACAATTGGAGACTTGGCAGCATCCGACCCTGCTTTTTTGCACCACCTGTTGGGGAAAAACGGGATTACCCTCCAGTGGTTTGCCCTAGGCCTGGACAGCAGCCCAGTGACGGCCATTGGCGCCATGCCTCTGGTGAAATCCGTCGGCAACTCCACCACCGCACCCCGGGATTTAACTGCGGACGGCGAGGTGCGTGTGACCCTCTATTCCTTAGCCGAAAGCGTGGCGGCCCGCCTGCGGGAGCAGGGATGCCGCTGTACGGTTGTTACCCTTCATACCAGGGACAGCGCTTTATGCAGTCTGTCTAGACAGACGCGTCTTCCATTCCCGTCGTGTGCCTTGGGAGATATTGTACAGGCAGCTTATGATTTGTTCGAACGGCAATACCCAGGCGACTATTCAATTCGCAGCCTTGGTATACAGGCTAGCGGATTAATATCAGCCGATTATCAACAAACCTCGCTACATCCGGACGTTCGCCGCTCCCAGGCGCGAGAAGAAATTGAAAATACGATAGACAATATTCGCCACCGTTTTGGTTACGATAGTATAAAGCGCGGTGTTATGTTAACTGCTCCCGATCTAGCCATTAATCCTAAAGAAGAACACGTTATCCACCCCTTGTCATACACGAGGTGAGGCTCCGTTGAAAAAATATGTGGAGGTCACCGCCCACCACAATGCGCAGGGCTTCGTGCGCCCACTGATCCTCTGGTGGGATGACGGCCGGAAGTACGAAATTGACCGGGTGCTGGACGTACGCCGGGCCGCCTCCCTTAAAGCGGGCGGCATCGGCATTCGTTATACTTGCAGAATTCTCGGAAAAGAGAGATATTTGTATCTGGACGAGGACAAATGGTATGTGAACGTGCCGGATGACTTCGCCCACTGACAAAAAGGAGGACTTGCCGATGTGTGGGCGGTATTCGCTGTTCAACGACAAGGAAATCGTGGACATAGCACAGATTATTCAGGAGGTGGAAAGCCGCTATGGGACAGCGGTCAACACCGGAGAGATTTATCCCACAAATTTGGCCCCCGTTCTGATTGGTGGGGATGTTCATCCGGAACCGGCCCGCTGGGGATTTCCAAAATTCAATGGCAGCGGCGTCATCATCAATGCCCGCGCGGAAACGGCGGCGGAAAAACCGACCTTCAAGACCAGCCTATTGACCCGCCGCTGCGCCGTGCCGACAACGGGCTTCTACGAATGGGACAAGGACAAACGCAAGCTCCGGTTCAACCGGCCGGATACGCCGGTGCTGTGGCTGGCCGGGCTATACAACGATTTTGCGGGAGAACGTCGGTTTGTCATTCTAACCACGGCCGCGAACGCCTCCATGCGGGCCGTTCACGACCGGATGCCGGTCATTCTGTCGGCGGACGCTTTGTCCGCCTGGACTTCTGATACAGACATTGCATTATCTGTGTTACAAGCAGCTCAGCCATTCTTATGCCACTCTGCTAAGTAATCTATACTGATAAAAAAGCGGGGTGCCGCCGGATTGATGCCGGAAGCGCCCCGCTTTGCTATGTACCCTATTCCGCTTTTGGTTTCCCCAGGCTTTGCAGCTTGCGGATGATGTCGCTTACGTAGTTGGCGCCCCGGCTGGCGAACAGGCCCGTCAGGACAACGCCAATCCACCACAGGCCGAAATGCAGCCCCAGCGCGGCGAACAGGTCAGCACCCGCGGCGAAGCACAGGGCGATGGCGATCGCCGCCGCCGAGAGCTGGGTTACGGCGGTTTTCCAGTCGCCGGTCGCAAACATTTTCCCGATGCTTTTGATGTACTCCACGACGGCCTCCACCACTACCGCCAGGGCCAGAATGAGAATGATACCTTGCATTTTTACAACACTCCTTATTTATGATAGTCTTCCAGGTCTGCTACCCGGTGATTGATAACCTTGATTTGCTCCTCTACCACCGGCATCCGGCGGGCGAAGTTGTTATGTTCCCTAACCTCACGGGTCAGCTCATCAATCTTTGTCTCGGTGACCGCTTGGCTGGTTTTAAGGTTACTGTCCATCCGGCGGGTTGATGCTATGCTGGATATAACCACGCCCGCCAGGGACAGCCCGCCGGTGATGATGGCCACGATAATCGTATCCGCCATAGTCACACCTTCACGATCCGGCATTGCAGCCGGTCAAACGCCTTGCCGTAGCAACCGGCGTATCCCTCGCTGCCCTCGCCGTAATCCCGCACCCAGGGATAGTAATCCTTGCCTTTTGCGGCCACCCGGTACTCCACCACATAGCCGGGGGCGTCGACAAGGTGCATCTGGATGCCATCGGCATCCTTGCCGTACAGTCCGGCATAATCCCCGTCGCCATCAACGACCCACGGCAGCCATCGGCCTTTTGCCCCGCCGATATGTACCCGGCTTTCGATATGCCCCCGCGTCAGCTTGGCCCGCACGCCCTGGACGGCACGCTTGGGCCAACCGGCATAGCCGTTACTTCCATCGCCGTAGTTGGTGATTTCCGCCAGCCACTTTTTACCCTTGGCGTACACCTGATAGATAATATCCGGGGCCGTTTCGGCGCCGGGTTTCTGGACGCCGAAATAGGCATACCAGTCAGCCACGTTTTTGCCGGTGCATTCGTCGCCCCACCATTTCGTGGACACAGTTCGGGTATCAGCGTGGACGGCGCGGCCGCCCATGAACCCGATTCCCATGCACCCCAAATCCTGCAAGGCCGTGCAGATATACTTCCCGTCCAGGAACCACCCGTCAGGCCGTTTCAGTGCACCGGGAACTTCGCCTTCCAGCTGCACGTTGAAATCTGCCGCCGTGCCCTTTGTGTGCGGCCCACGACCGTTGCCGCCGGCCTCTTTGTCGCTGGCCGGGGTGCGGTAGCCGCTGACGATATTGATGGCCTTGACCTTGTGGCCGTCCTGCACCAGACGGGTGTACAGCCGTTCCAGCAAGGCCGGCAGGTAGTCGTCCAGCGGAAAGCTGTCCCCACCTGATTTGTCCCGGAACTCCCGCACACGGAAATGGGGTGTGAGTTTTGTTGCGCCGTCTTTGGCGTAAGAGTAGGTTTTAATCATGATGTTGCCTCCTTTTTACGTTCCGATAGCCAGCCACGCGGCGCTATATTGGTTTGTACCACCAGTACGCACACCGTAGACCTTGCAACCTGTAGTGGTCATATTTCCTATGCCTACCGATGTGGTTTGGGGGGACGACGTCAACGGCGTTGCAAAAACCATAGGGGTCGCAGTAAATCCGGCGGACGAATAATCTACGTCTGCAGATACCGGTGTCCCGGCAGTTACCGGCGCGATCATTATCTGTCCGTAAGCAATTTTTAAATTCCCCCGGTGCCACACAGATTTTCCGCCCACCGTCACCGAATTTCCAAAACGTCCATAGCTTGCATACATATACTGCCACGGTATTTCGGACGACCCCAGGCTATACTCCAGCGCAGATTTAGGTATAATGCTGCCGTATACAGTGCCGCCGATAATGGGCAAAAAGGCGTTGTCTAACATCCTCCAGTTTGTCCCGTCGTAAAACACAATGTGCACCCCGGCAGCAAACGGGCGGGCGCTGTTTACCCCCACCGGCATCAAATACTTGCCGCCTAAGCCGTTGACGCTTAGCACCGGCGGGGTCATGGTGGCGTCGCTGCCCACGTGGAAATTGACCAGCAGCATCATGCCTTGTGCCAGCGCATCGGGGGCCGGATCCAGCGTTAAAGCAAAACTTCCGGCTGTACCGGTCGTGGTGGCCGTGTTGATGGTGCGGGTGTAGTCGTCTGCATCCACCTTGGCGGCTACCTCCGCCGGTGTGGCGTAATCAGTCCCAGATACCGCAGTTTTTACACTGCCGCCCGAGCCCATCAGTATGCCCGCCATCGGCGTAAGTGTGTTCTGGTTAATCAGGTTCGGGCCGGCCGCGCCATCCTTTCCATCCTTGCCGTCTTTGCCGTCTACCCCGTCGCGCCCCTGTATGGCCGGGATAGGGATTATATTGCCCTTGTCGTCCCGGACGCTTAAAATCGGTATGCCCATGGTTGTTACCTCCTTTTATGTCATAGGTTCAGCAGGTTGCCCAGTTTCCAGTTTCGCAATCCGCGCATCAAGGGCTTTTATCTGCGCAATATATTCCGCCTGCTGTTGCTCAAACGCTATGTTAATGTCGCGGTTATAGCCCACGTCCACGCCGCCCGCGTCGGCAAAAACGCGGCACACCGGGGCGGGCGGCAGGATGCGGGCGGGGTCATGCTGGGTCACGGCGGGGGCGTCCAGCTGGTACACCACCGTCACCGGCGTGCCGGCGGCGTACTGGGCGGCGAGCCAGGCTTTGAAGGTCGGTAAGTCCGCCTGGGCAAAACGGGGATCGTATATCCAAATGTTTTTGTCGGCATTGCCCAGCGACAGCGTAATGCCGGTTTTATCCTGCCAGGTCTGACCGGGGCCAATCGAAGGCCAATGGCTGCAAACGATTTGGGAAAGCAAATTGTATGCCACGGCGTCCGGCACCCGGATAAAATATCGATTGTTTCCGGACTCGGTACGGGACAGTCCCCAGTTCTCCGTCCCGTCGAACACCACCCGCTTCCACCGCCGGGTTTCCACGCCCGAAACCACGTCGTATTCGTCGCACACGGTTCCGTCGCCGTACAGGGAGGCCAGCGCGGGCAACGTGATGGTTTGGCCGGTATACGGCTCATAAGGGGTGGCGGTGTCGCCAAATTCGATTTGCAAATCCCGCGCGTTGCCGGAAGCGGTCGTACCAGATTGTGTTTTAAGCAAAGTCCAGCCTTTGCCTGTGGCGTATTGCTTTGGATCGGTATTCGATATTGTAGGCTTTGTGGTGGCTTCCGCACTATATATGCCACCGGTTGATACAGGCAAATAAACAATCTTCGCGAACAAGTTTTCGTTCGTGTAATAGGCTTCACCTGCCGGTACATACAAACTGATAGTGTACTTAGTATTAGGCTGCAATTCGCAGTCTGCATATACGCATGGCGAAAACTGATCGACCGCATTAAACCGTGGATTAGCCGCCAGATTCCGCCCGCACACCGTCACCTTTGTCGGCTGTACACCCGCGAGGGTATACGGGTTATCGGGCCCCTTATCCCCCGACCAGGTCTCGGCGGTCGCGCCCAGCACCGCCGCCCGGCGCAGCGCCCCCGTCGGGGACACGTCCTCCAGCGCGGCCACCGGCCCCGAAGCCGTGCCGGTCAGCACATTGGCGTATCGGTCGTCGCTCTCCCCGGCGGTATAGCACAGCATATCCCCGGTGGGATCCACCTGGACGGTGTACCCCTCCGGCATGTCGCCGCCGCCCACGTACACCCCGCTGACCCCCTGGGGGCCCTCGGGGCCGGTGTCGCCTTTCTCGCCCTTCAGCTCGCCCGCGTCCAGCTTGGCCTGCACCGCGTCGGCCACGGCGTTGGCGTTGGAAGCGGCGGTGCTGGCCGTTCCTGCCGCTGTGTTGGCGCTGGCCGCCGCCGTCCGCGCCTGCTCGGCTGCCGTATTGGCCCCGCTGGCCGCCGTGTCAGCCGCCTCCTTGGCCTCCTGCGCCCCGCCGGCCGCCGCGCTGGCCGTGGCCGCGGAAGCGTCCGCGCTTGCAGCGGCGCGGTTCGCGTTGGCCGTCGCCGCGTTGGCGCTGGACACAGCTTCATCCACCTTGTCCGCCGCCGCGTTCGCGCTTTCGGCGGCTTCGTTCGCGGCGTC
>ERZ838577.1051-NODE-1051-length-39258-cov-5.600617_pt1 | contig 39258 bp, 59 predicted proteins | sample MGYA00519682_ERZ838577 | MGnify/ENA primary metagenome ERZ838577 (study PRJEB31850, sample SAMEA3708838) | human gut metagenome | biome: human gut; feature: human-associated habitat; material: faeces | place: China | collected 2014 ...
AAGAATACTTTTCTCAAGAAAGAATTTAAACTTCTTGAAGAAACTTACGGTGTTCCAGTTTCTGTATGGGCGGGGGAAAAAACGTTCGGTGCCTGGCTTCATGCACTGCTTCATAGCCAAGAAAATGCAAAAATCTACAAATTATATGCGCAGCTGAATCCCGAGGGGCAGGCAAAGGCTGTTGATATGTTGGACGATATGGTATTATCCGGAAAATATAGCACATAAAAAACCGCCCCCGACTCTGAGAGCCGGAGCGGTGAAAGAGGAGTTTTTGCGTATGAATCGAATGAGGCCTCTGTGCATGTTTTTCTTGATCATGACGGGCTATATACTATTGGCGTACCTCATTTTTCCTGTCGAAGACAATATATGGAAAGTACCAGATTACTACTTGGCGATCTCCGTATTAACATCCAGTGCTTTCGTCGTACTATACGAGCGTTGGCAGAAAAGGCGGAAGCCAAAGCATCTCCCAAACGAGCCTTTGGTTATCAGTGATGAACTGTTGGAGCCCGCCGCAAGCACAGTCATTACTACCGGGCAAGCTTCTATCTCTATGATACAGAGGCGCTTGGGAGTCAGCTACACACGCGGTTCGGAGCTTATGGATCTGCTTGAACAGGTTGGAGTAGTTAGCCCACTCGATAAAAAGAATTCACGTAAAATCTTGCTAACGAGAGAGCAATATAGGCGATATAAGCAAAGTCTTTTTACGCTTTCTAATGTCAGGGCGAGTACTGTAGAGGATGAACTCGCCTGTGTCGATGCTATGGAAGGGCATGACTTTGAACATTGGGGAGCTGATTTGCTCCGGGATCTTGGCTTTACAAAAGTCGAGGTTACACGGGGAAGCGGCGATCAAGGAGTAGATATTCTCGCAGAAAAAGACGGTATTCGTTATGCAGTTCAATGCAAGTGCTATCACAGCCCATTAGGAAACAAGCCCGTTCAGGAGGTCCATGCCGGCAAAGAAATGTATCAGTGTCAGATTGGCGCCGTAATGACAAACCGGTACTTTACCCCTAGTGGCCGAGAAATCGCAGAAAAGACCGGGGTCTTATTATGGGATCGCGACTGGCTGCGAGACGCCATCAACCGACGTCAAATTGGATAAAATAAAAACCGCCCCCGGTGCTACCAACACCGAGGACGGTATGTGCGCAAGCCCCTTAACCACCACAGAAAAGAGAACCAGACAGTGCTACAAAGACACCACCACTGCGCCCTTTTATCTTACCACGAAATGGCGCAGGTGACAAGATGAAAGGAGTTTTTATGTCAGAAAGAAAAAATGAGGCCGCGTGGATTGAGAGCCGAAACCGGTGGCAGATCAACGTGCAAGCTGATGGCGTCCGGAAGACCTTCATTAGTTCCAAACCCGGCAAGAAGGGTAAGATTGAGGCAGAGCGCAAAGCAGATGAATGGTTGGAGACACAGATCATAGGAGGCAACACCCGCTGTAATGTCCTGCTTGACCTGTTTCTCGCCCAGAAGAAGCAGACGACTTCCCACACTAACAGTTCACAGATCGAATACCATATACGGTGCTTTATAAGACCAGTGATTGGCCTAAAGCGTATTGATAGAGTAACTGAGGATGATTTGCAGGCCATAATTGATCTGGCTCACGCAGCCGGCCGATATCATAAAACACTCACCAATATCAGAGCTACAACACAAGCCTTCATCAAATTTTGCAGGAAAAAGAAGGTTACTATCCTCTTCCCAGAAAATCTTGTGATTCCCAGGAATGCACCAAAGAAAGAAAAGCATATTGCCGGCCCTGAAGACATTCGTAAATTATTTACTCTCTCCACAACTTACTGGCACCTGGCAGAGCGCCCGGACTGGTATATTCACGCCTACCGCTTCGCAGTCTTAACCGGTTTGCGTCCGGGTGAATTACTTGGGCTACGCTGGTCAGATGTCACAGATGAGAGGATTACTATTCGACGCTCCTACAACGATGACGGTGAACTCACCTCCGGCAAAAATGAAAATGCCCATCGGACTCTGGCTCTGCAGGGCCTCGCTCAACAAGAGCTGGAAGCTCAGCGTGATATGCTGCGAAGAAACGCAATCGTCTCGCCTTATATATTTCCATCTCCTGAATCTGAAGTTACAGCACAGAAGCGATATCGGAACAGCTGGAAACGATATTGTAGATACCATAGGCTTTCCGATACCACCCCATATGAATTGCGCCATACCTATGTCAGCCTGAATGATGAGATGCCTGACGGTCTGAAGAAGAAGGCTTTGGGCCACTCTAAAAACATGGATACGGAAGGTGTGTATGGCCATATTAAAGCCGGCGATCTGGAACGTATCGCCCAATATAGTGACTCAGTTGTTAAAAAAATCATCAACTGAGCAGGTACACACTAAAGTACACGTTTCATTTTTAACTGTGCTAAATTTTATGTACCACAGGTAAAACGTAAGTCGAAAAAATACAGTGATTTCAACGTTTTTGAAACTATGCTAAATTTCAAAGTGGGTTCGACTCCCGCCACTCGGACCAGTAAAAAGTGCTGTAATCTCAGTGATTACAGCACTTTTCCTTTTTTTCGAGTACACACTAAAGTACACACTTCCGATTTTAGCTTTCAAGTACGCACGTCTTATCTATGTCCACACAGCTAAAATAACCGCCCCACAGCACTGTGCTGCAGGGCGGTTTCTCTCAGCCGGTCCAGTCGGCCTTTACCTCTCGCTTATCGAAGTGAAGGAAGCTGCCATATACCCCAACGCCTCCATGGTTGGGGGACACGTTCCGGGCATATCGCTTCAGGTCCTTGATAGAGACTCCCGGCATGTGGATATCCGCAGCGTATCCGTAAAGGTGCTGACTGTGCTTGCTGGCGTTTTTCAACGTGCTGTTGTAGGCCACCGTGCGGTAGCCGCTGTTGATAATGAGGGGAATCTCCTTCCCCTTGCCGTGCTCTTGGCTGGCCTGATACCGGATGGACTCCAGATCCCAGGGGAGTTGCTCATGGATCAGCACCACGTCACTGCCATCACGGCAGCGAAACTCTTTTACTTGGAAATGAGGAGTCAGGTACTTGTCTCCATCAGCGGCCAGAGAGTAGACCTTAACATCCATGCCTATTCTCCTTTCAGCTTGTACAGCACCCGAACCAGCTCCGCCCGGGTCACCGGTTTCTCCAGATTGCTGTCCGTCAGCAGCCCCTTGGCCTTGCCCCACGCCAGCGCCGGGTCCTCCGGCTTGGTTGGGGCCGGGGAAGGGTTTGCGGTCTCCGCCTTCCGTTCCCAGAACAGCAGCAGCGTGGGTACCTTCCGGGAGCTTGTGACCTTGCCCTTGGGGAAAATGCCCTGCGTGGAGCCGCCGCCGTCCAGCATGATGGCATCCTCCATCCCCAAGCCCAGCAGCTTATTCTGAAGCTGTTCGCGGGTCAAACTGGCCTTGTCACACCACAGGCAGATTTTCCCATTGGGCGTCCAGCCCACAGCCGTCCGGGCGGCAGACCGGGCCACGTCTGGCGTGAGGTTCCGCCGCAGTTTGGCCCCCGCTTTCAGGAGAGGGACGCCGGAGAGGAAAGATCCTCCCCGGTCCGTCAACATCTTCGGTGCGCCATCACTGCCAATGGAAATGCCCCAATCCTGATAGGCGTCCCGACTGATAACTTTCCCATCGATCACCGTCCAGCCAACCGGCTGAAATTTGCCGTTGAACAGATAGCCGTTGATGATGTGCGTGCAGCCGGTTTTCGCTTTGATCTGCGCCGGCGTCAGCTTCCCAGGGTTATAGTAGACCTGCGCCCGAGCACAGTCAAAGATGTCAGTCATTGACTCTCACCGCGCTTTTGGCATAACCGTCCTCGTCATAGGTAACCTCGAACTTGCCGCCGGGGATCCACTGGATCTGCTTGGTGCCAGCCAGATCCTCACGGCGGCGCATATCCACGGTGCGCTGGGCATCCTTGGGCTCCTCCTCGGCGGGGATAAAGCCCTCGGCCATCTCGGCCTCAGTCCAGCCCGCCGTACCGCCGTCGGGGTTCAGGTGGAAGTTGGCACCCGCCTCCTTCAGCAGCTTGTTGATCTCCTCGATGGTCTTGCCGTTCTTCTTGCCCTCGTTGATGATGTCCGCATACTTCTTTTCCATGATGTGTTTCTCCTTTCAAATTTACGGTTATGTTATAAACCGCTATCAACTATTTTCGTCTTTGGGGTCATCCCCCGCGATTTTATCCCCCGCTGCATCCACAGCAGACTTGCCGGCGGCGAGGATCTTCGGCAGCCACGCAGGAACTTTAGCTCCCATATTAACTGCGTGTTCCGCCAGACTGCCCAATTCGCCAATAATGTACCAAACAATCACAAGTGGCCCGATCAGTACCGTATAATCAAAGGGCAATGTGACGCCAGGCAGATTTGCCATCATGGCGCTGATAAGCCAGTCCGCCACCAACGCAACGCACACGATGACGATCATGCCGCCCTTATGCCAAGCCCCCTCCCGGAGCTTCGCGCTGGACCAGCGGCCCTCCTTGCTGGCCACGGCGGATCCAACCAACCAATCTGCCAACATCAGGCACACCCACACGATCACCAACCAGCCGAACCAGCCCCACAGAGCGGTGAGCGTTGCAATGACGCCGGTGATCACTGTTTTGATGTGCAGCGCGGAGTTATTCTCCATGGGGCACCTCCGTTTCTTTGCCCTGGGCAAGCCCGGCCCGTCGAAAAAATCTCTTGCTCATAAAATTCCCCCTTATTTCTTCATATTTTCAAAGGCGTTCCAGTCCATGGCCGCCGCCTCTACATCGCCCCACGTCAGCGCCTTTCCCTCGACGAGCGCCCACGTTGCCCCACCGCGGAACGCCATCCGCACCGGCCCCACCGGCGCGGAATCACCCTCATCGGTGTTGCTGACCTGCAGCACGATCTCGGAATCCAGATCCGCTGACGCCGCAAACCGCAGCCCGTTCAAAATTTCCTGGATCTTAGCCGGCGGCATGAACTCATTTGAGGTATAGGCCAGCGCCAAAGACCCGGGTGTACTGCTTTCTGAAACCCAGCCTGCTCCTTGGAAGGTCAAGGCGCTCAGGTCCGCGCCGGAGACCGTGATCTTGATCTTGTTGATCCGGATCGCGGATTCGATGTCGAACCCATCCCCGGCGCAGCCGGTCTCCGTCAACTCCAGATACCCGTAGCTGCCGATAGAACTCGCGCGGATCTTCCCGCTGAAATACGGAAACAGCAGGATCAAATATTGAAGGTTTTCCTCAATGGCGTTGGCGGCAGTGAAGGTAAGCCGCTTCAGGGTTACCGGCAGCAATTCCAGCGAATAGGCGTCATCCTTCATCCGGCATCACCCCCCGTTGGAATCGGTAGGCTCTCCAGATCCGCCCAGGTCATCCGCGCGTCCTCAACCGCCTGCCAGGTGTAGGCATACGCCTCAAACGCGTCCCAGTTGATGATCGCGGACCAGCGAACCGTGCCGTTGCCGATCTGTATCACGGTCCCGCTCCGCATAAGTGCGGAAACGGTCACAGAAGCGTCCGCACAGTCTTCCGCGGAGCAGAGGAACACCAAGGCGTCTAAAGCGTCCTGGATATCCTGATAGGCTCCCTGCGGCACCGTGTACCGGGCTGTAATATCCGAGTCAGACTGCTTCACGGACCAGCCGGTGCCGGCAGCCGTGATACTGCTGAGCCTTGTGCTTTTGACGGTGACGATGATTTCCTGAATACCGTGGGCGGCCGTTAAAGAAACATAGTCACCGGCAGAAACATCAGCCGACAGATCTACATAGCCGAACTGCGTATCGGCCCAAACCTCTATGACGGTTCCGGAAGCGCTCTCAATACTCTTCCAGAACGCCAGCAGATTTTGCACAATCAAGTGCAACTGTTCATCTGTAGGAATATCCTCGACCCGCCAAGTAGTATCTGTGCTCCCATCTTTATGCGTGATATAGACCGGCGTATATATCACCTGTCGCCCGTACCGTTCATACAGGCCCTTCAGGTATACCATGGCTTCCGTGATGCGGTTCCGATCAGCGGCATTGAAGGCCCCGCGCATACCGGCCAGCCATTCCGCTTTTTCGTCTGCGGACATGGCGTCAAAGCCTTTATCCCGCAGAGCCCTCCACCGGGCCACATCTGCAGCTGTCCGGTTGGTGATCAGAGATTCTAAAATAGACATATCTCAAACTCCTTTCACCCCGGCGGTATACACGACTGTATTTGACAGCTTGATCTCCATCTTTTCCAGATTGCCGACGGTTCTTCCGCCGCAGTTATCCGGCAGAGATACCCGGTCACCCAGATGCTCACCCGCGAAGACGACCTTCGCCTTGCCGGTATTCCGCCGCTGGTGGTAATCATAGAGCCGCTGCGCCGCCGTCTGAGCCACAGCCGGAGAGACCAAGGTCGCGTCTGTGATTTTCACTACCTTCTGCTTGTCCGTGGCGGTCACGTTCGGATTCTTCACAGAGTAGACGGCCTTGGTGTCGGCATATTTGACACCATTCACCTCAACGCTGCCATTCTCCGCCACTGCGAAGGTGTGGGCCGTAACCTGCACCTCTGTCACAATGGCCGCCGTACTGACTGAGGCACCGAGGAAGGTACGCTCCAGCGGTACCGTTACTTCTTCCGTCCCAGGCGAAAACACCCGCAGCTCTGCCCGGCCGTCCGTGGATACGCAGTAGCCCCAAACGAATAGGAGCTGCTGGATCGCCGCTCGGCGGGAGCCGGCCTTCAGGATGCCAGTCACGTTCATGTCCGTGACATCGGCATCAAATTCCACCTCAAAGGGTGCCGCCAGTTCTGCAATCAGCGCCTTCGCGCTTTTGCCGCTGTATACGCCGCCGGCAAATGGCATATCGTTCAGCACGCCGATGGCGTCGCAGCACTCGATCGGGTATACCCGGCTGGAGGTGCGCTTATAAGAATCGATGTAGTACACGCCGACCAGTGTGTCATTATTTCTGACCTCGACCGGCTGCTTCAGCTGGAACATGTACTCAATATCGTCCTGGCTATCCAGCGTCCAGCTCAACTTAGAGCTGGGGAGCTTGGTGCTGCTCAGATCGATTTCATTGACCGCCGATGCCTTCCGCAGCTCCGACATGCCGAAGGATCGGTGGACGCCGAAAATCACATGATCCACCTTTGCGTAGCGATACGGTAGGTTTGTCTTTCTGAAGGTCAGAACGACCTTATTGTAGCTCTCTACTCTCTTCTGGCAGAAATACTCTACACTGTCCGGCGTAAAATCCTGTTCAGCTTTCAAGGTCGTTCCTTGGTACCACTGAATGCGGAGGGCCGAACAATATCCGCCGGTTGCGGTGTCGAAGCGGAAAGAAATGCCGACGGAAGAATACTGCTGGCTGAAGGTAATTGTGATCTGCGGCTCCGTACCAGCGGCAAAGCTACCATCGGCACCGCTCATGGCTTCCGACCAAAACGCCGGAGAGACCTCCGAAGCAAGGACAAAAGAACCGTCCAGGCCCCATTGGTTCAGTTCCCCGGTGGCCGCCGGCTCCTCCGTGGTACCGCTGGGCAGTTCCGTGAGCACGGACCTGGTCTGCGCTGCCGGTGCGGTCACCGCAGCATCCAGAGCCGCACCCGGCGCAACGTCCTTATACAGCAGTGTGGTCTTGCTCATTTGGGAACCACCTGCGCTTCCATGGGCACAAAATTGATTTCAATTTCACCCCAGTAGTTGATGCCTTCAGAGACAGCCTCTATGTCCTGCGTGGCGGTGGTGTAGTACGCTTCATAAGAGATAGTCGTCTGCCCGTCCGCGGCCTCCAGCATGACGCTGTCATCCACGGAATGCTCCACCAGATAGTCCCAGAATTCATCCAGTCCGGCATAATTACTGCCGCGGCGGAAAACCTTGATCTTATGGCCGATGTAGGTGCCGATAATATCCCGGACCATCCGGCCGGTCATAACCCGTCCGGCGTTGTCGCCATCCAGTACATTGAAATTCCGGTTATAGGAGGCAATCGCCACGTCTGCGTCAAACTCTCTTCCATTCAGTTTGATATAGCTCATGTCAATATTCCTCCAGACTGACGCCAACACGGTTCGACTCGGATTTATTCAGGCGGTACACGATTTTGCCGAGGATTTCCTCATCTATCACCAGATAGGCTTCACTATTGCCGCTGTAGCCCCCCTCAGACAGTGCCTGACGGAATGCCTGCACCATGGTAGCCAGCGGGGTTTCAATGTTCGTACCCTGCTTCTGATCGCCCAGAACTGCCAGAAACTCCCGGTTCGGAGGAATAACGGCGCCGGTGGCCAAGCGCGGCAGTTCAACCGCAGGGAGCTCGTCAATGGATACGCTTCTGCCAGTGAGGGCACCAATCAGCGCAAAAGCCTTGTTCACGCCGCGGATAAAGGCATTGATGCCATCAATAATAAAGTTAATACCGCCCTCCAACAGGGAAACAATGGTGTTCCAGATGCCGCGGAAGATATCCTTTACTCCTTCCCACGCCTGTTTCCACTTTCCGGTAAATACGCCGGAAACGAAGGTTGCAATGCCGGTGAGTATCTGTCCGATACCATCCACCATATTTTTGAGGGTCAGCTTCAGAGTTTCAATCCAGCTATCAAGGAATGTCCGAATCCAATCAATCAGCCCGGACAGCCGGCCGTTTGTCTGCTCATCCAGCCATGTGAAGAAGGCGTCCACAGCAGTCTGCAGCGCGGTCAGAACCGCTTCGATGATCGTCTGAAGGCCCTGCACCATGAGTTGGATCCCCTGCACCGTAAGGGTCAAATCCCCGGTAAAAACGCCCTTGAAAAAGTCCAGGAACCCCTGCAGCATAAGCTTTATGCCATCCAGCATGACCTGCCCCTGTCCGAAAGCCTTCGTGAACACAAGCAGCAGGCCCGCAATGGCCGCTGCCAGCAGCGGGATCCACGATCCGGTCAGGACCGCAATGCCAAGTCCGGACAACAGCAATCCGGCAACGGTGGTGAGCATATTTTCAAAACTCCAGCCGTTTTCCATCGCGTCATGCAGGCCAGTAGCAAACAGGGCCAAGCCGCTGACGATCAGTCCGATACCGGCCCCCACTTTTCCGAAGGCGATCCACAGGCCAAGAGCGAGTTCTGTGGCGCCCTTCAGCATTTCAAGGAAGTTATCCATGCTGACCCCGTTTTGCCATGCGTCCCATGCACCTTTCGCAAGGTCAATTCCGCCGCGGATTGCCACCAGCAGGCCGGCAAATTTCTTCAGGCCATCTGTAAAACCATTTGCCAGCTTCCATGCCAGCAGTGCTGCGCCGATCAGGTCCACCCAGTTCAGGATCTTTTCAAAGTCTGCCGCCATATTTGCGGTATCAAAAGAGAAATCAGGCTTAGCGGCCGAACTCCCACCGCCGCCGGAAGAACCGCTGGACAGCTTATTGATATCGTCAAAGCTGGCAAGGGACTTTGACGCTTTCTTTGCCGCGCCGCCAGTGGCTTCAATGGCATCCGCTTCATCGTACAGGCTCTTGGCGGCTTCCTTCGTCTGTCCGATGGTTTTACCGAACAGCAAGGACACCATGCCGGCGATTGCGCTCACAATCCGAGTGAGAATATTGACCAGTGCCGTGAAGGCTGGGACCAGCACCGACATGATGGGCTGGGCCAGCGTCAGCAGCGCCCCCTTCAGCCGTGCGATAGCGGCGGAGGCCTCGCTGTTGGACTTGACTACCCGGCCCATCCAGTCCTTCATGGAGCGCAGGGCCACGGTAATCATCGTAAAAATGAACACCCGCTTTGCAAGGCCCTTAATACGGTCGGAGAATTTTTTGATCCTCTGGTCTGCCTGTTCCACCGCGCTTGCCACGGCGTCGGCCGCAGTGGCCGGCTTATAAAGCTCCTCAGCAACCTTTCCCGCATGGTCCTTGGCACTCGCCATATCATCGTTAATCCGCTTGGCCGCCATGTCCACGGCGTCCAAACGGTCAGCCGCCCGGTCAAACTTCACCTGCAGCCCATCCACGATTTTCTGCTGCGCTGTGAGTTCCCGGGTCACACTGGCCTGCCGGGCTGCGGCGTCCGTATACGCCGCAATGCTGGCCGGATCGTTGGAGTTTGCGCCGGACAGGGCCCCTGTTACACGCTGTGCCTCATCCTGCAGGGAAGCCAGCTTGGCCTTTGCTTCATCCAACTGGCCGCCCAACTCGCTGACGCGCTGGGAGAGGGGCAGGCGCTTATCACTGTTCTTCTGAAGCTGTTTTTCCAGACTTTCAATTTTCTTTGTCGTGCTGGAAAGGTCCTTTTCAAGATCGCTGTTATCCAGCTTTGTGCTGTATGTAATATAGCCATCCGCTCCCGGCATTTTGCCTCACCTCATTTCTTTCCCAGCCATGCGTTTATAACGGCGTCCTCGGCCTCCGTGAAGCTGGCCTTCAGATCTACCAGTTCCCGGTTTTCCTGGTACCACTGCTGATCTGCTTTGTCCAGCGGCTTGCCTTTGGCCCTCAGGCTGCGAATACGGACGATCTGGGCGAAAAGGCAGTCTCCAATTTCGTAGTAGGCGGAGATGAAGGTCCACCAGTGCAGATATTCCATCTCCCGGATTTCTTTCCCCAGGACCCGGTTGATGGGCGCCGCGATATACCGAAAATCCTGGCTCCAATCCATCAGCTTCGGTGCCGACCGCTGATGACGTTCATTCTCTCCGCAGTTGATAAACCAGACACACTGCTTCGCAGCTTCCTGCCAGTCCTCCACCGGAATATCGGCAAGGTCAGGATAGAAGATGTAAAGCAGCACTTCTGCTTTTTCCTCGTTGGTCAGTTCCGGGTCCGTCAGAGCCTCGCAGATATCCAGAATGGCCCGGTAATCAGAACGGATGGAATACTCCCGGCCGCCCACAGATACGGTTTTCGGCAAAGTGTATTCCATCCGTTTCTCCTCTCAGCGATGATATTTCTTCAGATACTTCTCCACGCGGGGTTTGGACGTCTTGACCTGCTTGTTCATTTCTTCCGGTACCGTGTCAATGACAGCCAGCAGGAAATTTGTCCACAGCGGCAGACCGTCCGCCATAGCGTAGGAGCTGATCCCCTCAAAGACCGCGGCGGCAGAGCCTTCGCCGAACAGCGCGTCAATTCCCTTGTGCACGTCCGCGTCACGCTGCTTCGCGTACTCGAAAAAGGCGGTATTATTTTCAAACTTTTTGTCCTTATCAGCTTCGTACCGCTCAGAGCAGGACACGAACAGATCATACAGACCGGAAACGAAGTTCACGTCCGTGGGGTTGTAGCTGATCTGCGCGGCACCGTCATTGACATCAAAGGTTTTCATGCCGGTAGAGAAATTCAAAGCATTCACAGGCGTCTCCTCCTATCAGGCCGCTTTCGTAAAGGTAACTGCACCATCCGCCACGGCGGCTGTACCGGTGGTGCGGGTACCGCCGTAGGTCACATCAATGGGCATTCCCACATTGGAACTGCCGCCAAGAGAAGCAGGCTTTACCATGCAGGACTCATACCGCTCGGCGAATACCGCAGTATCGGCCGTACCGGCGTAGGCATGTACCACCAGCAGATCGTTGTTGGCCATCGCGGCCACGTTCTGCTCCTTGATCGCCTGGTTCCAGATTTTTACCTGCGCCACATCCCCGGAATCCAGTTCGCAGGGCTCGAAACTCTGCGTGATCGTGGGCTTCTTCATGGTGGTGTAGGTGTTGCCGAAGATGTCGGTCTTGCTCTCTTCGCTGTAGTCATACTCCATGGAGCTGTCCTCCACGCGCTTACCGATGGGACTCCACACCGGGGCAGAACTGGTTCCCGTATTCAGGTACAGGATTAGCAGCTTGCGGTCTACGACCTGACCCGCCGGCGTGTTAAACGTCATATCAGCCATTTGTTTTCCCCCTTAAATTTTTTGATAAACCGCACAGATAACTGCACCACATAGGTACCCGTGCCTTCCTCATCCGCTTGAAGCAGCGTACCGTTCTGTGCGGTGATCCGCTCCTCCCGGGGATCATCCCCGAATACCGGAGCGGTACCGGCTGCGGACTGCTCCTGCACCCATTCCTGCAGGTCCACGATCCAGTCGGCGTTTTTTTCGGCTCCCGCATCATCATTGGGGGCCTTTTCAAACACATAATACAGGCCGAAATTATACTGGTTGGTGACTGTGACATTACCGACGATATCTCGCTTCCGACTCACTTCTACCAGCCCATCCGGCAAAATGCCGCCGGTGCAGGGAATCTTGTCGGTAAAATCCACCTGAAAGCCGGAGAGAACATCGAACTGCGGAAATGTTGCCAGCCAGGACCGGACTGTTTCCAAAGTATTCATGTCGGATCGGCCCTCCCCTGAACATAATTCTTCAGATCCGTCAGCATGGCGTCACCTTCCTTTTCCTGAAGGCGCTGGCCCCAGTGAGGCCCTGCCTCTGGATTTTTCGTCAGGGTATACGTCAGGGGCCGCCCAGTCGCTTTCAGCTGTGTGCCGCGCCGCCAGCGGGGCCCAACGCCTGGGATTACCCCAGGGCCTTTCCCCGTCGCCGCATTGACCATAACCTTGCCTTCATGCAGATATCTGGCATAGGGGACGAAGGTATTGATCTCTGGCTGGCTGACAGGAGACTGCGCCTGCGTCAGCTTGATGGTTGCCCCGGTACGGTACGGCATATACCGCACGATACGCCGCAGCACATTGGCAGTATGGAACTGCTGTACATCACCATTCACGTCCAGACCCTTCCGGCGGAGGATTTCTTCCACCGGGTGGCTATTTACCTTGACGCTGCCAACGATTGACACACTATCCACCTGCCTCCGTATGAACTACGCTGCCATTCCAGTATTTCGGATCAACATACTTGATGACCACCAGCCCCGGCACCTTCACCGGGATCAGTGAGGACCACTCCGCCCGGGTATTGACCTCCGGTCCCTCTCCCAGAAGGACCTTATCTCCCACTGCTACCGGGACATCTGCTCCGGGGATGACCAGCAGGAAGCTGTTCGCCTCGCCGCTGCCGGTCTTATCCACATTCTGCGTCTTTTTGAAATCCAGAAAAGCATTGGTGAAGACCTTCCGGGCATAGGTATCCTGACCGCTCTGGTGGTAGATGGTGACAGTCTGGCTGCAGAGGCTGTAATCGACCGGGCACACCCGGCGTCTGAGAGCCAGCATCAGCCGCACCCCCTGTAAATGTCCAGATAGAGGCACGCGGCCCTATACAGCGCCTTTGCCTGCCCCTTCTCGGACACATCTACCGCAGTTGCGGCCGCGCTGCCATAGGACGTAGACACGGAGCCAATGGAGGCAGACTGCACCGCTCCAGCATCGCCGCTGACGATCAGATCCACATTATGTAGCGCCTCAGCCATAGCGCAGACGGCCATACCCTCTGCCTGCTCGTCCGGAGCAGTCACAGTATAGATCCGCTTGTAGCGACGGAGTTGATCCGCCGCCCTGGCTTCCAGCTCCGCCCAATCGTCATCAGGGATGGCGCCGCCATGATAGACGGAACTGTAAAATTCATAATCGACCATAGCGGCGCTCCTCCTTACGCTTCTGTGTCAGCAGCCTCGGGCTGCTCGGCTTCAAGCTGTTCAGCTCCAGTGTGTTTGTCCTGAAGGTGCTTCGCAAGAGCCGCTTCGCTCTTGTAGTTCTTGCCGCAATGTGGGCAGATATAAGCCGGTTCCTCCGGCGGCAGGATCATGCCGACAATACGCATACCCGTTCCTCCTTAGGCCTTGGCCTTATGGTGCAGGTAGATGCCCGCCACCTTGTTCTCGTATACGTCAGCAATGCCGACATTGCGGTAGCCGAACTTATAGGCGTCGGCGCTCTGGTTCTGCTCAGGAGTGATGATCTTGGGCGCCACGTGCTTCTCGAACTGGATAACAGCGGACTTTTCGATGATCATGAAGTTGATATCGCAGCCGTTGGTGGGGTCCTTCACATAGCCGCCGGCCTCTTCGCTGGAGGTCGTACCGTCATACTGATCGATAGCGGTATAGAAACGGCTCTGAGGCACCTTGATGATGCCCGCAAAGGTTTCCAGAACCTCCTTGGACTTGGTGGTATCCAGGTCGCGGATCATGCCGTACAGAGTGGGTGTGATGAACAGATAGCGGTTGTTGGGGTCCACCTCATCCTCGTCCATCTTGTTCACGCCTGCGCGCAAGGCAGTGACGACAGCCGCACCGTCTGCCAGAGTCGCACCGGCAGAGATTTTGGAGATACCAGAAGCGCCGGCATACTGGGCGAAGCGGAAGGCATCCAGTTCCGGACCAACCTTCGTCCGCAGGAACTCACCAGAGAGCTGACCGAAGGCAATGCCGGCAGTCTCCAGATTATCCATAGTATCCACCTGGAACATGCGGCCACGGTCAAAATTGCACCTGACCGTCTCATTGGTGAGCGTTACATCACCGTTCACATAACCGCCGTTGCGGCTGTAATCGGCGAGGCCCTGCATGGAGATCTTGGGGATAATCATCTCGTTGTAGCTTGCGCCCTGGCGCACCAGCTCGGGGTTACCATCCAGTACAGAGGTCAGGGAAGCCTGCTTGTAGATCTTATCCAGGATAGGGATAAAAGTCTTAGCCAGAGTAATAGCGTTTGCCATTATGAAAAACTCCTCTCGTTATTGTGTCTCAATCCTTCTCTGGATCGAGTCCGGCGGCTGCCATAATCTTGGCAGTCTCAGCATCATACTTACTGGGAGGAGTGGACCGGCCCGTACCGCCCGCATAGGGAGGCGGTGTGCTGTCATCCTCAAACAGATAGGCGTTATCCTTCTTCAGAGCCTCCAGAGCGTCCTTGATATCCGCGTCCTGATTGGTAGACTTCTTCAGCTTCTCGACATCCAGCAGCGCGGAAATAGCCTTGGCATTGCGGCCCTTGGCGGCGGTGATGGCCTCTTTGATCTTTCCATCAAACGCCATTCCGTTCAGCTTGTCCTGCCACTCCTTGTCTTTGGTGGAGAGTTGAGTATTGAGGGTCTTGATCTTGTCCTGCAGATCCTTCACGTCAACGCCCTCGAACGCCTTCAGGCCATCCTGAGCGGTCTTCAGCTGCTCCTTGATCGCCTCGTAGTCGGCGAAAGGCTTCTTCGCGGACTCGATATCACGGCCATTCTCCGCCATGATCGTGTCAATCAGATCCTTGCTCAGTGCCTGGTCGCCGATCTTCAGATTTTCCAGAAATTCACGCTTCACTGTTTTCTCCTCTCTCCGCTACGCTTTCGGTACGCGGGTCGCCTCCGCTGCGGTCGGCCTTGATTACGCCTGGCCAGGGCAAATATGAGCACAGGCACAGGCCTGCAATCAACAAAAAAGGAGCCGGCAGGATATCTCCTGTCAGCTCCACTCAGCTCTTTCCACCCACCACTTAGGGCAGAGAACATTATTTCGTTTTCACAACATCGCGGCGGATTCGAATGACCTTCACCCCGCCGCCGGGCATAGGGATCAGTTCAACCCGGTCATCCTTGGCAAGAATGGCTTCGATTGCTTTGATAGTCTGTTCTGTCATAAATCCCCCGCTCGCGCCTTTCTAATCACAACCCCGGAGTAATTTCTTTGACGCCTTTAGCAGCCTGATACAGCCGCCGCATAATAGAATTTTCCTGCAAATATTCGAGACCTTTCAGCGTAATACGGGCGTCCTTGACGTTCACATGGGTCTCGCCAAGAATATCCCTGCTGATCGACGCGCCTTTGATGTATCCGACATCGACCATCATTTCAATGTACCTGCCACAGCGTTCAGGTGTGACCCCCAGCGCATCCGGCCCGATCTGCTGTACAGCATCGAATTCCGGGTAGTCCATCGCTCTTTCCAGCGCGGTCAGAATTTTGTATACAGCCTTGAAATTATCCATTATACGACAAGCTCCTCGCAGACTTCCGCAAGGGATTTACCGTCAACAAACGGGGTCGACATAGCCAGGTCTACACTCTCCACCGTAATTTCTTTACCGTCATAAGAAAGAGAGATGTCCGAATGGCTGAAGGGGCATATTGCCCCGTGCTTACCGTGGTATTCAAAATCAATATCCTGCGTCAAACCCGCAATAAGGGTTTTCATGTCAATCGCTTTCAAGGATATCCGAACTCTCCTTTCTTTCAAAATCTGTCAACTCTCTTGCCGGTCGACCGACAATCGCGTCGTCCTCCCAGATGATATCGTGGGCGTGTTCACCGTGTTTTCCATACGGATGCCGTTTCAGATTGCCGTGCGGCCCATTGCTGACCTGACGGATCTGCTTTCCAGCAGCGTCGAAAAAGATCCGATCCCGCTGTTTCCCACTCTGGGATGTTACATCAATAATGGCATTTGGCATATATCGCGGTGGAACTCTCGGGTGCGTATGCTTCGTCCAATCGTCTGTAACAACAACTGAACCATCCTCATGATACCGTACTTCTGAATATTTTTCAACGGTTTTCATAACTTCGGCCATCTGCTTCGGGCCAAAGCCGGACACCTCCAGCCGCTCGTCCTCTGTGCGGAGACCAACGCCATCGGAAAAGCTGCGATATTCCTGCTGCAGGAGCACCAGGCGGCTCTTTCGCGGCGCTGCGTCCTCCGGCCCAGCCAGCAGCACACGGCGTTTCTGCGCCCGTATGGCGCGCTCCATGCGGCGCTGCATCTGCGTAGCCTCATAGCCGGTATAATGCCGGCCCTCGAAAGTGACGCCCTTTTCGTTGTCCTGCCGAAACTGCTCCAATTCGGCGACAGTATACTGCGGACGGGTCACGCCAAGAATGATCGGGCTAGCAACATGGCCGCAGTTCAGCGTGCCGATTCGGCGCACCAGACTGTTATTGAGTTCCTCATAGGCGGCGTCGCTGTACTGCAGGCCCTGTATCGGTTCATGGTCCGGGGCGCTGTTGGCGTGTGCGGAGATCTCCCAGCCGTTACAGCCGAGGGCGTCGTGGTTCTGCTGGCTGATCTGCTCCGTCATTAGGCCGAGGCCGCCCATGATATTGCGCCGAACCGCCGCTTCCAGTCCGGTGTGTACCCCGGAAGCATATGCGACAGAAACGCCATGCTTTACGATCCCGGAGCAGGCCCGCCGGATCGCGGTGTTGTAATCGGCGGCGCCGGTGAATACCTGCTGAAAGGCGTAGTCTGTGCAGGCCATATACGCCTTCGGTAAAGTCTGATATTGACCGTATGGATCCATCAACATGATGGCCTTGGTCTGTGTGATGTTCTTCAGCTCATCACCAGCCAGGGCGACAGCGGCAGACACGATCTGCTGGATCGCCGGATTCGCGTCAAACGGTATGAGATGCCCCGGATACCTGCTGAGCGTCGTATCATACCCATATCGAGCCGCCGTGCGTAGGAGTTTCCTCGCTTCCCCTCGGGTCACGCTGAGCAGCTGGGCGAGGTCTCGCTCCAGTTCCTTGCGGTCCTTCCCCAGCCATTCAGCACGCCAGGCTTCATAGGCGGCGGTGCTGGTGAGCTTTCCCGCGTCCTGTATGCGGCGGGCAATATCCTTCAGAAGGTAGGTGTTGATTGGGTCGATCAGACGCCCCGCAGCGAGGCGGAAACCCTCGATCTGCTCCGGCGTCAGCATTACTCATCCCCCGCCCCTTCCATCGCTTGGATCTCAGGCATATACTTCTCCCGAACCTTCTTCAGATCTGCCTCGGTTTCGATCGGCATATCGAAATACCAGCCGACAGCGATCTCCGGCTTCAGGAGGCCGCGAGCCACCATGTCCTTATAGTCAGCCCAGGTCTGATCCTCGTCATACAAAATCCCATTGCCCCAGCTGATGACCACATCCTTGGCAGGGTCGATATCCGGGCCGGAGTAGATCTTGTACATTCGCCCGAGGACGCCGCACACGCGCAGTGCTTCTCTGGCCGCGGTCTCCCACATGTGCTGGAAGTCGATAATGGTCAGGTTATAATCTCCGGCACTGCTGGTGATCTCCGTTGCGGTACGTTCAGCGGCCTCCACCTCGGAGAGCAGGCCGCGCTTCAGGCCGATCAAACTCTCCACATTGCGAAGGTACTCTGTCTTTCTCGCCAAGAAGGACTGCTCTCGCAAGGCCGGCGAGAAGATCGTCATGCCGACGGCATCCGGGTCATCATCAAGGCCCACAAAGAGGTCATCCGTCAGCCGTTTCTTGCCGTCAGAGCCTGTCCTCAGCAGATCCGCTGACGCCACAATACGGCTCCGACCATTCTCAAACTCCCGGTTAAGCTGCGCTTCGTTCCGGTTGATGTTATGGATCAAGCCAGCCGCCGGCGCATAGACACTGACGGCGTCCGGGCTGCCATCCACCGTGTTCTCCTGCGGAGCCCGTACCGGGATCAGGCCGATGGAGCCGATACCTGGAAGAACCAACTCCGGCACCAAGTCCGCGTATTTTTCCAAGGCGCCGAGGCTCGTTTCATACCCGAGGATCTGTGCGGTCTCGGAGCGGTACAGCTTGGTTTCGATTGTCAAATCGCCATTTGTATCCACACGGCGCCGTTCAAGCAGCGTGTAGTAGATCCGGCCCTCCACCGTGCGCTCCGCCATGCCGATATCTGTAATCTCATCGCGCTCGTTGCGCCCCAGCGGAATATAGCTGCCGCGAGACACCACGGAGAACGATACGCCCATCCGGCCAAAGACCGGCTTCAAGAAGCACTGCCCGCCGATGAGGGCCTGCTGCATAGCTTTAACCTTGGCCGCGTCCAGTTCATGCAAAAGGGTGTCGATGTATTCAGCTCCCTGCTTTGTCGGCACGGCCTTGTATTCGGAGAAGGTGGTCTTGGTGAGCTTGGCCACCACCGACACCGGGATGCGCTGGCATGGGTCTTCATCCTGAGTAGGCTCCGTCTGATAATACAGCTGAGCCCAGTCCTTGATTGCCGCCTGCATCGCTGTGGAGGTGATGTCCTTCACGCCGAAAGCCTGCTCAAAGTTATAAACTTTTCCCTGCTCAAACAGGGCGGAGAAAATACTCACGGCTTAGATACCTCCCGACAGTTGATCACGATCCGGGGCTGGCGGCGCTGCGTTGCCTGAACCCCGTCGATATATGCCTGCAGGCGCTCGATCTCTCTGGCCTGGGCTTTACACTTCTCGCTCAGCAGTTCGTTGGCACGCATCAGATCATCTCTGCACCATGCCGGAAGGAACCGCTCATACAGCCACTTTTTCAGTTTGCTCACTGGCCCCTCCGTTTCCAGATCTTGTTTGTGCCATATCTTACAGCGTCGATGTGATGGTTGGCTGCGTCAGGATAGCCCTGCAGCACCTCGCCTGTCTTTCCATCGCGCTCGTATTCGTATTCAGAAAATTCTTGCGCGGTATCTGGGCACCTGCCCGGGTCTATCACGATAGCGGCCAGCGATTGCAGCCACTTCATGGAGTAGGCGACGCTGCCCGGCCCCTTCTCAGATGCCCGGCAGTTCAGGCCGTAGCTGCGGTAATCGCTGACGGATTTCTCCTCAGCACTATCCGCGATCAGCAGCTCTCCGGCAGGGACCCGGCCCTTAACCAGCGCCGCAGTGTCTGCATTGCTGGTACGGTTGCGGGTCAGCTCGTCAAACAGGTAGAGCGTGCGTCGGGCGGCGTCATAGTGCATCCGGTTCCATGCCCAGGGGTCAGGATACCAGCCCCAGTCCACGCCGTTTGTGACCCGGTCGAACTGCCCGATCTCGGCGTCTGTAATCGCCCGGAGCTGTAGATTTTCAAAGACCTGTGTACCGGAACCGACCACCTCGCCCAGATATTCGTGCCGGTATCCGGTAGGATTTGTGTTCTTCAGGTGCTCGGCGTCCGCAATGAAACGCGGGCCGAGCCATTCCGGCGGGGCGGTCAGATAGGTGCTGTGATGGACCATCTGCCCGGGCTTCTTCTCCAGCACGTAACGATTGGCCCAGTTGCGCGCCATCGCCGGTGGGTTGAAGCTTTTGAAGGTAAAGCTGAAGGATCCGCCGCGCAGTGTGGACTGCTCCACATTACGAATCTGCTCCGGACCGTCAAACTGGTCCAATTCTTCAAACCAATCGATGCCAATGTAGCCGAAGGGCACTTTGATAGACTTTACCTTGCCGGGATCGTCCAGACCGAAAAACATGATTTTCTGCCCGGTAGGGAGATATGTGCATTCCATCGGGCTCACCGTGCAGCGGAACTTCCGGGTCAGGCCCAGCTGGGCGATGGCCCACACGACCTGTGTGTAGACGGTCGTCCGCAGCGTATTGCCGTATTTACGGAAAACGCAGGCGTGGATCAGCGGGTTCTTCAGGATCAGGAGAATGATCTCCAGCGAGATGTAGGAAGATTTACAGCTTCCGCGCCCACCCTTTTCAACCAGTTCATTGATCGTCCCGGCTTTAACCGCACGGTGGGACTCCGCAAACGCCGGAGAGATCGTTTTGGAAAGATTACAGGTCATCAATGATCTGCACACCTCCGTCATCTTCGCCGGCAGCGTCGCCCAGCAGGTCGATAATGACCTTTGCGGCCTTGGCATCGCCCATGGTGGCTGCTTCCGTCAGCCCGATGATCATAGCCATCTGGTTATCTACGTCCTCCGGATCGACCCCCCGGCGGGCAATTTTATTCCACCGCCGCCGGTCAGACACCGGCAGTGACAGGTAGATATCAGCAGCCTCTTTCAGGCTGCGCTTACGTCGACGCGACGCGCCGGAAGCAATACCGCCAGCACGCCCATATTCCCTTGCTTCACTCTCGGTTCGCTGGTTGAACGGGATAAGGTTCTTTTCATTTGGCACGTCACCACCTCTCTCAGTCCAAAAAAGGAGCGGCACGCTGAGCTCTCCCCAAAACCCAGCGTGCCTTATAGGAGCCCGATACTATGGCCGCCTCGGTGCCGGGCGACGATCATAAGGAGATGCGATGCCGTCCCCTGATTAGACCATAGTGCGTTATTAAATTGTTGTCTATGCACGCAAGCAAAAAAGTGTTGCATATGCAATGCTTTTTTAACGCTTTTTGCCGAGCCACCCCACAAATGCCCCGAAGATCCGGCACAGCCAGTCCAGCAGGACTGTCTTACTGGCATGGCGACACCGTCTGTACTCCAGCAAAATTGTCAAGAACTTGCTGAAGTGCTGCCGCTGCTTTTCGCCCCTTCTCATCTCTACGACGCTCTGCGCCCGGAGTTCTGTCGGAAACTGCAATACTGCGGCTTCCGTGCTGCACGCGCATTCAGGCACAGCAGTCTCCGCAGATGCTGTTCTTGTTAAAACCTCTGGCGTGATATGGTACCGTTGCTTTAATGTTTCCTGCCCCCAGCATGGCTGCTGCGGAGTCGGCACAAGGGGCAGAGTGTCCAGGACGTTCCCTTCGGTATAGAACCGATAAGCCACCTCACCCAGCGCCTGCATATTCAGCAGGTAAACTTGAGCCACGCCAAACGAACGGCCAATAGCCTCTAAACCTCGGTGCAGTGTACGGCTGACAACAGATTTGTCGCGGACAATCAGTGTGGATATTTCTCCTGCCGATAGAAACTCCCCAAAGTACAGATACAGGTACACAGCCTGCACCTCTGTCAGGCAGGACAGTACCACACGCAAAATATCCGGCTGGCTCATGTCCAATGTCAGAACGGAGGATGTAGACAATGGCACCCCCGCAGCTTCCCGGCAGCGCACAGTTTCCTGTAAGGTCTTTTTGGCCCGGCAGAGGGTCCTTGAAACGGTGCTGCGATTTACGCCAAGCCTATCGCTGATCTTCTCCATTGTCAGCCCATCTGACCACAGTTTAAACATCTCCCACTGCCGTTCGCTCATCAGGTCTTTCCCCTCAGCAACGGCCGCTCTCATGACGCTGCGGGCGTCAACATCACTCTCATCATCCTGCTCCCCTTGCGCCCAGTTCAGAAATTGCTGACGATCCGCGGAGAACTCCGAATGCGACTGACCGGGGCGGCTGCCAATGCGTTTCCCCGGTGTCAGTGCCCTCAGCTTGGCATTCACATCCAGTAGTTCCTCCTTCACCATGAAGAAGGCCATGTTATCGCCCTTGCCTTGTTCCTGTAGTTCCCGCTCTTCTTTCATCCGGGCCATCAGTTCCTTCCGGCGGGCCTTCAGTTCATCAACGGTCATTTATCTTTCCCGCCTTCCACCCCACCGCTGCGTTTTCGGAGAAGCGTGGGACATCGTAGTAGCCCGACAGCAGCCGGGACGTATCCCGAAGCTGGGCAAGGACAACTTGATACGCCTGGATCTCATTCGGCGGCGCGCCTTCTTCCTTCAGCTGCTTGATCTTCAGCTTGATTTTTACGGCTGCCATCCGATATTCCAAGGCCATCTCCGCCATTGTGCTCAAAAAATACACCCCCTCATGTGCCTAAAACCACTACCAAAAGTTGTTTTGAAACCGGAACAGAAATTGGTAGTGATTTCGACTGTTTTGACCGTCCCCATCCAGGGGCCGCAGATTTAGGTAGTAGTTTTGCATAGTCCCACCGTCTGAGTGTCTGGTATGGGGTCAGTTTTGGCAGTCTGATTTTGAGAATGTCCGTGTGTGCTGGCGATGGCTCCAGTAAGCCGTCTTGGCGATTTTCTCGGCTGCCCGGTTGACGGTGCGGGAGACTGTTGATCGGTTGATGCCATATCGGAGCGCGATCTGCCCCATGGTCTGGCCTGTGTATAACCATGCCTCAAGGAGCTCCTTCTGCCGCATGGTCAAACCCACGAGGTGCTTCGTAGCCTCGTAGTCTGCCTTGAGATATGCTTTGTTCATCATCCTGATTCCCTCACCTCCGGCGCTTATTGGCCATCCTACGCAGATACCGCGTCCGATGGGCCGTGATATATCCCCTCATATCTTCTCGCTCCTGCTGCGATGGGAGGTTGCTCTGCTCCGCGGCTTTGGCAGCCTGATATTCCGCCCACTTGGAGCAGACTGCCGTATTGTGACAGCCCGCCTGACGATCCGGGCAGCCCTTACATGGAGGTTGAGCCATCCCGTTTTGCCTCCAATGCCGCTTCGGCTTCCTCGCGGGTGAGAAATACGGTCTTGCCGATTTGCTCTATATGCTCTTGCCGGCACTTGCGCTCATAGATACACAGCTCGCCCTTGTCGCAGAAACTGCAACAGCCCTCTCCGTCAACAGAGACAGGGCAGATCAGGTCGCAGTCAGGACCGGCATCCCACGTCAGTTCGAATACTGTTTTTGCAGGCAGCACCACCAGCCGACCGTCTCTGTCGGCCTCGGCCAGCTCGCGCAGGCGGTCAAGACCGCCGCACTCATCGGCAAGAGCACGGCATTCCTCGCTGTATTTCGTTAATCTATCCATCAATTGCCTCCTTGTTTTTTCGCGCCGAAATAGTGCTTCCGCCGTGACCGGCGAAAGGCACCATTTCGGCGCTCGTCTGTTGGGTATACATAGTAGACAGATCGTGCGCCGGGTCTGACAGCTGAAAGCCTTGTGCGGCAATGGGAAGACCCAACAGACAACAGATGCGATATCATCAGCAGATCCATGTCTAAAATTCATGGTCATCTGTTGGGTGTCTTCACCCTAAAAAAGTTGCAGATTCAGCAGAAGCCGGAACATTTTTTACCGTAGGGCTTTATAGCTAAGGTGAAAAACTGCGGCCATATCAACCTAAAAACGCTGTCCTTTCAAAGGTTCTCGTCTTTTTCAGCATATCAGATTTTTAAGCGTCAAAACCGGTGCAAAATCCGATATCAATAACCGGACGAAAATGCGATATATTTGCCCGGAAGCTGCCGCGGCTCAAAGCGCCACTTTTTGGCGTCATCGCCAATTTTCTGATAAAGCCGTGCCACGGCCAGCATAGGGGTATCTTCGCAGATGTCAAACTGAAATTCCTTCCGGGAGCAGTTCCAGATGCCCCACTTGGCACCCGGTACGCCGCGTTGATACGTCTCACGTCTCATGGTGTATCTCCTTCGCTCCCTCAGTGGCTTCCCCCTCCGGCAATGGCATCCAGTTGTGCACCTGCCCCCGCAGATTTTCGATCTCTTTCTGGAGCGCCAGAATATGCGTATTCATGTTGGCGATTCGGTCCGCAGCGGCAAAGCCAACAGCATCAACATCGCAGGAAGACCAATCCTTCACCCCGACTTCTTTCACCAAGTCTTCCGGCACCGGCTCCGTTTTATAAAACGGGCAGTTTTCGCAGGCTTCCATTGGCCCGCCTGCTGATGAAACGCATCTCAAGGCATTTACGAGTTCTTGATCCCTCATTTGTCTCCGCCGCCTTCCAATTCTCCGCCACATGCAGCGTACCCTGCAAGATCCACCCAGTTGTCCGCCTTGCCATGGCCGGTGGCGATCCGGGCGATTTTGAACAGGCCCATCATAGCGGCCACGTCCGTTGGCAGGATGCAGCAATCTGCATCAGGAGTAATGCATTTCTTCCGCAGATAACTGGCCCAGAGCTCTCCAATCAATTCGAAATTGTTCTCCGGGCTTCCGTAATCCTGCTCGCGGTCACCACAGACACAGATCTTCGCGCACTTCAAAATTTCCTCTCGATTCATAGCTTAGCTCCTATTTCTTCCGGTTGTAGGTGACCGGTTTGATTTCCGGATAGCGTCGCTCAAACGGATCCATGGGCTGGCGGTTTTTGTACACATCGGCCAGCCGCCGGTCCAAATGCACCTGCAGCACATCGGCATCCGGATTTTTGTGATTCATGGCGCCCAGAAAATGCTTGTAATTTTCACGCCACAGGAGATCTAATTTCACGAGCCGGTCATAGCCCCAGCCAAATTCCTCGTGCAACGTAATTTGCAGGGTCTCCGCCATCAGCTCACAGGTGATCCGCTGGGCGTCATCGATCATTTTTTGCTGGATTGCAGCCTGCTTGGCGAGAAATCCAGATTGCTTACTCATGACTTTTCTCCTTCAGCTTTTCCCGAAAGTAGAGGTTTTCGACTGCATAGCGCTCCTCAAACGGGCGGATGTTCTCGCCGCAGGCCGCTCGCAGTGCCCGATCCATCTTCTCCTTGGTGTAGACGATTTCCGGATCGTCGGCGGCATCATCAACGCACATCTGCGCGTAGGCCATGAAGGTATCCAGGAACGCAGATTCAAAGCGAGTAGACATCTTAGGCCCGAAGTGAAACTCGTTGTGCAGCGCGATCAGAGCGACGTCAAGGCACTGCTGCACCGTGAAGCCCTTGATTACATGATTGTCATACTGGAGCTGCTTGATGGCTTTCTGTGCCTGCAGCAGCTGAACGTAAGTATTAGGTTTCGGCATTTTTGATTGACCTCCCCCAACCATCCAGCAGCGCCCCCATTGCGCCAGCGTCCAGATCCGAGAACTCGTCCTCATCAACGCCGGCAATCAGGATCGGGCCAAAAAAATCAACTCCGAAGATCCGGCAGTTGTGGGGAAGCCCCTGCAGGCGCCCCTCTTCGTTGCAGATGATCACCACATCCGAGGCGATGGTCACCGTCTCAATGTAGCCGCCAACGGCAGCCTGCAGTTCTTCCAGCGTATTGGGGATGTCCCGGGGTTCCGGCTGACAGCCGGGTGCTTTATAAATCACTTTCATGCTGATTCTCCTTTTTAGTCTCTCATTAGAACCCGTTCCATACCTGTCGGCCGCAGTATTCGAAGCACTCAGCGTCGTTGCAATCTGCGGGCGTCAGATCCTCAATCCGTTTCCGGCTCCGAGAGATAAACAGGTCGGAATCCATGGGCGGCTTCGGGTTTTTATCCCGCAGAAGGTGATCCACACCGACTAACGCTTGATAGGTCTCCGGCTCGTGTTCCCGGATGTACTGGTAAAAGAAATTCTTGTGGAATGGGCAGAAGGCGCAGGCACTTGCCTTAGTGTCCATCCCCCATTCCTCCAGGATGTATTTGTAGTTGTCCGCCCTGGTAAGCCCCATATCCACCAGTGGGAACTTATTGACGAACATGGGGCTCTTGCTTTCCTTGCATCGATGCGCTTCTTCAGCGCTGAATCCCATGTGCATCTCGTGAGCCTTGATATCCTCCGACCGGAGCCGCTGTCCCTTCCGGTATCCCAGCAGCTCCCAGCGGACAAATTTGGAAATGCGCTCCACCTTGTAATCGATGGTGCAGTTCCGGGGCATCTTGGATTTGTGGCCATCATTCCCGAGTGTCCACCAAGGAATGCTAATGGCCCGGCGCTCTCCGAAGTTCTCCGTAAAGTCCTTGTACAGCGGGGTATCCAGAACATAGAACAGAATCCCTGCGTTCTCACAGGCATTCTTGGTAAACTCCATCTGTTCTTTTACCCAGAGTGGCTCCAAACCGAGGTCACAGAAGATAACAGCGTCATAGACTGGCACCAGCGGGTACGGAGCCGGGGCTTGTACTGCGTTCTCGCAGCTCATCAGTGCCAGAGCAGTGGACTGCATTCCCGCACCGAAGGAGAGAATCTTCACATCAATCCCTCCCGCGGGCGGCCGTGATAATAGATCTCCGCCGCATAGTATGTGTGCGTGCAGCTCTTGGCCGGGATATAGAGATCAACGACCATTTTTCTCCCGGCCCGACGGATCTTCTGAACCTTTCCAGTGAGCAACTGTCCGCATGGGCGTCCAGCACCGTCCAGGGTACAGAAACGGAAGGACTCGCCGAGGGCGGCGGTGAAGTTTGCGCACTGGGCAGACTTAATTTCACTCATCGTCCTCATCCTCGCTCTCGTGTTCATATTCCTCCGCAGTCATGAACTCCAGCTTCTCAGGCGAAACGTTAAGCATCGCTGCCATGCTTGATTTGCAGTCTATGGCCATAATGTCATTGAGGTCTTCTAACTTAGCACCCGGGATAAGCTCAAAGGACTGCTTTGCGAAGCCTACGGTCCCGGGGCCGCCGTAAAGCTCTGCATCATGAACCCGGAAATAGAGAGTTGCTTTTACTTCAAAATTAGACGAAAAACTCATAAATGATTACCTTCTTTCGTGGTGGTTTAGAGGCAATGCCATAAATTTTTATAGCCATCTCTGCGTCGCTCTGTGTTTTCCAGTGGTCACGGATGTACTGCTCTTCTTCACTTGTCCAACGGCGATAGTCACTCATGGCAGCAAATCCCTTCCATATCAGGCGACGGCAGTCCATCTATTGCGTTACAGAGCCGCAGGGCGTTTTCCGCTGTCGGATCTTTCCGGCAGGCAGTCTTGACCGTTTCTGTTTCCCGGATAACCCTTGCGTGGTGTTCCGAGAGTTTCCGTTCAAATTCAGCAGCGCTGGCAGCCCTTTCCCATTGAACCCGGATACGCTGCTTTTCGGCAGCCGCCTGATCCCGCGAGATTGTCTTGTTATAATACAGAAAATAGATATTCCGCAGGCAGGTGTAGGCCATCTGATCCGGCAGGGATAAACCTTCAGGCAGCTCCTCATCGTGCATGGCAGCCTTTTCCCAGGGAAACGTAAATCCTGTGCTCATAACTGCAAATACCATTCCAGGACTGCTACCGCCGCCTGCCAGCCGTGACAGACACGCCACACATAGCCCTGTGCCTGAAGGCGTTCACCCCACCACTCCTGTTCATCGGAAGTGTGTCCGCTCTCCGTTTTCATCTCGATATACAGCCCGTGATACTGTCCCCGAGGTACCGGTAGGCAGAGATCCGGCACGCCGGACTTCACGCCCTGCTGCTTCAGGTGCTTGGCCTCCACAGCATCACGGGTACCGCCATTGGGGATGTGATGGAGCAACGCCAGTTCCGGCCACTGCCGGCGGATAGAAGGCTGCTGGCTCCACTTGATGACATAAGCCTGATGCTGGGCCTCACTTGCCATTCTCTATCACCTCCACGAAGGTCACGGTCTTATTGTTCTTCGGGTCTTTCTCCTTGCCCTGGCGAACGGTGTACCCATTCCGGGCGAGGATCACAATAACCTGATCACGGTCCTCTGCTTTTGATACATACAGTTTCATGTACCCCTCCGCTTCTTCGGCGCGTTAAACAGCCTGTTCATGATCTGACTGGCCTCTCCTTTACTGAGATCAGTGACGTCAAACCCCTTACAGCGCTTTTTGATGATTTCCAGCTGCTTCGCCGTTGCGGGAGACTTCCCCCATTTCCGCACGGCCTGCAGATCCCATAACATCCGATCATTTTGATGGTCCCGGATCAGCGTAAGGTATGCCCGGTCAAGCGCTTCCTGCATCCCGCAGCGGGAGCCGTTTGGTAGATTTACCATACCCAAAGCATCCGGGCAGGGGATTGTCATACGCTGCTTATTAGCTAGGGAACACACCAGTGAGCCGTCCGGCATCTTGAACCAGTTAACGTCATGGGTCTGATACTTCATTTCCTGTGCCCACAGATCTACCAGGTGGATGTTCTTCACCCAGCTCTCCGGAGAATCGGAGGCTACCTCAATCTTCTCCGGCAGTTCAAACAGATCTCCCTCAATATCCTTCTCTTTCCGTTTCGGCACATTATCCATGTCGATACCAAGTAAGGAGGGTGCCGTACACAGGGACGCCTTTCCGGTAATGCCCACGCAGTCGATCAGCTCCAGACGCTGCTTTCCCGGATAGAGCCGAAGGCCGCGCCCTACCATCTGAGCATATAGGCTTTCTGACTGCGTCGGCCTCGCCACGATGACCGTTTCCACCCGAGGAATATCGGTGCCCTCGGTGAATACCATGCAGTTGACGATGCAGGGAATCTCGCCGGCAGTAAAAGCATCAATGATGGCGGAACGGTTCTTGGTTTCGCCGGTGACCACTACGGCCCCATTGATCCTCTTGGCAATTTCTTCAGCTTGATGTACACTGACAGCGAAGATCAGCGTGGCGCCCACAGCCATATCTCTGTAAGCCTGTGCAATGGCATCTGCGGTGCCGTCCATGGCCTGATCCAGTTCGCCGGGTGCGTAATCGCCCTGGCGGGTATGAACTGCGGTGATGTCGAACCCAATGTCTACCCGCCGGCAATGGATATCACAGAGATAGCCGTTCTTCACTCCCCAGCGCAGATCTCTCTGGAAGATGATCTTGCTGAAGACCGTATCCAGGCGAACCTTATCTCCTCTGTTTGGCGTTGCGGTGAAGCCGATCAGCTTCTCCGGGCGAAAGTAATCAAAGATTTTCCGGTATGTGCTGGCAGCTGCGTGATGGGCCTCGTCGCAGATAATGAGACGGAAGTCCTCCGGATCGAAGTCGCTCAGACGGCGCGCCAACGTCTGAATGCTGGCACTGACAACCTCCTCGCCGTGGCTGTGCTGCTGGGCACGTTCAATGCCGTAGGAGCAGTTGAAGTATTTGCGCGGCTGCTCCACCAGTTCTTCACGGTGGGACAGGATCAGCATTCTCTCCCCGTGCCGGGGGATATTCGCAAAAGTAACTGTTTTTCCGAGGCCTGTTGCCATCTGGGCGAGGAACGCACCAGGCGGCTGCGCCTCAATGGTTTCAATACATTCGGCTTGATATGGCCTTAATTCCATAATTTTCCTCCAAAAAACGTGGAACTGTGGAACAGCGTGGAACTTGTGTTCCACACTTGAAAGCCTTGTGCCACAACGGATACAGGTCAACCGTGGAACCGTGGAACAAATTTTTCAAAAATTTCCACGAAAATGTGTGTATATAAATTACTCGAACAAACGTACACACACGCACATTCTTATATATGCTGTATTTTCTGTTCCACAGTTCCACACCCCTCTAAAAATGATGTTGTAGCCATTGTGTCGCAACGGTTACAGCCTGTGGAACACTGGTTCCACACATGTTCCTCAAGTTCCACACTATAATGGCTGCTCATCCGGGTCAGCTTCATCATCCAGTTCAACCGAGGGCAGCCGCAGACAGAAGCACTCCGTAGGGATGCCATTGATCCGCTTTCCCTTGGTGTTGGCCCGTCCCCGGGTCTCGATTAAGTTTGACTGCTTCAGGTATGAAATCATGGCCGCAGTCGAGTATCCTGCGTCCTGCAGGATGCGTTCAAAGACAGAGCGAATGATATATGCCCGCCCATCTTCCAATGCGCCCAAGACCTCTATATTGGGGTTCTCCGAGCGGCCGCACAGTTTATTGGAATTCTGCGTGACCCAGTCGCACAGGTACTTATAACCCCTGTCACCGGCAGATACCGCCGCTTTGGATGCCAGGAACTCCGATACCTGCTCAATCGTCAACGGCTGCTGGCCGGAGAATATCCACTGACAGGCCAGCTCGTCCGCCAGGATGATTGCGGCAGCGGCCATGGCCTGTTTCTCCGTGGTGTCCCGGTCACTGAGGATCCGAAACAGTTCCCGGTACCGTTCTGACACCTGATCTATTACGCCTGGCTGATAAAGACGCTCCACAAATTTTCTTCCGGCAAAACCGTAATTTCGCTTCACTGCACCAGAAATCCGCATACCGTCCTTAATAACCGCTTGGGCAGACTTGCATTCAATATCGATAACACGGTTTACTGCGCCGGCGCCGCTGGCCGTGCCCGTCAAGGGAGATTCACCCGTAGTCAGGATGCAGTTCCTCCATGTTGGCGTCAGATCCACGCCACCGGAGCGGTTGCCACGGGTTCGGCCAACGCCCTGTGCCAGCTTATAAACATCGAATGTAGTACGGCCTTTGCTGTCCTTAGCGAGCTGAAGCTCATCCAGACAGAATGGCAGATTGTTCAGGAATGCGGCTGTCTTTTCCATGCCGACCACGGTACCGTCAAATGTTTTGACATAAGATCCGACAGCCGGATCTCCCCACACGCTGGCGGCCACCATCAGAGCCACTGTCTTACCGGTTCCGGAATCGACACCCCATAAATGGACGAAGAATGGGAGGCAGTTCAGCGGTTCCAGCAGAACGGAAGCAAAGGACGCTGCCAGAATGATCCTGGCGGTTGTAGACATCTCCCGAACCTCCGCCGCCGTTTCCAGCCATTTTGTTTCAGAGCCCCGGCTCCGGACCGTCTGGAACATCGCCTTGAAATTGACGTCACCGTCAAAAATCAGGCCGTCAACAAAGGGAGAAAAGCCCTCGTCCGGTATGTAGCCGAAGCGTCCGATGCTCTTTTTCTCCGGAATCAGATAATAATTCATGTTTTCCATGTCGGAGATGTACTGAATAAAGGCCCTGGCGTTCTGGCTGGTCACCGCAATGCCGGAGCCAGCCAGCTCCGTGACCTTATTGGAACTGGCCAGCACCGTCTTGCTGACGATGATCTTTCTCCATATGGTACCCTTCCGGAATGCCAGCTGAAGCTTTTCTTCACCCGTGTCAATATTCACCAGCCGTTCCACCGGCATGATCGGATGCGGACAGGCAACCTCATCGTTATAGCCGTTCTTCTTGAAAATACCGCCATCATCCGCCTCCCAGTCGCCGGCATTGAGCTCCAGCGGTTGATTTGTGAAGTTGGTAACGTTATCGATATAAATGGTGCCGCTCTGGGCCTTCAGACTTTCCACGTATTTCTTGTACATGGTCTTGAAGCCTTTGAATCCCTTGGAAACGGAATATGCCGCCAGTTCCTCCATCTTGGCCGCATGAGTGAAAGGCTCCTTGTGATACGCATACAGCGCCTCATACGGCGTTGTGGTTAAAAAATCATCTTTTTCGAAGCTCCATTCTTCACTCATAGCTATCTCCCTATATTTTGATCCAGCCACCATTCAAGGACTGGTAGTTTCTTGGCCGCCTCCGCATACAGAGGATGGATGTATCCGACGATATCCGGGGAAAGAAGTTTTTGAGCTTTCCATAGCTGTCGGTATTCTGCCGCTTTCTCTCGATACAACGCCGCAGCGGCTTCTTTTTCCTGTGCTTCTCGCCGGCGAGCTTCCAGCAGAGCGGATCTCTCTGCCATGCTGGGACGCTCGCCGGTGAGACCAAGCCCAAAATCACAGTTGAGCTTCAGGCACGCTTGCGCGAAACTGAGTCCAAACAGCCGCATTACAAAATCAATCACGCTTCCGCCGGCACCGCAGCCAAAGCAATGCCAGCCGGTCTTGTTCCCCCCATCGTAGACCTTCAGACTGCCGTGATTGTCTCCGGCATGAAAAGGACACTGGATATAACCGCCGCGATCCGGATGAAAGCCATACAGCTCCACCACCTGACGAGCTGTCAAATGCTCCTTGATCTGTCGGGCCAGATCATTCCCAGGCATCCGCGGCCAGCTCCTTGTAATTCAGGATGGCAGTCAGGTGCTTGGTGGCTTTACAGTAGTCGCAATGCTCGCAGCGGGTCGGTTGAATGCGACCTTCCTTGATTGCCTGGTATCGCGGCGCCCGGTCCTCCACTTCAGCCAGCTTGGCAGCCAGGTCCTCGTCTGCGATGTAAAGGGCCTCCAGATCAGGGGATTCTTCCTTTGTGCCAACTGCCAGAACGAACGGCAGCATATTGCCCTCGATGGCCTGATAGATGGCTCCCTGAATATCATAGCCGTAAAACTCGATGAACGGGATCTTGCAGTGATCCTCGGCCGACCACACATCCGCCATATCCTTCATGGCTTTCTGGTCCACAATGGCCCCATCACAAAAACCCAGTGCGGCTGCCGTATTAGGGAAGCGCTGCACAATGGCTTTGCAGGTGTCGCCATCCAGCAGGCTGTCGATTTTGATTTTGAACGGTACACCGGCAATCTCGCCGGTACGGATGACCTGTTTCCTGCCAGACATCAGAAGCATATAAAGCTCATCCGACTGCATACGCACAACTACCTCGGTAGCCCGGAGATATTCGGCCTTCAAGGTACCGTCCCGCTTGAAGATCTCCGGGTGCTGTGCCTGATAAAGGGGCAGCTCCCCGGAAAACCATGCGTCAATGTAGCCGCCGACCAGAAGGGCCGTGGAGGAAGGGGGATGGTACTCCCCCTTCAGCTCCGCCAGCGCCGCCGCTTCACATTTCTCGAAAGCCTTAAACTGCGTGGAGCCCATGTAGGCCATGTTCATTTCAGGCGAGTAATAATTCTCCGCTGTTACAATGGGTAAGGCCATCACAGCACCTCCCCGGTCTCCGGATCGACCTGGATGCGCTCAGGATCGAGTTCCTGCTGCATTTCCGCAGCGGTTTCAGCTTCCTGCTGCGTTTTCGCAGCGGACGCAGCTTCCTTTCGCTTCTGAGCACAAACCGCACAGAGGGGAACGCCGTAATGCTTGATGGTATAGCCGGCAAGCCAGCGGGCATCTTTTCCCATGGCAGGGGTGATCTCCTGCCCGCAGTCCGTACAGGGCGGCACCGGTTCCTGTTTCTGCACGCGGGGCTTATAGGGCCGGATGCGGATGCCGTCAGTCATACCGCCATCCTGCGGGTCCCGGACATTATGATCCACAAAAAGCTGGATCTGCTTGCCAACCAGCGTGGATGCCTTGGCGTCGCCGAACAGCTTTCGCAGCGTCTTTCGATTGGTCGAATTGACGATCAGCGGCCGGACCTGCATAACGCCCGGCACACGTTCTTCCGTGAAGGAAAGCACGTCCTTGTTCTCTTTTCCACGCTGGAGCGTCACGGATCCATACCAGAGACCGGCAATCGTGAGTACCGGCTCCACACCGTCATCGATGTCTTCGGCTCCAAGATATTCGGATTCCCGCATCTGGCCCAGGCGCTCATCTCCGGTCAGCTGGCGCAGTCTATCTTTCGTCATCATGATTACATTCCTCCGTTTGATCTGATACTCTTGGAATAGCAGCATCCACGATAGCCATAATAAAACGGCATTCCTCATAACAAATATTGGTATCCGCCTTGATGATGATATCCATGATCTTGGCTGCGGCCTTCATCAGGTTTGCCATTCTATACGGCGGGACATAAAAGCCGGTAGTTGTGAGGAGACGCTCTTTTTCAGCCTGTAAACGTTCCGCTGCAGTCACAGCTCTGTCACCTCCAGCGCATCGGAGTCCGTCACCCGCGTGGCGATCAGCTGGAGGCCCTTCTCCTTGCACTTGGCGTACAACCGATCCCGGCTCTCCTTATCCAGCCGCTCAGCGCCATCCACAAGGATGATCTGGAGCTGGCCGGGCTTGCTGACAGAAATATCCACGCACAGCTCCAGCAGTTCACCGTCAGACAGGTTCGAGATGGGCAGGCCCCGGATCAGCGGCACGCCGTTTTCCACGGTCAGGCCCTCCACGGGGATCTTGGCGGTTTCAAGGATCTTCGCCGGCAGTTCTCTGGCCAGCTCGATCTTCCGGGTGAATTCAGAGGATTGCTCCGTGAGATCTTCCAGTTCCGCCTGCATGGCTACCATGCGCTGGTACTCGTTGAGGTGCTTCCGCATCTCCTCGGCGGTATCCAGCTCCTGTGAAAGGGATGTGGTGTCCACCGGCTCCCGGCCTGCGTAATCCGCCGCAACGCCCATATCTTTCTCCAGCTTGGCTGCGGCAGTCTCATATTTGGACTGCACCACATCGGCCTTTTCCTGCCGGCGCTGTTCCATGCCGGACAATTTTTCTTCCGTGGCCTTCAGCTCCGCTTTCAGGCGTTCCATCGTGCCGGTCAAGGACGCACGTTCTCTGGCAATATCACTGTCAATGGCAGCCAGATCCATATCCCGCTGCGCTTCCAATCCCCGGAGTTTGGCGTCATAGCCGCTGCGGAATGCCTTTGCCCGCTCAATACGGCTGTTCTGTTCCCGCAGCCGTTCCAGCTCCCGGTATTTCTCTCCGGATGGATAATTGTTCCAGCGGTCATAGTCATAGCCAGATGGAATATCTTTGGCGATATCCGCTATAAAAGCCTGCTTGTTGCGGATATCCCGGTTGATATTCTGCCGAGACTGGAAGTAAATACCGTTCTCTGCCTGAATATCATTCAGGACTTCCAGAATGTGCTGGCCGTAATCCACACCCTGTGGGATCTCACCGAACTGCTCCTTGATCCAATTCATATCCCACTGAAATTCAATGAGGTTCAGGATCTCCCGGTTTTTCTCCTGACGGGAGAGCTGCGTAAACTTCACCGGATCCAACTGGAGCGGCGTGAAGATCTGGGCCAAGAACTCAGCTGGTCTTGTCTGAAGCATGGAGCCGTCCCGCACCTTCACCGTGCCGGCGGATTTGGCGGGCAGGGCCTTCCGGTCAATGGACAGGCCGGTATTGGTCTCAATGATGATTTCGCCCTCATCGGCGCCCTGGTGAACGATATAGTCCCGGTCAGAACGGTTGGTGAGGGCATAACGGATGGCATCCAGCACAGACGTCTTTCCGCTCCCCTTGGGGCCGGAGATCTCCACGGACTTCCCATCAAGGGTAGTCTCCCGGATGCCAAACAGGTTTTTGATCGTAATTTTTGTGGTTTTCATTGACATTCTCACTTTCTACCCCTATGATAGGGGTGAAGTTGTTCGGCATGGTGCCGATCTGCCCCTGACAGGTGTGCGAGACCTGCCAGGGGCATTTCTTTTTATAGAACAACGTGGACGGAACCTTCAGACACTTCCTGCTCCAGTCTGCCTTCCAGATACTTCTTGATGGTTTCCCGGGCAGTCAGACGCCACATGCCGCCGTCAGCCTCGATGAAGCTGATACCACGGTCGCTGACGCGAATCAGGAAGATGCTCTCCGGCTGCTCGACCTCCTGGAAAGTACGATAGGGCCGGAGCTTCACCAGCGGGCGGATCTGCTCGTTGGTCTGGAGTGCTACTCCCTTATGGGTGGTAATAGTGGTGGCGATCCCGTTATCGTTGTAGATCACCTTGGCTCCCAAAGAGATGTCGCTGACCAGCTTCATGGCATACAACGTATCCGGCGTTTCCTGGAAGCGGGTGCGAAGTGCGATCTGCGCTTCTTCAAAGCCAAGGGTCACCTTCTGATCCCAGCCTGGAACGTCTGTGGCGTGTGCTTCATAATAGACCTGCCGGAAGCAGCGCTCGTCATAATCTTTGGACTGGCCGAAGCAGCGGACAGTCTTGCAGTCCGGAACGGCGATGTACAGCGGGGCGTCCATCTCGCTTGCTTCGGTTCTGACCATCGTTACCAGTGCGTCCAGACTGTTCAAGTCCAGCGTATACGGATGGAAGATGGTCGGCAGCAGTTCATCGATGTTACCGTCGCTGGTAACGCAGAATGCGGAGCCGTTGACATTAGCAATGAGCGGTTGCGTGGTTTTCTGGATGTGCTCGATAAATTCTTTCAGCATGGAATGTTCTCCTTACATAGCGGTTTTGACCAGTTTCAACATAGGCGGAGCATCCTGCTCCGTGCCGTCTACAGCCATTTGACCGGGAATCTGCGGTACCATTTCAACAATGGTATCTTCATCAGCCACGTACAGGGCCGTGGTCACGGGATTAGTTGCTGCCAGCTTAGATGTGGCCACACAGCTCACAGTAATGTTCTGCCTGGTATCATCAGGTTTGAGCGTGAGGGTAATCGTCAGCTTGCGTGCCGCAGTGGCAGACGTGTTGGGGTCCAGGATGTTATTCAGCAGGCTGGACATCTCATAGTCAGCCCGCTCCTGAATCGCTCCACGCGCCATCTGCAGGATTGATTTTTGGATGCCGGAATCCATAAGACTTCCTCCTTTCTTTCGTAATAAGGGCTCCAGCCCTCTGCCGGACGCCCCGCAGCTAACCTGCTCGGGGCAGCCCGGCAAAAAGAGAGTTGCGGGCGCCGGGAACGCCCGGCAGAAGGCTGGTTGATCCGAATGGTCACTTGCCTGGCCTTGAAAGGTCAATCCTACAATCCTCTGCGGCTCGATTGAGTCTTTCAAACTCAGGGCCTAAAATCATGCATTGAGTAAGCAGGTCTTGAAGGGGTACATGGAGTGACTCCGCAATGGAAGCAGTCAACTGCATCCATGAGAAAATGACATCGATACAATTACCTTCGATCCGAACGTTCCCGTTTTGGGGTGTATTGATGATTTCCAGATGTGCGTTTCCAGTTTTTTTCATATCACTTCACCCCCCCTCAGAATCCACCCAGTAAACGGTGGCGGTACGGCGGCCCATCTGCAGGGCCTCGTCATGGCTGCCGACACACAGATCGATGTGGCGGCCACCAACGCCAGAGCCAGTATCGTCGGCGCGATAGTAATGGATCTCGCCGTCACCATAATCCACCAGCACGTCGGCGCCCAGCGGGATCACGGAAGGATCTACCGCCACGGAGACATAGGGCGTGGCTCTGCGGTCGCTGGCGGTGATGCCATATGCCGGGTGATCAGGGGCCTTCCCGCAACACTGCTGGCAAATGCAGTAATGCGTGACCGTCACATTGTCGATACGATGGCTTTTTGCCAAAAGTGCCGCCTCGATCAGTTCATTCTCCGGTTCTTCCGGCTCCTGCGCCGGGGTATCATCCCCGGGCAGCCGCCCAGTGTCGAAAACGGCAGGATCGTCCGCCATGGGAGTGGTAGGCTCCTCGGCGGCCTTGGCGGAGATCGCCAGAGCCACGCAGCCGGTCAGGCCCGCAAGGATCAGCGCCAGAATTGCGTTGCGCCGCCATGCCTGAGCGACCGCTTTTGCCTCTCTGGCCCTCCGGTGCGCCCGCCGGGCACGTTCTGCAGAGGCTTCCAGCTCCGCGGCGGCATGGTACTCCTGCGCCAGCCATACGGCCTGCAGTGCGTCCACGTCGGCCCGGAGCTGGTCAACCTGCCGACGGATCTTCTCAGTTCTTTGACTCATCTCGTCCCCTCACTATCTGCGCCAGTTCGATGTCTGTAAAATTCAGGATACTGTCCAGCAGCTCCAGCTCGTCCAGACGAAAGGGCGTTTCCCCTCGTACACGCCGATTCACCCAGTTTTCGCCGACCCCGAGGTCTCGTTCCAGCGCTGTTATCGTGCGGTACCCTCTGGCATGATACTTACTTTCGATCATATTCCGGCGGAAGATGTCTTGCGGCCCCGCGCGCTTGTCCCATTCGCTCCGCCGGCTTGGCTTTTTGATTGGCTCTTTAATCGGCTTTTTGACCGGCTTGCACCGGACGATCTGCCCGGTCTGCTCGATGTGAACAGTCTGCTCGATCTGCCGGTGGGCCGCATCCGTCTTGGGGCTCATGCGCTCTTGCCTCCCCGAGGGAAATAGATGTGGAGCTCCTCTGGTTGTGCGCGACAAATATCTAATAACTGATACATTTCGTCAATTGACCAAGGTGTTCGTCCGCGAAAACGATGACTAATCGATGCCGCGCTGAGCCCCATTGCTTTTGCAAGATCTGTTTGGCGAATTCCAAGCTGCCGAAGACGGCCTGATAAATAACGGTACATACTGCCGCTTCTCCTTTCATAGTTTCTGTGGTGGTTAAGAGGCTTGCCTTTTTTGCATCATGGTAGGCTGATGGCATACATGCCTTCATTTTTAACTCGCATAAATGCGAGTTTTACTGCAAAAAAATTTGAATTGCCTCTTGCGGCGTCATATTAAGGATTTCAACAAGCTTGTGCATTTGTTCTACCGTAAAAGAAAGGCCATCTGCCTTCATTTTTCTCGAAAAAGTACTACTATCAACGCCGAGTTTTTCGGCAACTTCCTCCTGCGTCATTCCGCACTCCGCAATCTTGCCCTTTAGCTTTGCCATATTCGTACACACAGTTCCACCTCCAATCTCGCACAAATGCGAGTTCATGTGTCTATACTATCTCGACAGGTCTACTTTGTCAATAGCTGATTTCGCATTTTTGCGATTTTTTGCAAGTTTTTTGCAAAAGCATCTTGCGTTTTTGCAAGTTGCGATATATATTAAATTTAGAAGGAGGAATGTTAAATGTCTACAGGACAGAGAATGAAAGCTCGCCGTAAGGAATTAGGGCTATCTGCAGAGTATATTGCTAACCATCTCAATCTTTCACCTGCGACAATTTATAGATACGAAAACGGAGACATTGATAAGGTCCCTGGTGATATACTTGAACCTCTCGCCGCTATTTTGCAAACAACCCCAGCCCATTTAATGGGATGGGACGATTATTCAAACCCAATTGAGTTTACTGTTTCAACAGATGAACTCCAGAAATACTTGACAGAAGAAGATAGCACAAAGCACTTTTTCGATATTACCCACAAAATACGGCCAAAAGCAGGGGCCAAAAGCAGCAAGAAAGCCTTTGCGGAAAATTTACAACACTACATGGATCAAGCAGGCATAGACCAAAATAAGCTCTGCGAAGATCTGAATTTTAAATATTCCACCGTAAGCGGGTGGCTAAGCGCTGAAAAATATCCCCGGATCGACAAAATTGAAATACTATCTCACTACTTTGGCATTAAGAAAGCAGATTTAGTAGAGGACAATAATAAAACTGATAAATTAGGCCGTATATTTGTTGATGTAACAACAGCTCTAAATCTGAATATTCCGGAGATGCAAGAAGATCTCGGAGTTGATCGGAAAACCATTGAGCGCCTGATCATCAACAAGAATACTTTTCTCAAGAAGG
>ERZ838577.1065-NODE-1065-length-39044-cov-4.868296_pt1 | contig 39044 bp, 36 predicted proteins | sample MGYA00519682_ERZ838577 | MGnify/ENA primary metagenome ERZ838577 (study PRJEB31850, sample SAMEA3708838) | human gut metagenome | biome: human gut; feature: human-associated habitat; material: faeces | place: China | collected 2014 ...
CTCAAACTTTTCTGATCGCCGTCTCTTTCGAAACAGCTTATTTATTATATCAAACTGAAATCCGTTTGTCAAGAACTTTTTTCATTCTTTTCAAGCCGCTTTTCAGTTTGACCGTCTCGCCTCTCAGCGACAGCTTTAATAGGATACCACAGCGAGAGGCATAAAGTCAAGCATTATTTTCAAAAATTCAGTCGGAATTTCTCCGAACCAGGCTGATCACGAAGGCCGCAATGGAAAAAGCCACACTCACCGCAGACAATGCACACGCAACAATATCAACAGCAATCCTTTTTCCGTTCCGATTTCTTTTTGTTTTCTTCATATTTTGCCCTCTTTCCGCATCTTTTGATACAAAAGACTCGCCGGACGTTGCGGCGAGCCTTTTTTCATTATCCTGTTTTATCTGCTTTACTTCATCAGCTCGGCCAGAAGCATAACCTTGTCGAAGTTGCCCTCAATCTTGATCTTGCCCTCTGCGACTGCAACCTGCGGAATCAGCTTGCCGCTGAAAATTTTCTCGATGTTGGTCAGCGAACCGGACACGATTGCATCATGATCGATGTACTCATACGGCATTACAGACGGAACGCCATCGAGGATTTCGATATAGAAAACGCCCGTTACCTTGCCGGTAAGATTGAACTGAACGGCAACCTTGCCTTCTGCACCTGCGAGGTTGGCTTTGCTGAGCTTATTGTAAATCTTTGCTGTTAACTGGTCTATGGCCATCGGACTCGCCCCCTGAATATTATGTTAACCTTATTATACGGCATTTTGCAGAAATTGCAAGAGCTAACTGGTAATATTCCATAGATTTTACGCAGAATAACGTCCGACATTTCTATATTTCGCGTCAAAAATCAAGAAACCGTCTTGTATCTGCGCAATCAACGGTTTTTCAGCTTTTCCGGACAAACTGCGTTCGGCAGTGCGGGCAGGTGATCGTGATCTTGCCGCGGCCCTTCGGGACGCGCAGGCGCTTATGACAGTTCGGGCATTTGAAGTAGCGATGCATTTTCCGATCCTGGAAGCGCAGCACAGCATTATGCAGGCGGCGCGAGACAGGCCCCCACTTCTGGAGGAATTTCTGATTCTCGGCGTAGCGCGCCTGAATGTTGCGCGAGAACATGCGGAAGTAGCACAGGATAAACAGCGCGAGAATGAACATACTCATCCAGTTCCACTTCATCACCCATTCGATCACCATGAGAACGATCGCGAGCAGCAACAGCGCGTTGTTCAGCTGATCGCTGCCGTACCGGCCTGCCATAAATCGGCGCAGAAAATTCATGTTACTCTTCCTTTCGCGCGACGTGATCAAAGATGATCGACAGGACTTCCTCACGGCCCATGCCCTTCTCCGCCGAGAACGGGATGACAGGAACCTCTTCGGGCAGGAGCAGCGTCTGACGGATCTCTGCAATATTGCCTTCAATCTGGCTCTTTTTGATCTTGTCGAGCTTGTTGGCGATAATCACCCACGGCCTGCGCGATGCGCGGAACCACTCCGCCATCGTCATGTCATCGCGCGTCGGCTTATGACGGATATCAACGATCTGGATGCCGAGCGTCAGCAGGCCCATCGCAAAATAGGTCTCCATCAGCGCGCCCCAGCGCTGCTGCTCTGCCTTGGAGACGCGCGCATAGCCGTAGCCCGGCAGGTCGACAAAGTACAGCTGCTTGTCAATGGTAAAGTAGTTGATGTGGATAGTCTTGCCCGGCTGCGCACTGACACGCGCAAAATTCTTGCGGTTCAGCAGCTTGTTTATGACCGAGCTTTTGCCGACATTGGATTTGCCGGCGAAAACGATCTGCGGCAGGCTGTCAAACGGAAAATCGCTCTCCTTGACCGCCGAACGCAGGAATTCCACATTATGAAGATTGGGTGCCTTTTTTTCGTTGCTCATTGTACCACCGCCGTTGTCTCAGCGTCAGCCTTGGGAGGCATGCGACGCGATGTTTTCTTTTTTTTGCCGGGACGGCGCGAGAAGTCGATCGCCGTCTCCATGACCGTGTCCATATGCTCCGCGACGACGAACGCGACGTTTTCGCGTACCACAGGCTCAATATCCTGCAGATCGCTCTCGTTGTCCTTCGGGATGACGATGGTCTTGATGCCTGCGCGGTAGGCCGCCATGGTCTTTTCCCGCAGACCGCCGATCGGCAGCACGCGGCCGCGCAGCGTTACCTCGCCCGTCATAGCGACGTCATGACGCACCGGCGCCTCGGTCAGCGCGGAAATGATCGCCGTCGTAATGGTCACGCCGGCCGACGGGCCGTCCTTCGGGATAGCCGCTTCAGGGAAATGGATGTGCAGGTCGTTGTTCTTGTAGAACATCGGATCGATGCTCAGCTGCTCCGCGCGCGAGCGCACGAACGTGACTGCCGCCTTTGCACTCTCCTGCATGACTGTGCCGAGGTTGCCTGTGACCTCGATCTTGCCCGTTCCGGGCACGACCGCCACTTCTACCTCGAGCATTTCACCGCCGACGCTCGTCCATGCAAGGCCGTTTACGATGCCGACCTCATCCTTCGCGGACACGACATCCTTTTTGAACGGCGCGACGCCGAGCAGCTCCTCGATATTCCTGTTCGAGACCGTCAGTCTGCGGCCGCCGTCCGCGATATGCCGCGCCGCCTTGCGGCACAGCTTGGCGAGCACGCGCTCCAGACGGCGCACACCGGCCTCGCGGGTATAGCCCGTGATGACCTTCGCGAGCATTTCTTCGGAAATAACCAGCTGACCCTTCCCCAGACCATGCTTGTCCATCTGGCGCGGCAGCAGGTGATTCAGCGCGATCCGGCGCTTCTCCTCCTCGGTGTAGCTCGGCAGCTCGATGACCTCCATGCGGTCGAGCAGCGGACGCGGAACAGCCGAAAGATCGTTCGCCGTCGTGAGGAACACGACATCGGACAGGTCGAACGGCAGCTCGATATAGTGGTCGCGGAACGCGACGTTCTGTTCGGTGTCGAGCACCTCGAGCATCGCGGAGGCCGGGTCTCCGCGGAAATCGCTGCCCATCTTGTCGATCTCGTCTAGCAGGATGAGCGGATTGGATGTACCGGCGCGGCGCAGCGCGTCCATGATGCGGCCGGGCATTGCGCCGATGTAGGTCTTTCTGTGGCCGCGGATGTCGGCCTCATCGCGCACGCCGCCCAGACTCATGCGGGCATAGCTGCGGCCCATCGCCTCCGCGATGGATTTCGCGATAGAGGTCTTGCCGACGCCCGGAGGGCCTGCGAGACAGAGCACCTGTCCCTTGAGGTTGGGCGCGAGCGTGCGGACAGCCAGGAACTCCATGATGCGCTCCTTGACCTTTTTCATGCCGTAGTGGTCGCGGTCGAGGATGCGCTGCGCCTCCTCGAGATCGAGGCGCTCCTCGCTCCTGCTGCGCCACGGCAGATCGAGCACGGTATCGAGATAAGTGCGCACGACGCCCTGCTCCGCGTTCGAGCCGCCGAGCTTGGCGAAGCGGTCCACCTCGCGGATGAGCTTTTCCTCGCATTCCTGCGGCAACTTGAGGTCGAGGATGCGCTGACGGTAGGTCTCGGCCTCCGCCGCTGCATCCTGCTCGCCCAGCTCGGTCTGGATGACCTTGATCTGCTCGCGCAGGTAGTATTCGCGCTGATTTTTATCCATCTGGGACTTAACTTCGTCCTGGATCTCGTTTTCGAGCCTCAGCACCTCGGTCTCCTCGCCGAGCAGGCGGATGACCATGGTCAGACGGCGCGTGATGCTGAGCTCTTCGAGGATGTCCTGCTTGGCCGCGACCTCGATACTGATGTTCTGCGCGATGTAATCCGCGAGGAAGCCTGCGTCGCCGCCCTCGGCAACCGTCAGCTCCACATCGGGCGAGATGCGCTGCGCATTGTCAGCGTACTCCGCAAAGCGCTCCTGCGCCGTGCGGACAAGCGCCTGCGCACGGCGTTCGGTCACGCCATAAACATAGTCCTCGAGCTGCTCGACCTCAGCATAGATGCAGCTCTTGTCGTCCTGTGCCGCGAAGAACTGATGCACGAGCGCGCGCTGCTTGCCCTCGACGAGCACGCGGATGTTGTCGCCCGGCAGGCGCAGGATCTGCTTGACCTGACAGATGGTGCCGATCTGATAGAGATCGCTCGGGGACGGGTTGTCCGTCTTGAGGTCGCGCTGTGCGGTCAGAAAGAGCGTCTGACCGTTCTTCATCGCCGCTTCCAGCGCGCGGATGGAAAGCAGACGGCCCACATCGAAGTGGATTATCATATTCGGGAACGCAACGAGGCCGCGCAGCGGAAGCACCGGCAGGCGGCTTACAGTCGTTCCAAGCTGTTCTGTCATAGTGTATCTCCTTGCAGGGAAAATTCGTATATAAAGACAGTATAGTATTTTTCCGCGCATTTGTAAAGCGGTTTTCCTCTGTCTTTTTGTCACAAACCGGCAAAATCCCTCTGTTTTTCACTTTTTTACACTTTGTTCACGAATAAAGGCCGGCACCATAAAAAGCGCGGACAGGAAAAAACATCCTGTCCGCGTATGCTGTGGTGGTCTTATTATGCACTTTTGGTTGTCTTGCGCGTGTGCTTCTTCGGCGGCTCGGGGTCCACCGGCATCGCGTCGTGCTCGATCACCGGCTCGCCCGTGCCCATGACGACCTCCGGGGTGATGGTGACCGAGGAAACCGTCTTGTCGGACGGAATGCTGAACATGATGTCGGTCATCACGTTTTCCAGTACGCCGCGCAGACCGCGTGCGCCGGTCTTGCGCTCGAGCGCCGTCTCCGCTACCTTGACGAGCGCCTCCGGCTCGAAGTTCAGCTTGACGTTGTCCATCTCGAACATGGTCTGATACTGCTTGACGAGCGCGTTCTTCGGCTCCTGCAGAATGCGCACGAGCGCATCTCTGTCGAGCGTATCGAGCGAGACGATAGCCGGCAGACGGCCGATCAGCTCGGGGATAAGGCCGTACTTCATCAGATCATGCGGCTCGATCTGCGCGAGCAGACGGTCGGTCTGCTCCTCTTCCTTGCCCTTGATCTCCGAGCCGAAGCCCATGCCCTGCTTGCCCGTGCGCTTCTGGATGATGCCTTCGATACCGTCAAAGGCGCCGCCGCAGATAAACAGGATATTGGTCGTGTCGATCTGGATAAACTCCTGATGCGGATGCTTGCGGCCGCCCTGCGGCGGAACGTTGGCCGTCGTGCCCTCGAGCATCTTGAGCAGCGCCTGCTGCACGCCCTCGCCCGAGACATCGCGGGTGATGGACGGATTTTCGCTCTTGCGCGCGATCTTGTCGATCTCATCGACATAGATGATGCCGTGCTCGGCCAGCTCGATGTCGAAGTCCGCCGCCTGGATCAGACGGAGCAGGATGTTCTCGACGTCCTCGCCGACATAGCCGGCCTCGGTCAGCGTCGTCGCGTCCGCGATGGCGAACGGGACCTGAAGCGTCTTGGCGAGCGTCTGCGCAAGCAGTGTCTTGCCCGAGCCGGACGGGCCGAGCATCAGAATATTCGACTTCTGAAGCTCTACCTCGGTCTCGGGATGGTAGATACGCTTGTAGTGGTTGTAAACGGCAACGGAGAGCGCGATCTTGGCGCGGTCCTGGCCGATCACGTACTGATCGAGCACGTTTTTCAGCTCCTGCGGCGTCGGCAGATGCTCCGGCCGTGCCGCAGCCATCTGACCGCAGTGCTGCTCGGGCATGAAGTCCAGTTCATCCTCCAGAATGCTGGTGCAAACGCCAATGCACTCGTCGCAGATATACACGCCCGGACCCGCGATCAGCTTGCGTACCCGGTTCTGGGGTTTACCGCAGAAGGAGCACTTCAGCGGCTTTTCATCTTTATAATTCGGCATACTGCACCTCTGTTCAGCAGAATTTCATCAATGCTTATCGAAAACCTTGTCGATCAGGCCGTACTCGACAGCCTCCTGCGCGGTCATGAAGTTATCGCGCTCGCAGTCGGCGTGAACGGTCTCGAACGGCTTGCCGGTGTTCTCGGCCAGGATGCGCGTCATGCGCTCCTTGATGATCTCAAGACGCTTGAGGTGAAGCGCCATGTCCGTGATCTGACCCTGCGTGCCGGCGGACGGCTGATGGATCATGATCTCAGCGTTCGGCAGCGCATAGCGCTTGCCCTTTGCGCCGGAGGACAGCAGGAACGCACCCATGGACGCTGCCATGCCGATGCAGATGGTCGAGACGTCGCACTTGATATAGTTCATGGTGTCGTAGATCGCCATGCCTGCGGTGACAGAGCCGCCGGGGCTGTTGATATACAGAGAAATGTCCTTGTCCGGGTCCTGCGCTTCCAGATACAGAAGCTGCGCAACAACGAGCGATGCGGTGGTGTCGTTGACCTCCTCGCACAGCATGATGATGCGGTCATTCAGCAGACGGGAGTAGATGTCGAACGAACGCTCGCCGCGGCCGGTCTGCTCGATTACCATTGGGACTAAGCTCATTGGAAAAACTCCTTTCGAAAAAGAGTCGGTGTTTGTACTCGGATTTCCGCGATGCGTGTCGCATTGCGGAGAAAATTTGTTCGCTGATACGCTGATGGAACCGGCCATACGGCCGGTTCCATGTGATATCATATGGAGAGATGCTTACTCAGCGGTCTCCTCAGTCTCCTCGGTCTCCTCAGCCTTCTTCTTGGAAGCCTTCTTGACCTTGGCGTTCTTCTTGATGAACTCAAGAGCGTTGGAGATGCGCAGGTCGCCGGACAGAGCGGACTCTGCAACGATGGTCTTGATCTTCTCAACGTCCATCTTGTACTGCTCAGCCATCTTCGCGTACTCGTCAGCGATCTCCTGCTCGGAAACCGTGATGTTCTCCTGGTCTGCGACCTTCTGGAGTGCCAGACGGGTCTTGACCTGACGCTCAGCCTGATCCTTGAACATTGCACGGAATGCGCCCATCTCAGTGTTCGTCATCTTGAGGTACTGCTCGAGGCCCATGCCCTGCATCTGGAGACGGTAGCCGAAGTCCTGAACGATGGTGTCGACCTGAGAGTCGATCATAGCCTCCGGAATATCAGCCTTCATGCCCGCGATAACAACGTCGAGCAGCTTCTCCTCGAATGCAGCGTCAGCAGCTTCCTGGCGCTCGTTCTTCAGGCGGTCGGTGATCTCCTTCTTGAGGTCGTCGAGGGTCTCGCAGGTGTCGGAAACGTCCTTTGCGAACTCGTCGTCGAGGGTCGGGAGGATGGTCTCCTCTACCTTGTGTACCTTGCACTTGAAGGTAGCTTCCTTGCCGGCCAGCTCCTCAGCGTGGTACTCCTTCGGGAAGGTTACGACTACGTCCTTCTCGTCGCCTGCCTTGCAGCCGATCAGCTGATCCTCGAAGCCCGGGATGAATGCGCCGGAGCCCAGAGTCAGCTCATGATGCTCAGCCTTGCCGCCCTCGAATGCAACGCCGTCTACAAAGCCCTCGAAGTCGATGTCAACGGTATCGTTCTTCTTTGCCTTGCGCTCAACGGTCTCGGTGCGTGCAAAGCGCTGTGCCATGCGGTTCAGCTCAGCCTTTACGTCAGCCTGAAGTACCTTTACGGTCTCCTTCTCCGCCTCGATGCCCTTGTACTCGCCCAGCTCAACTTCCGGCTCAACCGGTACCTTGGCGATGATGGTCAGGCCGCCCTCTTCTGCCGGTTCGCCCAGATCGACGTCTGCACGGCCGACCATCTTGATGCCGGACTTCTCGACAGCCATATCCATAGCCTGCGGATACAGAATATTGAAAGCTTCCTCGAAGAATACGCCTTCGCCGTACAGCTTCTCGATCATCTTGCGCGGAGCCTTGCCCTTGCGGAAGCCCGGAACGGTGATGTTCTTGCCGCTCTTCTTGAATGCCTTGTCCTTTGCAGCCTCGAACTCAGCCTTGGTGATCTCGATCGTGAGAGCTACGACGCTGTGCTCGAGCTTTTCAGTGTTTTTCAGTTCCATGTTGCCAATCTCCTTACTAAATACTTTCGATTGTATCTAAATCATTCTATCAGATTTTTCTCATGATTTCCATAGTTTTTTCTATTTTTTCAGAAAAACCGGGGTAAAATCTACAAAATCACCCGAAACGAGCTTCCACTCGATGCCCTCGGCCTCGCCTGTGACCGCGTATCTAAGGCTGTTTCCGTGCAGATGCCCATAAACGCAGCGCTTTACGCCGTATTTTTTGAGCAGTTCGACGATAGCCTCGCAGCGGTAGGTCGAGTACAGCGGCGGATAGTGCAGGAAGCAGATGATCTCCTCGGGCTGCTCTGCGGCGCCGAGCCGCAGCGACGCCTCAAGTCTCAGCAGCTCACGCCTGAAGATCTTCTCGTTGTGCGGATCGGAAAAATCCTCCTCGAACGGCCAGCCGCGCGTGCCGCACAGCGCCGTTTTTCCGTAAAAGAAGCAGTTGTTGTGCAGGAAATCAATGCTCGCAAACCCGTTCTCGTCCAGAAAGCGGTGCATTTTAGAGGCCGTCTCCCACCACAGGTCGTGGTTTCCCTTCAGAATGATCTTTCTGCCCGGCAGGGAGTCGATGAGGGCAAAATCGCCCTTTGCCTCCGCGAGGCTGATGCCCCACGAAATATCGCCGCCCAGTACCACCGTATCCTCCGGCGCGATCAGCTCGCGCCAATGCCTGATAATCTTGTCCGTATGCCCTTCCCACCGGCCGCCGAAGATATCCATCGGCTTGGCGACATCGGTGGCAAGATGCAGGTCGGCCAGCGTGTAAAGCGCCATTACAGATCCTTGAGCAGGGCGACAGTCGAGAGAATGCCTGCCTTGTCCACCACGCGGTCAAAGCGCGGCGTTTTACCTGCGAGGGCTGCGAGCGGCGCGGGCGCCGGTACGCCCGTCAGACCGGTCAGAACATCGAGCTGGGTCACGTCGTCCTTTTCAAGCGTGCCGCCGAGCGCCTCGATGACGGCGCGGCAGAACTTGAACGGAGATGCGGTGGAGGCGATCACGGTCGGAGTCTCGTCGCCCGTGCGCGCGCGGTAATCCTCGTATACGCGGACCGCAACGGCGGTATGCGTATCGCACAGGTACTTCTCCTCTGTCCACAGCCTGTGGATGGTTTCCGCTGCGTGCTCGTCGTCGCAGCAGCCGGCATCGAAGTCGGCCGCGATCTTCGCGAATACGTCCGAGGCAACCTTGTAGCTGCCCTCGCCGTTCAGCTTCGCCATGAGCTCGGCTACCATCCTGTCGTCAAAGTCAGACGCGAAGAACAGCAGTCGCTCGAGGTTGGACGAGATCAGGATATCCATCGAGGGGGAGGTCGTGGTATAGAAATCGCGGTTGCGGTTGTACTCGCCGTCCTTCTTGAAGAAGTCGGTCAGCACGTTGTTGCGGTTGGACGCGCAGATGAACTTGTTCACCGGCAGGCCCATCTGCTTTGCGATGTAAGCGGCGAGGATGTTGCCGAAGTTGCCGGTCGGGACGCAGACATTGATCCTGTCGCCCTGGCGGATCGTGCCGGCCTTGACCATGTCGCAGTATGCGGAGACATAATACGCGATCTGCGGCGCGAGACGGCCCCAGTTGATGGAGTTCGCGGAGGACAGCATCATGCCATCCCTGTCGAGCTGCGCACGGGTCTCGTCGTCGGTGAAGATGCGCTTGACTGCGCTCTGTGCGTCGTCGAAGTTACCGTGGATGGCGATAACCTCGACGTTCGCGCCCTCCTGCGTCGCCATCTGGAGCTTCTGCATCGGGGAAACGCCGTCTACCGGATAGTAGACCATGATCTTGGTGCCCGGTACATCGTGGAAGCCGTCGAGCGCTGCCTTGCCGGTGTCGCCCGAGGTCGCCACGAGGATGCACGCGGTGCGCGTCTCGCCGGTCTTGCGCAAGGACGCGGTCAGCAGATGCGGCAGCATCTGGAGCGCCATATCCTTGAATGCGCAGGTCGGGCCGTGCCACAGCTCGAGCAGGTTCTTGCCCTCGGAGAGCTTCACGACCGGAGCGGTGTCCGCGCCGCCGAACTTCTCGTCAGCGTAAGCCTTCGCTGCGAAGTCCGCGAGCTCCTCTGCCGAGAAATCGGTCAGGAACTTGCCGAGGATGAGCGCCGAGCGACCCTTGTAGTCGCTCTCCGCAAGCGTTTTCCAGTCTGCCTCGGTGAGTGCAGGGAACGAGGTCGGGCAGTAGAGACCGCCGTCCGGCGCGATGCCGTTGGCGATGGCATAAGCCGCGGAAACCTTGCGTTCTCTGTTTCTTGTGCTTACATAATCCATTTATCATAACCTCCGCAGTGGTATTGTATACTACGTGTTGTTGGTCGCCGCATGGAAAATCCATACCTTATTATTGTATAGCAAACCGGTATGGTTCGGCAATAGCGAAATGCGAAAAAATACAGCCGATTATCACAGCATTTTCTGTATAAACGCGAAAGCGTTGTCATAGAACAGGCCGCGAACGGTCTCCTCCCGGTATCCGAGGGCGAGCATACGGTCTGCGAGACGGTACATATCGCCGAGGCCCTCGATGCCGACAGGCAGCTGGTCACAGCCGTCGAAATCGCAGCCGAGCGCGACGATCTTCTCGCCGTACATACCGATAAAGCGCTCGATATGATCGATCGCATCGTCGAGCACCGAGTCGCTCTGCCGCACGAGAAAGGGCGTATACAGGTTGATGCCGACAATGCCCCCTCGCTGCGCGATCTCGGCGAACTGCTCGTCGGTGAGGTTGCGCGAGTTGCGGCAGAGCGCACGGCTGTCGCTGTGCGTGGCCACAAACGGCCGGTCGGTCAGTCCGCATACATCCCAGAACCCCCGATCGGACAGATGCGAGACGTCGATGAGCATGTGCCTTGCGTCGAGCGCGCGCACAAGCTGCCGTCCCTCCTCAGTCAGGCCCTCGTTCTGGTCGATGGCGGACGGGCAGCCGAAACGGCTGCGGTAGTTCCATGTCAGCGTCACCAGACGAACGCCGGCGTCATATGCTTCATCGAGCGCGCCCTCCCGCTCGGGCAGCAGCTCCGCACCCTCGATAGAGAGGAACGCCGCCGCTTTGCCGCTTTCCGCGGCGCGGGTCAGTTCCTCGCCGCTGCAGCACAGCGTCAGCCAGTCCTCGTTCGCCCGGAACTCGGCTTCCGCTGTCGCGAGCAGTCGCGCAAGGCGCTCGTCCTTCGGCGTATCGAGCAGGCAGGAGCGTTTCTTTTTCTGCGACTCCGGCGGATATGCACCGCAGAACAGCGCGAAAAACTGCACATAATGCTCGTATCTCTGCGCTGCGGCGCGGTTGACATGCAGATCGTTCTCGCGCAGGTGCTTTCCTGTCTCGCAGCATTCATACAGGGTATCACAGTGAAGATCAAACAGTTTCATTCTTACCCTCCAAACGCATTTTCGATCTGGCGGATGCGCGGCGCGGCCGCGCCTTCCTCTCCGTAGACCTCGATCACATCAAACCGCGGCTGCTTTTCGGCCGGACTGCTCTGAAGCCACGCCTCCGCCGCCGCAACGAGACGCGCCTGCTTCGCCGGCGTCACCGCCTCACAGGCCGCCGCAAACCGGGCGTTCCGGCGCGTTTTCACCTCGAAAAAGACGAGAAACCGCTCGTTTTCCGCGATGATGTCGAGCTCTCCGAAACGGGTGCGGTAGTTCCGCTCCAGTATATGCCAGCCGCGCGAGACGAGCCATTCCGCTGCCGCATTTTCACCCCACGCGCCCTTCATCGCGGCGCTTCGGGATGTTTTTCGTAGAATTTCTTCAAAAAGCTCATGCGGTGAATGGGACACGGGCCGTGCGCGAGAAGCGCCTCATCGTGCGCTCTGGTCTCGTAGCCCTTGTGCTTTTCAAAGCCGTACTGCGGATACTGCTCCGCGAACCGGCGCATCAGCCGATCACGGGTGACCTTCGCGATGATGGACGCCGCCGCAACGGACGGGATTTTCGCGTCGCCCGACACCACGCACTCGTGCGGAAGAGTGAGACCCTGCGAGCGGTTGCCGTCCACATAGACGAAATCCGCAGGTCTGGTCAGACCGTCTACCGCCTGCCGCATTGCGCGGAAGGTCGCCTGTAAAATGTTGATCTCGTCGATCACGCGCTCATCCACGAGCGAGACCGACCATGCCAGCGCGTTTTCCGTGATCTCGTCGAACAGCTTTTCCCGCTTTTTCTCGCTGAGCTTTTTCGAGTCGTTCAGGCCCTCGATGACGATGCCGCCCGGCAGAATGACCGCCGCCGCGCACACCGGCCCTGCGACCGGACCGCGTCCGGCTTCATCTACGCCGCAGACCGCCTCGAAGCCGTTTTTCCATGCTCTTTCTTCGTATTCCCAGGTCATGCCGTCCGCTCCTTACTCTGCCGCCGTGGGCATCTCGAGCGTGATGCGGCCGAGCACGCCGCCGCGGAACTCGTCGAGCAGGATGCGCGCCATGCGCTCGGTGTCGATTTCGCCGCCGCGCAGCAGGAAGCCGCGCCGCTTTCCGGCCTGCTGAAGCAGCTCGTAGCCGAGAAAATCGCATTCCTCCTCGGGAATGGAGACGCTGTAGCGGTCGACGATGGTCTGCGGCGCCTGTACGCTGAGCAGCTCCATCAGCTTGCAGCCGAGCGTCTCGACATCCAGAATATCGTCCTTGATCGCGCCCGTGCAGGCGAGCAGGATGCCCACGCGCTCGTCGTCGAACTTGGGCCACAGAATGCCCGGCGTGTCGAGCAGATCGATGCCGCTGTCGACGCGGAACCACTGGCTGCCGCGCGTCACACCCGGGCGATCAGCCGCCTTCGCGGACCTTCGGCCCAGAATGCGGTTGATGAACGTGGACTTGCCGACGTTCGGGATGCCGACGACCATCACGCGGACAGCCTTGCCGACCAGCCCCTTTTCATTCCATTGCTCGATCTTGTCCGCGAGCAGCGTGCGCACCGCATTCGAGAACGCCTGCGTGCCTGTGCCTGCACGGCTGTCGGTCTGGATGACCGCCATGCCCTGATCGCGGAAATGCTTCGCCCAGACCGCCGTCTTGTTGGGGTCGGCCAGGTCGATGCGGTTGAGGATCATCATGCGCGGACGGCCCGCCGCGATTTCGTCCATGTCGGGGTTGCGCGACACCTGCGGAATGCGTGCATCTACCACCTCGCACACCGCGTCCACCTGCTTGATATACTCCGCCATCTGCCGGCGGGTCTTTGTCATATGTCCGGGATACCACTGAATATTCATATCTTACTCCACCGATCCAAATTCACTGAACGGGAACACTACTCGGAGCACGTGTCCGAGAATGCAGCGCTCGTCTACGATGCCGAGACGGCTGTCGCGGCTGTCTGTCGAGTTATTGCGGTTGTCTCCCATCACGAACACGCATCCCTCCGGGATGGTCTGCGGATAGGACAGGTCGCCCATGCGCGTGAGCGTGTCGATCTTCTCGGCGATATACGGCTCGTCGAGCACTTCGCCGTTGACGCTCACGTCGCCCGTGACGGGGTCGATATCGACTGTGTCGCCGCCGGTCGCGATGACACGCTTGACGATCGGCTGGTCGCTGTAAAAGCCGTCCTTGCGCAGCACGACGATGTCGCCCTTTTCCGGGTGATAGCCGAGGTTGCTCACGAGCATGATGCTGCGGTCCTCGAGCGTCGGATACATTGACATGCCGTCCACGCCGAACAGGCGCACGACAAACGTAAAGATAATGACAAAGGCGATCAGCACGCCCATCAGCGACTCGCCCCAGGCGAACAGCTCGCTCGTAAAGCGCGGCTCAAATTCCTTTTTGCCCTCTTTCCGGGTTTCATCCATAATACACGCTCCCCTTTCCATTCGAAAAAACGTTCAACTTCATTATAGCCGCAGCGGATGGCTGACGCAAGTCCCTGTTCGGCTTTCCCGTGCAAAAACAAAAACGGAGAGCGTAATTCTGCTCCCCGTTTCTGCGATGCTTGTGTTGGTTAGATCTTTTCTGCGATCTTGGCAGCCTTGCCTACGCGGCCGCGCAGGTAGTACAGCTTAGCACGGCGAACCTTACCGTTGCGGACAACCTCGAACTTTGCAACGTTCGGGGAGTGTACCGGGAAGGTCTTCTCGACGCCTACGCCGTAAGAGATGCGGCGAACGGTAACCGTCTGGTTAACGCCAGCGTGCTTCTTGGCAATGATGATGCCCTCGAACACCTGAATACGCTCGCGGTTGCCCTCCTTGATCTTAGCGTGTACCTTTACGGTATCGCCGATCTTCAGAACCGGCAGATCGCTCTTGAGCTGCTGCTCGGACAGTACTTTTACGAGATCCATTTTTCTGTCATCCTTTCGTCTTAGACATTCTTGCCCCATTTATCTGTAAATGAGCAGAGGAATGCCCGTCTCATAATTACCAAATAATCATACCATACTGTCGTTCGGATTGCAAGCACTTTTTTGTCTTTGCTGTGCTTCAATCATTCTGCACAGTTTTTACCGTTTTGCTATTGCATGAATTGTCTATTTTGTTTATACTGAATATATCCCCCGTGTAAAGGAGCAACGATCTATGTGGGCTTATGAAAGTGTTTTTTATCAGATTTATCCCATCGGCTTCTGCGGCGCGCCGCGTGTCAACGACGGCATAACCGTGCCGCGCATCCGCAAGGTGGCCGACTGGGCCGAGCACATCGCGCGTCTCGGCTGCAACGCCGTTTATTTTTCCCCGATCTTCGAATCCGACAGTCACGGCTACGATACCCGCGACTTCCGAAAGGTGGACTGCCGCCTCGGCACGAACGCCGATTTCGCAGCCGTATGCGAGACTCTGCATGAGCACGGCATCAAGGTTGTGCTGGACGGCGTGTTCAACCATGTCGGCCGCGGCTTCTGGGCGTTCAAGGACGTGCAGGAGAAAAAATGGGACTCCCCCTACAAGGACTGGTTCCACATCTCGTTCGAGGGCAATTCGAATTATAACGACGGCTTCTGGTACGAGGGCTGGGAAGGACACTACGAGCTTGTCAAGCTCAACCTGCGCAATCCCGACGTCGTGCATCATCTGTTCGACTGCATCCGCCTGTGGAAGGACGAATTCGGCATCGACGGTCTGCGCCTGGACGTCGCCTACTGCCTCGACAAGGATTTTCTCCGTCAGCTCCGCTCGTTCTGCGACTCGTTCGGCTCGGATTTCTTCCTCGTCGGCGAGCTGCTGCACGGCGACTACAATCAGTTCGTCGGTGACGGTCTGCTGCACTCCTGCACGAATTATGAGTGCTACAAGGGTCTGTATTCCTCGATGAACAGCTACAATCTGTTCGAGATCACCCACTCCCTGCTGCGCCAGTTCGGCCCGGAAAACTGGACGCTGTACCGCGGCAGGCATCTGCTCTCGTTCGTCGACAACCATGATGTGACGCGCGTCGCGTCCATCCTCCAGAACCGCCTCCATCTGCCCCTCATCTATGCGCTGCTGTTCGGCATGCCGGGCATTCCGTGCATCTATTATGGCAGCGAATGGGGTGCGGAGGGAAACAAGCAGCAGGGCGACGACGCGCTGCGCCCCTCGTTCGACGCACCCGAGCGGAACGCGCTGACCGACACCATCGCCGCGATGGCGAAGGCGCACCGCGAAAGCCGCGCACTGTGCTACGGCGACTTCCGTCAGCTCGTCCTCACCAACAGGCAGTGCATCTGGGAACGGTGTGCAGACGGCGAGCGAGTGCTCATCGCGGTCAATATCGACGACCAGCCGTATACCGCGCACTTCGACGCGAAATGCGGCCGCGCGGTCGACCTCATCACCGGAGAGCCGCATGATTTCGGCGGCGGCAGCGAACTGCCCCCCTGCTCGGCGTTTTTCTGGAAGTGCGAGTGCTGATTTTCCCTGAAAGCACACGAATACCCCGGTGCAGCAGACGCATCGGGGTATTTTTTCGCGCAAAAAGGGCGGCTTGCGCCGCCCCTGTATTGCAGTAATATGAAATTACTTGAGGACAACCTCGCCGCCGAGACCGGTGTGCTTGGTGATGTACTCACGGCCCATCTTAGCGTACTCGAACGGATTAGCCTTAGCCGGGTCCTGCTCAGCCTCGACCATGATCCAGCCGGAGTAACCAGCCTTGTCAAGCAGGTCGAATACCTTGTCGAACTCTACGCAGCCGTCCGGATCGCCCGGTACGGTGAAAGCGCCAGCGCGGACAGCGTCCAGGAAGGACCAGTGCTCAGCGCGAGCCTTCTCAACCAGCGGCATACGCATGTTCTTCAGATGAACGTGACCAACGCGGTCAGCGAACTTCTCGAGCATCTTGACCGGGTCCTCGCCTGCGAAGGTGAAGTGGCCGGTATCGAAGCACAGGAATACGTACTTCGGATCGGTGTTCTCCATCAGACGGGTGGTCTCTTCAACGGTCTGGCATACGGTGCCCATGTGATGATGGAAGCAGGTGCGGATGCCGTACTTCTCCATGGACAGCTTGCCCAGCTTGTTCAGGCCGGTGGTGAAGCGGTCCCACTCCTCGTCGGTCAGAACGCGCTTCTTGTCGTCGAGAACCGGGGTGTCGAGCTGGCCCTGGATGGAGCCGGACTGCTCGGAAACGTTGATAGCGGTAGCGCCAACGTAGGACAGGTACTCGAGCTCCTTAACGAACTCAGCCTCAACCTCTTCGTACGGCTTGTCAACCAGGAAAGAGGAGAACCACTTGGAAGCGATGGTCATGTTGCGAGCGTCCAGCATGTGCTTGAGGACGGTCTTGTCTTCCGGGTACTTATGGCCGACTTCGCAGCCGTCGAAACCAGCGAGCTTCATCTCAGAGATGCACTGCTGGAAGGTGTTCTCGTCGCCGAGATCCCACATATCATCATTGGACCAGCCGATCGGGCAGATACCCAGTCTTACTTTCTTCGGATCTAACATAGTTATTCCCTCCATAATCTTCTCTCTGCGTCTGCGCAGAACAAACGCATTTTTGTTATTCTTATTGTACCCTTATGCACTGTAAATGTCAAACGCATTTTTTCACAAAGCCGAGTTGTGCAATCCGCTGTTTTTGTCATTCCGCGAACTTGTGCGTGTGCGTGCACGCACTTTTGCGCAAAAACCGCGCGAGATTGTTCCCGCGCGGTTGATTATGTCTTATCTGTAACTTTTCGTCTGCTGCGCTCAGATACGGGCCACACCGGAATCGCGGGCAGCCTGCGCAACAGCATCCGCGACTGTGCGGATGACCTTCTTGTCGAACGCCATCGGCATGATGTACTCTGCGGTCAGCTCTTCATCAGAGACACAGGACGCGATCGCCTTTGCCGCCGCGAGCTTCATCTCCTCATTGATGTCGCTTGCGCGAACGTCGAGCGCGCCGCGGAAAATGCCCGGGAACGCGAGCACGTTGTTGATCTGGTTCGGATAATCCGAACGGCCGGTGCCGACAACAGCCGCGCCGCCCTTCTTTGCGTCCTCCGGCCAGATCTCGGGGACCGGATTGGCCATCGCGAACACCATCGGGTCCTTCGCCATGGTGGAGACCATCTCGGCGGTCAGCACCTGCGGCGCGGACATGCCGAAGAATACATCGGCACCCTTGACCGCGTCGGCGAGCGTGCCGGTCATGTGGTCGCGGTTGGTGACCTTCGCCATCTCCTGCTGTGCCGGGTTGAGGCGCTCGTCGCCCTCGCAGACGATGCCGAAGCGCTCGACCATCGTGATGTCCTTTACGCCGAGGAACATCAGGAATCTGGTGACTGCGATCGCCGCCGCGCCGCAGCCGTTGACGACCATCTTGATCTCGTCCACCTTGCGGCCGGTCAGGCGGCAGGCGTTGAGCAGCGCCGCGCCGCAGCAGACCGCCGTGCCGTGCTGGTCATCATGGAATACCGGAATGTCGCAGACCTCCTTGAGGCGGCGCTCGATCTCGAAGCAGCGCGGAGCGGCGATGTCCTCAAGATTGATGCCGCCGAACGAGCCGGAGATCAGCTGAACCGTGCGCACGATCTCGTCAACATCCTTGGATGCAACGCAGAGCGGGAACGCATCGACATCCGCGAACGCCTTGAACAGCGCGCACTTGCCCTCCATGACCGGCATGCCGGCGAGCGGGCCGATATCGCCCAGACCAAGCACAGCCGTGCCGTCCGTGATGACCGCAACGAGATTGTGGCGGCGCGTGTATTTATAGCTGAGGGACGGATCGTCCTTGATCTTGAGGCACGGCTCGGCTACGCCGGGCGTGTAGGCGATGGAAAGATCGTCCTTGCTGTTCACCTCACAGCGGGCAACGACCTCGATCTTGCCTGCCCATTTTTCATGTGCCTCGAGTGCGCGTTCTTTTACGTCCATGTTCTGTTCCTCCGTTATCGTTCTGTGTTCCGTCGGGCGGAAATTCATATCTATACTTATTATAACGGTCGCGTTCGCTTTCGTAAATAGGAAGTTTGTACAAAGCGTGCATCCTCTGTATCCCCCGCACCGGGCTGCGAGACTGCGAGACCGGTTTCCTTTCCAGTTTCGCATATAGCGAGACCGGTCTCCTATGCCGCTGTTTCAGCTCTCCTGCTGCCGTTTTTTCCAGTGCCGCAGCTGCGGAACGACCGCTTCCATATGCGCCCGCACCTGCTCCGCAGGCCAGCTTTCGCTCGCCATGTGCTCAACGCAGAAGTCGATCAGCTGCTGCTCACTGTCATATTTGAATTCGCCGTCTGCATAGCACCATTTGCAGTAATCCTCATTGAACGAGCCGTCGGTTTCCCGGCTCATGGTCCCGTCCTCGAGCGGCATGCCGCAGCACTGACAGATCAGCTGCCGCGGAGAACCCAGCAGTGTATTGATCGAAACATCGAACACCCCGGAAAGCAGCTTGAGCGTCTCCACATTCGGCGTGGTCTCCCCTTTTTCCCATCGCGAGACCGCCTGACGAGTCACGAAAACCTTTTCCGCCAACTCATCCTGCGTCATTTTCTTTTCCGTTCTCAGACGCAGCAGAACATCCTTCGTTTCCATATGTATCATCTCCTTGACAGAACCTTATCACAAACAGGGCCGACAGGCAAGCAACCCGCTGTTGCCCTCAGACCTGCTGCCTGCGCAGCAGTCTCGGCAGGACAGAGGCAAGACCGCAGGCGGATACGATCGCGGCGGTGATGTCGGAAATCGGCTCGGAGAACATGACGGGTGTCGCGCCGAGCAGCGGCGGCAGGACAAATACGCACACGAGGAACAGCCCCTTGCGCAGCATGGAGAACGTCAGACCCCAGCGGATCAGCCCCATGCCGGTCATGCCGTCCACCGCTGGGTACTGTATCGCGAGACCGAGCACGCCGAGCGAATACGTGCGTATCATGTACGACGCCATATCGATATACGCCGGGTCTCTGGTGAAAATCCGTACAAAAGAGCCGGAAACCGTCTGCGCGAGAACGAACATCAGACCGCAGAACACCACGCACAGCAGGATGATGCCGCGGAACGCCTGCGCGATGCGCTTCGTATTGCCTGCGCCGTAGTTATAGCCGAGGATGGACTGCGTGCCTGCCGTGATGCCGCCGAGCGGCATGGTGATGATGAGCATAAAGCTCTGCATGACCGCCGCGCACGCGATGAGCATATCGCTGTCCGCGCCGCCGTATCTGCGCAGCATGATGTTCACCGAGATGAGCAGCACGTTATCCAGCGCAATAATGAGCGCCGGCGAGAGACCGACCTGCACAATACGGCGCATCCAGCCGGGATTGACCGGCTGCCGGGTGATGCCGACCGCCGCCTTGCCGCCGAGTAGAAAGCGCAGGATATACGCCGTCGAGCAGATCTGGGAAAGCACGGTCGCAAGCGCCGCGCCGCGCACGCCCATGTTCAGCGCAAAGATGCAAACCGGGTCGAGCGCGATATTGACCGCCGCGCCGAGCATGACCGACCGCATGGCTGTCGAGGAAAAGCCCTGACTCATCGTGATCTGGTTGAGGCCGTAGCTCATCACCGCGAACACCGTGCCCGAGACATAGGTCGTAAAATACGCCTCGGCGTACTCCCACAGCGCCTCGCTGCACCCGAAGGTGAACAGGATCTGCCGCCGGAACACGAGCAGCGGCACGGTCGCGAGCACGCTGAGCGCGAGCAGCAGATAAAAGCTGTTCGCCACGATCTGCCGTGCGCCGTCCATGTCGCGCCGCCCCATGCGGATGCTCATCAGCGGACCGCCGCCGAAGCCAATGAGCGCGCCGATCGCGGTGATCATCGTCACCACCGGCGCGCAGACGCCGACGCCGGCCAGTGCCGCATCGCCTGCACCCGCGATGTGGCCGACGTACATACGGTCCACGACGCTGTATAATATATTGACAAACTGCGCCAGCATCGCCGGTATCGCGAGCTGCAAAACCAGCTTCCCGACCGGCGCGGTGCCGAGAGGGCTGTCTGTTTGGGACATGGTTCTCTCCCCTTTCTGCTCCCTCTATTATAGTGAAATTCGCCGCAGGCGTAAAGAGAAAAATGCCCTGACGAGAGGTCAGGGCATTCGCGGTTTATTGGGAAACACTGTTGTCATATACGAATGTTGCCGTAATGGCATCCGCATAGATGCAGTTTTTCAGTGCATCACTGCTATCTGGTTCGATAAACGCATTGACCTCTACCGTGTGCGTTGCTCCATCCGTGTTGAACACACGCACAACAAGAGGTATCTCTACATCGACTGCTAAATCGTCGATTGGCTTCTCCTGTCCCGTGACAGCCACTGTCAGGTTGTCCGTTGGCAGCTTGCTCAGTTCGGACGAATCTCCGTACTGGGTCGAAGCGCCGCCGCTCGGGAACGTCATCTCAATATCATACGCCACATTGATTGTATCTGCATCATGCCGGAAAATGATTTTGCCGGTGCCGTTATTCAGACCCATGCCATACACGCCGATGGGTTTGTCCATATTCTCCCATGTCTTGCCGTTATATGTGTAGGTATTGAATGTTATTCCGTTCGCTTCCGTGTTGTTCCCGGAAAAAAGATACTCTATGACCGCGCCCGACTGTTTCTCCGTCGTGGTCTGCTCCACCGGCGAAATGGCAATGGTATTATCCGCCGGCTGTGTCTTTGTCTGTCCGCACCCGCTCAATATCCCCACAAGAGCCAGTGCCGCTAACGCTGCGTGCCGTTTTTTCATACGGATCGCCTCCTTTTACTATTGTGCTTACAGTATAGCAGATTTGGGTGATATTGTCTATTTCCAGACCATGCAAAATCTGCGCTTGCTTCTGTGCAAAGTAACGGCAAAAAAACGCTCCGGCAAAGCCGGAGCGCTTTCGATGCAAATATTTACTTCGCGTATCTGCGGAGGGAAATTAACCGTTCTTACGAGCGATTGCCTTCTTAGCAGCCTCTACGATGTGAGCAGCGGTCAGACCGTACTCCTCGCGCAGGAAGGACTCAGCGCCTACCTGACCGAAGCGATCCTCTACGCCTACCATCTCCATCGGAACCGGGTTGTTCTTGATAACAACGTTAGCAACAGCAGAACCCAGACCAACCTTTACCTGATGGTTCTCAGCGGTTACGATAGCGCCGCACTCAGCAGCGGAGTCGAGGATGAGCTGCTCGTCGAGCGGCTTCCAGGTAAACATATCGATGACCTTGGCGGAGATACCCTCAGCAGCCAGCTGCTCCTGAGCCTTCAGAGCCTCGTCGACCATGATGCCGGAAGCGATGATAGCAACGTCCTTGCCTTCCTTCAGGGTAACGCCCTTGCCGATCTCGAAGTCAGAGCCGTCGCCGTAAACAGTGGTGAAGCCCTTGCGGATCATGCGCATGTAGGAGAACTTACCGGATGCTGCCAGCTTCTTGGTCAGGCAGTTGATCTGAGCGTAGTCAACCGGGTCGATAACGACTGCTTCCGGTACGGACATGTACAGAGCGCAGTCCTCGAACGGCATATGGGTGCCGCCGTTGTATGCAGCGCATACGCCGGGGTCAGAGCCGATCACGTGTACCGGCAGCTTAGCGTAAGCTGCGGACATGAAAGCCTGGTCAAATGCACGGCGGGATGCGAAGCAGCCGAAGGAGTGCATGAATACGGTGCGGCCGGTAGCGGCCAGACCTGCTGCAACGCCCATAGCGTTAGCCTCTGCGATACCTGCGTTTACGGTCTGCTCCGGGAAAGCCTTTGCCAGCTTGCCGGTGTTGATGCAGTTCTCAAGGTCGCAGTCTACGTGCATTACCTTGCTGTCCTTCTCCATGAGGTCCAGCATAGCGGTAACGAAACCGTCACGGTTGTTACGAGAGTCCTTCTCGTGCTTGCCAATCAGAGTAAAGCTCATGTTTATTACCTCCCTTACTGTGCCTTGATCTCTGCGAGCTTCTTCTCAGCAGCAGCAATGGCTTCATCCCACTGCTCCTTGCTCGGCTGAGAGGAGTGCGCGCCGGTGCCTTCAGCGAACGTTGCGCCGAGGCCCTTAACGGTATTCAGCACAATGCAGGTCGGAACGCCCTTGGTGTCGTAAGCGAGCTGAACTGCGTCGTAGATCTGCTCTACGTCGTTGCCGTCCTGAAGTTCGATTACGTTCCAGCCAAAAGCGTCAAACTTTGCGCCGATGCCCTTGCCATGGCTCATGACCTTGTCAACTGCACCGTCGAGCTGATACTTGTTGTCGTCTACGAAGCAAATGAGGTTGTCCAGCTTGTAGTGAGCAGCGAACTGAGCTGCCTCCCAAACCTGACCCTCGTCGCACTCGCCGTCGCCGACGAATACGAATACGTGGCTGTCGCGGCCGTCGAGCTTGTTGCCGAGAGCTGCGCCGGTAGCGGTAGACATGCCCTGGCCCAGAGAGCCGGTGGTCAGGTCAACGCCCGGGGTCTTGGTACGGTCGGTATGGGACGGGAAGTTGGTGTGCGGCTGGTTGAGGGTATAAGCCTCCTCGACCGGATAGAAGCCCTTCAGGCCGAGGGTAGCGTACATAGCCGGACCTGCGTGGCCCTTGGACAGTACGCACCAGTCACGATCCTCCCAGTGCGGGTTCTTCGGATCTACCTTCATAACCTCACCGTACAGAACTGCCAGCGCGTCGATAACGGACATTGCACCCGGTACATGGCCGAAGCCAAGCGAACCGACGGTCTTCAGGGTCTCCACACGGATTTCCTGAGCAAATACGCGAAGCTCCTGCATCTTTTCTGCTTTCTGCATTGCATACACCTGCCTAATTCATAAGTATTTTCTCTTATCGCGCCGTGACGCAGTGTTCCGCGCCGGCGCACAGCGGCGCCTTACCGCTGTATACGATTACAGTGTATCACCAAACCGCTCAGATTTCAACCGAAAATCGTGTTTTTTCAGATAAAAATTCCGCTATCCCCTGCCGCTGCTGCGTCGTTTTTCCGCGGAAATGCGCAAAAAACGTATTTTTTCATCCGTCTCCCGTCTCGCGTTTTCCGTCCTTTTTACGGAAAATCCCGGGGCTTCTCTGCCTGTTTTCCGCCATTTGCTGCGAAACTCTGCACTTTTCTGTATATTCGTGCAGTCACGAAAAACCATAACTTACCCATCATCTCACCTTTTTTATTTTTCGAAATAAAATTTTACAGCCCTTAAACCCCGGTATTTTCGTTATTTTCACCAGTTTTTCATCCTGTGCCGCCTGTCTCTTTGCTTTTTCACCAAATTTTACCCCTGATTTCTGGCTTTCTGTGCAGTAGACAACTTGCGCATAATTTGATAAACTATAAAGGTACATTGTGGACTTGTTTGGATATTTTTCAAGGAGCAGCATGAAAATGAAGGTCAGCCGATTGAACTCCATAGAGCAGTATGTGATCTCGCGCGAAACCGTCAGCATCGACGAATTGTGCGAGGTTTTCGGCGTGTCCAAAAATACCATTCGACGCGATCTGAACGAGCTGGAAATGCGCGGCCATATTACAAAGGTATACGGCGGCGTGACCGCGACCGTGCCCTCGGGCGCGGTGCCGACCCCCATCCGCTCCAGCCTCAACACCGTGGACAAATCGCTCATCGGCCGTCTGGCGGCGGAGGAGGTTGAGGACGGCGACACCATCTTCATCGACTCCGGCACGACCACGCTCTGTCTGCTGCGGTTTCTCGTGGCGAAAAAGCGCATCACGATCATCACGCACTCGCTCGGCGCACTGAGCGAGGCCTCCAAATACGATAACCTCAACATCATTTCGCTCGGCGGTATTTACAGCCCCACGACCGACTCGTTCGTCGGCCTTTCCGCGATCGAGGCGCTGTCCTCCATGCGCATCAACAAGGCGTTCATGGGCGCGACCGGCGTTTCGCTGACCGCCGGCATGACCAACACGACCTTCCTCGAGGCCGAGATCAAGCGCGCGGTCGTGCATCGCGCCGACAGCATCTACGGCATGGCGGACTCGTCCAAGATCGGCCGCGAAGCCATCGTCACCTTCTGCCACCTCAAGGACCTCACCGCGTTCATCACCGACCGCGAACCGCCGAAGGAATACGTCGACCTGTGCCATCAGGAAAACGTCAAGCTCCGCTACGAATAAAAATTTGAGATAAGAGATAAATTTACCCCGGCAGGTTTTCTGCCGGGGTCTTTATTTTGCATCATTATGGAAATATTATATCAGATTTCCCGTCAGCACACGGTTGATGAGCTCGACGATCTCGTTTTTCGGGATGGGCTGCGGCTCGGTGATCCACTTTTCCATCATGCCGACGATGCCGGTCGCGAGAAAACGCGCCGCATAAGCGTCCTCCACGCTTCGGAACGGACGCATTTCCAGATGGCACTCCTCGAGCACCGTGATCATCTTGCGCCCGAAGCCTTCCACGCCCGTGCCGCGCACGAGCGCGCGGACGATCTCGCGGTTCTCCTCCAGATAATCCACCGCGCGCGCCAGGACCGGCTGAAGATTGCTTGTCCCGCTCGGATGCAGATCCGCGATCAGCTCGCGGAAATCCTCGATCATCTCCGCCTCGATCTTTTCGCGCAGATCATATACATCGCGGTAATGCGCATAGAATGTGCCGCGGTTGATGTCCGCCTCGCGAACCACGTCGGTTACCGTGATGCTCTGAAAATCCTTCTGCTGCATCAGCCGGGTCAGAGCCTGCCGCAGCAGCTTTTTCGTGCGCCGTATGCGCTTATCCTCCTGTACTGCTCCTATCATTTTCCCTTTCCTCCGTTCAGAATGCGTTCAACTTCTCTCTGTCCCTTTCGGCTAAACGCACATTATTGAACATTTTCATATTTTATGTTCTTTTACGTACACATTATTTATATTTGCCTATTGTGTTCGTTAACCTTATGTACTATACTATATCACGAAAAGAAATCCGATACAATATCTATTTTCCCGAAAGTTGGTGTTTTCCTTGTGAAACTTAACGGACACAATCCGGTTGATCTAATCATTAACCACAGAAAACTGATCGAAAAGGTATTTACCATACTCGTCGTGTTCAGCCTCATCTGCATCCCGATGGTCGGCATCAACTACGACCTGACCAAGTACCTTCCCGACTCCTCCCCGTCCGCGCAGGCGCTCGACATCATGGAGGACGAGTTCACCTATCCCGGCATGGGCCGCGTAATGCTCCATGACGTGACGCTTTACGAAGCGAAAAACATCAAGGACCGCATCGCAGATGTTGAGGGCGTGGACATGGTCATGTGGGCCGACATGACGGCCAACATCTACGGTTCGAGCGAATTCATCGACTACGACGACATCGACGACTACTATCACGAGGACGACCAGTCCGCCTACATGGACGTCATCTTCGAGGACAAGGACTCGTCCTCCCAGACGCACAAGGCCGTCCACCAGATCGAGCAGATCGTCGGCGACCGCGGACTCGTCGCCGGCTCCGCCGTATCCGACACCAACCTCGGCCCGACCATCAACAAAGAGGTCGCGCGCGTCATGGTGCTCGCGGTCATCATCATTTACATCATCCTGACCATCACAACGACCTCGTGGTTCGAGCCGGTGATGTTCCTGTCCGTTCTCGGCATCGCCATCATCATCAACATGGGCTCGAACATCATCCTCGGCGAGATCTCGTTCCTGTCCAACGCGGTCGGCGCGGTGCTCCAGCTCGCCTGCTCGATGGACTATTCGATCTTCCTGCTGCACTCGTTCACACAGGAGCGCGCGCAGGGCATCGAGCCGGAGCAGGCCATGGCGAACGCATGGCGAAGCGCGTTCTCGTCCATTTTCGCCTCCGGCATGACGACGATCGTCGGCTTCGCGGCGATGTGTCTGATGAACTTCGGCATCGGCCCGGACATGGGCGTTGTCCTTGCCAAGGGCATCACCATCAGCCTTGTCACTGTGCTGCTGCTCATGCCGGCGCTCATCCTGCGCTTTCAGGACATCGTCGCCAAGACCAAGCACCGTCCGTTCATCCCGACGCAGAGCCGCGGCATGGGCAATTTCGCCTACCGCATCCGCCGTCCGCTGTTCATCCTCGTACTGCTCATCATCATCCCGTGCTACATCGCGCAGGGCATGGCGAACTTCACCTACGGCAACGAGGCGGTCGCGAACTCCCCCGGCACGCCGGTCTATGAGGCCGAGCAGCAGATGAACGCCGCCTACGGCAAGAGCAACATGATGATCGCGCTCGTCCCGCTCGACAGCAGCCTGACCGAAAAGGCGATGACCGACGAGATCGACGACCTGCCTTACGTCAAGTACGCGCTCAGCCTGTCGTCCGTTCTGCCCGAGGGCATCCCCGAGGACTTCCTCCCCGAGAACATCACGAGCATCATGCACTCGAAGAACTGGGCGCGCGTGATCATCAACGTCCGCTCCTCCGGCGAGAGCGACGATGCGTTCAAGTTTGCCGACAATATCCGCGGCATCGTGGACCAATACTATCCGAACGAACAGACCTACCTCGTCGGCGTCACCCCGTCCACGCAGGACATCAAATCCATCATCGTGCCCGACTACAACCGCGTCAATATCGTTTCGCTGCTCGGCGTCGCGCTCGTTGTCGCGCTCACCTACAAGGCGCTCATCCTGCCCTTCGTCGTTCTCATCCCGATCGAGTGCGCGATCTTCATCAATACCGCTCTTCCGTACATCTACGGTCAGCGCACGATGTATCTCGGCTTCATCATCGTCGGCTGCATCCAGCTCGGCGCGACCATCGACTATTCCATCCTGCTGACCGGCAACTATCTGGACGCGCGAACGCAGGGCGACAAAAAGGAAGCCGCCATTCGCGCCGTCTCGATGAGCGCGGAGTCGGTCATGACCTCCGGCATGATCGTTATGACCGTTGCCTACGGCCTGTACTTCATGACCTCGGTCGAGGCAATCTCCAGTCTGGGCCGCCTGATCGGCCGCGGCGCGTTCATTTCGGTCATCATGGTACTGTTCTTCCTGCCGATGTGTCTGATGATCTTCGACCGGTTCATCATCAAGCCTGACCACGCGGAACGAAAGCACGCAAAGATGAACCGTATCCATGCGATGAAGGTCAAGCTGCCGACGCTCAGCGCGCTGCATGAGCAGCGTCTGCGCCTGCATCAGCAGATCCGCGAAAACCGTCATGCACGCCACAAGCAGACGCGCGCCAAGTGGAACAATCTGCTCCACGGCAAGGGCTTCACCCTTCCCGAGCAGCCGGATAACGGCGAGGGCATCGAAACGCCCGAGACCGCGAAGCGCACGCTGCCGAAGCGCGTCCGCATGCGGCTGAAGGCACGGCTCGACCGCCGCAAGGCGCGTCTGAGCGACCTTATTTCCGCAAGAAAGAACGACAACGATAAGAGCAACACGGAGGAAAACGACAATGAAAAGAAATAAGCTGCGCCGCGTTACCGCGACCGCACTCTTGCTTTCGTTCGCGCTGCCGCAGTGCGCCCAGGCCGCCGCTCCGACAGTCGAGACCGACGAAACCGTATACATCAACATGGATTACTACGGTGCGCCGACCAACACGCGCATCGTCAAGGGCGTAAACCTCAACGGCCACACCGAATTCACCGATTTCGGAGACTACAAGGACGTTTACAATATGTCCACCTTTGACGAGCCGACCCTCAAGGAGGGCTCGGTCTACTGGAAGCTCGACACCGACAAGAACCGCTTCTACTACGAGTGCATCCCGAACGACACGGTCAACATCCAGATGCCGTGGAACTTCGATGTTGCCTACAAGCTCAACGGCGTTCCGGTCGAAGCAGACCAGTGCGCCGGCGCGAGCGGCACCATTCAGATGGACATTCACGCCGTGCCGAACACCTACGCAAGCGACTACTACAAGAACAACATGATGCTGGTCTGCGCGACCGGCATCGACATGAGCAAGGCACTCTCCATCGACGCGCCGGGCGCACAGATCCAGTCGTTCGGCACCTACAAGCTCGTCATGTTCATGGGTCTGCCGGGCGAGGAAAACACCTTCACCGTCCGTATCGGCTCGAATGACTTCGAGAGCATGGGTCTCATCATGTTCATGACCCCGGCGACCACCTCCGCACTCGACATCATGTCCAGCATGCGCGACATCAAGGACCGTCTGGAAAATTCGGGCGACAACCTCTATACCGGCGTCAGCTCCATGCTGAGCACCATGCAGGCCGTGCAGGGCAGCCTTTCCTCGATGTCGAGCGGCATTTCCGGTATCGATCAGGTGCGCAAACAGCTCATCAAGGACCGCGGCACGCTCGACCCGAGAACGGATGCGGCGCTGAACGCGCTCGATGAGCTGACCGGCAAGTCCGACTCGCTCATTCCCGAGCTGAACTCCGCCAAGGAGACGCTCACTGCCCTCAACGCCACCACGAGCAGCATCCTCACCACCCTTGAAGAGTCCGGCAAGGATATTCCGGAGTACCAGAAGCTGCTGAACGACGTCAAGACCTCGCTCGGCAATCTGGAGGATCTGTTCGACGACCTCGACGACGAGACCGACAACAGCAGCTGGACCATCGCCCGAATCCGCAGCGCAAGCGAGGATCTCCAGAAGGAGCTGGGCGCGCTCCAAGATGATTTTGAAAAGCTGTCTAAAAACCTGAAAACTCTGCCAGACGACCTCGACAAGCAAGTTACCACGGAACTGACGAATTATGTCAAGAAGATGGCGTCTACCGCCTCTTCAACCGTTACCGAAACGGTGCGTCAGCAGGCTTATGAAAAAGCCATGGAGCAGTTCCAGCCTGCCATCGATGCCGGCCAGATGACCGAGGAAGATGCTAAGGCAAAGGCGAACAAGATTGCCGACGCCGCCGCTTCTTCTTCCGATGCTTCCGCCGCTGCCAGCTCCGCCGCTTCTCAGGCGCAGGCTTCCGCCTACAACAACGCACAGGCGCTCGCCGCACTCATGACCGGCATCAAGAGCGGTTCTTCGGCTGTCACGTCCGACATGCAGTCCATGACCAAGCAGCTCAAAAGTCTCACAGAGAAAATGTCCGGTCTGCTCGACGCGACGAACTCCCTGCTCAAGGACCTTGAGGACATCGCGGACGTATTCGACGAGTACAAGGGTCTGCCGCAGGACTTCACGCAGGAGGGCAAGAAGCTGACCGAGCTTGCGAACGGCTCTCTCGACCGCGTGAACAAGATGCTCGCCGATATTCCGGCGCTGCGCGAGTCGCTCGACAGCCTCACCAAGACCGCGACCTCGTCCATCGACAAGACGACCGACCTCATGAACTCGACCAAGAAGGCGCTCTCGACCTCCTACGACCTCGTGAACACCGCGAACAGCGTTCTGCGCTCGGTGCGCAGTCAGGCGGACGCAAGCACGCAGGCGACCATCGACAGCCTGCTCGATACGCTCGGCAAGCTCTCCGGTTCGACCGCATCCGGTCAGATGCAGACCGCGACCGACTCCATACACTCCGCCGTCAAGGACGCGGAGACCGACCTCGAGGACGACACCAACGTGCTCAACATCGACACCTCGGCCGACCTCGAGTCTGTCACCTCGAGCATGAACCCCTCCCCGTCCAGCCTTCAGTTCATCCTGCGCACCGAGGAGATCTCGGTGGACGATGATGACGACGACGGCACTTCCGACCAGGACGCCGCAGACGAAGGCGTATTCGCCCGCATCTGCAACATCTTCAAAAAGCTGTTCACCGCCATCACCGGCGTGTTCGCGTCGGACGATTGACCGCATACTGCAAAGCACCGCTTCCACATGGAGGCGGTGCTTTTTTGCGCAGAAAAACACCTCGCAGACAGCATTTCTGCGAGGTGTGCGTTTTTACGCCTGCGCCGCGTCGTTCAGACGGGACAGGTACTTGCTCTGATAGAACTTCAGCTTGCTCTCGAACTGAGGGCCGGACTTGAACTCCGCCTTCGCATAGGCGTGCGTGTCGAATTCCTCTGCGCCCTCGACGAGCTGAATGGTGTAGATCGCGATGTTCGAGCAGTGATCGCTGATCTTCTCAAGGTCGTGCACGATGTCGAGGAAGTGAATGCCGGTCTGCATCGTGCAGCCGCCCTCGCCAAGGCGCTCGATATGACGGCTCTTGAGCTGCTCCTTCATGGTATCGACGACCTCCTCGAGCGGCTCAACGCTGCGCGCGAGCGAAACCGACTGCGTAACATACGCCTCGACCGTCATGTCGAGAACCTCGCTGACTGCGTCCGTCATGGCGTGCAGCTCGTTCATCGCGGTCGCGGAGAAGCTCAGACCTGCCTGACGGAACTCGTCGGCGCGGTCGAAGATATTCTGCGCATAGTCGCCGATCTTCTCGAAGTCGGACAGCGAGTGCATCATCTCTGCGCTCTGGCGGCGCTGATCGACCGAGCGCACGTTGTGCATCGTGGTCAGGTAGCGGCCGATCTCAACCTCTGCGCGGTCGAGGAACGCCTCGTGCTCGCGGAAGATCTCCTCGCTGGCCGCACTGCCGCCGAACATCGGGTCGACCGCAAGGTGGAAATTGCTCTTCGCCGCCTCGCCCATGTCAGCGATGCAGCGCTGCGCCTGATCGAGCGCGAGAGCCGGCGTGGTAAGGAAACGCGGCTCGAGCTTCGCAAGCGGGTCCTCCTGCGTCTCGCCGGTCGGCACGCTCCACCTTGCGAGCTTGACCAGCAGGCCGGTGAACGGCAGGAACAGCAGGGTGCAGGTCACGTTGAACAGCGTGTGGAAGTTCGCGATGCCGCCCTTGTCGATCGGATTTTCCCAGAACGAGAAGCCGACCGCGTACTGCACGGCGTAGATCGCGACCAGAAACGCGATCGAACCGATGAGGTTGAAGTAGAAGTGCACCATCGCGGTGCGGCGCGCGTTCTTCGAGCCGCCGAGCGAGGACAGGAACGCGGTGATACAAGTACCGATATTCTGACCGAGGATGATCGGGATGGCGGCAGAATAGGTGATCGCGCCCGTCGTGGACAGCGCCTGCAGGATGCCGACCGACGCCGAGGACGACTGGATGATCGCAGTGACGCCCGCGCCGACCACAACGCCGAGCACCGGGTTGGAGATCGCTGCAAACAGATCGGCAAACTGCGGCAGATCCGCGAGCGGCGCGACCGCGCCCTCCATGACCGCCATGCCGATGAACAGGATGCCGAAGCCGGTGAAAATGTCCGCGATGTCGCGCGTGCGGCGCTTTTTCGCGAGCATCATGATGATAACGCCCACCAGAACGATGATGTAGGCGAGATTTTTCGGCTTGAGGAGATCCATGAACAGGTTGCCCGAGCCTTCGCCGCCGCTCAGACGCAGGATCTGCGCGGTGACGGTCGTACCGATATTCGCGCCCAGGATAACGCCGACCGACTGCTTGAGCGTCATGATGCCTGCGTTAACAAAGCCGACCACCATGACCGTCGTCGCAGACGAGGACTGAATGACCATCGTCACGACCATGCCCATGATAAGAGCGGTAAAGACGTTGCCCGTCATTTTTTCCAGAGTTTTTTCCAGCTTGGAACCGGCAGCGCGCTCCAGTCCCTTTCCCATTGTCGTCATACCGTAAATGAACAGCGCCAGTCCGCCGATCATCTGCACGATTGACAGCACATCAAATTCCATACGCTTCCTCCGTTTCACATTCTCTAAATTATCTCTTTACGAAACGCATACCTTTTAAGTGTATCAGCAGGAGCGCATCCTGTCAATTCCAAAGGATGAAAAATAAACGCAAACTTTACGCCTGCGCTCGTTCATTATGTTGCATTTCTGCTGCATTCGGCATATTGGTCTATGCCATCCGCATCATGCTGTAATTGAGATACGCCGCAAACAGCAGCCATGCCGCATACGGCATGAGCAGCCTGCCTGCAGTTTTGTCGAGGCGGGAAAACGCTGACAGCGCTGCAAGCACGAGCGCGAGCAGCAGGAGCAGCCACCAGAACGCGACAGCGTACTCCTGCGCCCGGAAATACAGCAGCGGCCAGACGAAATGCACGGCGAGCTGCACATAATAAAGCATGAGCGCGTTTCGGCTCTCCTGTGTGCCGAGGCGGTACACTCTGCGGCTCGCCGCCCCCATCAGCAGATAAAGCACGGTCCAGACGGCCGGGAACACCCATGCGGGCGGCGCGAGCGGCGGCTGCGGCTGCGCACTGTACTGCGCCATGGCATCCATCGTCAGCACCGCGGCGGCCCCGCCGACAGCAAGCGGCAGCACGGTCAGAAAAATCCCCATTCTCCCCTCTCCTTTGCCTTATCATATGCGGAGAGCGCGAGGATTATCCGGCCGGCTGCCGCCTGCCTGCTCAGAATTCCTTTTTCTGATAGATTTTGATCCCGATCTGCCAGCAGAGGACGTAAACCGCTCCGCAGACCGCGAGACAGCCGGCGAGGAATGCCGCGAGCCTGCTCACGGGCCAGCTGTCCATGCCGCCGACCGCCTGTACCAGACGGTTGAACGCCGGATGGTTTTTCAGCGCGGTCAGCGCGATGAGCGGCACCCACACGACGCCCAGCAGAAAATACCGGCCGCGTTCCGTGCCGAAGCGCAGGATGAGGTCAAATTCGATGCCCATCAGCAGCAGAGCAACTGCCTCGCAGGCAAGCAGGCCGAGCAGGTTTTCCGCAAGCGAACCGTCGCGGTGCACTGCGCTGGACACCATCGTCAGAACCACACTAAGCAGCAGCAGCGCGGCGTTAAGCGCAAGGCTGACCGTGAACTTGCTGCTCACGATATCGCGCCGCGACACCGGCAGCGTCAGGCTGAGCCTGTCCCAGCCGTAGGCATGATCCGTGCTCATCAGCGTCGCCGGACCCATGACCGACAGCATCGTGACCATGAACGGAATGAATGCGCTGCCTCCATAGGCAAACGCCGCGACTGCCATGACAGCGAATACCCACAACAGCGCCTTCATCGAACGGCGGATACTCATCCAGTCCGCAAAAAGCATCGCCTTCATTATGCTTCCTCCCCTCTCGTCAGAAACAGCATGATCTGTTCCACGCTGACCGGCTCGACCGGCCAGTTTTCCGGAATGCCGTCCCGTTTGACCAGTGCTTCGCAGCCAAATGCGCCCTTTCGCACCGCCCGGACTGCGTCCGGGTCGAGCGCGTTCAGCTGCTCCTCCGTGCAGCGCAGCACGCCGTGGCGGTCGATCAGCTCGTCCCGTCCCTCGCTCAGCAGCACGCGGCCGCGATGGATGAACGTGATATTGTCCGCGATCTTGTCGAGGTCACTCGTGATGTGGCTGGACAGCAGCACGGCGTGCGTTTCGTCCTGCATGAAATCGTACAGCAGGTCGAGCACCTCGTCCCTCACGACCGGGTCAAGTCCGCTCGTCGCCTCGTCCAGAATCAGCAGCTCCGCGCCGTGCGAGAGCGCCGCCGCGATGGACAGCTTCATTTTCATGCCGCGCGAATAATCCTTGATGGCCTTGCGGCGGTCGATGCCGAAGCGGTCGAGACAGGCCGCGAACTGTGCCCCGTCCCACGCGCGGTAGGCTCTGCCGAGCAGCGTGTCCACCTGCGCGGCGTTCATCGTGCTCAGAAAGCCGCCGTCCTCCAGCACCACGCCGATGCGCTCACGTACCGCCGCATCATCCGGCCGTCCGCCGAGCACCTCGATCTCACCGCTGTCCGGCCGCACAAGGTCGAGAACGGTCTTGATGAGCGTCGTCTTTCCGGCTCCGTTTTCGCCGATCAGACCCATCACACAGCCGCGCGGCAGAGTCAGATTGACGCTGTCCAGCGCAAATCCTTCGTATTTCCTGGTCAGCCCTCTGATTTCGAGTGCGTTTTTCATTGATTCCCCTCCTCAAAAGCCGTTTGTGCGATCTCCATGAACTCCTCCGCGGTCAGTCCGCCCTGCTTCGCCGCGTGTACCGCCTGCGCCAGATGCGCCTCCACGGCGCGGAGCTGTTCCTCGCGCAGCCGCGCGCCGCTCACCTGCGCGACAAAGCTGCCGCGTCCGGTCTGCGTAACGATCAGCCCCTCGCGCTCGAGTTCTTCATACGCGCGCTTTGTCGTGATGACGCTGATGCGCAGCTCCCTGGCGAGCAGCCGCATGGACGGCAGCGCCTGCCCTGCCGTAAGCTCGCCTGAGACGATCTTCGCCCGGAGCTGCCGCGTGATCTGTTCGTAGATCGGGGCGCTGTCCGTGTTGGAAAGAATGATGTTCACGCTCTCCCTCCTCTGTTTATTGTATATACTCATTATATACAATATTCACGCTTTGTCAAGTCCCCTGCCGTCGATTATTCAACTTTCACAAACAGCGTTTTGTATAAACCTTTCTCTTTATTTTTGTTGCATATGCCCATTTCCAGCCATCAAATAAGCACGCGCTAACTCAACGAAAATTTAGTCGAAATGACGGAATATTTAACTTGCATTTGTGCAACTTTCGCGCTATACTGAACTTGTCAAAGGGAAGAGCAAGGAAACGCTTCCCCATAAAATACATCCTTGCTGCTGCGGCCAGCGCAGCATTTTCTAACATAGACCACCTCTCTTTTTCCTTTCTTTTTACTCTTTTTTCTTTGTGAAATCGAAACTCCCTTTTCGATTTCGCGCAGGAAAGCGAACCGCTCCCGGTTCGTTTTTTTGTTTTAAGACGGTCGAAAACTGCGTTTTCCGACAAACTAAAAGGACGCTTTCCGTTTTTCGAAAGCGTCCTTTTCTTTTAACCCTGTTTACTTCTTGATGATCAGCGCCATGAACACGAGGTCGGTGTCTCCGGTGTTGTCGAGCGCGTGGCCGCTGCCGTCCGGGCAGAACGTCACATCGCCGGTCTTGACCGGGAAGGACTTCTCACCGTCGTTGTACGAGCCTTCGCCGCTCAGGATGTAATAAGTCTCGGTCTCGCCGTGGTGCTCGTGAAAGCCCAGCGTGCAGCCCGGCTCGATCGTTACCTTCGCGTACAGGCCGCACTTGCCGTCGAGCTCCGCTTCGCCGAGCAAGTGCTCGATGATCACATGACCCTTGCCGCCGGCCATCTTCTCTACCTTGTCGATTTTATGCTCGCTTGCAGTCGTCATCATAATAAAATTCCGCCTTTCCTGTCGCCGCTGTTTTGCAGCATTCTTATCATTTCCTATTATAGCGGTTGTTTTTCAAATTGCAAGCGCGGCAGAAAAGATTTTACAAACCGTAAACCGGGAAGCTGATGCGCACCTTGAACAGGTCGCCGTCCACCGTTACCTCGAACGCGCCGCCGCAAGCCTCGGTGTAGCTTTTCGCGATGGCGAGACCCAGACCGCTGCCCTCGGTCGAACGCGCCGCGTCGCCGCGCACAAAGCGCTCGGTGATTTCATCGGGGGCGAAGTCCATTTCGTAGTTCGCGGTGTTCTTGACCTCAAGCACAGCCTGCCCATCGCACTCCGCAAGCGAGATAAAGACGCGCGTACCGTGCAGCGAATACTTGACGCAGTTGCCGATGAGGTTTTCGAGAACGCGGCTCATCTTGCGGCCGTCCGCCCGGATGGGAAGCTCCTTTTCGGGCAGCGTCACCTTGAGCGCAAGGCCGCTCGCCTGAATGGCCTTCTCCTGCTCCGCGAGCGCCTGCCGCACGAGCGTGGCCGCGTCCAGACGCTCGCAGTTCATCTGCTCCACGCCCGAGCACACCTTGGAAATATCGAACAGGTCGCTCGTGAGGTTTTTCAGCCGCAGGCTCTTCTGATGGATGATCTTCGCGTAGTCGTTCGCCTCCTCCGGCGTCAGCTCCAGCTGAAGGAGCAGGTCGGAATAGCTGAGGATGCTCGTAAGCGGCGTTTTGAGGTCGTGGCTGACGTTGGTGATCAGCTCGCTCTTCATGCGCTCCGCGCGGATCTCGTTCTGAACCGCCGCCTGCATCCCGTCACCGAGCGAGTTTATGTCCTCTGCCATCTCGGCGAACACGCCCTCCGGCATATCGGTCAGCCGGGATTCCATATCGCCGCCGCGCATCCGATGCAGCGCGTCCACGATGCGCTCGAAGCCGTGAATGCGCCGCGCGAGGAAATAACCCGCCGCGAGGAACCACGCGATACCGAGCACGAATGCGAGAAACGAGCCGCCCTCCGCGCCGAATACTGTGGCAAGAAGCGCCAGAACGACCGTGTAGCCGAAAAAGAGGAGCAGGACGTTGCGCGTCTTGTAGTCGCGTGTCAGCAGGTGCATCAGCTTTCGCGTACTCTCCCGCACACCGCGCCAGCACCAGCGGACAAAGCGGACGCACCAGCACTGCCGCGCAAAGCTGCGGTTCTTAACAATCCGCACGAGCGACAGCGTAAGCTCCAGCGCGAACGCGAACGCCGCCGTCAGGAATGCGACAGACGGCATCAGCAGGAAGATCATGTCGCTCGAACCGTTCGCGATTTCCGCCGTGAGCGCGATATTCAGGCCGCCCGCAAGTCCCAGAACGCTCCAGAACAGCAGGACGTTTACTTCGACCGGCAGACGGTCGAGCGTTGCGAGGTGCATCTCCTCGTCCTCCGGGCGGCGTCCCGTGACGAACAGAAGATACACGAACAGCAGCAGCGCCGCCGCCGTCAGCGTGAGAACGATATAAATCGTATGCGCGAACGTATCCCTCTGTGCGCTCCACATTTCCTGATACTGCGCCGCCTGCTCGGTGGTGACGCACACCCTGATGACCGTGCCGAGCGGATAAGTAGCAGACCGGACGTTGTATTCATCAGTCGGCTCATCGTCAAAGCTGTCGTCAATCGGCTCATCGTGAAATGGCATATAGTACCACGAAATATTGCTCTGCATCGCGTCGTCCGGCCGGGCAATCAGGTAAAACGCCGCGTTCTGCGTCGCGCTGTCGCTGAGTTCGGCGTTCGAAATCACCTTTCCGTTCATGACGCCGTAGTAGCTGCCCGGAAAATCCCGGGTCTGCTGCTCGAACTCCTGTCTGGATATGTGTCCCTCCAGAGCCGCCTCCAGCGTTACCGCCGTGTTGTTCACCTGCCCGGCCATGTAGCTCGACTGAGAGAAATCCGTTTCAAACTGATAAATCATGCCGTCCCGGCCGCATCCGGCAATCGCGTTCTCTCCAATGATCACCGCCGCCGCGAAGCACCCCACAATGCCCGCGAACGCGATGATTTTTGCCGCCGTACTGCGTAAGATCCCCTTGATATTCATGCTCACTCGCTCCTCTCTATCTTATATCCGACGCCCCATACTACCTTCAGATACCGCGGCTCCTTCGGGTTGATCTCGATCTTCTCGCGGATGTGCCGCACATGGACGGCGATGGCATTATCGCTGACGATATCGTCATTCCACACCTGCCGGTAGATCTCCTCGGTGGAGAACACCCTGCCCGGGTGGCGGCACAGCAGCTCCAGTATCTTGTACTCGAGCGGCGTGAGCCGCACCGCCTCGCCATCCACCATTACGCTTTTGCTCTCGGTATCGAGCACCAGACCGCGTATCACGATCTGCGCAGCGGTTTTCTGCATCGCGCCGAGCTGCGTATAGCGGCGCAGCTGACTTTTTACGCGCGCGACCAGCTCGGACGGATTGAACGGCTTGGTCACGTAGTCGTCCGCGCCCGCCGTCAGGCCAAGTATCTTGTCTGCGTCCTCGGATTTTGCCGAGAGCAGGATGACCGGGATATTACGGCTCTCGCGCAGCTTGAGCAGCGTCTTGATGCCGTCCAGCTCGGGCATCATGATGTCGAGTATGATCAGATGGACCGTGTGCGTCATCACGATGTCGAGTGCTTCCAGACCGTTGTACGCCTTCTCGATCTCATAGCCGTCCGCGCGAAGGAAGATCGCGATGCTGTCCACGATCTCGCGGTCGTCGTCCACCACCAGTACCTTCAGCTTTTCCATTTCTCTCTCCCCCTTTCCATGCTTCTATCTTACCACAGGTTTCTGTTGTTTTCCGCAGGGAATTTCTTTCGATTTTATTAAGATTGAAAAAATCCCCTTAAAAGAGGGGATTTTTCAGAGTGCTGTATTTTCTTATAAGCTGTACGCCAGTTCGTTGTAAATCATCTGCGCGGCATACTGGCGCGGCAGCGGAGCGTCAATATCTGCCTCTACGCCCTTCAGCAGACCATCCTGATCTGCAAGTTTCATCGTATTGGCCTTCCACTGCGCACCGGTCAGACCGCCCTGCGCTGCATCAACGCCCGAGTATACCAGCAGCATTTTCGCCGCTTCAACCGTAGTCACGGGGGCATCCGGCGCGAAAACCGTACTCGATTTGCCGGCGACGATGCCATAGGCGTAACAGTATTTAATGTAGCCGCTTGCCCAGTGGTTATTTACGTCGTTAAAATCAGTAGACATTTTTACTGCATATGTCGTAGCGTCTGTGCCGCCATTCGTGCGCAGAACGTAGATCATCTTCGCCATCTCCGCGCGCGAGACCGTCTCGTTCGGCTGAAACGAGCCGTTCTCATAGCCCTTGATGACGTTTTTCTCGACCAGCGTGTCGATCACCCTGCTGTCGACCTTGATGTCGCTCTGATCGGTGAACGCCGCACCGGCGCACACAGTCGCGGCGCACGCCGCTGCAAGGGTCAGCGCTGCAATCCTCTTTAATTTTTTCATTGGGGTATCCTCCTTTTTTTGCGGATACGTTTGCATATCCTGTATATAATATAGTATATTACCCCCCATTTTTGTCAACATTTTCCTTGCATTTTCTCTGGAGAACGACAAAAAAGACTGACACCGAAGTATCAGTCTTTTATGGAGGTACCACCCAGAATCGAACTGGGGATCAGGGAGTTGCAGTCCCACGCCTTACCGCTTGGCTATGGTACCATATGGAGCGGCTGACGAGGCTCGAACTCGCTACCTCCACCTTGGC
>ERZ838577.1076-NODE-1076-length-38725-cov-5.668632_pt1 | contig 38725 bp, 26 predicted proteins | sample MGYA00519682_ERZ838577 | MGnify/ENA primary metagenome ERZ838577 (study PRJEB31850, sample SAMEA3708838) | human gut metagenome | biome: human gut; feature: human-associated habitat; material: faeces | place: China | collected 2014 ...
AAAATCCCCGACCGTATGGCCGAGGATATATCTTTTATATGAACTGCTCTAAATATTTCTCGTTGAATCCAGTCAGCGGGAATTTGAAAGAACTCTGTTTCCCCTCCGTCGATGTGTAGCTGAATACGACCGTATCGCTCTTAATATGGGCTTCAAAAAGATTGAGCATACAGTTGGACTTGGGAATATCTACCATGTTAGGTAATATAATGGCGAGACAACCCTCCTCTACGGCTTTTGGATTTAGCAGATAGGAGAATCCTGCCATATAATGACCCCGTCTCTGAAAACAGATGGTCATATCTTTCGTAGGGTCAATGTCGAGTTCAAAGATATAGTGAAATTCTCGTGGCGTAGGATCATCAGTTCTACGTCCTACGAACAGACAGACGCCGTAAATATTATCATAAGATACGCCTTTGGCGATATACGATACTTGAACATCGTCGATAGTTTCTGTGCCTGTTTTTCAATCAATACTTGGTGTTTTTCTTTTCATTTTAGCTAAAATTTATGTTGTGATTAAATCTTTGATTATGATGTAAATATAGTAAAAATTTATGAAATATGCAAGTAATATAAAAAGGACAAGCTAATAATTAGATTTTTTAGTTTTTAATTATTAGCTTGTCCTTCCTATCAATTTTGCAACGAGTTTATATAGGAAACATATGAATCAAAATTCGCAAACAGCTCTTGTGTTTTCACTGTGTCCCGCCGCGCTAATATGTCGCACATAACCAGAATCAAATGAAACTGAAAAAGCATAATGATATGTTATATCCGTGCTATCTGCTGCTGCCCAATATGATCCAGATAATAAAGGATAACCAACTTTTTGTAAACTTTGATTTAATATATTCTTGTTATAATATACTTGTAATAGCTCTTCTTTTGATGGCAATTTCCATGCTGCACCTAATTGTTCACACCATTCTTCTACACCATCTACCCATTCCATCCGCCCTGATTCATTAATCGATATTGCTTTACCATGATGATTCTCTGCTAATTCGTAAATAATACCATTATTTCCATCTATATTGATGCAGTATCCAATTTTGAGAATCCCATTTACAGATGTTATCGGCATTGTTGTGTTGGAACAGTAAAAGTAGTCCAGATTAATATTTTAGATATGTTAATTTCTGTTATTGAATTTCCTCGGCAATCCAAATATGTTAATTTTTGATTATTGATTACCTCTAATTCATTCAATTGATTGTCGTAACATTTTAAACTTTTCAATTCCGAACAATTAGATATAAGCAATGTTGGTAATTGATTGCTATGACAGTCTAAATCATTTAGAGATAAACAATTATTGACGTCAAGGTTCTTTAATTGATTTTCATAGCAATTTATCGTTTGCAATGCAACATTATTGCTTAAATCAAGTGCAGTCAGATTATTTGCAAGACAATCCAATGTTTGCAATGCTCTATTGGTCGATAAATCCAATGCAGAAAGAATATTTGAACTGCAATCAACGTATTTAATCGCATAACATTTATCCGTGTTTAGCGATGTTAATTGCGCATTATCCGTGCAATTAAGTGTTATCAGTGTTGGCAGTTCACTCAAATCAACGGTTTTCAAATAAGCATTGCTTGAAATATCTGCTTTCGTCCATTTAGCATATCCACCAAGAATTAGAGATTGTAAAGAGGAATTATAAATGGTAATAGTTGATTGCGACACGCAATTAGATGAACTGCTTATTAAATAAAGGGCTGTTAAATTTCCACAATTTTTAATATTCAATGATGTTAATAATCGGCATGAATGACAATAGAGTTTTTCGAGTTTTGTATTATTGCTAACATCCAACGCCTTTATAACATTCGATGCACAATTATAATAGGTCAAAGCAGGATTCGTATTTGTGTCTATTGCTGTCAAACTATTCGTGTTGCAGTCCAAATAGGATAGATTTTCCAATCCGCCTATTTTTAAATCCACAAGACTGTTTGAGAAGCATTTAACCTCTGTAAGTTGCGTATTTTGTGTCAAATCCAATTCGACCACACTATTATTTGAGCAGTCCAACGTTTTAAGATTGGCAAAATATTCTACGCCTTTTAACGAATAAATGGATTTACCATCACATTTGATTGATGTTATTTTGAGGGCCTCTTTTGTGTCTATTTCCTTGTCGCCATTAGTGTCAAAATTGGCTGTTAAATAGGCTTTGAATAGCGGGTCTTCAAATGTAAGCACATCGGCAACATCGCCTTTTTGGACAATAGTTATTGTTTGGGAAACATTCTTATCCGTATTTTGAATGGTGATATGCCCAGTACGGGATTGAGATTCATCATTTGATGCTATATTGAAATTCAATGTCCGCTCAGTCATTCCACGGGTGCTGACATGAGTAATCCATGTGTCGGTTTCTGGAATTGCTACAAGTAAATCCGTATTGCTTTGTAAAACCACCTGTAAGGTCTGCTGTTCATAGGTCAATTCATAATCCGATTCAGACAGAATAATTGCATCCTTTTGTAGTTGCGTAATCGTTACCTTGCATGAGGTCGTACCATCCACACCTGCCAATGTAATATCGGCAGAACGGCCATCATAAGATTCATTTTCAGCAACAGAAAAACGAATATTCTCTCCCTGCGATTGAACGCTCAACCACGTTTTTGCATCTTGTGGAATCTGAATAATATAATCTATATTGGCTGTAACGGCAACATCCAACAAGCCTCCTGCGGCATTGACTGTATAGGTGTCTTGCACGGTGGTTATGGTATTTCCTACCCCTTTTAACGTAATTGTTTTCATGTAGGAATTATTCTGGGCATCTGTCAGAATAATCAGAATCTTTCCATCACGAATAGGATTAGGTGCGGTAATAGCGATTGTTCCTGTCAATTTTGTTTGCTCCGTAATCTCGACTTTCCAACCTGCCTGCTCAAAGGTTTCGATAGTTACCGTTTCCGAGGAAGAGGTTATCGTATAATTCAGCGTTTTCGTTTCTCCTGCTGAAATATTGATAAGGTCGGAAGAATCGAAACGTATAGATAATGTTACACTTTTAGGGATTGTAATAATCGTATCATCGGCTAATGTAAAATAAACATTTTCATCATCTTCTGTTACGCTTTTAAAAATGCTACTCCCATCTTTGCCGTCTGTTCCATCCTTTCCATCTTCTCCTGTGGCCTTGCCTAATTGCATCCAATTCGTTCCGTTGTCATAGGAAATCCACCAATAGCCCTCTCGGATTTCGAGTTTAGGAGTAACGCCGTCTTTGCCATTCGTTCCATCTTCTCCATCCGAACCGTCTGCACCATCTTTACCGTCCGTACCCTCGGCTTTAATTTTATTTCCTTCATCATCTGTCAACCAGTCACCGTTGAGCGTCCAGTAATAAACGCCATCCGAGTCTCGTTTTACACCGATGGTAGGTGTTACGCCATCTTTCCCATTAGTTCCATCCTCACCATCAACACCATCTTCTCCGTCTTTACCATCTGTGCCGTTATAAATCGTAATAGAATTGTTTTTTGCAAAAGTTATCGTATAGCCAACGATTTTACCGTCATTGGTTATCGGGGTAACACTTGTTATATAATCATTATTCTGTAATGCTGTTACGATGGTCTGCAACGATGAAATATTCGTATTCATTTGCTTGCAACGTTCTTCCAATATTGTAAGCCGATTTTCGAGGTCATTCAAATCATTACGCAATGCACTATCATCATACTTGTCGCTACAACCCAATAACAACAAGCCACACATGAGTAAGGATAATGTTTTTTTCATACAATTCGATTTTTAGATACAATATATGATTATAAATCTTAGAACCCCATTATGCTACTAAACGTTTTCCAGCCGTCAGCTGTCTTATATGCCGAAAGACTTTCGGACGGAACTTTAAGAACACAATTAGGATTCATTTCTCCAAAGGCTTGTTCAGTACATTTTGGAGGTATTACCGCGCCTATTATTATTAATGTCAAATTAGGATTGTTGCTAAAAGTTTTCTTGCCAATTGATTCTAACTGTGTACAAGCAGAGGCATCAAATGTTGTCAACTTATAAAGTTGTGCAAAAGCACTGGATATATCGCTTGATATATATTGTAATTTAGATCCTTTTTCGAAAGATATTGTTGTTAAATTAGAGCATCCCGAAAACATCGGATTATGAAGTCTCTCTATACTTGCAGGAATCTCTATTGTCGTTAAGGATATACATTTGGCAAATGTCCCGTAACTATGCCCCATTGCAAAGCTGTTGGATCCGCCTTCATTGAGCGAGTTAAGCATTGACGGTTTCTCAAAAGTAATTTGTTGCAAATTTGAACAGCCATAAAATGCAGCAACACCTATTGTTGTTACAGTTGATGGAATTTCAATAGCAGACAATGCAATACAATTACTGAATGCACCATGAGGTTCCCAAGAACATGCCCCGCCAATCTCTTTAAGTTTAGAATTTGATTCAAAAGAAACAACTTGTAATTGAGTACAATTAAAGAATGCTGAGACCTCAATAATTTCGACAGATGCGGGAATCTCGATTGATTTTAATGCGGTACAATCTGTAAATGCGCCATAATTTATGTGTTCATAATGAGTATCATAGCCTCCTTTGATTATTTTGAGATTTGAATTTCTCCCAAAAGTAACGCTTATCAAATTTGTACAGCCTTTAAATGCGGCCGCTTCTATTGTTTCCACATTTGCAGGAATTTCCACAGATGTTAATGCAGAGCAATTAGCAAAAACTCCATAACAATTAATATTATATGAAGTGTATCCGCCTTTTATTATCGTGAGTTTTGAACCTTGTTCAAATTTGAGTTCCGCTAATCTTGAACAATCTTGAAAAGCCGATTGGTCAATTATTTCAACATTTGCAGGAATCAGAATCGAGGTTAAAAGGCTATTATAAAACGCTTTTTCTCCAATCGTTATAAGACCTTTCGGCAATATGCATTTTTCTATTTTTGAATTTATAAAGGCTTGAGATGGAATTTCATTAATATTGGAAGCTGAAATATCGAGGTTTCGCAATTGGGGGAGTTGGTTTCGAATTAAATAAAAATCGAGTTCTCCTAATTCGCCTGTGATTGTCAATGATTCTATTTTGGCATAATCATAGTCCACAAGAACTGTTTCCAACATTCCTTTTTGGGAAACATCCACTGTAATATTTAGAAGCTCTTCACCAGCCTGATAAATGATAGCTGTTTCCTTGAATTCTCCATAGTAAAATGTGATTTGTCCCTCTCGCTGTTCTCTGCTTTCATTTTGTGCAACAGTAAATGTCGCTGTACCACCGTAGGTGTCTTTGAACATAACCCATTCTTTACAACTGTCATCAATCCGATATTCAAAGTTAAAAGTTGTTTTAACTTCAATATGAGCTTCACCACCTGTTGCATCCATCTCTATTTTAGATGGAGAAATAATAAGCTCACCATGGCGTTGTGTTATTGTAAGGGTTTCATTTGCAGTCCCGCAAGAAAACAAGAATGTCGTGCTCCGTTCTTTCTTTTCATTATTTTCCATTACCATAAAGGTTACCTCGTCCCAGTCTTTACCATCAGATTGGGAGGGCGTACACCACGGAGCGCCACCTGTCAACGTCCAATCACGGCTGCTATAAACATAAATGGATTGCTTTTCTCTGCTAATATCAAAAGATAATTTGTTTTGACTAAGTTCGATGGTATCTTCTTTTGGATTTTGTTTGTCGATTACAGTTCCACCCTCAGAGCAACCACAAATCATCAGTACAACCAGCGTAAATAAGGCTATTTTTTTCATAATCGTTATTCGAAATGCTAATATTTGCCAATTTGAATATCCACGAAATCCGACCAACCGCCATCCATACTTATTTCGGTTACAGGCAGTCCGAATATGTTGCGCGATTTTGAAATCGTGGTATAATGTTCTTTTAAACGATTTCCATAGATAGCAACCGACCCTATATCTCCTGCTCCATCAGGACAAAACATAAACAGATTTACGGGCTGGCCTTGATTGGATATTTCTATGGTCATACATCCCGAACTCAATAGTTCCGATTTGAGGTTCACCGTTAAATGTTGAAATGCAGGACTTGCCTTAATGTTACGATGCAAATTCGTAACGATAGCTTGACTTCGCTCATTGAGCCGACAGGGTGGGAACATAATTCATCATTTATATACATCCAACCCCCAGATGTGATTAGTTAAAAAAGAAAGCGCAGGGCTGCTGACTTATTTTAGTGCGACAGGTCGTAGGAAACCCAATAGATAAAATAAGCAACAACCCCGCGCCTGTATCGTGAAGATACGACGGGAGGGCAATGCCACTTATTCTCTCTATTGTGCTTGGAATTTCCTACGTTCGTCACACGAGAATAAAGTTACACTTCCGTAATTCAATATGTCTCTTACAAAAGTAGGAAACAATCGTCGGAAATGCAACGGCTTTGCACCTCTTTTTTCGAGGTTGTTGCAGATACAAATTTCGCCAAAACAAAATTGCAATCCAACAGCGATACGAGTGGATAGTAAACTTTGTTCTTTGCTTATTGGGATAGTAGGCTTTGTTCTCGACTTTACGCCTGTATAAGCCCTCAAAATGCACGTTATATCAGTCAAATACAAACGATTATCGAGTTCCTGTCTGCATAAAGTTCATATTTCTACAAGAGTGATGACATTACAGAATACAATAGTCGTTATTTCAGACACTTATCGAACTTATTAAGTATCTATCCGCTTTATTCTTCCGTAAAAGAGAATACCCCTGCCGTCGTGAAACAGCAAGGGTATTCGTCTTCAGTTCAGATTATATGTTATTTTACTGATAAATTAAAAATATTAGTCTCGTATCCAATTATAACACGATTCCTGCATTTGTTCTTTTGTGAATCATCAAGATTCGTTTTGGACAAAAAAAGATCAATAATACTTTCTGTTTTTAATCCTATTTTATAAGGTCTTAATGGATGAATTTGCTCCTTGTCTCGATAAAAAATAATCAAGAATCCAGCAACATCAACTAACCATTGACCAATTGTTTCCCACCATATTTTATCTGTATCCCCAATTGAAGATCCATAAACACATATTATATGTGACTGTTTTATTAATTCTATACAGTTTCTATCCACTAAATGTTTTTGAACCGAATTACACTGAGGCTTTATAATGGCATCTGTAATGCGACGACTATCTCTAAATTGTTCATTGGCGATTTGGGATACATCATTAACCCCTAATACCATCCTATGGTTGTGAAAGCCATGAATGTGCTCTATTGTTCCTAATGAAAAAGTAGTTCCGTTTTTTCTTGTATATAGTATTTTATCTGTATCTTTTAATAATAACTCAATACTATTCGTATAATTAAATGTAATTATATTAATCTCCCAATGATAAATGCTTTTGCTTTCATTTATATAAGTATTTAGCAAACGTCCATCGGCTGGAAGCAAAAAGCGATAAGGAGAATATAAATCCTTTCTAAATATTTTACTGGCTTCCTCTTTTTTATCTATTTGAAATTTTTTCTGCTCTTTCTCTAAATATTGAGAAAGGTTATCTTGTATATCTTCAAAAACAGATTCAAAGTCCGTTTCCTCCGAAAAATCGGCAGTATATTTACCAAGTTTAACCTCCAAATCTGCCCAATTCTCATAATTGCAACGTATATCGTTTTTTAACTTTGCAATATTTTTATTAGAAGAAGATTGTTGCTTATAATATTCGTAAAAATCACAATATCGAGTTGCAAGACCGATATTGATATCAAAGCCATTTCCAATCAAATAAGTAATATTCATAAGGCAATTTAACGATACCACAAAGATAGGATGAATACCTGCAATATGCAATAAATAGCGGCAGATAACCTTCAATTACCTGCCACTATTTCTTACTTGATAAACCACCTGTACTGGGCATCCCCCTCGATGGCTCTGCCGATACCCGTGATAAGTTCGGTCGCGTTCAGCGAACGGTCGAGAAACGTGTCGATGTAACTCGACTTGTTGGCTCCCGTAAAGAGGTTGTAAAGCCTCCAAAGGTCGATCTCTGGATTGTCCCCTCTGGAGAAGTTCTCGTCCATGTAATACGCCTTTGCAACCGCGTTGATATGGCAGTCCGTAAATTCCATAGCAGGCAATGCCTTTCGCTCGGCTGTGGGCAGGTATTGATACAACCGTGTCTTGCCGATAAGCTGTGCAAACTGGTGTTCGGTAAGGTGTCGTTCCTGCATTGCAGCCATCAGCTTTACATGGCGTTCGGCATCGTATTCTCGGAACAGGCGTAAGGTGGCATCGAACAAGTCCTGCACGCCCATCACCCGCAGTTCGCTTTTGAATCCGTCCGTCGATACGCAGAGGTTACAGCACACGAGGTTCTTGAACCCGATGAAGACCTTGAATTTCTCCACCGTCTTCTTGGAATAAAGGTTCTCGTGGTTGTAGGCTCTTACTCCTCCAATCGAAAGGTTCAGTCTGTTCCCTGCCACATCCTCGTAAATCGTGGGTATCTCGAAACAGAAAGCCATCCGCTCGTAATAGATGGTCTTGTCGGTTTCCAAGAGTTGATTCACGGGTTTGTGGATAGCTTCGGGAATCCGTCCCTTGATGATATGGGACACGACTATATCGGGCGCGTCGATTACCTCCTGTGGGAGCATACGGTGTGCAGCACCTAATACCGTTTCGATAAAGCTCTGGTGGGAGATGGTCACCTCGTTGTCCTTGCTGAATACGGGAACGACGCAATCCTCTCTCAAATGGGCTATATCGACGGGCTTGGTGTTAGCCTCGATAAAATGGCGGTTATGCCGCACACCCAAAGGAACGACAACACCTGTCGTTGCAGGTTGGGCAGGTTGTTCCTCTACAGTCGTTGCCACCTCTGTGGCAGGGTTATCGAGGAAAGGACTGTCGGAGTTCAGACCGACGGCAAATTCTGCATTAGGCTGAAACGCTGGGTACATGGTTGTAAGGAGTTTGAGATTGAACATTCGGTTGTGCAGGCTGTGTCATGTTGCACCATTTGAGGATGGCTTGCCCCACAGCAGGCGTGATAAGGAATTCGGGACGCCCCGTAAACAGTCCCGTGCGGTCTTTGGACGTAGTGGCCTTGTGGTTCATGGCTATATCAAGGACAGCGGTAAATTCGTAATCCACGTTGTCGCGCTGTACGGCTTTCAAGCCCACCTTCTCTGGAACCATCTTACCGTTCTTGTCCGAGAGCACATAATCCTGCTTGGAACGCATCGTGCAGATAACATGAGCGGAGGATGTCAGAATCCGCTGGATAAAGGCGTTCTGACGGGGTGTAACCTTGGCCCAGTTGGCAAAGGAATTGCCTTGCAGGTTGGCATGGAAATCCAGCAGATAATCCCAGCAATGGGAGATGCTGTCGATGATGATTACCTCGGCTCCTGCCTGCTCACAGATGCCAATGGCCTCGATGTAGGTTTCGGGGGCATAGTTTTCGAGCGTGAGGACTTGATAACCGCCCAGATGGGCATAAAGGTCTGCCGAGCAGTTCTCGGAATCGATGACGGCGATTTTAGACCAGTCGCCTGTCATGCCGTAAGCGATAAGGAGCGACGAATAGGTCTTACCCGAACCTGAAGCTCCCGCCAGAGCAAGCCGCATCTTGGCCGCCCGACGCATGGATTGTCTTAATTGCATAACTCTACAAATTAGATGATTAGTAAATGATTGAACTAATCATCCCAGTTGCGGCTTTTGTATTCGTTCTGCAATTTTTCTCGATAATCTACCATAAAAAATCCCTCCCCGAATTTCGTTTTCCAAACCAAATAGGGGGAGGGGTATTTTACGGAGTAGATAGCTTTATGGATTGCATATAATAAACATTCATAAAACACAGAGCCTATTAGTATTCATTCACTATTTTTATAATATCAAGATCCGTCCTATTTTCCTCCTTCAGTTTGTATTCTAGCAACTCCACTATTTTCATTATTTCGTTATTGTATTTTGAAAAAAAAGGAACTAATGTAAGTTGTATATTTTGTCGCTGTCGAATACTTAACTTAACATTCCGCACTTCCAATAACGATATATTCAAATCTAATACTGATTTTATGTGATTATTACTTATCTCATTAATGTCATTTCTATCAAGCACATAATGAAAACTGCTATAAAACATTTGAAGTATATAAAAAAGGCCTGTTATTTCTTGATAACTAGTATCGGAAGAAAATTTTATATCCTTAAACTTGGTAAGAAAAGGAATTACTATATATTTAATCACATGTTTTGTATCTAACTCTGATAATATATTGTAGAAATTTTCACGATGCTGATATGCTGTTGATTTATTTATAATGCTAGCAAGCAATTGACCATAAATATGCTTTTTATTACTTTCATTTAAAGACGCAATATATAATGCAGCAAAATATTCTTGCAAGGATCTATGTGGGAATAAATATTCCGTACCCTCTTTATTTAAAATACAGATTGCTATTTGTAAATCTGAAATTAGTTTTTCAACATCAAATTCTATATGCTTCTTTTCTTTAACATAATTCAATTCCTCATTTAGATATACACCAGAGAAAACGAACTTTTCCTTAAAAAAGGATAAAAAAGAAAATAACTTTAAAACTTCAATGAATTGTTCTTTGATAAGCCCACTCTGTCTCTCTCGTTCGAATGCTAATTTAGAAATGCTATCATGTGTTGAATATAGAGTGTCAAATACTTGGCTATAGAATTCACTTAATTTTTGAGGTATATTAGAATAAGTTTGAAAAGTAAGGATGAACATTGACAATAATAACGGATTGCTTAAAAAACTCCTATAAGCACTATTATTAGTTGTGTTTATAGCATATATCATTTTAGAAGCAATTTCACTTTCTGTTTTGGGGATTTGTTTATTAATGAATTGATTTATTTCTTCATCACACAATTCGCAAACTTCGTAATTATGGAACATTGGCAAAGATTCAACCATAGAGAACGGTCGAGATGTCAATATATAATAGTTCTTATTATATAATTTTGTCAATTCATCAATATTTTTAGATATTGGTGCTTTTTTAGCAGAACAAATCTCATCATAACCATCTAAAAAAAATATAAAATCGCCAGAATTCATGAGCCTTTCAATGATTCTGTCATTTTCTGCCAACTTATTAATCTTAAATATTTTTTCTTTAATATAAGTAATTAGTGATCCTTCGTAATCATTAAGATACCGTAACTCAACTTTAATTGGTATTTTAAAATTAGAATCAATGCAATTAACAAATAACGACTTTATTAATGTGCTTTTACCACTTCCTGCACTCCCTAAAATAGTTATAAATTGGTGTGCTTTATGCAGTTTCTTGATGTCTGAAAATAACTTCTTTATAGAATCTGTTGCTATTCGTTGTTCATATCCATATTGATGATATCCCCAATAACTAACTTTTCGAATAAATAAAGGTTGATAAAAATCGGATAATTTTTGAGGTGCAGCACGATGTATAATTGTTTTTGATAATGAATTTCTCTTATATTCTTCAACTTGATATTCGAGAATATTATTATTGATAGTCTGCTTGATTTCCTCTGCAAATTCATCAAGTACTTTTCCTGTAAGAGAAAGTAATTGTTTGCCTAGTATAGATGTTGCAAGTTCTTTGAAGCTCATAGTAAAACAGTTTAGGTTTCTTACAAATTTATAAAATTATTGTAAGAACATCTTATAGAAGTTATATAAAATTATACCCAATCAAATTATAAAAGCCCTCGTGCATAACACAGGGGCCGTATATCTAAAATGCAAACCCTCTGAATTCTTCCTTATCGAGTTTGTTTTGCTCTACCTGTTCTATGACTGCATTATATTGTTCCTGCATATCGAGCACCTTTATAAAATAAGGCAACGATACCTTTTCGGGCAGGTTTTTGCATCGTTTATCGAGTTGGTAGGTTATGCTTATTGGCTCTGTTCTCGATAAGCCTATTGCATTATACTTGGTAAGCAGTACAGACATAGCCCGTTTATCCCAGTTAGGAATGGCAACACCTTTCGCCTTGCAGAAATCGCATAGCTCCTTATAAATCCCTGCATTGGTCTTTTTAACAGAGGAATTGATAAAACAGCCTGCTGTCAATTCATAGCCGTTAGAAATAGGCTTTATAAGCCCTAATTGCAGACACTCTTTAATGAGAGCTGTTATCGTGTTTCTCGATAAGCCGATACTCTTTGCAATTTGACTGTTGCTTCATTGGACGGTATCTGTATTATTAAGGCATATTGCCTTTAATAAGAGCAGAAAGCCTGCAATCTTGGCGGGATAGTTCCTCTTAAAGTAACTGTTATCGAGGAAGAAATAGTTGCTCTTTTCTGGCTTTATATAATAGGAATTTCGCTTTATAAAACCTCTGTCTGCATCTTCTTTAATGGTAGTCTGCACGGTCAGATAACCTGCGTCTTTTAAGCGTTTAATGCTCCGTCGTATGGTTCGTTCATCCAATCCCGTCAGTAAGGATAGTTTTTCCTCTGTTATATGGGATATGTTGGTCTTGTGATTGGAACAACATTTAATGGTTGCTCACACGTAAATATCAATAGGCTTACTGTTGCCCGTCTGAAAGTTCACGATTGATTTGGGGATTACGGTATAATTCATCGTTAGCAATGGAATTTTGATTGTTCGTAAATATGATTTCTTTTAAGTGTAGCAGTTTTCTAAAGCAGGCAATGCCGTAATGGTCTTTGGCCTGTTTACGGTTATCGAATCACCTGCGGTCTTTAATGTGGTAGTACATGGTCGGGACGACTTTAATAGGTAGTGTATAAGTAGGTAATGTATATATAGGACACTTTTGAGCAGTTTGCATAGGACAGTTTTGAGCAACTGCTATCCGTTATCGTAAAACCTACTATCTCTTTAATTGGAATCTTCCATATTTTCTGATTCTGGATCTATACTTATAAAGGGAATCTTCATTTCGTACTCAAAAAATATGCGACTATCGACCAAAGACAAGGACAGCATATAATGCCGTCCTTATCCGTCCTATAACATATTTTCTATGGAAGAAACAAGAATTACCCTTGTACGTGAAATGATATGCAAAGGTATAAAGCATTTTATCAAAATCCAAATATTTAACATAATATTTTACAAAAAAATTAATCGAAGTCTTATGGTTGCTGTTCTTGCAGGCTTTCATTATCTTTGAGTAACCGAAAACTTTACGATTATGGGCTATACAACACCTCAGAATTGGAATGATGAAGCTATGGAATATGTCAATAGACTGACTGACAAAATCAATGTCGGTTGGGATGGCGAGGACTATTGTTTGAGCGACTGGAATTTGCGGTTTCTCTCCCGAATGAATAGAGAGGTAATAAAACCGCCGTTCACATATCAAGCATTCCTCGATAATAAAGACATTATCGCTACATTGGAGGGGTACGAATTGGATGTTGAAAAATTCTGGTTTGCCCTGCTGTATATTTACGATATTACAATGGATTTTGGAATAAATGCAGCGGATGCCAGTAAGACAGATTATGATATATTGGTTGAAATTGAAGATTATCTGGAGAATCATCCACAAGCCGTTCTTTACCTGTCAGACGATAAGGAGTTGCGCAAAAGCGAGCGTTACGAAACCAACAGCCCTGTAATATTGCAAAATCTACGTCGATTCGTGAAGCGGGAACTTGAAAAATATGAAGAACCACCACAATTAAAGGTATGGACGCATGATATTATGTGCAGGAATTACACAGAATCGTATAATCCCTCCCAACAAATGACCCTTATGTATAGACTCTTCAACGTCTTATTCAAAGTGCTTGATATGCCCGATCTAAAAGCCAAAAAAGGGGAAATAGTATCATATAGTAAAATGCTCCTTATATCTCGGCTCATCTATTTCTGTGGCATTACGAAAAATGAATCTTTTGTAGTAGATAGTTCCTCACTGAAAGGTGTTCTGAAACAATATGGAGATTTCGATTTCAACCAACGGCATCCCAAGACCTATGAAGGTGGTTTGAAACTCCCCAAAGAAGAGGGTGAGTAAATCGGCCTGTGTTTTACTCCCTAATAAGGGCTGAATTTCTATCGACCTTTGTGGTGTCGGGAGGGCGTTCCTCTCGATGCTCCAGCCAGAGGGCGATGGTCGGAAGCAAATAGAAGCCCCTCCGTAAAGGACGGAGTAATACACTGCTATGAAAAAGATGAACATCACCATCGAAAACGAAGTACGCCAGTTTGCATTTGTCAAGGGCAACCGCGCGATCAACACCAAGACGGTTAAGGCCAAAGAAAATTCCATTAGGGAGTACGGGCAGTTGTCACCCATCACAGTAGTTAAGGGAGAGGATGTCTACCTTATGGACGGTCATCTGGTAGACCTCGATGGGAACGACATTCCCGATGACCAGACCGAAAACTACTATGCCGTGCTGGACGGTCAGCACCGATTGGTTGCCTATCTGAATTTGAAACTGAATCTGGATGACCTCGTAATTTGTGAGCCGCTGAATGTCGAAATGTCAATTGCGGCACTAATTGCAGAAATGAATATCTGTACAAAGACGTGGACAGGTACGGATTATATGGCGGCTCCTGCAATGATGCTTGCCAATAAAAATGAGGTCTTTGAATTTGCGATGCACCTCCGTAGCAAAGGCTGTCCGCTGGCAACTATTTCGCTATGGTGTACGGGCGCAAACACCCTCAAGCCGAAAGACCTTGTGGCCTGTGTCAAGAGTAAGGAACTGCCCAAAGCATTTGTAGAGGCAGGATGGTATGAACGAAGTGTCAAATGGTATGAGGCCGCACAAGGCAAATTTCCAGATACGTTCTTGGCCAAAAAGTACCTGATTACCCACCTCTCCAAGAAATTCAGCAATGCGGCAGACCCTACGGCGTTTACTGTTCAGATGGTGGAGCAAATCAATCGACTGACTGCCGAACAAGCGCAAGAGATTATGAAACCCCAGACAGGAGAGGGGCTGTCACGGGAACAGGCCACATATGATATGCTGGAAAAACACCTCGGATAATGAGGAGGCTACCCATCATTAGGAAAAAGGAGGTCGGTTACCATATTGGCCGCCGACCTCCAAACTCCTATAACAAGTGTTGCATTGCCGCGTCGATTTGGCTGTTCTCGAATGAATCGAGGTAGATTTGAGTGGTGGATAGATCGGAATGGCCGAGCGATTCGGAAATGATGGCAATATTCACTCCCGACCTTTTCAGCACGGTCGCAAACGTATGACGGGCGACATAGGTAGTCAATGGCATTTCCAATCCTATCTGCTCACCCAGCATCTTTAACTCCCGATTTACTTTCCGTAAAACCTTGTGTGTGCGGTTGAAAATCTGCTGTGCAGTCTTGTGTTCCGAGCGGTCGAGGATAGGGAAGATATAATCTTTCTGTGAATGGTTGGCCTTGCTGTATTTCTCAATAATCTGCATGGCGTTCGGGACGAGTTGAAAGGACAGCAATTTCTGCGTTTTATGGCGGGAGTAGTAAATCCTGCCATCCACAATATCGCAGTAGCGCAGGGTAGCCATATCTGTAAAATTGATGCCTGCCGTGTAGTAGGAGAACAGAAATATATCCCGTGCAAACTCGGCATAGTCCGTCCTATAATTAGGGGCTATCTCCAATGCAACAAGTTTCTGTATATCCTCTTTCGTGATGGCTCGTTTCCTTGTCCGTGTCCATAGGCTACCAACCTTGTATTTTGCAAACGGATTTATCTTTTGGAGAAATAAACCCTCTGCAAGAGCCTTGTTATAGGCGGCCTTAAAGATGGCAAATTTCGTGGCTATGCTGTTGTTTACATTGCCCTCTTTACGTAGGAACAATTCAAAATCACGCAGGTAGGCGAGGTCTATTTCATCGAACCGAGTGTTTAGCGACCTAAATTTAGACAAGCGGGAGAGTAGGGAACGGTGTTTGGATGCCGAGCCGTATTTGCCAAGTGTTTCCAGCCGTTCGATGGTCTGTTTCAGATATTCTCCAACAGAACAATTCAATCGCTTGCTGTTCTGTTCAAAGAGATTTTCAAAGGTTACGGGAATATCCATAATCTCTAAACGCTGGATTTTCGTCTCGTACTCTTTTACTTTGGCTGTTATCTGAAACTGAATATTGTCCCTGTCGGGGCAGTTGTCCCTTACCTTTTGTGCTTCTGCGTCCCAATAATCACGGGCTACGGAAATGCCCAAACCGACCGATTTTTTGCGTCCGTCATGGAAGAAAAGCAGGCATAAAGGGCTGGTGTTGTTCTTGTAGATTACGTCCTTGCGGAGTATTACTCTGAAAGTCATTGTTTTGCATCATTAGATGCAGGTGGCGAAAGGCTTTCCCAATGGGGAGTTTAATGGAGAGTCAATGGGGAGTCAGAGCCGCCAAACGACTGTTTTTTGATGGAAATACGCTACCAAACGAACATCTGTAACGCATAATACCAATAAACAAAAAGACCGATAATCATTGATTATCAGTCTTTTGCTTTGTACCCCCTCAGGGGCTCGAACCCTGGACCCCAACATTAAGAGTGTCGTGCTCTACCAACTGAGCTAAAGAGGCATCAATCGTTATCCGATTGCGAGTGCAAAGGTAGCTATAATTTTTTTTATCTCCAAAAATTTTGTCGGAAAAATTTTATCAAAATTTCGCTCTTTTGCCGTCAGGAGTTATTCTAGCGCCAGTTTGTCGCTGTTCCACTCGCCGCCTGCATCGGGGTAGATGAAGGGACGCGTATCACCGAAACGCTTCATATTCAAATAGCTTTCGTAAAGATTGATCCCGTTCGCCGACTTCTCGGCCAGCGAGAAAGCCACTACCGATGGGTGACGCTTGGTCGTATGGTAGCTGTTCTCCGTGCGCTCGAGATAAGCCCCGAGCCATTCCGGTGCGTTGGACGGATTGCCGCCCCGGCGGCGCGAATCCCCGCTGCGACGGGTGTCGATCGGTGCCTGCGCGATCACATAGAGACCTTGCATGTCGCAAAAATCCAGCAGTGATTCGGGTACGGGGCCCGGCAGCAGTTTGAGCGTGTTGTATCCCTGCTCGCGGAGCGCGGCGATTTCGTTTTCGGTGATCGAGGCGGGCACTTCGCGCACGCGCAGCGTCACGGGCTGCCCGTTCACCGACATCCGGCCGTCGTGCATCTCTACCGAGCGGAACCCGGGGCGGAGCTCCAGATACTCGACATAACGGCCTTCGTGCTGGGTTTTGAGCCGCAGGGTGTATTGTGTGGGCAGATCGGCACTCCACAGCATGTTTGTGGGAATGCGGGTCAGAAAACGCAGCGTATCTTCGCGCCGCATGTCGAGGGTAAAATCCTTATGGCCGGCGGCGGCGCGCTCGCCCGTCGGGGTGAGCAGTTCGTAGTGAATGCGTGACGTGCGCGGATTGAGGGCGTTGCTTTTCAGCACGACGGCCACTTCGGCCGTAGCGCTGCCGTCCTCGGCAAGCCGGGTCCGGGTGACGATGTCGCGGATGTACAGCGTCGGCTGGCTCATCACCCAAGCCTTTCCGATGGCGGGCTGGGGAGTCTCCTTCCAACTCTCGAGCGGAGCCGTGGGGGAGGGCTGTGCGACGATGACTTCGAGCGTGTTCCGTCCCTCCTTCGCCAACTTGGTGAGGTTGAACTCCGCCGGGGTGTTTCCGTCGGCGTTGTAGGCCGCCGGGCGGCCGTTCACGCGCACCTCATAGTCGCCCGAGGCCCAGCCCAGGTGGAAAAGGACCTGACGGTTGGCCCAGGCGAAAGGCACGGTGAAATTGGTCGAAAAGACGTTGCCTTGGAGGTTCCACTCCGTCAGCCGCGTGAAATACCGGTTGTCGCCGCCGTCGGCCGCCGTGGCCGCTTCGGCCGAAGGGTAGACGAGCAGTCCGCCGCGCGGCAGTTCGCGTCCGTGGGTAGGCACATACTCCTGGGCGAAGAGCCCGCAGAGGGAAAAAAGCGCTATGGTCGAAAGAATAGTCCGCATAAGTTCGTATATTTGTCCTCCGTAAAGTTACGGAAATTTTTCAAAACTGCGATGTCCGAACTGCCTAAACTCAATTTTCCGGCCATCCGGCTGCGTGCCCGCCGCCGGGGCGACGGTGTGGAGGTCTGGGACGCCCTGCGGGGCATCTACCTCGTGCTGACGCCCGAGGAGTGGGTGCGGCAGCATCTCATCGCCTACCTGACGGAGCACTGCGGGGTTCAGCCCAAGCGTGTTGTCCAGGAGTATGCCGTGGCACTCAACGGACAGCCCCAGCGGGCCGATGTGGTGGTCGTGGGCGACCGTGCCGAGCCGCTGCTTCTGGCCGAATGCAAAGCCCCGGGCATCCCGATCGACAGCCGGACGTTCGCGCAGGCCGTGCGCTATAATTCGGTGCTCAACGCCCGCTACCTGATCCTGACCAACGGACTGAGGCACTATTGCTGCGAATGCCGCGACGGGGAGTATGTCCGACTCGACGGATTCCCGAACCTCTCCGGAGAGCCGTCCCGCCCGTAATCCGGAATCCGCTTAGAGGTTCCGGAAATTTTTGTCCACATATCCCTGGAAAGCCTCCTTGTAATTCTCGCCGATCGGCACGTACTCCGTGTCGCTGAGGAAGATGCGTCCTTTGACGTAGGCCTTTATCATGCGCAGGTTGACGATGTACGAGCGGTGTACGCGCATGAACAGCTCCGACGGAAGCGCCGTCTCCATGTTTTTGAGACGGAACAGCGTGGTGATGGTCGAGCCGTCGATGAGGTGCATGCGCACGTACTCGCCCTCGCTTTCGAGGTAGATGATGTCGCTGATTTTCACCAGCGAGACCTTGTAGTCGGCCTTTACGGAGATGTACTCCTTGTCCTTGGGCAGCGCCTCCGATTCCCCTTCCTGAGGCATGCGCTGGTTGTGGCGCAGCTCGTAGAGGGAGTTGGCTTTGGCGGCCGCGCGGCTGAAGTCTGCGAACCCGAAGGGTTTGAGCAGGTAGTCCACGGCATCGAGTTTGAATCCTTCGACGGCATATTCCGAGTAGGCGGTCGTGAAAATGATCATCGGGCGTTCGATCAGTCCGCGAACGAAGTCCACACCGTTCAGGTCGGGCATGTTGATGTCCACGAAAATCAGGTCCACACGCTGCCCGGTCAGCATTTGCTGGGCTTCGAGGGCGTTGTTGAACGTTGCCGCGAGTTCCAGATAGGGAATCTTCGAGATATAGCTTGTCAGTTGACGCAGAGCCAGCGGCTCGTCATCGATGGCGATACATTTAAGCATTGAGCGTCGGGATTACGAGTTTTACGGTATAGGTTCTTTCTTCCTCGCGGATGTCGAGCGTGTAGTTCTTTTCGCCGTAGATCAGGGCCAGGCGTTTGCGGACGTTGTCCAGTCCGATGCCGGCCTGTTTTGTGGCGGCCGCCGGGTGGCGGCTGTTCGAGAGCGTCCCCGTGACCGTCTTGTCGGCATATTCGATGCGCAGGTGGATGAACGACGGATGGTTGTAGCTGATGCCGTGTTTGAAAGCGTTCTCGACGAACACGATCAGCAGCAGCGGGGGGATCGACACCTGCTCGGGCAGGTCGCGGGGATACTCCACGCGGATGTCCACATCGTCGGTGTAACGGATGCGCATCAGTTCGATGTAATTTTTCAGGAATTGGATGTCGCGGTTCAGCGAGATGATCTCGCGGCCCGAGTCGTAGAGCACGTAACGCATCATCTTCGAGAGCTCGATCACGGCGTTCTTGGCCGACTCGGTGTCGATGTCGATCAGCGCGTGGATGTTGTTGAGCGTGTTCATGAAGAAGTGCGGGTTGATCTGGTATTTGAGGTAGTCCATTTCTGCCTGCAGATTTTGGCGTTTGAGCACCTCCATTTGCTGCTCGTCGCGCATCGACTGGTAGATGAGTTTGATGCCCGTGTTGGCGCCGGTCATGAAGAACCCCAGCACAACGCTCCAGTACATCTCCAGGTTGGAGAACGACGCCTTGCGGTAGGCGTCGAGCGCCTCGGGATCGGCCTGTTTGAGAAGGTGGTCGGAGAGATGGTCCTCGTAGATCTGCACCAGCCAGAAGACGCTGATAATCAGCGCGAGGTTGCTCAGCAGGTATTTTCCATACTTGCGTCGGAGCATGTAGCGGGGTGCGATGACAGCGTTGTGGATGAGGAAGATGATCAGATAGGGGGCGATCTGCCGCCAGGCGATCAGCACGTTCTCCAGGTTGACGTGCATCTCCGACATCATCTGGGAGTTGAGCACGGGTACCAGGATGATGGCCGCCCAGACCATCACATAAAGCAGGTTTTCGCCGATGGCTTGTTTTTTCTGGATCTTCATGGGGTAAAGATAGGAAAAAAATGAATGGGAGCAAAAGCCCCCTCCCGTCGCTGCTTACGACGCCGCTGCAAAGTCCGCCGCAGGAAGCTATGGATTCCAAGTCATCGATGTGACAGCCGGATCGCAGTATACGAGATTTCATACAAAGAGCTGTCTGCATCCAGCAGACAGCTCTTTGTTCGGGGATAGCAAGGGATCACTCTCGGGCTGCGACACTCTCCGAGCCGAGGGCCTTCGCGGCCGGTCCGGGCATTGCTGCCGTCGTCGCGGCTGTCGCCCGGGGCCCGGCTCCGGAAATCTCGTTGCCGTCGGCATCCACCAACTGAACCATCGTGTAAGGTCCTACGAAGTAGTCCAGCGAGGTGTAACCCGATGCGATCGGCAGGTAGTAATACGAAGTGGACCCGGCCCTGCGTTCATACATTTCGAGACTGGTGATCGTGAAATTCACACCGCTGGTCAGCGATCCGTTGCGACCGACCATCTTGGCCTTTCCGGACTCTTCGTACGTGGCCACCAGGTTCGAAGCATTGGTCGAATTGAGAATGCCGTATCCGCTTCCGGTATCCCGGTTGACGTACCGGTTGGCGAGGTAGACCGTTCCCGTCTTCGTCTGGTAGAGATTCTCCTGATTGCCCGTAACGCGCAGGACTCCCGTGGACGACAGGTAGGTAGCCGAGATGTCGACCAGATTCGCATAGGTCGTATACCCCCATCCCGAGATCTTGTAACTCGAATTGATGACGTTGGGTTTGACCGTGATGTAGAACGTATAGGACGTGCCGCTCGTTTCGGACGACGTGCTCGTGACGGCCCATTTGCCCAGCCACCTCTTGTAGTTGCCGGCCGCATTGTCCGGCAGCAGTGATGGGCTGACGGAGAACGGCTGCGAAGTGACGGATGTGGTGGAGAGTATGGCCCCGTCGGAAATGGCACAGCCGAATACTACGGCTACGTATTCGTCGTAGAAACTCGGATAGTCGAGCGTATAGGAGCTGTTGCCCTTGTATAACAGGCTTGCGGCGATGGTTTCGGGATCGTCTCCGGCTCCGATGTTGCTGTTGAGCACGCCGACAAGGTTTTGCAGCAGTTTCTTTTCCCGCTGGGCCTCGAATTCGGATTTCGGCATCACGCCGATGTAGTAGTACTCCGTATCGTTCGAGGGTGCGGCATTCACGACGACCTTTTTATAGGTTTTGGTTTCCTCGGGAACCGTTACCTCGAACTTGATGTCCGAACGAATCGGCTCGGGCGTCATGATCTTGAAGTCGGCGCCGTTGGCTTCAGCGAAATAGTAGCCGTCGACGAAATCGAAATCCTGCGCCGTCACACCGTCGGCCTCGATCGGCATGTAGAAGCTAAGGCCGGTCCTGGTGTAGATGAACGGTACGTAAAACGTGGTTTCGTTGTCGATTTTGACCGCAAAACGGCGGTTTGTGAGCGTCGCCGGATACGCCTTGCCCTTCACGACGAAAGAATAGGAGCTGAATGCCATGTCCTCCGAGTTGTTCCGGTAGGTTTCCATCTCCGACGCCCAGTCGGTTTCGGCGGCGACCGGTGTCATCACGTAATAATTCCCTGAGATGATTCCGCGCAGAATGACCTGCTCGGCCGAGGTCTCCATCACCGTAAATTTGTAGTCGCCCTCCATGCCCTTGTAGCTCGATCCGAGTCCGTCGGGGTTTCTCGGATGTACGAAATAGTTTATCAGGGCGTTCTTCGTGTCGAAATTGAGCGTAACGCCCAGGTCTTCGCCCAGCGAATAGAGACTCGTCTCGGTAGTCGAGGGGTCCCTTTCGATTTCGGAGGCCACGGTAACCTTGCCATCGGAGAATTTGAAGAACAGGTTGTATCCGCCGAACTCCAGGGTCGGGGAGGGGAAATAACGCACGTGCCATCCGTTTTCGGCACTTTCGAGTATGGTCTTGGCCTCCTGCTTGGCTGCTTCGATGCGCTCGGAGGCGGACTGGTCGAACAAATCCTCCTCGTCGAACAGACATGAAGTGAGCAGAGCCGGAACGGCCAGAAACAATAACAGTATGATTGCTGATCTTTTCATATTTGGTGTCGCTTATTCGTTTGTACCGGAATTTTCGGGAGCGTCCGTTTCGTCGTCGAGCGAGTCGAAATCGAGGTCGGGGGCTTCGGCCGCACGCCGCAGTACGATTTCACGCATTTTGTTCAGGTCGATGTCCCAACTGTTGCTCATGTAGTTGTACACGATCTCGAACTTGGCTTCGATCGTGGCGCGGCCCGTCGAGCCGGCTGTTTTCAGCATCGACTCCCACTCCTCGGCGGTCCGGTTGACGTAGAGGGAGATGAGTTCCACGAAATCCTCGCCGTCGCTCTTCGAGGCGTAGCGGGAGATAAAACCGTCCTGTTGCGCCTGATCTTCGGTCTTGTAGATCTCGAAACACTGATCCTGTACGTATTTCGGACCGGATATCTCCGTGAAATCGGTCGGATAGGGCTTCGTCTGATTGAGGATGTGGGCGAACTCGTGGTGCGTCGTTTTGAAATAGGACGTTTTCGCATTGACCTCTTTGGGCACGAGGTTGTCGAGGTTGTAGAACGTAATCTTCGCGCCGGCTTCGGCCGTTCCCAGGACCACCGAACCGTTGGTCTTGTAGGCGTACGACCCCACCAGATAGAGGATTTTCGGGAAATAGTTCCGGATAAACTCCGTACTGCCGGTCAGCTCGTCGTAAACCTCCAGGCACATGTGGCGTATCAGCTTGGCCATGGCGATGGACTGTTCGTACTTGGCCGGCGTGAGGTAGTAGCCCATGCTCGACTCGATGTCCTCGAAGCGGTATTTGAATTTGATGTTGTACGTCTGGACATAATTGCGGTCGAGCCAGCGGTCGAAATCGTTTTGTTCGGTGATCGAGGGCCGGACCACGCTGGTCGCACTCAGTTCGTCTTCCGAGCAGGCCGTCAGTGCCGTGCAGAACAGCACGGCGGAAAACAGCAGATATATCAGATTCTTTTTCATACGCACATACGTTTATTTGTTTCTCGGATTGGGCGTCAGACCGGCGGCGATAACGTCGGCAGGGAGTTGCAGGGCGCGCCGCAGGTCCGGCGTGCCGTTTTCGTCGCTGATCTGATCGGTGATTTGCACGACGGTTTCATCGTCCTCGTCCAGCAGGTAGCGGTAGACCGTGATGCCGAAGCGTCGCGTGTCGAACCACCGCATGCCTTCGTGGAGGAACTGGTAACGCCGCATGAAGATCAACGCCTGAAGCATGTTCTCCTGTGCGCCGCCCTCTTCGAGCGCGTTGTAGGGAGCGGCATGGAGTTTCTTCTTGGGGTTGAGCGTCTGCGGACTGCTGGCAGAGGTCTTCCCGACGTAAAGTTCGGAATAGTCGGGATAGGTCTCCGTAGCCCATTTCCTGATCGAGGCTTCCGTCATGGGGCTGAAGCCCGCCGAAAAGAGGTTCGAGGCATAGAGGTTCATGTCCGCCAGCGCGCTGTTCACGGCATCCGGGTCCTCGCTCATCTTCATGATGTAAGCCTCGGCCCGGTTGAGCAGCGCCTCTTCGGTGCAGAACAGCACCGACACGGCCTTGTTATAGCCGGTCCCGGCTACGGGGTCGGTGTATTGGAATACGCGCCACGTGCGCGGCAGGACGTATTTGCCGGAGGTCGAGAGCACTGCATGCGCGGCCTTGAAGCTCACCCCGCTGCCCCACGGGCCGCCCTTTTTCGGCTGAACGGTCTCGTAGGTCCCTTGAATTTTACCGTGCGAATAACGTCCGGCGGTGCTGTACCAGTCGAAAAGCAGTCCGCTGTTCGAGGTGGCGGCCTGAAGCAGGAAATTGGCTGTGCTGGACGAGCTGACGTACGCCTGATGCCGGCTGGAACTGTTGGGCAGGGCCGCGATCGCATCGTAATCGCGCAGCAGCGACTCCGGATTGGAAGTCAGCACCTTCGTCGCGTACTTGATGGCGTTGTCCCAGTCCTGAATGAAGAGGTAATAGCGCGAGGCGAAGCAGCAGGCCGCCTTGTAGTTGAAATGATACTTGGCGACCGAATAGGAGGTGTCGTCGAGCAGGGGAATGCCCTCTTCGATGTCCAGGCCGATTTTCTCGTAAACCTCACGGAGCGTTCCGCGCTCGTATTGGGGATTGAGGTCGGTTTCGGCGTGGTCCATATACGGGATGCCCATGTAATCACCCGCCGTTGCGGGATTGTAGGGCATGCAGAACATGTTCGCCAGTACGAAATGCGAGTAGGCGCGGCACAGGAGCGCTTCGCCTTTGCTGGCCTTGAGTTTCGCCGTGGCGGGGCCGCCCAGTTCCTCGATGGCCGCCAGCGCTTGATTGGCGTTGGCGATGTTTTTATAGTTGGTGCTCCAAATGTTGCGCGGCGCATCGTTGTTGCTGGTAACCTCCTCGGCCCATTCGTAAACGTCCTGATAGAACTGGTTGTAGTCTTTTTTGATGCCGTGGTCGCAGACGTTGTCCGACGAGAGTTCGGCGACCAGCTGGTAACTGCCCGCTCCGCTCACATAGGCCGAAACGAGGATGTTGGCGATTTTCTCCTCGGAATCCAGCGTGGTGCGCAGGTCGGGATTCTGATCCAGAAAATCGCTGCACGACACCAGCGCCGGAACGACGATCGCTGCGCCCAATAGATATTTGATGCTTTTTTTCATAGGAATCTTTTTTTGAATGACCGGGGGTTATAAGCCGATACGTACCGTGAGCGTGAACTGACGCGGCACGGGAGCCGCCACGCCGCCCGTGTTGTAGAACTCGGGGTCCTGGCCGTTGAGCTTCTTGTCGGCATAGATCAGGAACAGGTTCGTGGCCTGGAGCTTGAGTGAAAGCGACGATAGGCGCAGTTTCGAAATGAGACTCTTCGGGAAGTCGTACGAAAGCGAAATCTCCTTCATGCGGATGAAGTCGCCCTTGGCGATGCGGGCCGTCGAGTAGTTATAGGCGCTGTATCCGTACGAGATCGAGGAGTTGAGCTGGCGCTGGCGTTTCGAGGCGATGGCGGGGATGTCCGTAACGTACTCGTCGCCGGAGATCATCCAGCGGTTCTTGAATTCGCGGGGCATGGCGTCGAGGTCCGAGTAGATGCTGCTGAAAACCGGGTTCAGGCGTACGACGTTGCCGAATGAATAGGTCATGAAGACGTTCAGCCGCCATCCCTTGTACTGGAACGTATTGCCGAAGCTGCCCAGGTCGGTCGGATCGACCGGTCCGGAGTAGACAAGATTTTGCTTCAGATTCTTTTCGTTGCTGTCCTGGAAGTTGAAAGAGGTGGAGCTGAGCTTGCCCTCCGTGTTGACGACCACCGGCAGTCCGGTTTCGCCCAGACCCGCGAACTGGAACGAGAAGAGCGAACGCGCGGGATAGCCCTCCATCGTAAATCCGGTTCCGGACACCAGCGTCATCGCACGGGTGGAGGTTTCGAGTTTGGTGACCTCGTTGTGGATGTGCGAGTAGATGAAATTGGTGGTCCAGCTGAAATTCTTCGTCTGGATGTTCTTGGTCGAAAGGCTGACCTCGACACCGTTCGATTTCATCTCCGCGACGTTGCCGTATTTGGAGACTTCGCCGCCGATGCCCTGCGTCGTAACCGTGCCGATCAGGTCGAAATTGTTACGCTTGTACCAATCCACGGCCAGGTTGATGCGGTTGTTGACAAACCCGGCGTCGACGCCGAGGTTGAGCTCGTGCTTCTTCTCGTAGGTGAGCTGTGCGTTTTCCAGGTTGGAGACTTTGAGACCCGTCTCGCTGTCGCCGCTGGACGGACGCCACGGCGTCGTCGCCTCGATGACGGCCAGCGAGTTGGTTACGTACGACGGGCCGCGGTCGGCGGTCAGCGAATAGGACGCTTTGAGCGACAGGTGCGACAGCGCGGGGCGTATCTTGTCGAAAAACTTCTCTTCATGGACATTCCATGCCCCGGAAATGTTCCAGGTGGGCAGCCAGCGGGCCCGGCGGCTCTTTCCCATCTTGTTGGTCCCCTCGTAGCGGTACGTGCCGTTGACGGTGTAACGTCCCTTGTACGAGTAGGTGCCGTTGAAGAAGAAGGCCACCTCGCGGTAGAACGTGTCGCCGATCGTGTAGTACTTGCTGCTGTTCTCCATGCCCTGTTTGAAGGCGAGGTAATCGTAATAGGGCTGCATGCCCATGTCGTATTGGAGACCCCAGCCGCGGAACCAGGTGTTGTGGCGGTCGATCTTGTTGACCGACATACCGCCGTAGAGGTTGATGATATGCGTGTTGTTGAACGTCTTGTTGTAAGTCGCCGAAGCGCGGAAGTCGTACGAGAGCATCTTGTTGTCCGTGCGCTCGTAGATACCGCCGACGGGCAGTACGGTCACCGGCACGGCATAGGGGTTGTCCGGGTCCTTGTAGAGATACGGATTCTTGTCGCGGACGGTGGTGGGTTCGATCGTGCGGTAGGCGACCGACTGGTTCGAGGATTCGGTGATATTGTGCTCCTGCATCGAAGCCTGGTATTTCACGGCTCCCAGGGCGCTTAGATCGAGTCCTTCGACGGGCGTCCATTTCAGCTCCGCCTGGAATTTGGTTTCGACGACCGAAAGGTCGATGTAGTTGTTGTCCAGTTCGTGCAGAATGTTGAAGGGGGCGTAGTTGCGCGTGTAGAACTCTTTGGGGTCGAGCGTCCGCGAGGTGTTGAGCGCGTAGGAATAGGGGTTGATGTCGAAATCCCGCTTCACGACGCCCGTGACGTAATCGGTTGCCGACGACAAGGTTCCCGGGGCCTTCTGCTTGCGGTAGGCGCCGTTGGAGATCAGGTTCAGCGACAGGTTCCTGAAAATGTTGAAGGTCGCGTTGACATTGGCCGTGTAACGCTCGACCTTGCTGGTCTTCGTCCATCCCGGATCGCTCATGGCGCTCAGCGAAGCGTAGTAGGACGATTTCTCCGTGCCGGAGGAGAGACTCACCGAATGGGTGTGCATGACGTTGTTGTTGAACAGTTCCTTGAACCAGTTCGTGTTGCGGTACTCCGCCGCACGCAGGTAGTTCGACGTGCTCAAATCATCGTTCTGCAAGCGGCCGGCCGCAATCAGCTGGTACATCTTGCCGAACACGCCGTACTCCGAGTCGGTGATGGTTTCGGCGAGGTTGAGCCATCCTTTCCGCTGCATGTCCATGTACACCGACATCTGATCCTGCGAGTTCATGATGTTGAAGTTTTTGTAGGACGGGATCATGCGGTAGGTGAATTCACCGGTGTAATTGATGGTGCTGACGCCGGCGCGGCCGCGCTTGGTGGTGATGACGATCACGCCCGCCATGGCGCGTGCTCCGTAGATCGAAGTGGCGGAACCGTCTTTGAGGATGTTGAAGCTTTCGATGTCCTCGGCGTTGAGCCCGGCGATGGCCGACGCGATGAGCGTCGTGGCGTCGCCCGAAGAGAGGTCGTCGGCGTCGATGTCGACGATGTCCTCCATGATGACGCCGTCAACGACCCACAGGGGTTTCGAACTGCCGTAGATCGACGTTGCGCCGCGCACGCGGATCTTCGGCGCCGTGCCGAACGTGCCGGATACGTTCTGGACGGACACGCCGGCCGACCGGCCTTCCAGACCGCGGCTGATGTCTGCCATACCGGCCAGTTTCACATCGTCGGCGATCAGTTGATCGGCGGCTCCCGTGAACAGCCGCTTGTCCATTTTGGTCATACCCGTTACCACGACGGCTTCGACGGCCTGGGAATCGGGTTCGAGTTTCACCTTAATAGGGGTTGCGGCGATGTCTGCATCCTGGGTTTTGTAGCCCACGTAGGAGATTTGGAGCTTCCCCTTCTGGGGAACTCCCGAAAGAACGAATTCACCTTTGACATCGGTCGAAGTGCCGATAGTCGGGCGATCCTTGACGACGACGGTCGCACCGATGACGGGTGCGTCGTTCTCATCGACGACACGACCTTTGACCGTCTGGGTCTGGGCCCAAACCGCCGTCATACAGAAAACCGCCGACAGCGATAAAAGTAATTTTTTTATCATAGAGGAGTGAAATTGGGTTAATACATACCGTTCATGGAATTAGAAAGGAGGCTTCGCAACCGGGGATCGGGACGGAAAGAGACGCTCGGGGTTCGTGCGGCGCCCCCTTCGGCGAGATCGGCCCGGCTGCCTCCGCAGCGCCGGCCGTCGGTTTCCGGGTGAACCGAAATCCCTTCCCCGGGCAGTGTATATGCGGGGAAAGCAACAAGGAAGAGACGATTTTGTCCATAATATGGCTTTTGGGTTAATGAATGAAGTACACGCGGGTGCGTGCGGTGTTTTGACGGTCGGGGAGTTTCCGTACGCGGCGGCGATGCGACGGGAGCGCCGCCCGGCGACGGTCATCGGTATCGGTGTCCGGCGGGGGCGTCGATCTGTTCGAGCAGCGTCTTTACCGCCTGCTCCAACTGTTCGTCCCGGCCGCATACCACCAGTTCGGGGGTGTTGGCGACCACTACATCCGGTTCCAACTGCGAATTTTCGAGATACGCTCCCGATGCCGTGCGGTAGCCGACGACCGGAATGCCGAAAACGAGGGCGGGATTCTGCAACCGCTCCCACGACACGCTCGTCATGGTTCCCGGGACAGGCATTCCCACCACTTTACCGATTTTACGGTACTGATAGACCCAGGGGGTTCCGTGGGCGTTCGAGTAGTTCGCTTCGCAGGTGAGCATGACCGAAGGCTTGTTCCACCGCCGGCTCGGCATGTCGCAGGCTTCCTTGCCGCGGATGACCTGGGTCAGGTATTTCTCCCCGCTGAGCAGGATCTCGATGTCCTCATGCAATCTTCCTCCGCCATTGAACCGGGTATCGACGACGATTCCTTCGCAATGGTTGTAGCGGCCCAGCATGTCGGCGTATACCGTGCGGAAACTGGCGTCGCCCATCGACTCGATGTGGACGTATCCCAAACGGCCGTTCGAAAGCCGTTCGACATCGGCGGCCCGCCGTTTCACCCAACGTTTGTACAGCAGTTTCGAAAGTGCGCCCTGAGAGATGGGAACCACCGTTTCGTCCCAGCGTTTTCCGGCTGACGGCCGGTAGAGGGAAACCAGCGTGCGCTGTCCGGCGAGGTGATTCAGCAGGGGATGAAAATCGGCTCCGGCCGGAATCTCCCGTCCGTTGATCCGCTCCACGATGTCTCCGGCCTCGACATCTGACGACGCCCTGTCGAACGGCGCTCCTGCGACCACCTCGGCCACGAGAAGTCCGTCGCCGCGGTAGCTGAAATCGAAAATCAGCCCCAGATCGGCCGTGGCGTCGTCATCGGGGCTCGCCGGGCGGCTGTAACGGCATCCGGTATGGGAGACGTTCAGTTCTCCGAGCAGTTCGCTGGCCATCTCGGCAAAATCGTAGTCGTTGGCGATATGCGGCAGGAAACGTTCGTAATTGCGGCACATCGCCTCCCAGTCGACGCCGTGCATCGACTCCTCATAGAATCGCTCCCGCTCCTGACGGCGGATGCGGTCGAACATATAGGCCCGCTCGGCGCGCCGGTCGAGTTGCAGGACGCCGTTCGGCTGTACGGTTTCCGCCGCGCCGGTTCCGTTTTTGAACTTCTTCATTCCGCGCCCGAAACTGAAAAGCGTCTCCATCCGGCCGTCCCAGACAAGCGTTCCGCCCAGTCCTTTGTGCAGCGCCTTGTTTTCCCGGCTGCGCAGATTCAGCTGCCAGATGTCGTAGGCGGCTCCGTACGACATCGAGTAATAGAGATGTTCGCCCTTTTTGTCGAGCGTGTATCCGCGCAGGTTGCCGGAAAAGGGCGTAAGACGTACGATGCGTTCCTCGATACCGTCCAGTTCCACGATGATATCTTTCGGGGAATCACTCTCTTTTTCGGAGTCTTTTGTTTCGCAGTCCTTCCCGGAACGCTTTTCGGCCTCCTTGTGGAATGCGTACTCCTCCTCGCTCATCCGCGCGATCTCATAGGCCCTGCGGTTGAGGTAGACGATCATGACATCGTGCAGCGACCCCCACGAGGCGTGGCTGCGCATGCCGTAGCGGTCCGACGAAAAGAGAATCGCGTTCCCGTCCGGCGACCATACCGGCTGCCGGTCGAAATAACCCGTGTTGGTGATGTTGCGGATCGGACCGCCCTGAGCGCTGACGAGGCCGATGTCGGAATAGGGGTGATGACGGTTGCCCGTATAGCTGAGGGCGAACCATTTGCCGTCGGGCGACCATGCGTAATCCATGTTTCCGTCGGTGGAATACGCCCGTTCGCCGTCGGTGATCCTGCGGGTCCTGCCGCTGGCGAGGTTCAGAACCATCAGACGGCAGCGGTCTTCCACAAAGGCCAGTTCCTTTCCGTCGGGAGAGTATTTCGGGCATGTCCGGTCGGTTTTCCCCGCTTTGAACAGCGGTTTCTCTTCGAGCACCGTCGCATTCGGAAAATCGGGATCTTCGTCCCGGACGATCGCCGCCGTGTAGATGTTCCAATGACCGTCGCGTTCAGAAGCGTAGGCCAGCGTGCGGTTGTCGGCGGCGAAATCGGGATTTTCTTCCGCCTCCGCAGTGGTCGTTATGCGTCGTGTCGTGTTGTATGCGGCCGATGTCACGAAAATCTCGCCGCGTGAAACGAAGGCGATCTGCCTGCCGTCGGGGGAAACGGTTACGTCATGCCCCTCCTTGACCGGCAGTCTTGCATACTTGTCCGCCGGTTCTCCGGGGACGATTTTTACGTTGAGTTTCCGGGGCGACGGGGAGCCGCTGTCCAACGTATATATTTCGCCGTTGTAGCCGAAACAGAGCGTTCCGTCGCGGGAGATCGTCAGGAACCTCACCGGGTGGGTTTTGAAGAAAGTCACCTGCCGGGCTTCCGACGGATTGTCGGCAGGCATGTTCCAGACGTTGAAACTCCCGCTGCGTTCGCTCAGGAAATAGACGGAACGGTTGTCCGGCGAGTACCGGGGATTGCGGTCCTCGCCCTCCCAGGTCGTCAGGCGGGTGTGTTTACCCGAAACGGTGTCGTAATTCCAGATGTCGCGTGCGACGGAAGAGGTGTGATGCTTGCGCCATTCGTTTTCCCCGCCTTTGCGATCCTGGTAGAGGAATGATTTTCCGTCGTTGTCCAAACATATCCATTGGGCCGGTGTGCCCAGTACACGTTCATAGCGGCCTCCCCGAATGCTGACGCGATAGAGTTCCTCCATGGAACCTTTCGGGAAAAGAGCGCTTTCCGCCGCATCGGAAATGGCGGCTCCGAAATAGATGCTGCGGCCGTCGTTCGAGAACGCGAAAGGCGTTTCGTGTGCCGAATGTGTTGTTATGCGTGTGGGAACACCCCCTGAGACGGGGACGGTGAAGATGTCGAAATTGCCGAACCGATCGCAGGCGTAGGCTAACGTTTTCGAATCGGGAGACCAGACGGGATAGCAGGCGTAACTATCATCCGATGTAACAGAACGGGCAAATTCCCCCCCCCTTGGCGCGTTGAAACTACATATATATGACCTTTATAGGTAAAGGCGATCTGCGAACCGTCCGGAGATATGGCAGGATAACGCAACCAGAGTGGCGCTGCTTTGATCGGGAAAGCAAGAATTAAAGCATACAGCAGACTTATAATTCGCAGGTTCATATCCGGTTGAGGTATTCGTTATATCATTGATGAGGCTTGAATTAAACAACGTGCCGCTCTCTCTGCCCACGGACTATTGCAAATATAAGAAAAAATTTTACTCATCCTATAAAAAGTACAAGAAAATATATTTAATATTGAGGAAGGAGGCGTCATAAAGCAGATGCACACTCCTGTTACAGAAAAACCCCGGCTCGCAGGAGCCGGGGGAATGAAAAAAGCAGGTAACCGAACTAATTAGTGACGCCTCATTTGTTAGAAATTGGATTCAAGTGACTATGAAGAATTTGGGATAGAGAATCCAAGTGGTTACCTGCCTGGGTCGTTTATTTATTCAATAGTGAAGGTGCGTATAAGTAGCGTTTGATACTCCGTTTGGGGGTCTTCTCGAATTCGGTGGGGTAGATCGTGATTTCGGCGACCCGTTCGTAGGCGGCCAGCTGCGCGTTGAGTTCCTGCAGGTTGTTCTGCATGATCTGCGGCAGTTCCAGTTTGTCCACGCCTTCGTTCTCGGCCTGTTCGTAGTCGGGAACCACCAACGCTTTGAGACGTCCGTTGTCGCCTTCGAGGATCAGCGATTCGAGCACGAGGTACATGTTGTTGAGCTTGTCCTCGATCTCCTCGGGATAGATATTCTGTCCGTTGCCCGAGAGGATCATGGTCTTCGAACGGCCGCGGATGTAGAGCGTGCCGTCGGGGTCCATCGTGGCCATGTCGCCTGTGTGGAGCCATCCCTCCTCGTCGAGAACCTTCTGGGTGTCCTTATCGTTCTTGTAATACCCCTTCATCACGTGTTCGCCGCGGACGAGGATCTCGCCGGCCTCGTGTTCGGGGTTCGCCGAGTCGATCTTCACTTCGAGCAGCCCTTTCAGATAACGGCCGCACGAACCCGCCTTGAATTCATTGTCGGGGGTGAAACTGATGAGCGGGGCGCACTCTGTCATGCCGTAGCCGATGGTGATCGGGAATTTGATTTTCATCAGGAACGACTCGGTTTCCTGGTTCATGGGGGCGCCGCCGACGATGAATATTCCGACGTTGCCGCCGAATGCGTCCATCAGCTTCTTGCGGATCACCGAGTAGATGGCCGAGTTGAGCAGCGGAATCTTCATGGCGATCGACATCGGGCCCTTTTCCAGCATCGGGAGCACCTGCTTGCGGTAGACCTTTTCGAGGATCATCGGCACGCAGCAGATGATCGTGGGTTTCACGACGGCCATCGCTTCGAGCAGTATCTTCGCCGCCGGGATCTTGCCCAGCAGGGTGATGTGCCCGCCGACGGCCAGCGGCGCCAGAAAATCGAAAGCGCAGCCGTAGGCGTGGGCCAGCGGCAGGAACGACAGCGTGCGTCCGCCTTTCTGGAAATAGTGCTGTCCGTTCTGGGTGTTGACCATCGTCATGGCGAACACCACGTTGCCCGTGAGGTTGTTCACCGTGAGCATCACGCCCTTGGAGTAGCCCGTCGTACCCGAGGTGTAGTTGAGCAGGACGACCTGGTCGTTGGGTATCTCGGGGTATTTGATGTCGTTTATGCTGAATCCGCGCGGATACTTGGCGCGGTAGTTTTTCACGATGTCGCGCTGGAACTTGGTGAGCGACTTGCCGTCGCGCTCATATACCACATGGAAATCCGTGAGCGAAAAGACGGCCTCGATCCGTTTGATCTGGTCCTCCTCGATCACGTCCCAGAAATTGTCGCCCAGAAACAGCAGGCGGCTTTCCGAATGGTTGATGATGTGGATGACGTCCGCGGGGGTGAAATCCTGAAGGATCGGCACGATCACGGCGCCGTAGGTGATGGTTCCTATGTAGGTGATACACCAGCGCGGATTGTTGCGTCCGATCAGCGCGATCTTGTCGCCCTGTTTGATGCCGGCTTTTTTGAAGAGCAGGTGCAGCTTGGCGATCTCCTTGGCCATTTCATAGTACGAAAAAGTCTCGCCCTTGAAATAGTCGGTGAGCGCCGACATTTCACGGTTTTCGCGAAAACTCGTTTCGTATATTTTCAGCAGGTTCTCCTGTAACATATCTTTGCATTGAATGCCAATTGCGGCGCAAATATAACGTAAAAAAACGTTTTTGTTGCATGTGGCGGCGGAAATTATCCTTTTTGGCCGATAATTTCACCTGAAAGGCGGTCCGGGTTAGGCCCGGTCGTGTTCCTTATCTTTCTTTTCCGGTTTTTCGCCGGGGTTTATGTGCCGGGGTTTCCAGATGTATATTTTCGACTCGGTGCCGGCTTTCAGCCGCTCGATGTTTTTGCGGTGGGTGTAGATCAGCAGGATGGCGATCACGAACGAAAAGACCACGAAGGGGACCGATCCGTTGACCTTGGGCGAGATGAGCGTGAAGACCGGAAAGCAGCATCCGGCGATCATCGAGGAGAGCGACACGTAGTGCGAGACCATCAGCATCACGAACCAGACGCCGAAGCAGAGCAGCGCTACGGGCGGATAGATGCCCGTCACGGCTCCGACGAGCGTGGCCACGCCCTTGCCGCCGCGGAATCCCGCGAAGATCGGGAAGATATGGCCCAATACGGCGGCGAAGACGGCTCCGATTTTGAGGTTGATGATGTCGTTCATGCCGATCAGGTCGTCGTACTGCATCAGTTCGATGAGGGTCACGGCCACGAACCCTTTCAGGAAGTCGAGTGCGAAGACCGGCAGGGCGGCCCGGCGGCCCAGCACGCGGAGCGTGTTGGTCGTCCCGGCGTTCTTCGAGCCGTGTTCGCGGATGTCGATGCCGTAGTATTTCTTGCCTATCCACACGGCGCTCGGAATCGAGCCCAGCAGATAGGCGATGATAATCATGGTAGTAGCCGTATAAATCGTCAGAATCATCTCTTTTTGCGGGTTGATTGTTAATGCAAATATAATAAAAAATTTCAGATATGGACTGGGCGGCCGAAAATTCCTGCCCCGGCGCCTGCATTTCCGGAGAATTTAGTATCTTTGGCTTCGCCGAAGATACTTCCGCTCGGCAATGTTCAAATAAATTTGACATTGCTCTCGCTTATTCGTATCTTTGCACCTTAAATACATAGTATATGAACACAAAGGCTTTGCTCGAACCGATGGGCTCGTGGGCGTGGTGGCGCTCGTGGTTTCTGATTTTTCTCGGCTGCTCGATCATGGGCGCGGGGTTCGTGCTTTTCGTCAATCCCTATAAGTTCGTCCCGGGCGGGGTCTACGGCATGGGTATCGTGCTGCACAACATCTTCCCCTCGATCCAGGTCGGAACGTTCGGCTATATGTTCGACATTCCGCTGATGCTGACGGCCATGCTGGTCTTCGGCGGCGGATTCGGGACGCGCACGGTGCTGGCGGCGCTCTATACGCCGGGCTTCATGAACCTGCTTACGTGGCTGGTTTACCCCGATCCCGAGGCGGTCGAGTCGCTGGACCCTTCGCTGCTGCTGGGCGGGCGGCTGGATCTTTCGAACGACCTGCTGCTGACGTGCGTCATCGGCGCCGTGGTGATCGGCGTCGGGCAGGGCGTCGTCGTGCGGCAGCAGGCCACCACGGGCGGCACCGACATCGTGGGCATGCTGCTCCAGAAATTTGCCGGGATCAAATTCTCGACGGGCATCCTGCTGGCCGACGGATTCGTCGTGCTGTCGGGACTCGCAGTCATCGGCTTCGGACTGGGTACGGGCGACGCGGCCGCGAACGGCTGGATGCTGACGCTCTATTCGCTCATCACGATCTACATCTCCTCGCGGGTGATCGCCTACCTGCTCGACGGCGCATCGTATGACAAGCTGCTGTTCATCATCAGCGACCACCACGAGGAGCTGAAACGCTTCATCATCGACGACCTCGACCGCAGTGCCACCTATATTAAGTCGAAGGGCATGTACACCGATTCGCAGCGCGACATGATTTTCCTGGTGGTGAGCCGCAAGGAGGTGCGCCTGGTGCAGCATAAGATTAAGGAGATCGACCCCAAGGCTTTCGTCGTGGTGACGGACGCCTATGAAACCTTCGGGGAGGGCTTCAAACAGTTCCCCGAGAAGAACGAGATACACGCGGAATAAATGAATTTCAACATCAACACGCTGCGCCCGCTCGAGGGTGCCGGCCGCAGGCTTTTCGTTGAGACCTACGGCTGCCAGATGAATGTCAGCGACACCGAGACGGTCGTTTCCATCATGCAGCGCGCGGGTTACGTCTATACGGAACGGATCGGCGAGGCCGATGTCATCCTCATCAATACCTGCTCGATCCGGGACAACGCCGAGCAGCGCATCTGGGGCCGGTTGGCCGAGATGAAACGCTACCGGCGCGAACGTCCGGGGCTGGTGGTGGGCATCATCGGCTGCATGGCCGAACGCCTGCGCGAGAAGCTGGTCGAAGGACCCCACGGCGTCGATGTCGTGGCCGGCCCCGACGCTTACCGCGATCTGCCGCGTCTGGTCCGCGAGGCCGAGGCGGGCGGCAAGGGCGTCAACGTACTGCTCTCGACCGAGGAGACCTATGCCGAGATCGCTCCCGTGCGTCTCGACCGCAACGGCGTGAGCGCCTTCGTGGCGATCATGCGCGGATGCAATAACTTCTGTTCCTACTGCGTGGTGCCCTATACCCGGGGCCGCGAGCGGAGCCGCGATGCGGAGACCATCGTCGCAGAGGTGCGGAGCCTCTTCGAGAACGGCTACCGCGAGGTGACGCTGCTGGGCCAGAACGTCAACTCTTACCGCGCCGGGGAGACCGGTTTCCCCGAACTGATCCGCCGCGTGGCGGAGGTTTCGCCGCTGCTGCGCGTGCGTTTCGCCACGTCGCATCCCAAGGACATGAGCGACCGCCTGCTGGAGGTCATGGCCGCAATGCCCAACATCTGCCGTTCGATCCATCTCCCGGCCCAGTCGGGCTCTACGGCGATGCTCGAACGCATGAACCGTAAATACACGCGCGAATGGTATCTCGATCGCATCGCCGCCATCCGCCGCTACCTGCCCGACTGTGCGATCACCACCGACCTGATCGCGGGTTTTTCGGGTGAGACCGAGGAGGAGCATGCCGAAACCCTGTCGCTGATGCGTGAGGTGGGGTATGAATTCGCCTATATGTTCAAATATTCGGAGCGTCCCGGGACTTTCGCCGAGAAGCACCTTCCGGACGACGTGCCGGACGAGGTGAAGTCGCGCCGGCTGCAGGAGATCATCGCCCTGCAGAACGAATTGGGGCATGCGAGCAACCTGCGCGACGTGGGCCGTGAGTTCGAGGTGCTGGTCGAGGGCGAGTCGAAGCGCGACCGGAACCAGCTTTCGGGCCGTACCTCGCAGAACAAGGTGGTGGTGTTCGACCGCGGGGACCACAAGGTCGGCGACTATGTAAAGGTGCGCATCACGGGCTGTACGCCTGCGACGCTTTTCGGACAGGACATTTCCGAAAAGCGCGATTGAAAATGAAGAATTAAAAAATTAAAATTTCTGTTTTTATGCGTTTTGACGAACTCGACCTGGAGGATGAAATCCTCGACGGCCTTGAGGATATGAATTTTCACGAAATGACTCCCGTGCAGGAGCATACGATCCCGGTGATCCTGGAGGGCCGCGACATCATCGGCTGCGCCCAGACCGGCACGGGAAAAACGGCGGCTTATACGCTGCCGCTGCTGAACAAGCTGCTGTTGGACGGCAATCCCGACAATGTGGTGAAATCGCTGATTATCGTGCCCACGCGTGAGCTGGCGCAGCAGATCGACCAGCAGTTCCAGGGCTTTTCCTATTACGCCCCCATATCCACGACCGTCGTTTACGGCGGCGGCGACGGCAAGGGCTGGGACATTCAGAAAAACGGCATGCTGAGCGGCTCCGACGTGGTGATCGCCACTCCGGGCCGCATGATCGCCCACCTGCAGAACAGCGGTGTGGATCTCTCGCACGTCGAATACCTGATTCTCGACGAGGCCGACCGCATGCTGGACATGGGTTTCTCGGAGGACATCATGAAGATCGTATCGTACATGCCCAAGGAGCGGCAGACGATCATGTTTTCGGCCACGCTGCCCCCGAAGATCCGCGAACTGGCCAAAACCATCCTCCGTAATCCCGCGGAGGTCAACATCGCCATTTCGAAGCCTAACGAAGCCATCGACCAGTCGGCCTATATCTGCTACGAGAATCAGAAATTGGGCATTATCCGCGAACTGTTCGCCGAGCCGACCGATTCGAAGACGATTATCTTCTCGTCGTCGAAACTGAAGGTGAAAGAGCTGGCCCATACGCTCAAACGGATGAAACTCGACGTGGCGGCCATGCACTCCGACCTGGAGCAGAGCGAACGCGAGGAGGTGATGCTCAATTTCCGCAATAACAAGATCCGCATTCTTGTCGCCACGGACATCGTTGCCCGGGGTATCGACATCGAGGATATCGGCCTGGTGCTCAACTACGACGTGCCTCACGACCCCGAGGATTACATCCACCGCATCGGCCGCACGGCCCGCGCGGCGGCTACGGGCAGCGCCGTGACGTTCGTCAGCGAGGAGGAGCAGGGCAAGTTCCACCAGATCGAGAAGTTCATCGAACGCGACATCCGCAAGGCCGAGCTTCCCGAAAGCGTGGGGGAGGGGCCGAAATACGCTCCTGACGAGAACCGCGGCCGTTTCGGACGCGGCGGCCGGGGCGGCGGGCGTCCCGGAGCCGGAGGGCGCGGGCGCGGCGGACGGAGCGACCGTTCGGGCCGCAACGACCGGAATCGCCGCAGCGAACGCCCGGCAGCAACAGCCGAACCTGCCGCCGCACAGCCTGCTTCGCCCGACAGCGACCACGCTTCGGGACGCGGTGAGGGCAACCGCGGTACGCGCGACCGCCGGCGTCA
>ERZ838577.1084-NODE-1084-length-38604-cov-5.297751_pt1 | contig 38604 bp, 27 predicted proteins | sample MGYA00519682_ERZ838577 | MGnify/ENA primary metagenome ERZ838577 (study PRJEB31850, sample SAMEA3708838) | human gut metagenome | biome: human gut; feature: human-associated habitat; material: faeces | place: China | collected 2014 ...
TTTGGTGAATGATGGGAGTCTGGATATGAGTGAAGAAGAAAAAGAAACGCTCTCAAGAAGTTGGAATAAGACTTTTTTGGATTATTGTACGAAAAAGATTGGATGGATGGTTCCGGAGGAGTTTTATCTTTACCCGACAGATGAGGAGTTCGGCAAGAAAGAGAATTGGTGGTATCCGTTTCCGGGAGCAAAAGAAGAAGATGTTGCGGATATGAATCTTGTTTGGGAAAAAGGATATCCTACCGCAAAATGGGATTGGAATTTTGGAGATAATTGGACTATGGAATGGGGATATGCCATGTCTTCTTCTAAAGCCGGATATTTGGAGAAGTTTTTTGAGTTTTTATTTACTACTCCACAGGAAACTATAGATAAAGCTATTGCGGATCACGAGAAATTAAAAAAAGCACATGATATATTGGATCAAGCGTTGAAAGATGATTTCGGGATTGATTACCGTACGATGACGTATAAATCAAAAAAGTGATTGAAGGAAAGTCTTGGAACAAGAGTGTGCTCTCGGGAAAAGGGCATTCTCTTACTTTTAGTGTTAAAAAATGTATTGTTATTGAATAGTTAATTGATTATCTGTATGAATAAATTATTGTATGTTATAATATTACTATGTTTTAGTGTTACTAGTGTGAGTGCCGCGGATGGAATGTGGGGAAAGAAGAAAAAGAAGAAAGCGGGGACGGAGAAGGTGGAATCGAAAGATTCCACCTCTAAAACGGCTTCCGTGAGCGAGTACGAGAAGTTTATGAAGGATGCGGAGGTGAAGAAGGGAATGTTCAACGTGATCAAGAAGAAGGATAAGATTTATCTGGAGATTCCAAAGATGATTATGAGCCGGGATTTCTTGATCAGTTCACGGGTTTCTTCGACGAGTCGCACGTGGCAGATTGATCCGGGGACGATTAACAGGGAACCGTTGTTGATCACGTTCTCTTGTGACGAGAATAAGGTGTACATGCATTTTCCGCATTTGGAATACCAGTGCAAAGAGAATTCGGAGATGTACGAGGCGTTTAAGAGACATAGCAACCCGCCGATCTGGAAAGCGTTTAAGATTGAAGTGATGTCGAAGGATTCTAGTAGTTGCGTGATTGATGCAACTTCTTTATTCTTATCATGGATAGCGGAGTTCTCCCCGTTCCCCGATCTTCCGGCTGCCGCTCGTGCGGTTGTGGCTTTTGGCGGTTCGTTCCAGAGTGACCGTTCCAGGATCGAGGAGTTTAAGGCTTTCGAGGATAATATTATCGTGAAGAGTATGATGACTTACACGACGGAGAAAGAGGGGCCGTTAACCACGATCGAGGCGCGTAATATTATTCTATTGCCGGAGACGCCGATGGTTCCCCGGTATGCTGACGAGCGGGTCGGATTTTTTGATGCCACTCGTTTTTTGTTTGACGAGCATCAGGATCAATTGCAACGTTACGGGATTATTAATCGCTGGGATTTGCAACCGAAAGATATGAGTAAGTATCTGGCCGGGGAGTTGGTGGAACCTGTGAAACCGATTGTGTGGTACGTGGACCCGTCTATTCCGGCCAAATGGAGGAAGTACGTGAAGCTGGGAATTGCCGACTGGAATATCGCTTTCGAGGCGATCGGGTTCAAGAACGCGATTATCGTGAAAGATTACCCGACGGATGATCCGAATTTTGATCCGGATGATATTCATTATAATTGTTACCGTTTCGTGGCTTCCGCTCGCGAGAATTCAATGGGACCGTCGTGGATAGATCCTCGTTCCGGGGAGATATTGTGTGGGGATGTGATTTCTTGGTACGGTGTCGTGAGTCTGTTGAATAAATGGCGGATGATTCAAACAGGGGCGGTAGATCCTACGGTGCGTTGTCCCGTGATGACGGACGAGAATATGGGCGAGGCTATGCGTTACGTGGCAGCTCATGAAATTGGCCACACGCTGGGGTTGATGCATAATTTCGGAGCTTCGGCAGCCTACCCGGTGGAGAAATTGAGAGATCCGGAATTCACACAAAAGTACGGGACTACACCTTCTATCATGGATTACGCTCGTTTTAACTACGTGGCGCAACCGGGAGATATGGAGAAAGGCGTGAAGTTGACTCCCCCGTTGATTGGTGAGTATGACAAGTTTGCAATCAAGTATGGTTATAAGGTACTTCCGAACGTGAAGAATGCGGATGACGAGAAGGAGATTTTGCGGGGATGGGTGAGAGAACAGATCGGGAACAAGATGTGTTTCTATGGGAAACAAGTATTCCGATTCAATTTTGATCCCCGTTCTCAGGCAGAAGATTTGAGTGATGACGTGATAAAGGCAAATACGTATGGAATCAAAAATCTGAAATACGTGGCAGCTAATTTTGCGGATTGGATGGCCGTGAACGAGGAAGGATACGAGGCTGTTAAAGGGACCTATAAAGAGATTATAGAGCAATTTTTCCGTTTCATGGGACATGCCATGGTGAACGTGGGCGGTATGTATATTAATCCGAAATATTACGGGGATGATGTTGCTCTTTACGAGTATGTACCCAAAGATAAGCAAACGGCTGCTTTGAAGTTCATTTTGAAGAATTTGAATGAATTCCAATATTGGATTACAAATGATAAGGTTACGGCGATTATCGGACCGACGGCAAAGGCTTACGTGGCTCAAACGCAATTCTTTAGCGAGATGTTGACCCGAGAGGTGATCGGGCGTTTCCAGATTAACGAGATCGACGGGAAAAATGTGTTTACCGTGGATAATTACCTGGGAATTATTTTTGATGCCATGTTTACCCGAAAGACGGGTAATTTGAACCTGAGCGATATGGCGTTTCAAAATACGTTCGTGGATAATTTGAAGGAGTTCATGGATAAGGGGGAGTTCAAGAGTGCGGGAAGTAGCTCGTTGACGGGATTGGCGCACGAAACGACTTGCAGTTGTCATGCGTATTGTGAGTCACGTCATCATTTTGATGCGACCGATCCGTTGGGAGAAATTGTTTTATCACCGAGAATTGATCGATCAAGTAAACGTCCGGTCGTGATGAAATATATGCGCAAAGTGTACCACATGGCTAAGAACCGAACGAATGTTGGAAATGATAAAACTCGTGAACATTATCGCTTGTTAGTGTTAAAATTGAATTATTTATTCGATTAATTAATTTATAGAGATTTGTGTTTTTTTATTCCCGCTATTCGTTAGAATTGCGGGAATTTCTTTTTAATATATCTGATAGTTAATTTGTTATTGCTTTACAGGATTCCTGTTTTTTGTTAATTATTCAGGTGTTTTGAAGGATAATAATGAATTTCTTATAGAATTTTGAAACAAAATTAGGTATTGTTTCGTATAACGGATTAAGTATATTTTTTTAATTTGAAGATATAATATATCTTTGTATCCATTTTAAGGATAATTAGTTGTGTGCTAGATGTGAAACATAATATCATGTAAGTTAATGGGTATGTCAGAAGAGAAGAAAATTATTTTTTCCATGATGGGGGTGAGTAAAACAATACCACCACAAAGAAAGATTATAAAGGATATTTATCTTTCCTTTTTTTACGGTGCCAAGATTGGCGTGATCGGTTTGAATGGTTCGGGAAAATCGACGTTGTTGAAGATTATCGCCGGGTTGGATCCGAATTACGAGGGGAAGGTAATTTGGTCGAAAGAACATTCTATCGGGTACCTGCCTCAGGAACCGCAACTGGATGACACGAAAACCGTGATCGAGGTCGTGCGGGAAGGTGTGCAGGGCGTGATGGATTTGCTGAAAGAGTACGAGGAGGTGAACATGAAGTTTGCCGAGCCGATGAGTGACGATGAGATGGAGAAGTTGATGGCTCGTCAGGGCGAATTGACCGAGTTGATAGAGCATCACGGGGGATGGGAGATTGACCAGAAACTGGAACGGGCGATGGATGCCTTGCGTTGTCCGGAACCGGACGCGGAGGTGAAAGTGCTTTCCGGAGGTGAACGCCGCCGGGTAGCTTTGTGTCGTCTGTTGTTGCAGGAACCGGATATCTTGTTGCTGGACGAGCCGACGAACCATTTGGATGCCGAGTCGGTGGAATGGTTGGAACAGCATTTGCATCAATACCCGGGTACGGTGATTTGCGTGACGCATGACCGTTACTTCTTGGATAACGTGGCCGGTTGGATTCTGGAGCTGGATCGTGGGGAGGGAATTCCATGGGAAGGGAATTATTCTTCTTGGTTGGAGCAGAAGGCTAATCGTTTGGCGCAGGAGGAGAAGCAGGCCAGCAAGCGCAGGAAGACGCTGGAACGGGAGTTGGAATGGGTGCGGATGGCCCCCAAGGCTCGTCAGGCGAAAAGTAAGGCTCGTCTGAAGGCTTATGATCGAATGATGGATGAGGATGTTAAAGAGAAGGAGGAGAAATTGGAGATATTTATCCCGAACGGTCCCCGGTTAGGTAACAAGGTGATCGAGGCTGATCACGTGGCCAAAGCGTTCGGGGATAAGGTGTTGTTCGATGATCTGGAATTCAAGTTGCCACCGGCAGGTATCGTCGGGGTGATCGGGCCGAATGGTGCGGGAAAGACTACTTTGTTCCGCTTGATTATGGGGGCGGAGCAAGCGGATAAGGGAACTTTCGAAGTGGGACCCACGGTGAAAGTGGCTTATGTGGACCAGCAGCACAAGGCGATAGATCCGGAGAAGACGGTTTATCAGGTGATTTCCGGTGGGAGTGATTTGATAAATCTTGGTGGCCGGGAGGTGAATGCACGGGCTTATGTTTCGAAGTTCAATTTCTCCGGGACGGATCAAGAGAAGAAGTGCGGCGTGTTGTCCGGGGGAGAACGTAACCGCCTGCACCTGGCGCTGGCCTTGAAGGAGGATGCTAACGTGCTATTGTTGGATGAGCCGACGAATGATATTGACGTGAACACGCTGCGGGCGTTGGAAGAGGGATTGGAGAATTTTGCGGGGTGTGCTGTTGTCGTTTCGCATGATCGTTGGTTCCTGGATCGAATTGCGACTCATATCCTCGCTTTCGAGGGAGATTCCAAGGTCGTTTATTTCGAGGGGAGTTACTCCGAATACGAGGAAAGCAAGAAGAAACGTTTGGGAGATGTGACTCCGAAGCGTATACGTTATAAGAAATTAATCGGTTAAGAGTACAAAAGCGTGCCTAAGAAAAAAGAAAAAAAGATTGTAGATAACGGCTTCGTGCCGGGTATCTACAATTATTGCGACAGATGGTGTGAGCGATGTAAATTGCAGCTTCGGTGCATGAGTTTCATGATGGGAAAGAAATTGAAGGAGAGGACGAAAGTGAACTTGGGCGAGGAGATGCCGGAGGATGATGAGTCCGCGTTGGCCCGTCTGAAAAATATCTTTGATTCTACTTTTGATGTGTTACGTGAGTTGGCGGAAGAACGTGGGGTCGGCATAGAGGATATTTATTCATCCGAGAAGGTGGATCGGGGTTTTTGGGATGAGGATTTCGAGGATTTGGAGGACGAGGACGAGGGGGCAGCCCGTCAGATAGAACAAGAGGATATGGTGAAGTGTGACCGTATATACGGCACACTTGCAGAGAAGTGTCAGGAGACTATTTACCAGTGGTTTGAGGAGGTCAAGCTTAAGGAAGGTGAAATGCCCCGGACGAAAGAGGTGGAAGATGCTTTGTTGGAGGTGAATTGGTACATGGATTTGATCCATTCCAAGATTAAGCGATCTCTTTACGGTTATTATATTTATTCTGATAAGATTAACGCGACGCAAGAGGAGGATGATTATAACGGGTCGGCAAAGGTAGCCTTGTTGGCGGTGGAGATTTCTAGGAATGCGTGGATGTTATTGCGGGATAAGTTGTATCGTTTTGAGCCGAATATATCACATCTTGTAGTGATTCTAGAACAATTGGAATGGGAAATAGACCGCTTTTTCCCGAAAGCCCGTTATTTTAAGAGACCGGGATTTGATTGTTAGGACAGGCAGGCGTATTATTGAAGGAAAATATAACGGGAGGAGCGTGATAATTCTATTTATCACGCTCCTCCCGTTTTTATTATTCAACGTTTTATTATTTGAATAATTTGTCCAAACCTTTTAGAAGGCTATTTTTTAATTCTTTACCGGCTTCTTTCTCTATTTTCTTTAGTGCCTTGGATAAGTCGGGGGTGATGGTCGGTTTGGAAAGTGTTCCGCCGAGTTTAACGTCGACATCCAATGATTGAATGTTGTTGGAACCGGGGATGGCTTTCAGCACGTTGTCAATGTCTTTCCCGAAATATTTCCGGGCGATATTCATAGACATGGTATAGTCCATTTTGCCATCGACGGATTGGTTCCCGGAGAATGTTGTCGGGTTACCCGCGATATTCGTGGTAAAGGGTTCCACGATGATGTTCCCGTTCTCGATTTTGAAATCGACTTTTAAACTGGCGATACTCAAACGACTCAGTTCGTCGTTTTTCAGCAAAGAGGCCAGTTGGTTCATGGCAGGGTTATCATTGATAATAAATCCTTTCGTGGACAGGCTCCCGCCTCCGTTAGCCGTCGTCATGATCGGGCTCATTTCCTTGTCCAGATCTGCACTGAATTTCATGGCTGCCGAGATTTGCCCGTTACAGTTCATGGCTACCGGGATGCTCTCCTTGATAAAAGAGAAGGCGTTGTAAGCGGAATGAATATCGAAATCGGTTACCCGCAGGTTCAGGTCCACAGAAGGTTTTGCCGGGGTTGCCGTGTTGTAAGCCCCGTTCATGATAAGGTTACCGTTGAGCATATCCATGCTTAAGTTCTTTAATGTAGCGATTCCTCCGGCGGTTTCGATGTTCCCCTTGACCGAGGAGATCGTGAGACTATCAAACAGGATTTGTTTGATGTTTGTGCCGAATGCCAGTTGGATATTTTTCGGTATTGCCAACACGCTTGAAGCTTCGGCCGGGGCTGCCGTGGTTTGAGTTTCGACAGGTTTGGTCGTGTCGGCTTCGGTGGTTGCTATGGTTGCCATGAATTCGTTCAAGTTGATCTTGTTCGAGTTCAAGGTGAAATTTCCTTTCAATGTCTGATCCTTGAAGAAATAGGGCAGGTAATTGGATAGATAACCTTCCAGTGCGAAGTCGGAGGAGTTGATCATTACTTTCAAGTTCTTCAGGTTCAAACGTGCTGGGGTAATGGTTACTTCACCGGACGGAACAGAGATTCCTGCGGGGAAATCTGCATTTTTGAATAACACGTTTTTCAAAGCGATCTTACCGTTTGCCGTGAACTTTTCGTATTGTTCTTTTTCGATGTATTGATATTTACCGTCAAAAGAAAGGTCTGTTGTTAACACTCCGTTGAGGGTGATATCTTTCAAGGGAAGTGCTTTCTTCAGGCTTTCGAAATTGATGACGCCTTTCATTCCACCTTTTAACGTGGGATCATCCGGGTTGACCACGAGTAAGTTCATGCTGAACGGGTTGTTGGCGATCGTGAAGGTGAGAGTACTTAAATCTGCTTTCGTTTCAGCAATAGTTCCTCCCGGGTTGGTGATACTTAGTTTTAAATTGATTTTTTCTACCGATTCGGGAAGATCCGGGTATTTCAAGTTTGCATTCAATATGTTGAAACGAAGATCGAAAGTGGGTAGGTGATTCTCGTAATATTCACCCTTGGCTTCCAGACTGAGTTGGAATTCTCCGGAAGTCTTAACTCCCTCTATTTCTTTCTGAAAGTCTTTGGGTATTAACGCTAGCAGACTCTCGAATTTAGTGTCGGGGGCGTTTAATTTCAAGTCCATTTTGTATTTATCGTCATCAATATCAATATTTCCGGTCAGATCTAGTTTCAGATCGTTGATGGCCATATCGTTTTTCTTGATGTCAAATTGGAGTTCTTTGAGGTTCGCGGCGATATCTGCTTGCCAGTTGAAGTTCGTGTTGTTCACCCACACGCTGTTTCCCTGACGTAGGGATATGTTTTTCAGTCCCAGCAACAGGTTTAACATGGTGTTGGTTTCCGATAAATTACCTTGTAATGTAAGGTCCACGGCATCAACATGGGCGTAAGTTTGCGCCTGTTCATCCTTGTAATCAAGCATCAGGTTCCGGACTTCGATATTATTGAAGGCGATAGCCGTGTCGAAATCCGAGTCCTTGGTTGTGTCTGCGACAACCTCTTTGTTTTCCGTGACAGTTGTGTCGGAGGGAACCATGATGTCCCAATTCGCTTTTCCCTCGGCGTTGACTTTGGGCATGAACTCGCAATCCCTTAACAAGATGTTGTTAATGATGATTTCTTTACCGGAAATGAGGGAACGCAGGTTGACGGATGCCTCGAAAAGAGGTATGTTAATCAGGGTGTCCCGGGTGGTGGCCTCTTCTTTGGATATAATAACATTATCCAGCGAAACGCTCAAATTCGGGAAATTCTTGAACATGCTCAGGTGCACGTCTCCGATAGCCAGTTCGGCTTGGATGTATTTGGAGGACTTTTCCTCTATTAATCGTAGAATGTCACTTTTGAAAAAGACGGGGATAACCATCAGGGTGACAATGATTAGCACGAGAATGATTGCTAGTGTAATAAAAACCTTTTTCATACTTTATAAATTACATGTGTGGTTGTGTTATCTAAATTGTTCTATACAAAGTTATACAAAATTATTTGAAGTAAGGTTTTATTTTTTTGAGTTTAAATAATGGTAGAATTTTTTCTGATTCTAAAATAGAATAGTTGATTTTGCCGAATTTCCGTTTGGCGTTGAAGATGAGTTGGACTTCTTCGTATTGCAGGTAGGGGTGATGAAGTATGGCTTTGAAGCTCATGGTGTCCAATTCCCGTTTCCGGATGAAGGCGGGATTTGCCGTGAAGCGGGGCAGGAGGGTGTCGATGTCGAGATATTGAAATTTGATGTCTTTGAGCTGACGGGGAGAATGGTAACCGCCAAGTTGTTTCCGGTAACGGAGAATCTTGCTCGCGTAATACGGGCCGATTCCCCTGATGCCGACGAGTGTAACGCTGTCGGCCGTGTTTAATTCAACGGGTGGACGGACGTTGTTGCGGGCAGAATGGTATTGTACGGTATCCGGGCGTTCTGCGTGAGGGATCAGGAATACCGGGCATTCACTCCTGCGAATAGTTTGTGGTAACACGAAAAGGGCCGTGATAAGGATTCCCAGCGTGATGATTCCTTTTTTTTCCGATTTCCTGATAAACATGATTTTTCTGTTTATTTTATAAATAGAACACGGGTTATTGTTTCATGTAGATCACTCGATTATCCTTGATGTCATTTAATGTTTTTGGAAGCATGATAAAGGAAGATGCTGTATTCTTTCCCCGTGCAATAATGTCGTTTTGAGCCTTCATTGGCATCGGGTTTTCTCCACTGATGAGAGCTATCGCTTTTGCTAACAAGGGTTCGTTTTGCCAACCCAGTCCAATCCCGTTGAATGGGTCATCCTCGACGTAGACATCCGGTTCCAAACCGTTTGAAAAGTCCGGATAACCGTTGATGTTGGTAAATCGGGAACATACCGGGAAAATTAACCAATTGGCCAGTTCTTTGTCCTGAACTATCTTCCCGTTTTCTTCATACTGGGGAGCGAAAGAATACATGGTGAAATATTTCCCGTAGGTTCGGGTTCCCACGAGCGTGACGTCCATGAATGCTTTCAGGCTAGCGATCGTGTACTCGGAAGCGGAAGCGGTTTCATGGCTGGTTAATATGTATACTTTTTTTGAAGGTAGATCGAGGTTACAATTCACGTCGATGAAATACCTGTTTAAGAGTTCATCGTACTGGGGATCATTTTCAAATACTTGTTGGCAGGCCGTGTTCCATCGTTCTTTGGAAAGGAGCGCACCTTTCACGGCTTTGTCTTTCGGGGCGATGGCACTACACAGGAATGCGGCCGCTTGGTCATCACCCCCGTGATTGTATCTGAGATCGAGAATAAGGTCGGTGATGCCTTTGGCTTTAAATTCGTTGAATGTTTTTTCTAGGCTTGAATTGAAATTGGATGTGAAACTGGTGTACATGAGATAACCGATTTTATGAGCCCCTTTTTCGAAAAATTGAGATACGAGGACCGGATCGGAATCCATGACTTTTGATTCAAGGGTGACAATCCTTTCGACCGGACCGATCGTGTTGCCTTGGACTTTCGCTATGCCAAGGGTGATGGTTCCGGGTTTGTCGAATTCGGGAAAATCGTCTTCCGTGATATTTTTCCAGTTAATTTGTGTGATAGCATCTCCTCGGTCTAGGAACTTGCGGGCGGGAGAGCCCGGGTAGGTGTATAGTACGATGGCGAAACATTGTTTACTATCTTTAAATTGCCCGCCAGCTAGTTCGTACCCGTATGTTTCATTGGTTCCGGCCAATTCGGCCATGAGACCATCAACGTCATCCGTGATCAATGACCATTTGTCATCCTTGAATAAAAGTTGTTTGAAATATTTGTTGGGGTCATTCACGGATTCCGGTGACAAGTTGGGCATTTGGTCATTCCAGAAGTAAAATGTCGATAAACAGTTTTGAATGAATTGATTCATCCGGAGGGGAAGTTCTTCATCTTGTGAGTCATCTTTGTTACAAGCTGTAAAAAGTGACAAACATGTTAATGCCAAAAGTAGTTTTTTTAATGTATTCATTAGAGATTGCTTGTAAGAGTTTTGTAAAAGAAGTGAAAAAAGTTGATAATTCCAATAGGTGGCCAGAATTTGTTTGAAAATAGAATATCCAATCCTGTCATTATGAAGTTTTTACTTTTGCCATGTGAAAAATACGTGAAAATAATTGGAAATAAATTTGTGAGAGAAGTAAAAAGATATACCTTTGCAACCGCAATTGAGAAACACAATTGAAGGATTCAGTAGCTCAGCCGGTAGAGCACAACACTTTTAATGTTGGGGTCCTGGGTTCGAGTCCCAGCTGGATCACCAAAGGCGATTACGAAAGTAGTTGCCTTTTTTTGTTGGAAATTAGATTGTTGTTCAGATAATCAGGGAATGGAGGGCTCACGTAACACTATCATTCGATCAAAACACTAACAGCCAAAACTTTCAAGAAAAAGGGAAGTAAATAATAAAATGAACTCTAAAAGATTTTTCTAACTTTTAGAGTTTATTTTCATTAAAAAGAACCAGAAAATTAACGGTTTCAGTAATTCTTTCAACTTTCTGATCGCTTCGTATTTCAAGAACTTCACCGTGTTGATACTGATATCCATCTGTTTGGCAATTTCATCCTGTTTCAATCCCTCCAAACCGAGAGATATCACTTCCGCACTGCGCGGGGGAAGTTTAGCGATTGCTTCAAACAGCAAACGATTGTTTTCTTCTTCGATCAGGTAAGATGCGGTTTCCTCTTCTTCCCAAGGAATTTGAACCAGCTGATCTTCCTTGCGTTTCCGGTCGCGCAAAAACGTGAGCGAAGTATTGCGCACACAGACAAAGAGATAAGATTTGAGTGAAATATCTTTCAATTGTTCTCTATTCGACCATAACTTTATAAAAACTTCTTGCACGATATCTTTGGCACTCTCTTCATTTTTCACGATACGGAATGCAAAGGCGCACAGGGTCGTGTAATAACGACCGAACAATTCCTTGAATGCCGGTTCCCACCCTTGGTTTATCCTTTTTAAAATCTCTTTATCTTCCATAAAAGACCATGTATCTGAAAAAGATGCCGTAAAAATATTTATTTTTTTTCGATTTCGACCTATACTTTTTCTTTTGCGTGGGGTTATTTATATGAACTTTTAATAACAGTGCGTATGAATGAATTTGATATAGCGAGATTGATTTCTCGCCAACGTTTGGATATACAGACACCTGCGGAAGAAAAACAGCTACAAGAATGGTTGGCCGCTTCCGAGGAGAACAGGAAGTTGTTCGAGCAAATTTCTACCGGCAATTCTTTCACGAAGAGAAAAGTTTTAGAAGAACAGACCGATATAAACAAAGAGTACAAAATAATGGTCCAAAAAATGAAACGTTCTCGTATCCGCCGTTGGATACTCGGGACCGCTTCTGCTGCCGCCATTCTAGCGTGCGGGGTGATGGCAGCCATTTTTTGGATACCCGACAAATCGTCGCAACCTCAAACTGTTGCCATGTCTTCCGATAACATCGAGTTGATTTTCCCCAATGGCAAGCGTTTTTTGTTGGGCGACAAGCAATCCGCCCACGACTCGCTTCCAGAGGGTTTCAAACTCATCCAAGATGAGTCCGATAAAAATAAATTGGCTTACACTCACCATGATACTGCAAGCAAGGCTCCAGCCTCTTTTATCACGCTGAACGTGCCCAAGAAAGAAGATTATAAAATCGAATTACCGGACGGAACCGTTGTGTTCTTAAACGCATGTACCTCCCTGCGGTTCCCGGAACGCTTTCAAGCAGATTGCCGAGAGGTATACTTATCGGGTGAGGCCGCCTTTTCGGTGAAAAAAGATAAAACGGCACCGTTTCACGTGCATACCGATCAAGGGACCATCACGGTAACCGGTACGGAATTTCATGTCAGCGCGTATACAGATGACCCGTTTTGGCAAGCCACGCTCATCGAGGGAGCCATAGAGGTGACCCAAGGTGAGAAGGCTGTACCTCTGAAACCTCACCAACAATATTTTTGGAGTAAGGAAGAGGGAACCGGTCACGTGAGGGATATTCCCGACGAGGAGGCGATACTAATCCCGTGGGGGTCGGGAATGCTCGTCTTTGATGCTGCCACGTTTGAAGAGATCACGCGGAAACTGCAAAGATGGTACGACATCACCTGGAATTACGAAAACGAGGCCATCAAGAATAAACGTTTTACGGCGACCATAAATAAAAAGGAATCTCTAGAGGTATTCCTACGCCTGATAGAAAGGACCACTGATATCAGATTTATCCTTGACGGGAAACAAATAACGATTACCGAGAAAAAGTTAGATAATTCGACCAATAACAATCATTTCCAAAATTAATGCGAAGCTAAAATTATGAAAAAAATCCATTTATTCTTTTCAAGTGTGCTTCTTGTGGCGAGCACACTATTACTCGTCACAGCCTGTTCCGACGACGATTCGTTGGAAGAAGCATTGGGATCAAAAGTACAAAAAGTCAAATTGGCACAAAATACCATGTCCATGGTGGTAGGCATGAACGAACAGCTCGTTGCCACGATTTTTCCGGAGAACGCCGAGAATCAAAATGTTACTTGGAGCTCCAACAAACCGGAAATTGCCGACGTGGACTCCACCGGGATGTTGTGGGCAAAGGAAGTGGGCTCTGCCACAATTATGGTGAAGACCGAAGACGGGGAAAAGGTGGACTTTTGTCTCGTGACGCTGACTCCCGCACCGATACTCGTGAGTGAAATCCGGCTCAGCGAATCGACTTTGGTATTGAAAAAGGGTGAAAGCCTGACCTTAATCCCCATTATCATACCCGAGAATGCCACCAACCAGACGGTGACGTGGACATCCAGTAACCCGTCGGTGCTTTCCGTGGATGAGAATGGAAATGTTTCAGCTCTTGAATTCGGGAACGCCACCCTCACCGTGACCACCGAAGATGGGGGAAAAACAGCCACGTGTGCCGTGACGGTCGACAACAAAGGAAGCCTTCGGGTGGAGACCGTGGAGATTCCCGCCGGAACATTCCAGATGGGAGTAAGCAGTTTTACAGAAATGGGATCACAAAATGACGAACGCCCTGCTCATCAGGTAACTCTTTCCCAAGGATTCAAAATGAGTAAATATGAAATCACGAACGAACAGTTCTGCTTCTTCCTGAATGCGAAAGGCATCGGAGCCGATGGGGTCTACAACGGGAAGACCATGATCATTTCATCCGAGGGACAGGCATCCGATTGGGGGGTACATTACAACGGTACGGAATGGGAACCCGCTACAGGAAAAGAGAATTTCCCTGTCATTTATGTGACCTGGTACGGAGCGAGAGAATTCGCTGCATACGCGGGAGGTTCGTTACCTACCGAGGCGCAATGGGAATATGCGTGCCGCGGCGGTATAGAGGATAAATCATTTGGTCTGGGCAACGGCATGACATTGACCAAAAATCTCGCCAATTTCAACTGGCAGATGGAGTGCGAGAACGGCAACATGGTTATGAACGGCAACACGCCAAGTACCTCTACGGTAGCCGTGGATTCTTACACCCCCAACGCATTCGGGCTATATAATATGCACGGTAATGTACGTGAGTGGTGTAGCGACTGGTACGGCAACTATGCGGCTGATGATGTAACGGATCCTGTCGGGGCAGATTCCGGTACCTATCGAGTATTCCGCGGCGGTTCATGGAGTGATATGTACCTTTTCTGTCGTTGCGGATTCCGTAATATGCCCAATCCAGCACTCCGCGCCGTCAATCCGGAACAAGGAGATGATAAAGTGGGATTCAGAATTGTAATGCCTTTGTAAAAAACATTTAAATAGCATATTATGATAAAACTAACACATATCAATTATTGGTTCATGCTTTTGCTACTGCTGGGATTTGCAGCCTGTAGCGATGACAAAGACAACGAGGAGTTGATTTCGAAGTCGAAGTTGAATGTATCCGCTTCAGCCCTCCGATTCAGTTCGGATAAGGCGGATACCGTATTCATCAATTATGCCGGTAGCTGGAATGCAAAATTAAACGATGACTCGTGGTGCACGCTCGACAAAACGAGTGGCAAGGGACAAGGAATGATCGTGATCACCCCCAAACCCCGCAACGATGCGGAAATGAAGAGCGCCAAACTGATCGTGCAAGCGACGGACAGATTCTCAGAGATGCAGATCATCAATCTTATCTTAAACGGAATCGAATTTTATGCCGACCCGATTGTCGTGGAGTTCGGCCTGGGAGATAATGCCACCTATGCGGTAGACGTGGTCTACGAAGGAGGTTGGACGGCAACGCTTGACGACGAGTCGTGGTGCAGCCTTAACCAAGCCTCCGGAAACGGGAACGGGCAAATCAAAATCACGTCCAAATTCGGACCGGATGATTCCGGAGAGAAAAGCACGCTATTGACCCTCACATCAACAGAAGATCCGAACCTGAAAACCACGGTCGAAATCAAGAAAGTGGAGGAGTTCAAACACGGAAGCTGCATCACGCTGAACAAGGCAACGAAAGGGAAGGGTATCAATTTGTTGATTACCGGTGACGGATTCATTAAGAGTGATATGGGTAGAAACGGGTATTGGCAACAAATCATGGAACGTAGTTTGGAATCCATTTTCGCTTACGAACCTTTCAAGTCTTTCCGCGAATATTTCAATGTTTACGGTATCACTGCCGTTTCCCAAACGAATTCTTTCCATACGGACGGAACTCCCTCTGAAACCTTTTTCGGTTGTTCTTTTGTAAATCAGGTAATAAATACAAACGGATTTACAATCTCTCCCACTACTTTTGCTTGGGAACATTCTCCGGTGTACAATACTGATATCCCGGGTCAGGACATCACCGTGTTATTGTCTGTCAATATCAACCGATATTGCGGTGTCGCCCAATTGTCAGGTTCCGGTCCCTCTATCGGTATGGGTGGAATATGGGATGGAGAAGGACGATTCAATCATGACACGTACTCAACCATGATTGCGCATGAATTTCTGGGACATGCTTTCGGGAAATTATCAGATGAGTATTATAGCGATAATGCATCTATTACAGAGGCTGACATCGCCGCCACCAAAAGAGAGAGAGAAGCATTCGGGCATTGGCAAAACGTTGAATTTACAAACAAGCCTGCCGAATTCGACAATAAAAATTGGAAAGCCCTTTTGGAGATGAATTATCCCGAAGTGGGGATTATTCAAGGAGGAAGATATTGCCAATACGGGGTTTGGCGCAGCATTAACGATAACATCATGCGAAATCAAAACGCTGTATTGTATTTCGGACCGGTCAACCGCGAAATCATTTTGCGAAGGATTTACAAACTTGCGGGCATGGAGAACGAGTATAGCCTGGATGTTTTCCTCGAATACGACAAAAAAAATATAAAGAAATAGAGTAAGCAAAAGAAAGAGATAATAGGTCGCAACTATTATCTCTTACACTCGGTTCACTCGAAAGATTGCTTTTATATACGAAGAGTAAACAACCAATATGAACATTTCAAATGTACGAAAATTTATGAAAGAAAAAGAAAGGAATGTGCTTTTCCCGGGAAAAATACATCGGGGAAAAATCAATATCCATTTCGTATGGATCACCTTGTTCCTACTGACGGTCGGTTTTCATGCGTCAGCCGACCCGATCGGGGACAAAACAGTAAAATTTTCCAAACAAGTACTCCAGCTGAAACAATTATTCTCGGAAATCGGGACTCAAGCGAAATGTCGTTTCTTCTACAGCGACGATGAGGTTGATGTACAACAGCTGGTGAAATTGCCACAACTGCAGTTGAAAGTGAGCGAAGCCCTGAAAATCGGGCTGGGTGAGAAATACACCTTTAAAATCGAGGGTGAAAAAATCATCATCACGCCGGTGACAAAAAAGACGAATGCTTCCGGGCAACAGGTTGCCAGCATCAAGATATCCGGTAAAGTAACCGACGCAAGCGGAGCCCCGCTTCCGGGGGTAACGGTTGTACTGAGCGGCACCACCATCGGAACTGCCACGGATGCCAACGGAAAATACACCCTCGAGGTTGCGAAAAGCGATAACATCCGCTTGAAATTCACCTTCATCGGGATGAAGACCCAAGAGCGCATCTACCGCGGGGAAAAAGAGTTGAATGTCGTATTGGAAGAGGATGCCGAAACCCTGGATGAGGTCGTCGTAACCGGTATCTTCGACAAGCCGAGAGAGAGTTATACCGGTGCCGTTTCCACCATCACGGCAAAAGAGTTGAAAATGTACCAAGGGCAGAATCTGCTGCAAACCCTTCGCAACATCGACCCCGCCATCAATCTTGTGCAGGACAATATGTCCGGTAGCAACCCGAACCGTGTGCCTAATATCAACATCCGAGGCAACTCGGCTCTCCCGATGTCGATGAAAGACCTGAACGAAGGAGTTAGCGCTCAATTGAACACCCCGCTGATCATCAAAGACGGTTTTGAAATCACTCTTCAGCAGTTGATCGACATGAACGATAATGAGGTGCAGTCCATCAATATCATGAAGGATGCTTCCGCCACGGCGATCTACGGTTCTCGGGGAGCCAACGGGGTAATTGTCATCACGACAAAACAACCGCAAGCCGGCAAACTCCGCCTTTCCGCCTCTGCGGGCGTGAACGTGGAAATCCCCGATTTGAGTTCCTATGATTTGCTGGATGCACTTGAAAAAATTGATTTCGAATACCAGATGGGATTATATAGTTCCATTCATCCCGACCGGGATGCCGAAGGCAAAAAGGCGTACTATGATATTCGCCGCGATGTATTGGGAGGTGTCGACACCTATTGGTTAAGCCAACCGTTACGCACCGGAGTCGGGCAATCCTACAACCTGAAACTCGACGGGGGTAGCAATGAGTTCCGGTGGAGTGTCGAAGGAAATTACAACGAGACCATCGGAGTTATGAAAAACTCCAAGCGGACAAATTTCAGCGGGGTCATCAACCTGATATACCAAAGAAACAACTTTACCTTCATGAATCAGGCCAATTACTCACGCAGCCGGGGAGACGAGAGTAATTACGGGAGTTTCTCGGAATACGCTGCCATGAATCCCTATTGGAGGTTACGTGATGAAAACGGCGACTATTATGAGAGGTATTATTTTGCTCCCACTGATACCTACGTGCGGAATCCGCTCTACGAAGCTCAATTCGACAACAAGGACCAGAGTATGACAGAGATATTTTCTGACAATTTCTCGATAGAGTGGCGACCGTTTGCAGGTTTCATCGTGCGCGGGAAAATCGGGGTATCCAAAAATTTCAACACGCACGACGTGTTCAAATCTCCCAACAGCTTTGAATTCAGATCGACCACCCTGTCCAAACGGGGCTCTTATGACTACACCACCGGGCAATCTTCGAGCGTGGACAGCGACATCACGCTCAGTTATGCTAAAACGCTTGCCGAGACGCATCAACTGTATTTCGGTTTGAACATCTCTGCCGCCCAATCCAAACAATATAGCTACAACTTTATCATGCGAGGATACAACGACCGGTTCGACTTCCTGCCTAATGCCGTCGGCTACGAGGAAAACGGGAAGCCTAGCGGCAGTGAAAGCACGACCCGCCGCGTGGGGTATACCTTTAACTTCAACTACACGTTCAAAAACCGCTACTACGCGGACTTTTCCTTCCGTATGGACGGTTCTTCACAATTCGGTTCGAACAAACGTTTCGCTCCCTTCTGGAGTAGCGGAATCGGGTGGAACGTGCACAATGAGGAATTCATGAAAAACACGGGGATCGTCGACCAGCTGCAGCTTCGTTTCTCTTACGGGATGACCGGTTCACAACAATTCTCCTCTTACCAAGCTTCAACCACTTATGAATATGACGTAAACGACCGTTATCTCGATTTTACCCCCGCTTTCCTGATGGGATACGGGAACGAAAACCTGAAATGGCAGAAAACCAGCATGATCAATGCGGGATTGAATTTCGCCCTGTTTAAACGGAGCATTACCGGTTCTCTGGATTATTATAAGAATGTCACGGATAACCTGCTTTCCCCCCGGACGCTCCTGGCATCAACAGGATTTTCTTCCTTCTCGGACAATATCGGGAAAGTGCAAAATACCGGTCTGGAACTTATGTTGAGCGGTTATCCCATTCGCACGAGCAGCGGTTTCACATGGATTATAACGGGAAAAATGTCCCGCAATAAAAATAAGATTCTGGAACTTTCTCCCGAGATCAAACGCCAAACCGAAGAGTACATGAACAACAATGTCGAGATGCCTTCCCTGATGTTTGAAGGCGGTTCCACAACCGACATTTACGCAGTCAAGTCCTTGGGAATCGACCCGAGTACAGGACAAGAACTCTTTTACGACAAGGAGGGTAACATCACCTACGAGTGGAATGCCAATGCCAAACGGTTGGTAGGTAACACGGAACCTAAATTCAGGGGAAACTTCAGTTCCAACTTCCGCTACAAAGGATTCTCGTTAAACCTCTCTTTCGGTTTCCATTTCGGTGGACAGCAATATAATACCACCTTAATCAACCGGGTTGAAATACCCCGCAGCGCCTTGAACAAAAACGTGGACAGACGCGTGTTGAAAGAGCGTTGGTTCTATCCCGGACAATTGACTTTCTACAAGAGCTTCTACGATCTGGAAGGGAATCTTGCCGGTGCCACCAAAGCCTCCTCGCGCTTCGTGCAGGACGACAATATGTTCTCATTGCAGGGAGCAAGCGCCTCGTACCAGTTCACAGGCAACTGGATCGAGAAGAACCTGCACATGTCGATGCTGGAGTTTTCCGTGAACGTGTCGGATCTCTTCTATGTCTCCACGATTAAACGGGAACGCGGTCTGGTTTATCCCTTTTCCCGCAGGTGTGCTTTCAGCTTGAAATTAATGTTTTAATTCCTAAAGAAACGGTTTTATGAAAAGAAAAATCATTATCAATATTCTCGCGGGTTTCCTGTTCGCTTCTTGCAATTCGTGGCTGGACATCAAACCCAAACTGGAGATTGACCGGGAAGAGATTTACAGCACGGAAAACGGGTTCAAGGATGCCCTTGCCGGCTGCTATGCCAAACTAAAACATGATGATCTATATGGCAAAACACTAACATACGATGCTTTGGAATACATGGGGCAACACTGGGAGGCTCCCGAGGGTGAAATGAGGGTGTTACGTCAGCTAAACTACGAGAGCGAGTATGCCAAGTCCATCTTTAAAAACGTTTATTCCAAAATGTATAATACGATCGCCCAAGCCAATGACCTGTTGCGCTATCTCGACGAGCAAGGTGGAGAGGTTATCACAACCCAAGAGACCTTCAACCGCCTGAAAGGCGAAGCTCTTGCCATTCGGGCTTTCTGCCATTTCGAGTTATTACGCCTTTTCGGACAGGTTCCCCTGGAAAGCGCAACGATACAAGTGTCGCTGCCCTATGCGGAAATTGCCTCGGAAGAGCAGGTGCCCGCTTACGATTACGCCACTTACACCGAAAAGCTGATGCAGGATTTCACGAATGCCGAGACGTTGTTGAGCATATCGGACCCGCTGATGGAATACACCTATGCCGAATTGAACGATCCCATCAAGTTGTGGGGGGATAACCACGAAGACAATGGATTTCGACGATTGAAATTCAACTATTTGGCGATAAAGGCATTGCAGGCAAGATTTTACCTGTACATCGGAGACCGACAACTGGCTTACCTGTACGCAACCGAAGTCATCAACGCCCAAGTGCATGGAGAACCGGTGATTTCCCTTTCCCTTGCCGACGATTTCTCCAACAAGGCTTACACCTTGCCTTCGGAAACCCTATTGGCTTTCCACGTCTACGATTTGGATAAAAAAGTCGAGAACATTTTCGAGGGACAAAACGCCATTTCGGCAGCAGAATCGAAACAAAAAATGATTACGGATGTATTTATCAACGAAACATTTGACAACCGCCTGCAACTTTTCGAGGAACAGTCCCTTGCCGGGGGAGGATCAACCCGGAAAGTGGTGTTGAAAAAATTTTTGCAGGATGACCAGGGACTTGGTTTAGAAAATAATCAATCCGTAAGCGCGGCAGATAATTACGTTACCATGCAGATGGTGCCCGTGGTGCGATTGGCTGAGATGTACTTGATCGCGGCAGAAACAGCCTCCAATTTACAGGAGAGCAACCGGCTGATGCGGGAGTACAAGGGAAGCCGCAACCTGCACCATACGGATTATACCTCGCTTGCCGAACGCGAAAGCGATATCATGAATCAATACCACCGCGAATTCTGGGGCGAAGGTCAGATGTTCTTCACCTATAAACGTAAAATGACGGAGTCCATGTTGTGGGGAATCATGCGTGCTCAAGAAAAAAATTATGTGGTACCTCTTCCGGATGGAGAGTTTTAAATGAAAAAAGATTCAAAGATATGAAACATCAAATCATTTTATTATTGGGAATTCTATTTTTGGCAGGATGCCACGATTCGTCGGAACTCTATGATTACCCGACCAATAAAATCGGTTTCCTGTTAGAGGGAAACGTGAATAAAGATATTACCAAGACCTTTATCTATGACCACTCCTCCATCGAGCGCGACACCATTTACCTCGAGATGCGCACGATGGGATTCGTTACCTCGTATGACCGCCGGGTATTATTGGAACAGGCGGATGCCCTTCTTGAAGCGGGCAATGGCATCGCCAATGCCGTGCCCGGAGTGCATTACGTTCCTTTTGATTCACCGGAATACGATCAATTTTCCGTGGTACCTGCCGGTAGCGCAATAGCACGTATTCCGGTGATTCTCCTGCGCGCTCCTTCGCTCGCACACGAGCGGGTAGCTTTGCGGGTCCGCATCGTCGATACCGAAGAGTTCGTGGCAGTAAATCCGGAAGCCAGCGTGAAAACCATCTTCTTTTCCGACATGCTAGAGAAACCTGAAAAGTGGGATTCATCATTTGAAAAATCTTTCGGGAAATGGGGTGAGGTCAAATATCGTTTTATGCTGGATAACAGCTCGGAGTTATGGGATGATGCATTTATTGACGTGTTAATGAACGATTTTCCTTATCTATTGTTCTGGCAGACTCGATTAAATAATTTGCTGGATGAAGAAAATGCCCGTCGAGAAGCCAATGGAGAGGGTCCCCTACGGGAAGCCCCGGAAGCTGGAGCTATCGAAGGCATACTAGTACGTTTCCCATAAATCAACACACATATTCAAAAGGCTATGAAAAAATATTTTTACCTATTATTCCTGTTTATCTTCTCGCTGGAAGCTTGTTATGAAGATAAAGGAAATTACGACTATAACCCGATTCCCCCGATCGAGATGGAGGGGATCGAGCCGGAATACCCGGTTTACAGTATGCTTGACCGGTTGCAAATCTCCCCGCAATTCCCGAACAAGGAGAATTACAATTTCACGTGGACCCTGTTTTCCACCACCATCGTGCAGGCTCCGGTTGACACCATCTCATTCGAGCCGGATTTGGATTACAAGGTTACAGAAGGTGCGGATACCTACACGTTGACCCTGATCGTGGAGAACAAGCATAACGGTGACAAACAATTTTTCAACACGAAAGTGATCGTCCGTACGCAATATACTACCGGGTGTTATATCCTAAAAGAGATAGACGGAGAAACGGAACTTGATTTGATTAACCCGGAAAAGGAATTGCTCGTTGACATTCTGAAAAACACGAGCAGCCGGATATCGGGTAAACCGCAATCGCTCGTGATCTGTCCCGACATCAACTATATTGATGAAGATGGAAAACCTCAAGAAAGAGTTAAAACCGTCTGGATCAACTCGGACAAGGATGCCCGCATGCTGACGCTCGAACACATGGCTCCCGTGTACGACCTCAACACGATGTTTTACGAGGAGAAGAGCAGCGAACAACCCCGCTGTTTTGTAAAAAACAGTACAAGTTTATCTTATCTGTCAAACAACGGGTTTTATTGGAATTATTTACTGATACCAACCGCCGCACATAAATTCGGTTTGCCGATGCGGGTTTCCAATGCTCCTGCAGACGAATCAATCAGTTGCAGTTGTAATAAACACGTGATATGCGGTTATCTATACTATATGTTTTACGACGAGGCGAACTCTCGTTTTCTAATCAATTGGAACGGTGATCTGAAGTGCTTCTCCAACACGGATAAAACCAACGCCCCGACCTCAGAGCTGTTAACGCCCAACAACATGAACAGCGATTTGATTTACATGGGGAAAACTGGTAGCAACGGGTATGCCCTGATGAAAAACCGGACCACCGATCAGTTACTCATGTACCGCATGGAAACAGCGGAATACGACAAATACGACGGTAGATTTTTCTCCCCGCTTTTGGAGGCCAAGGAGATTACATCCGATAAAAAAATCGTTCAAGCCGAGACTTACGGACACAACACAACTTTCCCGTATATCTATTACTCTATCGGGAATCGTTTAAACCTGTTCGACTACAATTCTGTTTCCGAAGCGGAGAACATCCTGCCCGGTCTGGAAGGTCGAATCACCATGATCAAACATTTCACCGGGACACTGCCTTTCAGCAGTGCAAGGGAATATTTGGTGGTTGCCACGGAGCAAGGAGGGCATTATAAACTTTATTTCCACGAAATGCTTGCCGGGAAACCGGATTTGTCCAAGGAACCGATCGTGATCGAGGGAGAAGGATGCCCAGTGCAAATAGAAGTTGTATAATTTTTTAATATATCAAAATTCATGAAGACATTTATTTTTGCATTGACATTTTTAATTTTTGGTCTCGGGGCTGTACACGCCAAGAACGATACCCCGCTTCTGGTCGAGGGAAAAATGGAGGTGAAATACGTGAACGAGGTCGGGTTGTACCGTTCGGTAGACGGGTTCTGGGAACTGGTCGCCACCGCCAAACTGAATGACGGGAATTTCTGCTTTGCCGTGAATCTTCCCCAAACAGAATTGCTTGCCATCGGGGTAACACAAAATACAGCTACCAAGGATAAGGCGATATTCTGCGGGAAAAACGGGGAGCGTATCAAATTAAATATAACGAAACAAGTGGGAAATTACACGTTAGAAGGAAACGTATCCCCGAACAATCGCATTCTGGAAGCTTGGGAACGGGAGTATCAACGTGTACTCCCCGACAACGATGTCAACTACACTTTCCGGGAATTGTATCCCCAAGTGGATGATTTCCTGAAAACCTCGAAAGAGTACGCGACAAAGGTCAAGAGCAAGGATACGGAGTTTGATGCTTTCTTGAAATTGTTCATTGAAACACAGGCTTTATATGGAATCTGCTACTTCCATTTCCTGCCAAGTTTGGCAGCCCCCAGCAAGGAAGAACGGCTTCCCCTGCTTAACACCATCGGGGAACAGGTGAAATTCGATTCTCCCTTGTATGCCAAAATGCCGTTTTGCAGTCTTTTCCTCACGATTTTAAAAGTGAATCAAACTGTTGTAAAAGGTAAAGAATTTAATCTCGACCAGGCTGCCGATGCAGTTAAAGCCAACTATTTCCTGTCACAGATGAAAATGGATGCTTACCGGACGTATGACGATTTCCTGAAAGATTACGAGAAGTACGGTAAATCAATCACGGAAAAATCACAATTGGCAAAAATCGACGCCTACAAGGAAAAGAACGGCTATATGGGCGCTGGTCAACCGGCGATCGACTTCACCTATCCAGACATTGACGGGAAAATGGTTTCCTTGAGCGACTTCAAAGGCAAGGTGGTCGTGGTGGACGTTTGGGCAACGTGGTGCGGACCATGTAAAGGAGAAATTCCGCATTTGAAAAAACTGGAAAAAGAGCTGGAAGGACAGCAGGATATCGTGTTTCTTGCGGTTTCCGTCGACAAGGCAAAAGACAAAAACACGTGGAAAGAAATGATTAAATCCGAACAAATGGGGGGAATTCATCTTTTTGCCAACGGATTCTCAGCCATTGCCGAAAGTTACCAAATCACGGCGATTCCCCGATTCATGGTCTTTGACAAACGCGGAAATATCGTGTCGACAAATGCCCCCAGACCCTCAGATCCACAATTAAAAAAATTATTATTGAATGAACTAAAAAAGTAATGGCATGAAAAGTTTCTTATTGATATGTACACTGTTGTTAAGTTGTTTCGCCCTTCGGGCACAAACTAAAGCGATCCCGGACGACCTTTTCTTCAAAGGCTCCCTTAACGAGGCAATCGCCAAAGGCAAAGCCGAAAACAAGCGGGTGATGGTGATGTGTTCCGCTACTTTTTGCGGTCCCTGCAAGCAATTGGAACGGGACGTGTATCCCACCCCGGAATTTCGGGAATTGCGGGATCAAAATAACCTGATCATGATTTATTATCATGATTTGGACAAAAATGATCCGGACGGCATCCACTCAAGATTTAAGATTGCCGCCTATCCTTCTTTTATTGTGCTGGACACGGATGGTAATGAAATGGTGCGAATTGCCGGTTGCGCTTCAGGCTTGAAGACATTCTGCGACAAAATAAACGGTATTCTGCAACCGGAAAACACGTTTGAAGCCCGTAAGAAGCAATTGCAAGAGGATCCCTCCTGCGCTTTCGAATATATTCAGTTCCTACGGGAAGCTTTTTTGAAGAAAGAATTGGAGGAAACCATGTATAAACTTCTGGAACAAGGTCCGCTCGAGGACTACTTCACCGAGCGTTGGTGGAAATCCTATTACGATTACGTCACGTTCCTCGATTCCGGTGTATTCCAGTATATGGTTGATCATCCGAAGGAGGTGATCACCGTTATCGGAAAGAAGAAATACAATGAGTTCATGTTCAATCGTATCAATAGAATGATAAATATTCGTGTCACCGGTTCTCATAAAAAATACGGAGAAGTCCGGCAAATCGTGCAATTTATTGATGCCCATCCCCAATTTGCAACCCCGCTGAGCCGCTTCTTCAAAGAAAATATTGATGTGGCAGAGAGTAAAGACGGGGAGAAATTGTTCGAGAAAGCATTATCCTGGATAAAAAAAGTCGATACGGAAACCCGTGATATTATATCGCAAGTAGGCGTTTCTGGTTTTAATTTTAAAACACCTCAAGAAATCGCCCCGTATATCGTCAAGATGATGAAACAATGCTCAAAATACGAGAAAGACCCGAAAGCAAAAGAAATGTACGAAAAAACAATAGAGTCTTACTCAAGATATCTTAATTGATCGTGAATAAATATACTGCATTCCCCGAAAGCCGATTCCCGGCTTTCGGGGAATTTTTTTGTACCGGTAAGAACTGCCTTAGACTTCGCAATTAAATATATAAAAATGATTATTTAACATCATTTCTTTACTTTTGCCGAGAAATTTGCAGGTGTTCCTCCCTCTAATATACCGGATTATCCAAATTTCCATTCATAAGATGGGGTAATTCCTGTCGTATTTTGGGCGTGGGCCAGTTCCACCACTTTAGTGATTGTAACCGTTTTATTGTATCCGGGTCGAATCGTTTCCTGATCTCTTTAGCCGGAACGCCTCCCACGATCGTGTAAGGAGGGACGTCTTTCGTAACTACCGCCCGAGTCCCGATGATAGCCCCGTCGCCGATGTGTACGCCAGCCATGATTATGGCTTCATAGCCGATCCAAACATCGTTACCGATGATGATATCGCCTTTGTTGTCCCATGCCGAGGCGATGTCTGACTTTTCTAAGTCCCATTCTTCATGAAATAAGGGAAAAGTATACGTGGATAAAGATTTAAGCGTGTGGTTGGCACAATTGAAGATGAATTTCGCACCGCGGGCGATGCTGCAAAATTTACCTATGACAAGGCGTTCGTGGTTTATGGGATAGTGATAAAGCACGTTATTCTTCTCGAATTGTGTCGGGTCGTCGACAAAATCATTGTAGATCGTGTAGTCGCCAATTTCTATGGAAGGATCTTTTACTACCGTGTTTAGGTATACGGTCTGTTTATCTCCTGTACGTGGGTATATTTTTGTCATCATGGTAAAATAATTAATGAGTTTAATAAGTCGTGTTATTGTTTACAACACGATGTGTAATAGGAATTTTTGATGGAATACTGGTATAATGATAACTGGCAAACTTGTAAAAGTCTGTCGGTCGCTGAATAGCCTGTTCGGGATTGCTATTCGTTGAACGTAGCTATATGCATAACTGCCATTTCATATTGATGAACAAGTATATATTTCTTCTTTAGTCGAACAAAATTAATAAAAATCGTGAGACAGGATGCTATTTAAGTAGGAAAGTTTTGGCGAGGTTGGTATTTAATTTACTTGTTTTTCTTTGTTGTTATTTTCAGGACATTCACTTCAGGTTTTGACAGCCATTAGCGAATGGCTTGCTCGGATGTGTTTGCGGATAAGTCCGGCTTTTCGTACCTTTGTTCCAAGAGTGAAAAAAATAATCAGGCTTATGGATACTTTTTACGAGGAAGATATATTGAAGGAAGGTTTTCAGCGGAGAACGCTACCTTTGAAGGATGATTACGAGGGACGGGCGATAGCCACGCTCGTGCGTAAACAGGCGGGAGCGGAAAGTAACCGGGCCGTGCTTTATATTCATGGTTTCAATGATTATTTTTTCCAGCGAGAACTGGCGTGTCGGTTTAACGAACAGGGAATTCATTTTTATGCCCTAGATTTACGAAAATACGGGCGTTCGTGGTTACCTCACCAGACGTTTAATGATATTCGGGATTTGAGGGCTTATTTCGAGGAAATCACGCTTGCCTTGGAGATCATCTGGCAGGAAGGCAATCACACGACTCTATTGCTGGGACATTCCACGGGTGGGTTGATTGTTACCTTGTACGCGAAAGAACACGGGGATTCGGCTCTTTTTGACGGGGTGGTGTTGAACAGTCCGTTTTTTGACTTTAACAAGAGTTGGATCGTGAAGAAGTTTATCCCGTTGGCCTCTTTTGTCGGGGGGTATCTTCCGGGTATACGGATCGCGGGAGGGTTCACGGAACAGTACGGTAAGTTCCTGCACCGGGAGAGTCGAGGCGAGTGGGAGTATGATCTGGGATGGAAACCGCATGTCGCTCCCCGGATTAATCTGGGGTGGATACGGGCTATTTATAAGGCACAGCAGGAGTTGAAGCGGCCTTTTGAAGTGCGATGTCCTGTTCTCGTGTTGCATTCGGAGAGGTCTGTAACGGACTTTTCAGACGAGGGACAGGTGCAATCCCGGGATGCTATTTTAAACGTGAATGATATCCGGCGAATGGCCCGGAATATCCGGGGAAAGGTAGATGTCGTTGCCGTTCCGGGAGGGTTGCATGATCTGGTGCTGTCCCGGAAAGAGGTGCGGGAGAAAGTGTATCAACTCGTTTTCGAGTGGTTGGTACAGAAGGACTAAAAGCGTCAAAACGCTTCTAATCCTTCTAGTCAAAGGTTTATGAAGTCTATAAAGTTTATAAGGTCAATAGACCCTAGCGGGCGCTTTGTCCACGGCAGCAGGGCTGCCGGTAATTCTTGTCTGGGAGACATCCGTGATTTTGGGAATAAACGTCCGTGATTGGGAGGTGATTGGGGAATGTTCGTGTGGGAGTAGGGGCGTGAAAGCATGATTTCGGGATAACAAAGACGAGTCAACTAGTCTTTGTCTCGTCTTTATCTCGTCTATGTCTCGTCTTTGTAGCTCGATTTTTTCCTTATCTCCCGCTTAATTTAGGTCGATCTCTGCATGATAGGCTTCCACGTTATTAATGCAGAGTGGACCTCTGGCTTCCAGGAAGTTGATTCGTATGGCTTGTGCCTTGACCGTGTCGAAGCGCAGAATTCTCTTGTACCCGATCGTGGTGGTGGCTTCTCCCGGGTTCACGGCTTTCCATTGATCCCCGACTTTTGCCTCGATGGAGAAAGATTTTACCCGTTGGCCCAGCGGGATATATTCCTGGATGAGCAGGCGGTTGATAGCTTGCGGTTCTTTAAAAGTAAAGGTCAGGGTGGCGGAAGTGATGTCGTCCCGGGTTGCCCAGTAGGTATTGTAATCGGGATCAATAACTCTGTCGGGGGAAAAGTTGTTGCCCCGCGAGTTGGTCGCCACGGGATGGGTTCCGGCGAGCAGGTTGTTGCTTAATTCCTGCCGGACGCGTTGGTGCCATTGAATGGCCCGGAGTGAGTCGATCGGGTTGATCCTGCCGGACGTGTCAACGGGGAAGTTCAGGAGTAGGGTGGCGTTGCGGCCCACGCTTTTATAATAAAGATCGGTAAGGTGTTCCACGCTTTTCACGCTGTTGTCTTCCCCGGCGTGATAGAACCATCCCGGACGGATGGACACGTCACATTCGGCAGTCGTCCATTGATCCCCGTCGGGATGTCCTTGTTGTAACTCGTTGCCGTTGGGATAACCGGGGTAAACGACGCCTGCCCGCAGGAAAGACCAGTTGGTTTCGCCCGCGAAGCCTCTTTCGTTTCCAACCCAGCGACAACCGGGTCCCCCGTCAGAGAAGATCACGGCTCGCGGTTGGAGCTGCCCGACGATCTCGAAAAGACGAGGAAAGTCGTAGTAGGTTCGGCGATCAATGGAGCGGGTTTCGTTTGCCCCGCCGTACCAACCGTCTCCACCGTTAGCCCCGTCAAACCATACCTCGAATATATCGCCGTAGTTGGTAAGTAATTCATCGAGTTGGTTCCGGTAATATTCCACGTATTCGGGAGTGCCGTAGGTCGCTTGGTGGCGATCCCACGGGGAGAGGTACAGGCCGAGTTTTAGCCCGTGTTCGTGGCAGGCTTCCGCGAGCTCTCGCACGAGGTCGCCCTGTCCGTTTTTCCAAGGAGCGTTTTTCACGCTGTAATCCGTGTATTTCGAGGGCCACAGGCAAAAGCCGTCATGGTGTTTTGCCGTGAGGATAACGCCTTTCATACCGCACGCGGCGAGAGTACTGGCCCATTGGCCGCAGTCGAGACGGGAGGGATTGAAAAGCGAGGGATCGGCATCCCCGTATCCCCATTCCTTGTCGTTAAACGTGTTCAGCCCGAAGTGGATGAACGCGTAAGTCTCCATTTTCTGCCACTCGATTTGTTTTTCTTCAGGTACGGGAAGCACGGCTTGGGGTGCGGAGGCACAACCGCAAAGCGTGAATAGGATGATCGTGCAGATCGTTTGTATGTAATGATTCATGCTGTTGTATTTGTTCTTTAGCCTGTTGCAGACAAAATTAAAAAAATATAATGATAATTGAAAGTTTTAACAAATAAACTCCTCCGGTCTTTGGACTCTATTGCTAGTTATATTCATCGTGGGGTGTCAAATTGCGGGACTTATGTTTTGGGTAGGGGTCCACGAGTTGGTAGTGTGTATTTGGGTTATTATTTGAAGATTCGCGGACCCCTGGAGCTCCTGGGACCATCACGGCCAGCTGTTTCGAGCTCTTTTACTGACTAACCGGGGATTGGCAGTCCCCTGCGATCAAATTATGAAAAAAAGAAGTATTCTATTGATACTCGTTAAATCAATGTAAAGATATCGTAATCTGTTAGATTATTGTAATCAATAATCAAGTGCTTGTGTTTATTGGTTTTACGGGAAAGTGAGAAAATCATTTTTCTCGCTTGTTTGTTTACGCGAATGAAGGACAACGATGAGATTGTGGCTATTTTTATGACTGGTCAGCGGGTGTTAATGTCGGATGTTTGATTTCGGAGAAAAAATAGGTACCCCGTGTCGAAATTAGCCATATTATCTTCCTCGTGTTTCGTTGGTATGGCGGGATTTCCTTTATTTTTGGATAGGGTTATTTATAAGATTCACGTATGAATATAAAAGATTCTTCACTGTATGATGTTTTTCTCTCGGAGTTGAGAAGGAAGATTCCGAGAGGTGCCGAGCTGACCACCACGTTGACCGATATGTTGTACCTCGAACGGGAGGCGGTCTATCGTCGGCTGAGGGGAGACGTTCCGTTCACGTTTATGGAGGTTGTAACCATTGCCAAGAAATTGGGGATCTCGTTGGATAATTTAGCCGACTCGGACGCGCTGAAAAGTCGTCCGTTCCAGTTGAAACTGGTAGAGTACGCTAACCCGCTGGAGGCCGATTTCAAGATGATGCAGAATTTCGTCGAGATACTTGCTTACGCGAGGAAAGAACCGGACTGGGAGGCCGGTTTCTCGACGAATATTTTACCCAAGTGTTTTTATTATTATTATCCCAACATTACACGTTTTTATCTGTTCAAATGGTTGTACCAGTACAGTGATGTCGATACGATGAAGCCTTTCCGGGATGTGGGCAGTTGCGATCGGGTGAAAAAGATTCAACGGGAGTTCCTGCGTGAAGTACGCGAGATCAGGTCGTGTTATTTTATATTTGATCACCTCGTGTTCCGCTACCTGGTAACGGATATCCTGTTCTTCGTCAGTATTAACCTGATTACCCCGGAAGAGTTGAAGGTGCTGCAAGCCGAGTTGCTGGAATTGCTGGAGGGCATGGAGCGTTTTGTTGCCAAGGGATGTTACGATGACACGGGCAACGAGATTTACGTTTACCTTTCGAATATTAATCTTGACACGAGTTATTGTTACCTGGGCGGTCAGAATTATCACTTGAGCATGTTGAAGGCGTTCACGCTGAACTCGATCACGTCGTTTGACGTGGAGACATTCCACCGGTTGAAAAATTGGATGTCCTCGTTGAAACGTTCTTCCACGTTGATTTCCGTGAGCGGAGAGAAGGAGCGGGTACGTTTTTTTAATGATCAACGTTGTCTGGTGCAGGAAATGACAGACACGATTTGAGTGGTTACCTCTCGAATTGCGTCTGTCATTTGTCGTTACACTTTCACGATCCGTTCTCGCGTTCTTTTCAGGTGACACCACGAGAAGAGGAACAGCAGGAGTACGTAGAGGTGTTCGGCACTCCAGTACACGGCTAGCGGGATATTACCAAACTGGTTAAGAAACGTGACGTAGGCGAGGTATACCGCGATCGTGATGCACTGGTAGAAGAATGCCGCCCGGGTGGCACCCGTGCCTGACACGGCGTTACAATACACGTGTGCCGGGAGGGACAGGAAATAGTTCGATAACATGACGACAAAGGGCCAGTATGCCATACCTGTCAACTGGTTGTCAGGCGTGTAAATCCCTATGACGGTATCCGGGAATAGCAAGGCGGCCACGATTAACGGAACGCCCGTGATGTATCCCAATCGAATGATTTTCTGGCATAAGGGTTTGATAAAATCCTTTGCCCCGGCTCCCACCAGGTTGCTGACGAGCGATCCCGTGGTCGTGGAGAATGAACTGACGATGACGAAAAAGACCGTGGAGATGCTCCGGATGATGTTGGCTATCGCCAGTTGTGTCGTGCCAAGATGTTCGATTGCGACAAAGAAAAGGAACCAGGGGGCCACGCTGATAAAGGAGTGCATCATGCTCCACGCGGAGAGGTGAAAGAGTTGTCCCTGTAATCGCCAGTCGAGGAGGGGGAACAGGCCGTGGTGCCGTCGGTCAATTTTCAGCCGGGTGTAAACGACGAGCACGAGCAAGCCGCCCAGCTCCGAGATCGAAGAGGCCAAGGCAGCGCCCGTGATCCCCAGGGCCGGGATTGCTCCCGCCCCGAAGATAAACACGTAGTTCAATACCACGTTCGTGCAGGCAAGCGTTGTGGCACTGACCACGAGTACGCGAGTCCGGGTGATGCCCACGAAGAACGCCCGGAAAGCCAGCATCGGGAAGGCGAAGAGTAGCCCGAAGGTTCGCCAGTCCAGGTATTGCATCACCGCCTCGTATATTTTCGGCGAGGAGAGTAATTGACATAGCACGATTGGCGAGAATATTTTGGATAGTCCGCAAAGGGTGAGCGCCAGTGCGGAAAGGAAAAATAATCCCAGCAAGAATACTTTCCCGGCTTCCCCCGGACGTTGTTCCCCGTTCCGGCGGGCGATCATCACTTGCAGCCCGAGACTGAAACCGAATCCCAGAATGTAAAGGGCAAGGTAGTACATGCCCGCGATCGCGGAGGCCCCCAGTTCCGTCTCGCCGACGTGCCCGAGAAATATGGCATCCGTGATGTTGATAAGTTGCTCGACTAGCACGCTCATCATGACAGGGTAGTTGATGAGCCAGATTTGTTTGCTTGTAAAATTCATAATTCAACTTAAATAGCACATGCCGAAGCGTGTTCACTCGGGTGAACCGTTCGATATGTCCGGTAAATGTAAAAGGTAATAAACTCTGTTCCCGGGGACGTGGGTTGTCCCCGTCAGGCCCGAAGCCTTTGACGGAATGCTATTCAAGAAGCGTAGCTATATACAGAGTTGTGCTTTCATGTTGAATAATTCGGTTAACGGGGCAAACTTACGAAAAAGATTCGGAATATATTGTATCCGGACGGTTTGTTTGTATTATATTTTAACACTTTTGTTAATAATGCTTTCACGAACGTTGGGTCGAGTGAAGGCTGTAGAGGGGACTTCGTGCTTGTTTCCAGGTGGTTGCGTGGTGGTCGTGAGGGTAAGTTAACGATAAGTTGCCGATAAGTTACCGATAAGTTGCCGATGTGCAGCGGTAACTTGTGCCTGATTTTACCTTGACGTGTCGTCTGGATATAGAAGAAGGTACGGGGAGATACCGGGGATTTTGCGGTTGGCAATGTCGTGTAACTTGTGCTGTCGAGGAGACGTATAATCGGGTATAGTCGGGAGGTTTGTCCCGTGGATCATTTAAAGCATAAAGATTATGAAAGAGAGTGTAGAGAAAAAAGAGAATGAGGAGACAGTTGATCGACATGCCAAGAATATACCCTCCAAGCAAGACAAGAGTTGGGTCGGGATGGATCAAATGCCACAAGAACAGTTTGATAAGACGGAATTCGAGGATCGGGAAGCGGAAAAGCATCCCGGGAAGAAACGTTGTCATTAAAACTGTTCAGGGATAGGCGGACTTGTGATTTGTGGTCGTCGCGAAATGAATATTAGTATAAATGATACACGGAATCTTCGGGGAACGTTGTATTCCGCGAAGATGAAGTTTAATTTTATCACTCATATTATTCCTGAGAAGCGGAGGAGTTAAAAAGTCCTTCTGCGTGAGGCTCACGTGTACGATCTGAACAGGCCTTTGTAGGAGGATGAGAAACGAAATAATAGAGAGTGATAAGTGAAATTTTTTATTTTTTTCGCTTGTATAAATTTGTATGCTAATTGTTTGTTTATATCCATTATTATCGTAAATTTGTCGTGATTTTGAGTTTTGATTTGATCGCTACAGAGCGTTTGCCTTCATCGTATTATTAAATGTATCGTTAAGCAGACTTTCATAGACAAGATCCAACCTCAAGTAATTCAATTATTAATTTTAAAGTTTGTATTAATGAACATTTACATTTCAAATTTAAGTTACGACGTGAATGACAGTGACTTAAGAGAGTTATTCGAAGAGTACGGTGAAGTTTCTTCAGCAAAAGTTATCATGGACAGAGAAACCGGTAGATCAAGAGGTTTCGGTTTCGTTGAAATGTCTGACGATACCCAAGGTCAAAAAGCTATTGACGAGTTGAATCAAGCTGAATATGACGGTAAGGTGATCAACGTGAATGTTGCAAAACCGAGAACCGATCGTCCGGCTGGTGGTGGTCGTGGCGGTTTTAACCGTGGCGGTGGCGGTCGTGACCGTGATCGTCGTGGTAATGGCGGTGGCCGTAGCTTCGAGAAAAGATTCTAACTTATTTAGGATATAGGAAAAGAGGTGGTTGGAAAGCCACCTCTTTTTTATTCTGTAACCCGGTCCGTGAAGAGGGTTGCCGTTGGTGCGTGTGATAGGATATATGATGCCGGGTACTCTCCTTGTTTATGAACGAGGTGTTCCATGATTTCCTGTTTATCCGCTCCCACGACGGGAATCAGTATGGTTGTACTTTTAAGAATAACAGTTCCCGTCATCGTGATACGTTGTTGTCCGGTTCTTGGGTGATGTGATACCGCGTATACCCGATGGTCAGTTAACAAGTTTGTCGAATTGCTGAATATGGAGGCCACGTGTCCGTCTGTTCCGATTCCCAGTATCGTGCAATCGAAACGGGGTACGTTCGAGTAGCCGGGAAGTTCCCATTTCACCATTTCAGAATAACGTTCAGCCTCCACTTTGGGGTCTTGTTCTCCCCAGATGCGATGAATGTGATATTGAGGAATATCCAGTGGCATGAATAACAAGCGTTCGGCGTGTTTGAAATTACTTTCATCATCTTCCGGGGACACGCAACGTTCGTCTACCCAGTAGAAACGAAGGATATCCCAGGGGATGTTATCCCGGTATTCTTTTACCCAGAGTTTGAAAAGTTGTTGTGCGGTAGAGCCACCGGATAAAGCCAGGTGATAAGGTTTTGATTTACTTTTCTTTATCGCCGCGATCAAGGCTTCGGTCATCGAACGTAACGTCTCTTCTGGAGTTTTATATACCTCTATTTTCATGGTTTGTACATATCTAGTTAGTTCCTATTTATACGATGCAAGTTACGGTTTATTCATGACTAAACCAAGAAAAAAGGTTAAGAAAACTTATAATTAATCGCCTTTGGCGAGTTACAGGTTGCAAGTTACATTTGCCTGCGGCAAGTTACAAGTTATTTACCTGTGCGGACCAACGCTCTTCTCGCTTTAAACTCTAAATTCTAAACTCTAAACTTACAAATCATTTCTACTTTTCAGTTGCTTCTTCATTGATTTATTGAATCGTCTGATAAACAGGGTGGCGGCGAACATGAGACCGCCACAAAATCCGGAAAGCAGGCCACAAGGACCGAAGTTTAGTGCGATCCCGGCGATGTATCCCAGGGGAACGGCGACAAGTAGGTAGGAAATGAGGGCGTAGATCATGGGGCGTTGCACGTCGGTAATTCCCCGCAAGGCTCCGAGAGCCGTGACTTGCAGGCCATCGAAAATTTCGAATACCGCAACCACGAAGAACAGCTGGCGGGCCACTTCGATCACGGCGGGATCGGGGGTGAAGATGGAAGCTATCGGGGCTCCGAAGAGCGCGTAGATGATGGCGGCTCCCGCCATGAATACCACGGCGAGCCGGAGTGAGGCATGAGCGTATCGGCGTACTTTGGCGATATTTCCCCGTCCGTACTCGTGACTGACGAGGATCGTGGAAGCGCCGGCGATCCCGCTGGAAATCATGAACGTGAGCGAGATCATGGACATCACGATCTGGTTGGCGGCGAGAGCTATCGTCCCTAGCCAGCCCATCATCACGGTGATGAGGCTCAACGATAGGAATTCGACCACCATCTGGCCGGCAATGGGATATCCTACCTGTAATAGTTGTTTGATTTTCCGGCTATTGGTATTGGCCATCCGGAAAAAGCGAAACACGGGATTATAAACGGCAGAACGATGGATATAAAAGAAAAACGCCATGGGCATCATCGTTCTGGAGATTAGCGTAGCCAGTCCCGCACCTGCCACACCGAGGAATGGTGCGCCGAATTTACCATATATGAATATGTAGTTGAGGAAAATATTCATCACGTTACACGAAATCGTGATCACCATGGCTACTTTCGTGTTACCGATTCCTTCCATGTACTGTTTGAATGTCATGAACAAGATAAAAGGAATAACCGAGAGGGAAGTTAGTATATAGTATCCTTTGCATAATGCCACGACCTCGGTCGGTTGGCCCATCATGGAAAGGTAAGGCATGAGGATGAACAAGAAAAGGGTAAGTAAGAGTGCAACCGCCGTGTTCAACACGAGCGAGTTCTGGAAAAATCCGGCGATACGTTCTTTGTCGTTAAGGGCGAACGCTTGTCCTACAAGAGGGGTTAGTCCGGTGGCAATACCCATGCCCACGACCATCGTGTTCATGATAATGGCTCCAGCCAGTGAAACTGCCGCTAGTTCGGGGGCTCCGAGTTGACCGACCATGATATTATCTGCCATTTGCACGATGGCTTGTCCCGCCAGCGAGAGCATGATGGGGAAAGCGATACGGATATTTTGTTTATAATATACGGAACTAATTCTCATTTTTAGATTGTTTTAAAACGGGGACGAAATTACAATTGAAAACGGAGAATTAAGAATAATAGTTATTTTTCTTTTTCCTTTCCTGTAAGAAGTTGAAAAAGAGGGGATATTGAACGATTGTTCCTGAAGTGAATACTTGGTTTACAATATTTGGTTAAAAATAATTCAAAAAAAAGAATTTTACTTGTGCGGATTGAAACAAACGTGTTTTGCGTTTTCGTATAACGTGTAGTTAAATCACTAAAATTTTAGTAATTTAACTATATATTAAGTCAAAAAATTGCGAAAGTAGAAATAAATGTATACTTTTGGTATACTTAAAACAGAGAGAAATGAAAGGATTGATGGTTCGATATTTTTCGTCGTTACTTTTCTTCTTAACGATCGGGGTAAACCTTTTTGGAAGCACAGATTCCAAGGGGATGGTTCCTGTCGCCGATAAGATTAACGTCGAGAATACATCGGACGTGTTCCAACTCTCCACGAACCCGATTGATCGGCATGGTGTTTTTGAGCGTACGCTTGAATTTTCGAACCAGCAGGTTACAACAGGAAGTAGTCGGGAACAGTTCTCTATTTCGTTCTACAAAAAAATACAACTCTCTTCACGCAGGTCCGAATTCAAAATGTTGGAGGAAAAGACATTCGAGTATTTCTCCGATTTGTTAGGTATTCGGCATATTCAGGGCTTCTACGTGATAGACCTGCGTGAAATCATTGTTTAGCCTTTCCCCGGTCAAGTCTAATCCCTTGTATCACGAATAGTGGTATCAGTATGTCGTATGCTTCTATTTGCGAATAGATGAAGATGTAATGCTTTGATATACACGTGATTGTTGTCGTGATCGGTGCTTCATCAGAAGTACGGGTAGACTGTCTGTATTCTTATTTTTCGGTATATTTTTTAATTAAAATTGTTCATAAACGAATAATATTGATAGACCTATGGAAAAGAGTAAAACAAATAGCAAGAGTTTCACCAAATCAGCATTGGTTCAAACCTTATACCCGATCGTGGTTATGTTAGCAATATTCGGGTTAGTTTTCTTAGCATTATACATAGCATTATAAAATAATAAAAAAATCTCACTATGAAAAAGACTGCAACAACAAAAGGAACAAAGAGAAGTTTAGGTATTTCTGCATTTCCGATAATCATTCTTTGCTTTATCCTGGCAATGGTTATTTATCATTTCGTGTACGGTAATCCCGCCAATTTCATCAACAATGACCCGAATAATCACCCTCTTCCCGGGAACCTGTTAGGTACTATATATAAAGGAGGGGTGATCGTTCCTATTATCCAGACGTTGTTATTCACGGTTTTGACCTTGAGCGTGGAAAGGATGCTCGCGTTGAGAAAAGCGAAAGGTAAAAAGAATTTACAACAATTCGTGACAAAAGTAAAAGATCAACTGGAACAAGGAGATATCGAGGCTGCCCGTCAGGCTTGTGACGAGCAGAAAGGTACGGTTGCTAACGTGATTAAGGCATCGCTCTCGACTTACACGCAAGTGAACGCTTGTGATACCCTGTCGAAGGAAGAAAAGCAACTGGCGGTCCGGAAAGATTTGGAAGAGGCAACCATGCTTGAATTACCGACCATGGAACAGAATTTGGGGGTTATCGCCACGATTACTACTTTGGGTACATTGATGGGATTGCTCGGTACGGTAATCGGTATGATCAAATCGTTCGCTGCCCTGTCATCCGCCGGGGGAACCGACTCTATCGCACTTTCAACCGGTATTTCCGAAGCCTTGGTGAATACGGCTTTCGGTATTGCCACGGGGGCTTGCGCGGTTATCGCTTACAATTTCTTTACCAGTAAGATTGACGGGATCACGCATAGTATCGACGAGATCGGTGCTTATATCGTGCAAACGTTCACTATCAAACAACGTTAAGTTACAATTATAATATAGTACGTTATGAGTCAGAAAATTAAAAAGAAATCAACATTTATAGACATGACCGCCATGAGCGACGTGACGGTGTTGCTGTTGACGTTCTTCATGCTGACTTCCACGTTTATCCAGAAAGAACCGGTGCAGGTGAACCCGCCGC